>Ga0136846_1208137_pt1 | contig 11154 bp, 8 predicted proteins | sample HopSoiMetagenom2_FD_96841 | JGI IMG/M metagenome (GOLD analysis project Ga0136846, IMG submission 96841) | Grasslands soil microbial communities from Hopland, California, USA - 2 Assembly 2016 (version 4) | ecosystem: Environmental > Terrestrial > Soil > Grasslands | place: USA: Hopland... | reverse complement strand
GCTCGTGCTATGGGGGCTGGCCGCGTGTCAGACAAGCCCTCCGGCCGCGGAAAAGCCGCCGACATCGGCGCCGATCACGGAACCCGGCACCATTCCCGCGGGTGCGCGTGAGCTCCACGTCGTGCCGGAGGACTCGCTGCTCCAGATCCTCGTCCACCGCGGCGGCGCGATGGCGCGGCTGGGTCACAACCACGTGATCGCGTCTCACGAGCTCACCGGCACGTTGTATGTCACCGATGTCGCGACGCAGACGCGCTTCGACATCAGCTTCCCGGTCGACGATCTGACGGTCGACGAGCCGCAGCTGCGCGAACTGGCGGGCCCGGACTTCCCGCCGAACGTGCCGCAGAGCGCGCGCGACGGCACGCACGTGAACCTGCTGTCGGACGCGCTGCTCGACGCGGCTCGCTACCCGACGATCCGGCTGCGCGCGATCGACGTCATCGAGGCCGCTGACGGTTACGACATGGGCGTCGAGATCTCGATCAAGGACCAGGTACGCACCGTGCGCGTGCCGGTGACCGTGGAGCGATCGGGGGGCGTGATGAAGGCGAGCGGTGAATTTCCGCTCAAGCAGTCGGAGCTGGGGTTGAAACCCTACAGCTTCGGAATGGGCGCGCTGGTCGTGCTCGACGACATGCAGGTGAAGTTCAGCGTCACCGCGCGATAGATCGGGACGTTCCTGATTTGCAGCGCAAGGGGACGCGCCTGGATGGCACGTCCCCTTGCGGCCGACCGACTATTTCTTCTGCAGCTCGGCGAGCAGCGCCGTCGCGCCGTAAACCTTCGACAGCGCTTCCTTGATGATCGCCGGGTGGACTGCGACCGCCCGGTTCTTCTCGGTGTCGAACCAGTACGAACCCGAGATCGAGTGGATGTTGCCGTCGAACAGGAGGCCGACCAGCTCACCGTTCGCGTTGATCAGCGGGCTGCCGGAGTTGCCGCCGACGATGTCGCTGTTGGTCGAAAGATTGAACGGCGTGTTCATGTCGAGCTTGTCCTTCACCTTCTGCCAGCTGTCCGGGATGCGGAACGGGTCCGCGCCCGTGGCGCGCTCGAATGCGCGCGCCAGGTGAGTGAACGGCTCGACCGGCGTCCCGTTCTCGTTCCAACCCTGCACCGTGCCCCAGTTGAGGCGCAGGGTGAACGTCGCATCCGGATAGACGCTGGTGCCGAGCGCGGCGAAGCGCACCTTCGCGATCTTCTCGCTCGCCAGTTCCTCCGGCGCTTCGACCGTGTCCTCGAACTGCTTGCGCAGCGCGCGTGCATCGGGCTCGATCGTGCGCGCGAGCACGATCAGCGGATCGTCGGACGCCGCGATCGCGGCGGACCCGCCCTTCCACAGCTGCAGGCGCACGGCGGGGTCGCCGAGCTTCGTTTGCGTCACGAGCCGCTTCGCGAGCTCGTTCGGGCCTTCCTTCGCGAGCAGGGCGTGCACCATCGGATGGTCGGGGCCGAGCCACTCGCGCATGCGCTCCAGGCCGAAGCCGAGGCGCAGCGTTTCGAGCTCGGGGTAGATGGGCACCGCGGCGCCGAGCTGCTGCTCGATGCGCGGCAGCGAACCGTCGGTGAACTCGCGGAAGCGCTGGTCGTTGGGCTTGTCGCGCTCGGCGGCGCCGCGCACGAGCGCGCGCGCGAAGCCCACGAGCCGGCCCTGGAATCCCGCGCCGGACTCGATCCAGAGGTACGGCTCGAAGATTTTCTTCTGGGCCGCCATCGCCTTCTCGATGTCGCCCCACGGGTCGCCGACGGCCGCGCCGGCGATCTTGCGCAACGTGGCTTCGTCGGTGCGCTTGCGCGCGAACAGCGCGTCCTCGTGCAGGGCATCCTGCATCTTGCGGCGCACCTTGATGCCGTTCTCGAGAAAGTTCAGCAGGTCCGCGGTGATGCGCTCGTTGGTGGCGTTCTCGTTCGAGAACTGGATCAGGCGGCCGCGCAATTCCGAGTCGCGCAGCAGCCGCTGCGGCAGAAGGAGATTGCGCTGTTGCTCGAGCTCCGCGACGGTGAGCAGCCGGTCGGTGGTACCCGGGTGGCCGGACACGAACACCGGCTCGCCTGCCTTCGGACCCGCGAAGTTCACGCGCAGGTAGTTGGCCGGAACCGCGGGCTTGCCGTTCTCGTAGGCGCGCAGCACGCCCATGTCCAGGCACCAGCGCGGGAACTGGAAGTTGTCGGGGTCGCCGCCGTACGCGGCGATGCCTGCTTCGGGCGCGAACACGAGGCGGACGTCGGTGTAGCGCTTGTACTTGTAGAGCCAGTACTGGCCGCCCTGGTAGAGGTTGACGCTCTCGCACTTGAGCTTCTCGTTCTTCTCGCAGTCGGACTCGAACTGCGTGAGCGCCGCCTTGCGGGCATCGTTCGCCGACTTCTCGTCCTTTCCTTCGATCGCCTTGCCGACCTTCGCCGTGATGTCCTCCATGCCCGTGAGCACGTCGGCAATCTGGGTCTGACACTTCTTCTCTTCGTCATGTGTCTTCGCGAGGTATCCGTCCTCGACGTAGCTCTTCTCCTTCGAACCGAGTTGCGCGAGACAGTCCTCGACGCAGTGATGGTTCGTGAGCATCAGGCCGTCCTTGGAGACGAACGAGGCAGTGCAGTTCGAGAGGCGCACGGTCGCCGTGCGCACCTTGTCGAGCCACTTCTGGTCGAGCTTCGTGCCGAGCGCGTTGTTCGCCTGGTCGAACGGAAAGCCGTGGAAGGGCCACATGCCTTCGTCGGCGAAGACGCTGGAAGACAACAGGACGGTGAGGGCGGCGGCGGCCGCCGTGGCAATACGCTTCATTTGATTGTTCCCCTGGATAGGTCCGCGCGTTGCGCGGTCGGTGGCCGATTATAGGAGCGGCTCTTCCGGCACGCGCCACGGTTCGGCGCGCGGGAACCCTATTCGATCGCGTTGACGAGCAGCAGCGCCGTGCCTTCGGGTGCTTCGATGAGGCCGCTATGGCGCGGGTCGAGGCCGCGCGGCAGGTCATCGGAGAATTCCTGCCCCATCGTCCGCAACCTTTCGATGCGCTCACCCATGTCCGACGCCGCGAACACCAGCATCGGCGCTTCGAGCGTGCGCGGCCGGTGCACGGCGAGATCGATGTGGTCGCTGGTCATGGACATGCGCACGTACGGCGTTTCGTTCTCACCGATCGCGACGAACCCGAGCGGCTCCCAGAAAGCACGCATCGGCTCGAAGTCACCGGACGGCAGGCTGAACTCCGCGAAGTCGCCGCACAGCGAAGTCTCGCCGCGCTCGCGGTCGGCCGAGAAGTGCGTCGGCGCTTCCTGCAGCCGGACCGCCTGGCCGGAGGGATCGAAGAAGCCGAGCTCGTTGAACGCGTCGTCGCCCGTGCGCCTCCACGCGAGCTCGACGCCCTGCTTCTCGATGACGTGCGCATAGGCCGCGACGTCGGGATGCACGTACGTGATGGCGGGCGAGGGGAACTTGAACTGGTGCAGGCCGACGTACAGCTTGCCGTCGGTCATCACGCCGTACGGGTACTGCCACGTGTCGGTGGTGCCGACGTGCGAGAAGCCCAGTCGCTCATAGAAAGCCACGGACTCCGCGATGTCCCGCGTCTCGATGCTGATTTCGTGGAACTTCCCGAGCACTGGCGCCGCAGTGTACTTGGCTTGTCAGCCAGCCGCTCGCCGACCGCACGCCCGATCGCGCCGTTCGTCAGATGCCACCGACGCAAACATATTTGAGCTCGGTGAATTCCAGGATGCCGTAGCGCGAACCTTCACGACCGATACCGCTTTCCTTGACACCACCGAAAGGCGCGACCTCGGTTGAGATCAGACCGGTGTTGAGCCCGATGATGCCGTACTCGAGCGCCTCGCTGACGCGCCACGAGCGCGCGAGGTCGCGCGTGTAGACGTAGGCCGCGAGACCGAACTCGGTGGCATTGGCGAGCTGCACGGCTTGCTCGTCGGTGTCCACCTTGAACAGCGGCGCGACGGGGCCGAAGGTTTCTTCGCGCGCGAGCTGCATCGCGGGAGTGACCTGGGTCAACACCGTGGGTTCGTAGAACGTCCCGCCGAGCGCGTGGCGCTGCCCGCCCGTGACGATCTTCGCGCCCTTCGCCTTCGCGTCGGCGACGTGGCTCTCCACCTTCGCCAGCGCCTTCGCGTCGATCAACGGCCCCTGGTCCGTCTCGCCTTTCAGGCCATCGCCGACACGCAGCTTCTTCACCGCCTCGGCGAGCTTCGCCGCGAACGCGTCATACACCTTCGACTGCACGATGAAGCGGTTCGCGCACACGCAGGTCTGGCCGGTGTTGCGGTACTTGCTGGCGATGGCGCCGGTCACGGCCGCGTCGAGATCCGCGTCGTCGAGCACGAGGAACGGCGCGTTGCCGCCGAGCTCGAGCGCCACCTTCTTCACGGTGCCCGCGCACTGCGACATGAGTAGTTTGCCGACCGCGGTCGAGCCGGTGAACGAGAGCTTGCGCACGAGCGGGTTGCCGGTGAACTCGCCACCGATCGCTTGGGGCTCGCCGGTCACCACGTTGAACACGCCCGGTGGAATGCCGGCGCGTTGCGCGAGCTCGGCCATCGCCAGCGCCGAGAACGGCGTCTGCGGCGCGGGTTTCACGACGAACGTGCAGCCGGCGGCGAGCGCGGGGCCGCACTTGCGCGTGATCATCGCGGCCGGGAAGTTCCAGGGCGTGATCGCCGTGACGACGCCGATCGGCTGCCGCAACACGAGCAGGCGCTTGTCCGCCTGGTGGCCGGGGATGATGTCGCCGTACACGCGCTTGCCTTCCTCCGCGAACCATTCGATGAAGGACGCGGCGTACGCGATCTCGCCCTTGCTCTCGGCGAGCGGCTTGCCCTGCTCGGCGGTCATGATGACCGCGAGGTCGTCCTGGTTCGCCATCATGAGATCGAACCACCTGCGCAGGATCTTCGCGCGCTCGCCGGCGGTCTTCTTCGACCAGGCAGGCAGCGCCGCGCCGGCGGCCTCGATGGCGCGGCGCGCCTCGGCGGCACCCATGTTCGGTACCGCGCCGAGCACCTCGGAGTTCGCGGGATTGCGGATCTCGGTAGTTTGTCCGGCGTCCGCGGCACGCCACTCGCCCGCGATTAGGGCCTGGGTCTTCCACAGATTCGAATCGGCGAGCTTGATCATTTCTTCTCCATTTGCGCCGCGACGAACGCGAGCGTCCGCTCGAGCGCGAGCTCTGCGCTGGCCGGGTCGTACTCCGAACGTTCTTCGCAGTTGAACCCGTGATCCGCCGGGTACGTGTAAAAGGTGCCGGCCGGATCGACCGCGCGGATCTTGTCGATGTCGGCGGAGGGGATATGTGGGTCCTTTTCCCCGAAGTGGTAGATCACCGGGCGCCTCGGAGTCTTGCCGAGGTGATCCTTCACGATCTGGCCGCCGTAGTAGGACACGGCGCAGACGACCGGCAGCTCGCAGGCCGCGAGATACGCGAGCGAGCCGCCCCAGCAATAGCCGATCATCGCGACGCGCCCCGCGTGCCGCACGACGTTGATGCACGCGGTGAGGTCCAGCAGCGTTTTCTCAACGGGGATCCGCAACCGGTAGCCACGGCCTTCCTGCTTCTCCTCGGCGGAATAACCGAGCTCGATGCCGCGACGAACACGGTCGAACAGGCACGGCGCGATGGCGAGGTAGCCGGCAGCGGCGTAACCGTCCGCGACGCGGCGGATGTGCCGGTTCACGCCGAAGATTTCCTGGCCGATGACGACGGCGCCGCGCGCGCGACCGCCCGGCGCCGCGAGCCAGGCATTGAACTCGTGCCCGTCGCGCGCCATCAGCGTGTTGAATTCGCCCATGGCCGCGATTGTGCCACCGCGCGGCGAGCACGGGCCTATGCCAAAAGGAGCATCGGTGCCGGACGGCGTCGGCCGGTATGCTGGCGGTCGTTTCAAGGGGGACGACATGTCGGACGAACAGACGAAGATCTCGCGCCGTGCCGCGCTGCAGACCGCGCTCGCGCTCGGCGCGTATTCCGCCGGAGGTTCGCGCCTCGCATTGGCGGACGACGCGCGCGCCGCGACGAACATGCTCTGGTACCAGAAGCCCGCGCAGGTGTGGACCGAAGCGCTGCCGATCGGCAACGGCCGCATCGGCGTGATGATTTTCGGCGGCGTCGCGCGCGAGCGCCTGCAGTTGAACGACGACACGCTGTATGGCGGCGGTCCCTACGACCCGAGCGACCCGCAGGCGCGCGCGGCTCTGCCACAGGTGCGCCAGCTGATCGCGGCGGGACGCTACAAGGAAGCGCAGGATCTCGCCGACGGGAAGATGATGGCGCATCCGCTCAGGATGCCGTCGTACCAGACCGTCGGCGAGCTCGTGCTGACGATGGGTGTCTCGTCGTACGTCTCGAACTACCGGCGTGATCTCGATCTCGACTCGGCGATGGCGAGCGTGCGCTACGCGCAGGAGGGCGTCACGTTCACCCGCGCGATGTTCGCTTCGCCGGTAGACGACGTCATCGTGGTGCGGCTGACTGCCGACCACCCGAATGCCGTGAGCTTCCAGGCGGGTTTCGAAACACCGATGCCGGCTGCCGTGCGCGCGGATGGCGGCGCGCTGGTGCTCGCGGGAACCAACACGCCGCAGGAAGGCCTGCCCGCCGCGCTGAAATACGAGGCACGCGTGCGCGTGATCAACGACGGCGGCGACGTCGCGATCCGCGACGGTGAGATCTCCGTCAGCCGCGCGAACTCCGTGCTGCTGCTGGTGGCGATCGCGACCAGCTACCGGCGCTACGACGACGTGAGCGGCGACCCGGCGGCGATCAGCCGCGCGCGGCTCGATGCCGCGGCCGCGAAATCGTACGAGGCGCTGCGCGCCGCGCACGTGGCCGAGCACCGGCGACTGTTCGGCCGCGTCTCGCTCGACCTCGGCACGACCGGGGCGGCCGACAAGCCAACCGACGTGCGGATCCGGAATTCCGCGACGACGGACGATCCGGCGCTCGCGGCGCTCTATTTCCAGTACGCGCGCTATCTGCTCATCAGCTGCTCGCGTCCCGGCACGCAGCCCGCGAACCTGCAGGGCCTGTGGAACGACATGCCGTCCGCGCCGTGGGGCTCGAAGTACACGATCAACATCAACACGGAGATGAACTACTGGCCCGCGGAGTCGACGAACCTCGCGGAGTGCGTGTCGCCGCTGATGCAATTGGTGCGCGAGATCTCGGTGACCGGCGCGCGCACGGCGCAGGTGAACTACGGCGCGCGCGGCTGGGTCGCGCACCACAACACGGACATCTGGCGCGGCACCGCGGCGATCGACGGCGCGCAGTGGGGACTGTGGCCGATGGGCGGCGCGTGGCTGTTGCAGAACCTGTGGGATCACTACGACTACGGCCGCGACCGCGCGTTCCTCGCCGAGCTCTATCCACTGATGAAGGGCGCGGCGACGTTCTTCCTCGACACGCTCGTGCACGACGAGAAGAGCGGCGGCTGGATCACGAGCCCGACGCTCTCGCCCGAGAACCCGCATCCGTTCGGCGCGACGCTGTGTGCGGGCACCGCGATGGACCGCCAGCTGTTGCGCGACCTGTTCGCCCATTGCATCGAGGCCGCGGGCATCCTCGGCGGTGACCGGAAGTTCGTGGCGGCCTGCGCCGCCGCGCGCGCCAAACTACCCGCGGACCGCATCGGCAAGGCCGGGCAGCTGCAGGAGTGGCTCGAGGACTGGGACATGGAGGCGCCGGAGCAGAATCACCGGCATGTTTCTCATCTTTACGGGCTCTATCCCAGCGGCCAGATCAGCGTGCGCGGCACGCCGGCGCTGGCGGCGGCGGCGAAGAAGTCGCTCGAGCTGCGCGGCGACCTCGCGACGGGCTGGGCCATCGCGTGGCGCATCAATCTGTGGGCGCGGCTGCGCGATGGCGCGCACGCACATTCGGTCCTGAAGCTCCTGCTCGATCCGTCGCGCACGTACCCGAACATGTTCGACGCGCATCCGCCGTTCCAGATCGACGGCAACTTCGGCGGCGCAGCCGGCATCGCGGAGATGCTGCTGCAGTGCGTGGACGGGGAGGTCGTGCTGCTGCCGGCGCTGCCGCCCGCGTGGAAGGACGGTGAAGTGCGCGGTCTGCGTGCGCGCGGCGGGTTCGAGATCGATATCCGCTGGCGCGATGGACGGCTCGCGAGCGCGCAGCTGCGCGGCGTGTCCGGCGGCACGGCCCGCGTGCGTCTCGGCGAATCGTTGCGCACGGTGAAGATTGCGAAGGGCGCGTCGCAGCGGCTCACGGCGGCGGATTTCGCCTGAGATCGGATGGCGACCGACTATCCCGTCACCCTGGCGATCCGCGTGCTGCGCCGGGAGAAGGTTGCGTACACGCCGCATCTCTACACCTACGAAGAGCGCGGCGGCACGCGCGTGTCGTCCGCGCAGCTCGGCGTGGACGAACACGCCGTCATCAAGACGCTCATCTTCGAGGACGACGCGAGGAAGCCGCTCTGCGTGCTCATGCACGGCGACCGCGAAGTCTCCGCGAAGAACCTGGCGCGCCACATCGGAACGAAGAGCGTGGCGCCGTGCGCGCCCGAGGTCGCGGACCGGCATTCGGGCTACCAGGTGGGCGGCACGTCGCCCTTCGGGCTCAAGCGCGCGATGCCGGTCTATTGCGAAGCATCGATCGCGGCGCTGCCGCGCATCTACATCAACGGCGGCGCGCGCGGCTTCCTCGTCGGCATCGCGCCGGCCGACCTGGTGCGCGTGCTGAAGCCGGCGCTCGTCGGCGTCGCGACGACCTAGCTAGCCCTTGACCACGCGATTGTCGAGCGCGCCGAAGATGCTGCGCCCGGCCGCGTCCAGCATCTCGATCGACACACGGTCGCCGAACTGCAGGAACGGCGTGCGCGGCGCGCCGTGCTCGATCTGCTCGAGCGTGCGCTTTTCGGCGAGGCAGCTCGAGCCGCGGCTGCGATCGTAGTTGGAGACCGTACCCGACCCGATGATGGCGCCGGCACCGAGCTTCCGCGTTTTCGTCACGTGCGCGATGAGGTCCGTGAAGCTGAAGGTCATGTCGACGCCGGCATCCGGCGCGCCGAAGTCGACGCCATTGATGCGGCTCACGAGCGGGCGGTGCACCTTGCCGTCGCGCCACGCGTCACCGAGCTCGTCGGGCGTCACGACGACGGGCGAGAACGCGGTCGCCGGCTTCGACTGGTAGAAGCCGAAGCCCTTCGCGAGCTCGCCCGGGATCAGGTTGCGCAACGACCAGTCGTTCACGAGCGCGATGAGCTTGATGTGTTTCCCCGCGTCCGACTTCGACGTGCCCATCGGCACGTCGTCGGTGATCACCGCGATCTCGGCCTCGAGGTCGATGCCCCAGCCGACGTCGCCGAATGGCGCATCGTCACGTGCGCCTAACAAGTCGTCGGAGCCGCCCTGGTAGACCAGCGGATCCGTCCAGAAGGTCGCCGGCATCTCTGCGCCACGTGCCTTGCGCACGAGCTCGACGTGATTCACGTAGGCGCTGCCGTCGACCCAGTGATACGCGCGCGGCAGCGGCGCGGCGCACTGCGCGGGATCGAATGGCACGATGTCGGCCTGGCCGCCGCGGAGCTCGAGTGCCGCCGCGCCGTCTTCCAATGCCGCGGCGCACTGGGCGAGCTTCGGCGCAACCGTGGCCCAGTCGTCGAGCGCAGACTGCAGTGTCGGCGCGATGCCCGGTACGAGCGCGCAGCGCGTGAGATCACGGTTAACGATTGCCAGGCGGCCATCACGGCCCTCGCGTCGCAGCGTGGCCAGTTTCACTTCGAACCTTTCCAGCTGTCGACGTAGCCGCTCCATTCGATGCTCGCAGCCGCCGGCGAAACCTCCAGCGCATCGCGCGTATCGATCATCACCGCATATTCATCGGTCGCCGGCTTCGCCTGCTGGAACACGTTCTTCAGCGCCTTCGGATGCGGACCGTGCGTGAAGCCGCCCGGATGCATCGTGATCATGCCGGGGTGGATGTTGTCGCGGCTGAAGAAGTTGCCCGCGTGATAGAAGATCACTTCGTCGTAGTCGTCGTTGTTGTGGAAGAACGGCACCTTCATCGCGCCGGGATCGGTCTCGAACGGTCGCGGCACGAACGTGCACACGACGAAGCGGTCCGCGAGGAACGTGGTGTGCGCGGACGGCGGCAGGTGATAGCGATGACTCATGAGCGGCCGCAGGTCGCGCACGTTGATGCGCACGACCGCGAGATCGCCGTGCCAGCCCACCGCATCGAGCGGATTGAACGGATAGGTCACGGTCGACACCGCGTTGCGGCGCTTGATCTCGACGCGCCATTCGGTGTCGCCCTGCTGGTCCTTGAACGCCGCGTCGATGCGCGGTGTATCGAGCATCGCGGCGTCGAAGATGGCGTGCGGACCGACGAGGCCCTTGTCGGGCAGCCGATAGGAGTTGTTGGTGGCCTCGATGAGCAGTGCGCGCAGCGGCTCGGTGCATTCGACGCGCCACATCGTTCCGCGCGGGATCAGCACGTAGTCGCCGGGTTCGAAGGAGAGGTGGCCGTAGTCGCAGAAGAGCTCGCCGCGGCCTTCGTGCACGAACAGCAATTCGTCACCGTCCGCGTTCCGCGCGAGCGCGGGCATATTGCCGTCGAGCTTCCAGAACCGGACGCGCACCGCGGCGTTGTGCAACAGCTCGGGCGCGCTCCACGGCGAACCCTGCGCGCCGGCGAGCTTCGTGCAATCGAAGGCATGCGGCCGCAGCGGTCCTTCGAAATTCACCCAGCCGGTGGGTGGATGCAGGTGATAGAGATGAGCGGCGGGCCCGAAGAAGCCCTCCTTGCTGATCTCACGCTCGAAGGTGCCCGCGGGCAGGTCGGCATGGGCCTGGCGCGATGCCTGGCCTTCGACCTTCGGGAAATGGACGTAGCGCTTCATGGTGGCCTCCGGGGACACGGCCACCAATTTAGTTTCAAATGAAACTGATATCCAGCGTCCTATGCCTTTTCGAGAATGGCGACGACTCCCATGCCACCCGCGGTGCACACCGAGATCAGTCCGCGCTTCGCGCCCGGCGCCTCGGCCAGCTGTTTTGCGAGCTGCGCGACGATGCGCGTGCCCGTTGCAGCGAACGGGTGTCCCATGGCGACGCTCGAGCCGTTCACGTTGAGCTTCGCGCGGTCGATGCTGCCCAATGGCCGGTCGAGTCCGAGGCGTTCCTTGCAG
>Ga0136846_1242260_pt1 | contig 11155 bp, 11 predicted proteins | sample HopSoiMetagenom2_FD_96841 | JGI IMG/M metagenome (GOLD analysis project Ga0136846, IMG submission 96841) | Grasslands soil microbial communities from Hopland, California, USA - 2 Assembly 2016 (version 4) | ecosystem: Environmental > Terrestrial > Soil > Grasslands | place: USA: Hopland... | reverse complement strand
CTGGGTTCCGAGCAGTGGGCGCGCCGGAGCGGCGCGCCTCTCGTGCGGCTGGCCGGCTCCGCCGTCGCGACGGGTCGCTTCGGCGATCCGGCCGTGCGCATTCCCACTGTGTCGGTGAGTGCCGGCGGCTCGGCGCCGCACACCAGCGAAGTGACCGGCGCGGTGCACGGAGCGCAGGAGGCGGCGGGCGTCGGGCCGGCCGATGTCGACGTGCTCGAGCTTGCCGACAACTCCGCATGGCACGTGCTGGCCTGGCCGGAGAACCTCGGGTTCGTCGAGCCCGGCCGGTCCGACTGGATGCTCGACCGGGGCGAGTTCGGCATCGACGGCGAGCTCCCGATCAACCCGAGCGGCGGGTTCCTCTCGTTCGGCGAGGCGACCACCGCCCAGGGCGTGCTGCAGGTCTGCGAGCTGGCGTGGCAGTTGCGCGAGCAGGCGGAAGGCCGGCAGGTCCCTGGGGCCAAGGTCGGGCAGTCGGCGGTGCTGGGACTTGGCGCGAATGGCGCGTCGGTGGTTCTCAAGGCCTGACGCGACAGCTGCCGGAGCATGCCGTCAGGTCACCCGCCCGTGTTGCCCGGTGCCACCACGCGCGTCGGCCGGCAAGTAGAACCCGCTCAGCCACGGCTCATCCCGTCGGTCAGGCGCGTGGCCCGCCGGCGACATAGAGCACCTGCCCGGAGACGAAGCCCGAGCGCTCGTCGGCGAAGAACGCCACGGCATTGGCGATGTCCTCGGGGCGCCCGGCCCGGCCGACGGGGATCCGCCGCACCATCTCGGCCTCCATCTCGTCGAACGGTACGCCGACGCGCTCGGCCGTTCCGCGTGTCATCGCCGTGATGGTGAAACCTGGCGCGACGGCATTGACGGTGACGTTGAACCGTCCGAGCTCGATCGCCAGGGTCTTGGTGAAGCCTTGGAGGCCGGCCTTGGCCGCCGAGTAGTTCGCCTGCCCGATGTTGCCGAGCGCGGCCGTGCTCGAGAGGTTCACGATCCGGCCCCACGCGGCCTCCCGCATGTGTGGCTGCACCGCGCGGCACATCAGGAAGGCGCCCCGCAGGTTGACGTCGAGGACGCGGTCCCAGCTGTCGGCGGACAGCTTGTGCATCATCCCGTCGCGCAGGATCCCGGCGTTGTTGACGAGCACCGTTGGCGGCCCGAGGTCGCTCGCCACCCGCTCGACGGCGCGCGCCACCGATTCCTCGTCCGCGACGTCGGCGCCGACCGCCAGCGCTCTTTGGTCGAGCGCCTGCACCGCCGCGACCGTCGCGCCGCAGTCTGCGACGTCCAGCGCCGCGACGTCGCAGCCGTCCTGGGCCAGCCGTGCGGCGATCGCCGCGCCGATCCCGCGCGCGGCGCCGGTGACGATCGCGATCCGGGTCACGACGTTGTCGAGGCCTGAACACGCCCGTCTACGGCCATGTCCTGGAAGGTAGTCTCGCCTCTCGCGATCTGTCAACATCCGTGTTGGTTCAGGCAGAGAGGAGACACCGGTGACCGAGCTCAAGGGTCTGGCCCCCGCCACGGAACGTCGTGCCGCGCTCGACGCGCGCTTTCCGACGTGGACGCCGAGGACGCTCTCCCAGACCCTGGACATGGCCGCCGAGCAGTACCCGGAGCGGCCGCTCGTCATCGCCGGCGACCGCCGCTACTCCTACCGCGAGATCCAGGACTGGTCGCGACGGATCGCCGCCGGGCTGATCGCCCTCGGTGTCGAGCCAGGCGACCACGTCGCCTTCGTCTGCGCGAACTACCCGGAGTTCGTGGCGGTCAAGTTCGCCATCGCGCGCGCCGGCGCGGCGTGCATCCCGGTCAACTTCCTCTACCGCGCTGCCGAACTCGGCTACGTCCTCGAGCAGTCCGACGCCAAGGTCCTGATCACCATGGACCGCTTTCGCGATCTCGACTACCTGGCCGCGCTCGACGAGCTGATGCCGGGCTGGGAGTCCGGTGGCGGCGGTGACGCCTTCCCGGCGCTCGAGCACGTCGTCGTCTTCAGCCCCTCCGGCGAGCCGCGCGCCGGGGCGATGACGCTCGAGCAGCTCGCCGGCCACGAGCCCGGCGCGGAGCCCGAGGGTGATCCCCTCGCGGTCTCGGACATCCTCTACACCTCCGGCACGACGGGACAGCCGAAGGGCGTCCTGCTCACCCACGACCAGGTCGTGCGGGTGTCGTACGCCGCGGCTTACTCGCGGGCGCTCGAGGACGGCCGCAAGCTGATCTATCCGATGCCGATGTACCACGTCTTCGGCTACATGGAATGCCTGATGGCCGTGCTCTTCGTCGGCGGCGCCGTCGTCCCGCTCGTCGTCTTCAGCGCCGCGGACATGCTCGAGCTCGTCGCGCGCGAACAGGTCAACGAGATCGTCGCCGTGCCCGCGGTGATGCTGCCGCTGATCGACGAGGCGCGCCGCGAGCACTACGACCTCGCGAGCGTGCACACGGTGTTCGCCTCCGGCGGCGTCGCACCCGAGCGCATCTGGGACGAGATCCGGGAGATCTTCGGCGACGTCGAGATCACCACCGGATACGGCATGACCGAGACGACGGCCGCGACGACGACGACGCTGCCGGAGGGCGACGACGCCTACCTGCGCTCGTCCAACGGCAAGCTGCGCTTCGGCGGCGCCGCCGGGGACCCTGACCTCGATGGGCTGATCGCCGTCTACAAGGCGGTCGATCCGGCGACCGGGGAGGACCTGCCGCCCGGCGAGCAGGGCCACCTGCTGGTGAGGGGACCCGTGGTCACGCAGGGCTATTACAAGAAGCCCGAGGAGACCGCGGCGGCCTTCACCGAGGACGGCTGGCTGCGCACCGGCGACATCGGCACGGTCAACGCGGACGGCTACCTCAAGCTGACGGGGCGGCTGAAGGAGAGCTTCCGCGTCGGCGGGGAGATGGTCATGCCGAAGGAGATCGAGGGCGTGCTCGAGTCCCATCCCGCTGTCTCGCAGGCGTACGTCGTCGGTGTCCCGCACGAGCGCATGGGCGAGATCGCCTGCGGCTGGGTGATCCCGCGCGACCCGGGCGACCCGCCCGATCCCGAGGAGCTCGTCGCCCACTGCTCGGAGCGCCTCGCTCGCTTCAAGGTCCCGCGCCACATCATCATCACGGCGCCCGACGAGCTGCCGTTGACCGCGGTTGGTCGCGTGAAGAAGTTCGAGCTCGTCGAGATGTCCAAGCAGCGGCTCGCACAGGCGAGGGCGTAGCGGGTGGACCTCAGTGGGGCCACGGTCCTCGTCACCGGCGCCAACCGCGGCATCGGCCGCGCCCTGGTGGAGGAGCTGGCCAGGCGGCCGGTCAAGGAAGTGCTCGCGGGCGTACGCGACCCGTCGCGGTTCACGCCGGTCGACGGCGGCGCGCCGGTCCGTCCCGTGCGCATCGACCTCTCGAGCTACGAGTCGATCGAGGAGTGCTCGGCGGCGCTGACCGACGAGCTGGCGAACCTCGACATGTTGATCAACAACGCCGGGATGATGACCGGCGGGCTGATCGAGGAGCAGGACCCGCGCGAGTTCTACGCGCTCATCCAGGTCAACCTGATCGCCGCCGCACACCTCGCCCAGAAGGTGATCCCCGGGATGCTCGCGCGCGGGCGCGGGAAGATCGTCAACAACGCCTCGATCGGCGGCTACGCGATCTTCCCCGCGGTCAGCACGTACAACGCCTCCAAGACCGGGCTCGTGGCGCTCAGCGAGGCGATGCGGCGCGAGCTGCAGGGCACCGGGGTCGACGTCGTCCACCTCGTCACGCCGAGCGTCGACACGGAGCTGCTCGACGCCACCGAAGCGGTCTTCGGCCGCTACATGGATACGACCAAGTGGCAGAAGATGACGCCGGCCGAGTGGGCCGCCCAGGTGGTCCCGGCGCTCGAGCGCGACGATCACATCGTGCTGCCGGAGGGCACGAACGCGATCAACCGGCTGGTGCGGCGCGAGGGCGCCTACCCGCTGGATCCGCTGTCGGACAAGACGTTCTCGCGCGATCCATGAGCAAGCCTCCGTGGTGGCGAGCCTTCGACAAGGTCGAGCGGGCGGTCGGCGAGCCGCTCGAGGAACTCGTCGCCTCGCCCACCTACATCGACGTCATGGTCGCCGGCATGAAGGTCCAGCGGGCGATCGGCCGGGCGGTGTTCCGGCGCGCGGGCGGGGCGGTCGAGACGCTCCTGCACGTCGTCCAGGTCCCGAGCCGCGGGGACATCCGGCGGCTCAACCAGCAAATCAGCTCGCTCGCCACGGAGGTGCGGGCCCTGGCCGTCGAGCAGGAGCGCGCGCGGCGCCGCGTGGGAGGCGCCGATGGCGACTGAGGCGCGCGAGACCGGCGTCCTCTCCGGGATCCGCAAAGAGGTCGAGCGCAACGCCGTGCGCGCGCGCAACGGGATCAAGTGGGTCGGAGGCTCGGAATGGGCCCCGCTGCACCCCACGCCGAGCGACGTGGTCTGGCGCGACGGGAAGGCCGAGCTGCGTCACTACCGCAGCGACACGCCGGCGCGGCTGACACCGCCCGTGATCGTGCTGGTCGGGCTCGTGGGGCGTGCGTTCGTGTTCGACCTCTACAAGGGCGGCAGCATCGTCGAGATGCTCATGAACCGCGGCTTCGATGCGTACGTCATGGACTGGGGCGTAGCCGACGAGCTCGATGCCGGGAACACCCTCGAGACCTACATGGGCCATTACCTGCCGCGCGCGATCGAGGTCGCGCGCGACATCTCGGGCTCTGAGGACGTCAACGTCTTCGCCTACTGCATGGGCGGCCTGATGATGGTTCAGGGACTGGCGGCCGAGCAGCCGCTGACGGTGCGCGGCCTCGTCACGCTCGCGTCGCCGTTCGACTGGCGCCACCTCGGCTCGACGATGGACGCGATCCGCGAGGGCAAGATCAAGCCCGAGGACATGCTCGACCACACGGGCAACGTCCCCGGCGAGGTCCTCGTCCAGGCCTTCAAGCGGCTCAAGCCCACCTCGACCCTGGTGAACTACGCCAACCTCTGGCAGAACCTGTGGAACGACCGCTACGTCGAGGGCTACCAAGCCATCGGGCGCTACCTGTCGGCTCACGGGCCGATGGCCGGCGCGGCGATGCGACAGGTCGTCGACCAGTGGATGGTCGAGAACGCGTTCATGACCGACCGGCTGCGGTTCAACGGCCGGCCGGCCAAGCTGGCCAACGTGCGCGTCCCGGTAATCGGCGTGGTCGCGGAGCGCGACGACATCGCGCCGCTGGAGTCGACGCTGCCGATCGTCGAAATGCTGCCCAACGCGGACGTCGACCTCCTGCGGGTCGACGCGGGCCACGTCTCGCTGTTCGCCGGGCGCCAGGCGGTCAAGGTCGTGATGCCACGGATCTTCGACTGGATCGAAGCCCACAGCGAGGAGATCGGATGAAGCCTGAGGTGCGCGAGCTGACGGCGGCGGACACCGACGCGCTGCACGAGTTCTTCAACGCGATCCCGCCCGAGGACCGCACGTTCTTCTTCCAGGACGTGACCGACCGCGCCGTCGCCGAGGGCTGGACCGCGGACGAGCGCAAGATCCGCCGTGCCGCGATCGACGAGGACGGCCAGATCCTCGCGTTCTCCGCGCTCAACCCCGGCGTCGACTGTAGCGCGCATACCGCGTAGGTCGTGCTCGTCGTCGCCCCGCGTGCGCGCCGTCAGGGTCTCGGGCGCGCTCTCGCGCGCGGGATGCTGATCGAGGCGGTGCAGCACGGGTTCAAGAAGGTCAGTGTCCTGCTCCCGGCCGACAACGGCGCCGCGATCGCCATGTTCCAGGGAATCGGCTTCGAGGGCGAAGCGCTGCTGCGCGACCAGCTCTGCAGCCCCGAGGACGGCGAACTGCGCGACGTCGTGATCCTCGCGCACCTCGTGGACGAGCAGTGGGCGACGATGCGCACCGGCGGGTTCGAGGACGCGCTGACTTGAGCGGCGAAACGGTCCGCTTCGGCGAGGCGTCGGTCTTCGTACGCGAGGTCGGCAGCGGGCCGCCGCTGCTGTTGATCAACGGGCTCGGCGCTCACACGGCGATGTGGGCGCCGCTCGAGCGCACGCTGGCGGGCTTTCGCATCATCGAGTTCGACCTCCCGGGCGCCGGCCAGTCACCCGCGCCGTGGCGGCCGATCTCGGTCCCCCGCCTGGCGCGCCTGACGACGCAGGTGCTCGACCGATTCGGCGTCGAGCGCGTGAACGTCATCGGCTACTCGATGGGCGGCATCGTCGCGCAGCAACTCGCGGCCGACTTCCCGGAACGCGTCCGGCGGGTCGCGCTCGTCGCCACGACGCCCGGCATGGGCGCGGTGCAGGGTGACCTCAAGGCGCTGGTGAACATCATGACCCCGCTGCGCTATGTCTCGGCGGGCATGTACGCGCGGACCATCGGCTCGATGGTCGGCGGGCGCGCCCGTCACGACGCGAAGTGGGTCGCGGAGCAGGGAAGCCTCCGGCTCAAGCATGCGCCGCCATGGCGCGGCTACGCCGGCCAGCTGATGAGCCTGGCGACGTGGAGCGGCCTGCCCGCCCTGGCGCGCATCGACGCTCCCGTGCTCGTGCTGTCGGGCGACGACGACCCGCTGACCCCGGTGGCCAACGGCATGATGCTGGCCCACCTGCTCCCAGACGCACGGCTGCGGGTCGTGCGCGACGAGGGGCACCTGATGCTCCTCGACGCCGACAGTGCGTGCCACTCGCTGCTGCGGGACTTCATCTGCGCAGAGCCGCTGAGTCAGGCGCCGGTGTGGCAGCAGGCGTCGACGGTCAGCGCCGAGGAGCTGCGGATCGCGCTCGCGGGCACCGGCCGGCAGCTGCCGCCCTGGAGCATCGTCAACGCGCTGATGCGACGGCGCTGGTTGCAGACCTGAACGCGAGGTCAACGACGTTGTTGACGCAGCGTCCGCGCTGAGCTAGCGTGAGGTCATGAAGACGGCCCAGAACGTCGACATGGTCGTGGTGGGGGCGGGCTTCGCGGGCTTGCGAGCGCTGCACACGCTGCGCGAGCGCGGGCTGTCGGTCGCGGTCCTGGAGGCCGGTGGCGGCGTCGGCGGCGTGTGGTACTGGAATCGGTACCCGGGCTGTCGTTGCGACGTGGAGAGCTACGACTACTCGTATGCCTTCAGTGAAGCGCTCGAGCAGGAGTGGCGCTGGAGCGAGCGGTATGCGGCGCAGCCGGAGATCCTGCGCTATGCCGAGCATGTCGTGGAGCGCTTCGATCTGGCACGCGACATCCATCTCCACCAGCGCGTCGTCAGCGCGTCGCACGACGACGGCGGATGGACGGTGACCACCGAGTCAGCTGACACGTGGCGGGCGCGCTTCGTGGTGATGGCGGTCGGGCAGCTCTCGGCGCCGAAGGCGCCGGACATTCCCGGACTGGATGCGTTCGCCGGCGAGATGTACCACGGCGCGCGGTTCCCGCATGAAGCGGTGACGTTCGCCGGCAAGCGCGTGGGGATCATCGGGACCGGTTCGACGGGGATGCAGATGACGCCGGTCGTGGCCGAGGAGGCCGGACACGTGGCGGTGTTCCAGCGCACGCCGAACTTCAGCATCCCCGCTTGCAACGCGCCGATCTCCGACGACGAGGACGCGGCCGTGAAGGCGACCTACCGGGAGCGCCGGCAGGCCGCGCAGAACTCGCCGAGCGGCTTGGGATTCATGCCGACCAAGCAGTCCGCGCTGGACGCCACCCCCGCCGAGCGCGAGGCGACGTTCGAGCGGGCGTGGACCACGTTCGGATTCGGATTCACGCTGGCGTATTACGACCTGATCCTCGACCAGGCCGCCAACGATCTGGCGGCGGATTTCATCCGGGCGAAGATCCGGGAGAAGGTCGAGGACCCGCTCCTGGCGGAGAAGCTGATGCCGCGCGGCTTCCCGTACGGGACCAAGCGCCCGTCGGTCGACTGCGGGTACTTCGAGGCGTTCAACCGCGACAACGTGTCGCTCGTCGACATCCGTGAGCATCCGATCGTCGAGGCCGTGCCGCAGGGGATCGTCACCGCCGACAGTCAGCTGCACGCGCTCGACGTGATCGTCTTCGCGACCGGGTTCGATGTCTTCACCGGCTCGCTGCTGGCACCGACGATCACCGGCCGGGACGGGCAGACGCTGCGCGAGAAGTGGTCGCAGGGGCCGCAGACCTATCTCGGGCTGGGCGTGCACGGGTTCCCCAACCTATTCATCCTCGCCGGGCCGGGCAGCCCGTCGCTCTTGAGCAACGTGTTGCTCTCGATCGAGCAGCACGTCGACTGGCTCGCGGACCTCCTGGGCTACATGCACGCCGGGCGCATCGCGAGCGTCGAGCCGACGCTCGAGGCGGAGCGCGAATGGGTGGCGCACGTGAAGGCGCGCGCCGACGGGACCCTGTACCCCAAGGCGATCTCCTATTACAACGGCGACGACGTGCCGGGCAAACCGCGGGTCTTCATGCCGTACGTGGGCGGCGTTCGCGGCTACCGCCGGCTGCTCGAGGAATGCGTCGCCGGCGGCTACGCCGGCTGGGCGATGCAACCCACGGCGACGGCGAAAGCGGCCTAGCCACCTTCGCCACGCTGCACCGTGCGTGCGATGGCATCGGCCAGCCGCGTCCACACGCCGGGTGGGAGGTCGTGGCCCATGCCGTCGATGATCAGCAGCTCGGCCCCGGGGATGGCGGCCGCGTTGGCGCGGCCGCCGCTGACGTCGACGAGCGGGTCGGCGGAGCCGTGGACGACGAGCGCTGGGACCTCGAGCTCGCGCAAGCGCGCAGTGCGGTCGCTCGCCGTCATCACGGCGCCGAACTGGCGCTGAATGCCTTCGGGGTCGAAGGCTCGGTCGAAGGCGTGCATCGAGCGCCGGGGCAGCCACGCCTCGTCGCGCTCGAAGCCGGGTGAGCCGATCACCTGCGCCAGCTTCACCGCCGCCTCGCCCACCGCCTCGCGCGTTCTCGGCGGCGGCGCGAGCAGTGCGGCGAGGGCGTGCGGCGCAGGCGCGCCGACGGCCGGATCGCCGGTGGTCGAGCTGATCGAGGTGAGCGAGCGGACACGCGCCGGGTGCTCGATCGCGGCCTGCTGAACGATCATGCCGCCGAGCGAGACTCCGGCAAAGTGCGCTGACGGATGGCCCAGCGCCGCGATCAGCCCGACGGCGTCAGCGGCGAGGTCCGAGAGCGTGTAGCGGACTCCCGGAAGGTGGCTCGATTCGCCGACGTCGCGGTTGTCGTAGCGCACCACGAAGAGCCCCTGCCGGACGAGCGCGTCGCAGAAGCCGTCCGGCCAGTAGTGGAGCTGGGCGCCGAGCCCCATGACCAGCAGCAGCGGCGGGTCGGCCGGGTCCCCCAGCGCCTCGTAGGCCAGCTCGACCTCCCCGACGCTCACGCGCTCCATGGTTTCAACAGAGTAGTTGACAGCGCGCGCCCGCGGGTGCACGCTTCGGGGCGATCGACAACGGGAGGAGACCCGATGATCAACGACGTCTTCGTGCTCGACGCGGTGACGCACGCGTACAACCACACGCGCGAGAACTGGGCCGATGAGGCGGGCGGCCACTCGATGGTCGAGATGGCGTACGCCCTCGCCCAGAACCCGCCTGACCCGCGGCACGCGCTCAGCAAGGAGGTCTACCTCCAGAACTGGTCGGTCGACGACCTGGCGAACTTGCTCTTCCGCGAGAGTCAGACCGACGTCGCGGTGTTCCACCCGCTGGCGATCTCGTCGTTCAAGGACGGCTACGTCTCCACGGCGAAGGCGGCCGAGGCGCTGGAGAAGCATCCGAGCCGCTTCATCGGCGCCTACATCTGCGTGGACCCGCTGACCGGTCCCAAGGCGCTGGAGGCGATGGCCGAGCAGAAGGACATGTTCGGTGACAAGACGCTCGGGCTGAAGCTCTATCCGACGAGCTGGCAAGGCCACAAGCCGGTGTCCTGGCAGATGGACGACCCGACGCTGATCTACCCGCTCTACGAGAAGGCGCAGGAGCTCGGACTCGACACGGTGGCCGTCCACAAGGCCGTCCCGATCGGCCCGATCCCGGTCGGCAAGGCGTACGACCCGAGCGACCTCGAGAACGCGGCGACCGACTTTCCGGACCTCAAGTTCGAGATCGTCCACGGCGGCCTCGCGTTCATCGAGGAGACCGCCTGGCTGCTCGCGCGCTTCGGGAACATCTCCGTGAACATGGAGATCCACAACATCATCGTGGAGCGCCGGCCCAGGACGTTTGCGGACATCCTGATCGGGATGTGCCACATCGGCGGCAACGCGATCCTCGATCGGTTGTTCTGGGGCTCCGGCGGGACGCTGTGCCACCCCCAGCCGGGGCTGGAGGCGTTCATGGCGTTCGAGTTCCCCGAGGACAAGCTCGAGAACTCCGGGCTGTTCGCCGCGGTCACGCAGATCACCATGGAGAACAAGCGGAACATGCTCAGCGGCACGTACGCGCGCCTGCACGCCATCGACCTCGAGGCGTGCGCGAAGGCGATCGAGGGCGACGAGTTCAGCCGCGCGCCGGGCGAGCCGCTGCCGGAGCCGTACTCCACGATCGCGATGGCCGACCAGGTCGAGAAGGACCGGCTCGTCCATGCCTGACGCGCGCGCGGCGATCCTCGCGCGACTCGACGAGATCAAGGACCCGTGCAGCGTCGCCGGCGGGAACGCGATGGGGCTGAGCGAGATGGGGATCGTCGGCTCGGTCGACGTCTCGGGCGACGGCGACGTGCGCATCGGCCTGCGGCTGACGTCGCCGTTCTGCCACATGATCGCGTTCATGGAGTCCGAGGCGAAGCGGCTCGTCGGTGAGCTGCCCGGCGTGCGCTCGGTGACGGTCGGCCCGGACCAGGGCCTCGAGTGGACGCCGGCGCTGATCAGCGGCGACGCCGGCCGGCGCTACCGCGAGCGCGTTGAGTACATCCGGCGCACGACGCGGGCGCGTACTGCGGCTTGATGCGCGCAGTCGCCTGGCCGGGCCCCGGGACGCTCGGACCCCTTGTGCTCGACGAACCCGTCGCGGGGCCCGCCCAGGCGCTGATCGATTCAGCCCTTCGCGACCAATCCGTTCAACCGGACATCCGCGAAGGCGGCGCCGACCTCGTGCGCCTCGACCGGGCTGCAGGCTCGACGTCGTCCCCCGGCTGCCGGCGCGTCGAGAAGCTCGCGCGTCGCGGGCGTCGAGCAGCGCGCGAGGCGCTCGGCT
>Ga0136846_1235410_pt1 | contig 11155 bp, 10 predicted proteins | sample HopSoiMetagenom2_FD_96841 | JGI IMG/M metagenome (GOLD analysis project Ga0136846, IMG submission 96841) | Grasslands soil microbial communities from Hopland, California, USA - 2 Assembly 2016 (version 4) | ecosystem: Environmental > Terrestrial > Soil > Grasslands | place: USA: Hopland... | reverse complement strand
TGTCGAGGACGTTCTCGTCGATGAGTCCCTCGGCGACAGCGTTGGGAAGGCGGGAGAAGGCGGCGTCCGATATGGCCATCTCCATGTCGAGTCCGGCCTCAAGGGCGCGAACCGCTGCGTCCGTCAAGTCCTTCGCGAAGTGCTGCGTCTCCAGAGAGCGCACGGCGTTCGCGTCGGACACCACGAAGCCCTCGAAGCCGAGCTCATCTCGGAGGATATCGGTCAGCAACCACCGATTCGCGGAAGCCGGTACGCCGTTGAGATCCATGTAGGCGCTCATCACATTTGCGGCACCAGCGTCGATCGCCGCACGGAATGGGGGTAGGTACACGTTGCGCAGTTCAGAGTCGGAGACTTCTGCGTCGTCGTAGTCGCGCCCACCACGCGCGGCGCCGTAACCGGCGAGGTGTTTAGGGCCGGCGAGGAGACGGTCGTCTCCGAGGTCTCCCTGGAAGCCGCGAACCTGGGCCGCTGCGACAGCCGCTCCGAGCACCGGGTCCTCTCCGGCACCCTCGACGATACGTCCCCAGCGGGGGTCGCGGGCGATGTCGATCATGGGTGCGAACGTCCAGTGGATGCCCACGGCTCGCGCTTCACGGGCGGCCACCGTCTGTGCCTGCTCGATGAGCTCTGGGTTCCAGCTCGCGGCAAGGGCGATCGGGGCGGGGAGGATGGTGCGGAAGCCGTGAATGACATCGAAGCCGAACAGGAGCGGGATCCCGAGACGGGTCTCCTCGACGGCGATCTTCTGGAGCCGGGTGGTCAGTTTCACGTCGGTGACGAAAAGGACGGATCCGACCTTCCCCTGTTCCAGTGCGGCTTCGACTGCCGCGGGTTGCTCGAGGAAGGCACGGTGCTCCGGGGGGAGAGCGTCGATGTCGAGGCCCGCGGGCAGCTCGGCAGCCCCGAAATGGAAGTACTGGGTGAGCTGCCCCGCTTTCTCTTCGAGGGTCATCTGCGCGAGAAGGTCGTCGACGCGGGCTGAGACGGGAGCGTCGGCATCCCGGTAGAGCGGCGTCGTCATGAGATTCTCCGCACGGTCGGAAGCCGGCGCGGAGGGTGGGGTGTTGGTCATGCTTGCTCCTTCGCGCTGAGCGCCGACGCCGCCCTGTGGTCACGCGGCTGGTCGCTCAGCGCTTCCAGGGTTGTGGTCGCGACACCGTGCCGGTCAGACGTGGCGTGCAGTGTGATGGTGCCGGGCTCGCCGGTGGCGCGGACGACGGCCAGCGCACGACCTCGGTAGGTGTGGTGTTCGTCGTCGACGAAGCTTTCCCGCGTGGACGGCGCTGCACTGGCGAGGCTGAGGAGCTCAGCGGGACCGGAGACACTGATGCGGACCCGGTCCTGGGCGACGACGTCGACGATCCCCTCTTCGTCGGCCAACTCCACCCAGACGAAGCACAGGTCATCCGGTCCCGACACGTGGTCGGTCTCGGGGCGGAGCGACAGGCGCGGCGATCCGGCACTGCGGAGCGAACTGCGCCCGATCTCCTGACCGTGGCGGTAGGCGATCGCGGTCAGCTCCCCTTTCTCATAGGGTGTGCTGAACTTGGTAAGAAAACCTGTGGCAGCACCGCATCGGCGGCGGCCGAGAGAGCGGCCGTTCAGCTGCAGTTCGACGTGGTCCCCGCTGGAATACACCTCGATCTGCGCCTGCCCCGCTTTTTCACCCCAGGACCAGGTGGGGAGCGCGTCGGAGGCGAGCCACGGCGTCTTGTTCGGACGCTGCCCGGTTCGGTCGAGGGGACGAACTGCGATGCCTGGACGGTCGGAGATCCCCCAGACGGCCTGCGTGAGGTGGATGGCCGCTCCGGGCTGGCCGGTGATGTCGAAGATTCCGCACCCGGCGAGGATCCCCGGGTATGGCTTGGCGATGCCGCCAGGTTCGTCGCCGTAGCTCCAGTACCCGAGCCCCACTTCTCCGAGGTAGTCCCATCCAGTCCAGCTGAAGTCGCCGATCACTCCGGGAATGGAGGTCACGCGCTTCCAGATGGCGGGAAGATCGCCGACCATCGATTCAGTACCGAGAATGACTCGACTGGGGTGGCGTCGACGGGCACCTGCGTAGCAGGCGTAGCCGTAGTTGTAGCCGGCGATGTCGACAACATCGAAAACGTCCCTGGTCGCGCGTTCAGCAGCGGGGAGCGTTGATGCGAGCACCATGAGCCGTCCCATCTTCGCCGCTGCCTGGTTGGCCGCCGTGCTCGTCGCGGGCTTGCGTTCGGGCGGCCCTTCCTCGCTTGAGGACGGCTTGGCCCGCACGGCCATCATCGCCAAGAGAGGATTGACAGCGATTGTGGTCGGTCGTGATGGATCCAGCTGACGGAAGTGGTCCTGGATCTGTCTCGCGACGTCGACTCCGGCAGGGGTCGCTGACTCGGCAATCTCGTTGCCGATCGAGTACATGATCACGCAGGGCCGATTGCGGTCCTTCGCGATCATCGAAGCGACGTCGTCGCGCCACTGCTCGTGGAAGCGCGGAGACTCGTCGCAGGGTGTCTTCTTGCGGAACCAGATGTCACTGAGCTCGTCCATCACGTAGAGTCCGAGCTCGTCGCAAGCGTCGAGGAATGCGCGCGAGAGCGGGTTGTGCGCGCTGCGGATCGCGTTGAAGCCCGCCTCCTTCAGCAGGCGTGCCCGGCGTCTCTCCGCAGACGCGAAGGTCGCCGCACCGAGCGGCCCGTTGTCGTGGTGCACCGCGGTGCCCCGCAGCAGTACGGCCTGACCGTTGATCAGCAGACCCCGTTGGGCATCAACCTCAACCGTTCGGAGTCCTGTGCGAAGGGACCGCTCGTCCAGAATTCCGCGGTCGGTCTCGAGACGCACGTCCAGGTCGTAGAGGTGGGGATGTTCAGCGGACCACGGTCGTGGTGACGGCACCAGCAGCTCGAGATTGACGACACCACCGTTCACTGTCGACGACGTGGCGCTTGCGACGATGCGACCATGATCGCGGAGCTCCACCTCGACGCGGGAAACGTGCACGAGGTCACCCTCGGTCGATACAGACACCTCGACCTCCGCCTGGCCGACATCCAACGTGCGGGTCTGGACGCGGACGCCGTCAGGCGCGATACGTGTCGGCGAAGCGCTGTCCAGCCACACTGGGCGGTAGATTCCCGAGCCTGTGTACCAGCGGCTTTTCGGGGTGCGGGAGTTGTCCACGGCTATCTCGATGTGAACTTCCACTCCCGGAACAAGTGGTGGAAGTGGAACGGTGAACTCCCGATATGGGCTCTCACTGCGGCCGACTTCAGTCCCATCGACGGTTACAACCGTGCTGCCGTAGACACCCTCGAAGACGAGGGAGTACTCGCGTCCGTCCGCGTCTTTCGGTGGGGACCAGTGCTTGCTGTAGCGGTAGGACCCGCCGGGAAAGTAACCTCCGTGGTTCCCGGCGCCCCCGTCCTCCGATCTCGTCTCCGAGATCATCGCGTCGTGCGGCAATCTGACAGTGCTTCCGAGGGGGTTGCCGTCGCGGAAGAACGTCCATCCGGCGGTGAACAAGGTGGTGGTCATGATAAGACTCCAGGTCGATTGTGCGGCGTGAGCGAGGAAGCGACTCAGCGCACGCTCTTGACCTTCCACTGCACGATGATTCCGGCGAGGATCGTCAGCCCGGCGGCGACGAGGAAGAGCAGGCCATAGTTCTTCTCGCCCTCGCCGACACCGATGAGGACCAGCGGGGCTGCGAGCAGAGGGGCGATGGCTTGAGCGATCGAGGTGGAGTAGCCGTTGATTCCGAGGAAGCGGCCCGCATTGATGTCCTTCTCGGGCAGCACCATGAGCACGAGCGCCTGGTCGACGGACGAGAAGACACCGAGTGCGAGTCCATTGAGGCAGGAACCGAGGAGGAGGACGACGAAATCGCTGCCGCCGAAGGCGAGGGTGATCGATCCCGCTGTGTAGACGATGCCCGACCCGAGGACGAAGGCTCGGCGGCGCTTGAGCTTGTCGGAGAGGAACCCTCCCAGGAGAGCTCCGACGCCGGTGACGGCAATGCTGATCGTCGAGAACACGATGATGATGTTTCCGAGGTCAGCGATCTGACCGCTCGTGGTGAGGCGAGACGCGAAGAACAGGGAGCTGAACGTCGAGGCGAAGGTGACGCCGGTCATGAACAGCAATCGGGCCAGCCAGTTCCAAGCGAAGTCCGGGTACTGGCGTGGGTTGAAGACGAAGCTGCTGAGCAGCTTGCCCGCATTCAGGTTGTCCTCGAAGACCGCGTCCCTGGAATCGCACTCCTTGACGAAGAGCACCCACGCCATCATGCCCACCAGGCCCACGGCGCCGGGCACGAGGAAGACCAGGTAGTTGTTGCCGATGAATGCGCTGGCCAGTGCGATACCCGCAACCGGAGCGACCATCTGGATGAACCCGGACAGGCCGGCAACGCGACCGTACTGAGATTCTGGCAAGCGGTCTGCCTGTGACTGGATCAGTGTATTCATGCTGCCGCTCCAGCCGACCGACGTGATGATCCAGCCGACGAGCAGCATCGGCACGTTGGGAGCCTGGGCGATAACGATAAGGCCGGCGAAACCGAGAAGAGCCGCGCCGAAGGCAAAAGGACGCCGTCGGCCGAAACGCGAACGCGTCCGATCGCTCCAGAGGCCGGCCAAGGGCCCGACGATTGTTGTCACGATCGCCCCGATGCCGATGACGAAGCCCAGTACCTCGACGTTCGACGGGGCCAGCTCCTGGATGCGGAGAGAGAGGGTGAGGCCGATCGGCGCGACCAGTGCGGCGTACGCGCCGAACATCCCGAGGAGCATGAACACGATGTACCGGGGCGGCATCGGGGTCCGCGCCGGGCCTGTCGGGGTGCTCTCGGCCTGCGTATCTGCAGCGAGTGCTTCCTGAGCAGGCGGAGCGGGGGCGCCGGGCACAGCCGACGCGAAGGGACCATCCGACATCATGACTCCTTTGTCGTCCGGCTCAGGTCGCCGGACTGTGATGCGGGCACCACGTTCGTTATCACGTGATAATGGGGTAGTAGAGCATGCCAGGTATCACGTGTCAATCCTGTGCCCTAGGATGAGCAGTTCAGAGTGCAAGGAGAAGAACTGATGGCTGTCACCAGTGCAGATGTCGCGCGGCGTGCAGGCCTCTCGCGCGCTACGGTCAGCCAGATCCTCAACGGCCACGACCAACGCTTTACCGCCGATACTGCTCAACGAGTCCGTCAAGCGGCCCGCGAACTCGGCTATGAGCCTTCTGCTGCTGGTCGGATGTTGCGGAGAGGATCCAGCGACTTCATCGTCGCGCTCATCCCCGACACCACGTACGGCAGCAACCTGCAGGACATCTTCGACCCCCTCACCGAGAGTCTCGCCGAGAACGGCCTGAGTCTCGTACTGCACTTTTCGATGGGATCACCGGGCGCGTTGGACCGAATCCTCGGCGGGATCAGGCCTCGAGCTGTACTCTCTCTCCGGCCCTTCAGCCCAGAGGAGCGCCGAATCCTCGCGGAGAGAAAAGTTCCGGGATTCGATACGACGACCGACATGGACTTCGACAGCGACATCGGAGCACTCCAAGCGCAGCACCTCATCGCTCGCGGATTCCAGCGGCTCGCCTTCGTCCACCTACACGATCGTCGATCCGACCCCTATGGTCCAGTGAGGGAACAAGGGGTCGTGAACGCTTGCGCCGCCGCTGGACTGCCGTCGCCCCGCGTCCTGGGGATAGCGATCGACCGGTCGTCGGCCGACGAGGCCCTCGCGACCTTCGAGCCGGGGACCGGAATCGCCTGCTACAACGACGACGTCGCCATCGCGTTGATGACGGCGGTCGAGAGGCGTGGATGGCGCATCCCCGCCGACATTGGCCTGATCGGGATGGATAACACGCCCCTGGCGCAAGTGATGAATCCGCCGCTCACGACGGTGGGTTATGACCTTGCAGCGGCGGCTCGCCTGGCCGCCAACGCCGCCCTGCGCGCCATCGGGCAGAACACCAACCTTCCGTCACCCGACCTCGGCCTGCGGATCATCGACGGCAGCTCCTGCTGACCCGCTGAGGCGGCATGTCCGATCTCACGAGCCGTGTCGTGACTCAGACTCGGTTCCCACAGAATCCGGCCACAAGCCGCGACTCGTCACGACCTCATCGTCTGGAAAGTGTCACGACGAAGCTAGGGCGTGTTTCGAAAGTCCCGCACAGCACCCACGGCGCCCGGCACGCACCCTCGCCGCACCGGCCAAAGTCCCAAGTACGTCCAGTACGACGGCCTTCGTCCGGCACGCCGAGGGTACGCACCGGACACCGCGGGCACCGCACGGTCACCGCCGAGCTGCTGACCTTCGTCTACGAGCTGCCCGGCGGCAAGATCACCACCACCGGCACGGCCAGGCTCTCCGCCAACGGACCCGCCTTCGACGAGCAGTTCGCCATCACGGGCGGCACCGGCACGTACAAGAGGGGCTGTCCGGCCGTGGGCCGGGCGGCCCTTTTCGCTATGCGGTGGCCGGGGTGAGGTGCCAGGTGGTGCCGGTTCGGGTGAGTCCGAGGTTGATCAGTCGGCGGAGTTCGAGTTCTTCCTCGTGGTCTCGCGACCGCTCTTCCGCGACTCCGGTGGCGAGCCCCTTGCCGAGCTTCATGACGCCTCTGTGGGCCGATGCCGGTGACCTCCCTGGCCATAACGACATATAAGAAGGTGAATTGGACACAGGGCCTCCGGTCGAAGGCCGCAGACCCGGGCAGTCGGAGCGGGTGATCATGTTTGCCAGGGGCATCCTCCACTGGTGCACATAGTGGGGATCGCCATCATCAGCGCCGTCGGTCTGTTCGTCTGGCTGCTCGCCGCCCTGTTCCTCCTCCTGGCTCACAACCACTGGCAGGCACGATGGACACGCGCGGCGCACATCGTCGTCTCCGCGGTGATCCTGGGGGCGCTGGCATTCGGGATCTACCGGCTCATCCTCGCCATCCCGGCCGAAGGATGCGGGTCGTCCCCGGCTGAGAAGTCGAGCTGCTCCCTGGGCTAGGAGTTCTCCTGAAAGTCTTTGGTTCTGGCACCCGGCAGCTGACGTGGGGCCAGACTGGTCTCTGTGCGGGGGGACTGGGCTGTGAGCTGGTCGGGCCGGATGTCTGGGAGACGTGCCGCGCGCTGATCCCGGCCGGGAGCGTGTTCGCGTTCCTGGCCGAGCATCGGGAGGTGCTCTTCCCGAGGGAGATGTTCGCGGACATGTGCCCCTCGACGAACGGCCGGCCGAGCATGCCGCCGCAGGTGCTCGCCGCGACGATCGTGTTGCAGAGCCTCCACGGCCTGTCGGACTTCGAGACGGTCCAGGAACTGCGGTGTGACCTGAGATGGAAGGCCGCCTGTGGTCTGGGCCTGTACGACACCGCGGCGCCGCCACCGTGGCGGACCCGTTCCAGGATCTCCTCGTGGAGGGCGGCCGGGCTCTGCGGTGGCGCCGGGACGGGGCTGCCGCGTCCGTCTACTGGATGGCGATGCCGACGTGCCCGTAGGGCAGCAGGCGGGTGGCGACGGTGAGGTCGCCGGTGATGGACGCCGACCTCTCGTCCGTCATCGCGCCGCCGGGACCGGCCTTCACCTTGCTGACGATCTGCTCCGGCAGTGGAGGGTGTGCGTTCATGAGGAGCAGGTACCCAGCATGTCGGTGATCGTGGTTTTCTCGTTCTCGGTCACCGACAGCTCGTAGGTGGACTTCACCGACACCCAGGTGCGGGCGTAGGTGCACCAGTACGTTTTGGACGGCGGCTGCCACTCGTCCGGGCCCCTGGTCGCCCTTCGACCGGTTCGAGGCGGCGGAGACAGCCAGCAGCTGCGAGTGCGTCAGATCGCTGGCGTAGGTCTGCCCGAACTTGCCGCACCAGCGGCGGATCCTCTCGTACGAGACGACGATCCCGCGCTCGAGCATCAGCTCCTCGACCTCGCGGAACGACAGCGGGAAGCGGTGGTACAGCCATACACAGGGGGAGATCACCTCGACCGGATACCGGTGCCCCTTGTACGACAGCGACGCACTCCCCACGGACGCCCCCTCCCAGTCTGATCGACCCGAAGATCGTCCCGCCGGTCAGCCAAGGTGAGAGTGCCGGTTCGGCCGCTCCTCGGCGTCCGACGCCTCCGCCGGCCGAATACGCCAGTCCGCCATGATCGGCACGCTACCGCCCCGGGTTTCCGGCCGGGCCCCTTCCACCGCGATCCGGATCCACGTCGGCGCGGTAGAAGTCCAGGTCCGGGCCGAGCAGGGCTCGAACCTCGGTCATGGACGAGGGTGTGCAGTGGACGCCGAGGCTGGTCTTGGCGACGGTGTTTCCCGGGTGGACCAGGGCGACGAGGCTGTCGCCCCGCGTGACGGCGGCGGCCCGGCTGGCCAGGCGGCGGACGAAGACCGCGTCCTCCGCGTGGGAAAGGTCCGGGAAGGGGGAGCGGACCCAGAGGTCCCGGCGGAAGCAGAGGCTCTGGCCGGCGAGCCAGCGGGGCAGCCGGGGCGGCCAGTCGAAACGCCAGGCCCGGTCGTCGGCCGGGGCGTAGTAGAGCAGGCTCGTCATGCCGCAGAGGTCGACCCGCCCCGACTCCAGCTGCCGCACCTGGCGGCTCAGCCGGTCGGGGGCCTGCCAGTCGTCGTCGTCCCAGTGGGCGATCACGCTGCCGGACGCCATCTCGCACGCGAGGTTGCGTGCAGCGCCCACCCTCGTGCCCTGAACGGCCTGGTGGTAGCGGACGGACGGCAGCTGGGGTACCAGGTCCGCAACGCGGTCCGTGCCGTCGTCGACGATCACCAGTTCCTTGTGCGGGTAGTCCTGGCGCAGGAAGTAGCTGATGGCCAGTGGCACGAAGCGCCGCCGGTTCCGGGTCGGCATGATGCAGCTCACCAACGGCGAGGGCGTCGTCATGAATGCTTCGGCAGCGGGCAGGAAGCGCCGGTGCGGCGGTACTCGCGGCGCACCGCCTCGGTGACGTCTTCGTCGGTGACGGCGGCGCCCCGGTCGAGGGAGCGCAGGACGGCGTACAGCGCCGCATTGCGGATCTGGCCCCCGGTCAGATCGCACCGGCGTGCAGTCTCGGACAGCACCGCCGGATCGACCCGGTGGTCGCCGGGCAGGTGGGCCGCCCACAACCGGCGGCGCAGCTCGGCGCCGGGTGGTACGAAGTCGACGGTGACGTCCATGCGGCGCAGGAACGCCGGGTCGATCCGGTTGCCCGCGTTGGTGGTGACCACGACGATGCCCTCGAAGGTCTCCAGCCGCTGGAGCAGGAAGTTGGTCTCCAGGTTCGCGTACCGGTCGTTGGCGTTGCCCACGTCGGTGCGGCGGGCCATCAGCGCGTCCCCCTCGTCGAGCAGCAGCAGGACGTCCAACTCCTCGGCGCGGCCGAGCAGTTGGTCGAGGTTGCGTTCGGTCTCACCGATGTACTTGTTGACGACGGCTGCCAGGTCCACCCGGAACACGTCGAGGCCGAGCGTCGCGGCGAGATGTCGTGCCACCAGCGTCTTGCCGGTGCCGCTCGGACCGCTGAACATGGCCCGCACGCCCCGGTTCAGGCCGCTGTGACTGCCTCGGGTGACCGCCGTCAGACGTTCCCGGTGGCGGCATCGCGTGGCCAGGATGCGCAGTTCGGCCTCCGCCGATGCGGTGAGCACCGGCGGGTTCACGGACGGCAGCGGGGCCAGCGGGCGGGCGAGGTTCTCCAGGCTCTGCCGGTTGAGGGTGCGCGTCGCGGTGGCGACGTCGGCGGCTGTGACCCCGGTGCGTCCGTCCGCCCGAGCAGCGGCCAAGGCGACCGGAGCCGCCCGGTGGATGCTGCCCGGTGTCAGCAGGAACCGGTCCGCGATGACGTCGAGTTCGGTGTCTTCGGCCGTCGCCGCCAGACCGGCCCAGAGCCGGCGGCGGTCCGCCGCCGCACATGCGCCCAGGACCACGGTCACCGCCGGGTCCACCGCTTCGCCCCGCACGCCACCGGTGCGTCCGATCACCACCCCGAGCGGCCGGTCGAGGCCCGGGAGCCGGGGCAGCGTGACGTTCTCGCCGGGACCGGGAGCGCAGCGGACGACCGGGAGTACGTCGCCGATCGCGGCGAGGGCGCCGAACAGCCGCCAGTCGTTGTCGCCGGGCTGACCGTCGTACACCAGCAGGTCCAGGCCCCGCGAGGCGGCCAGTGAACCGAGCAGGGTGGTCCGTCCGGACCCCGTCATGCCGCGCACCACCACGGCGGCCAGGGAACCGTCGCGCATCAGGGCCGGCAGCCGCGGGACGACGGCAGCGGCGTCGGCGGCGAGCGCCATCGCCTCCGGCGACGGAAAACCGTCCCGCGCGCGGTAGGTCAGCCCGGCCGGGAGCGCGTCGGCCCCGACCCGGCCGGTACACAGCAGATCCCACACCGGCACCGGAACGCGTACCACCCACTCCGAGCGCGGGTCGGCGGGATTTTCGACCTGCAGCAGTCCGCGGACGACCAGACTCTGCACGCGGTCGGTGACATCGTGAACGGTGCGGGAAGCGTCGGTGAGCAGCCAGCCGAGCAGGCCTACGCAGGGTCGCCGTGACGGGAGGGGATCCTGGAGGTGGGCGAAGAGCGCACCGAACCGGATGTCCAGCTCTATCAGTCCGGCCGCGATGAGGATGAGCGTGTCCCCTGCGTCGAGCCGGTGGCACGGTGGCAGTGTCGTGGGGCCGTCGTCGGTGCCCCGTCCTGTGCGGTACTCGTCGAGCCAACTCGGGTTCGCCCGGGGGTCCGACGCCGTGTGCGGGGCCTCGGCCAGTCGTCGCAGTATCCGGTCGAGCAGGTCTTGGACCGGCGGGGCGGAGAGGGTGGTGACCGGGTCGATCGTCAGCATGTCAACTACCGTCGTCGAAGTGGAAGATGATGATCCGGCCGAGCGCGGGAACCCAGCCGGGGTCTTGGTCCAGCCCACTCGTCCGGGCGGCGAGATCGACCTGTTGCAGGTCCAGCACCACATCGATGTGGGTCCGGCCGACGATCAGAGTTCCTGGCCGGGCGAATACGTCCGATGCGAGCCGGTGTCGGTCCAGGAGGCCCCGCAGCCGGTGGGTGAGCGCGCCGAGCCGGACGGGTGTGGGCGTGGTGGGAGCGCGGCCGTCGAGTTCGGCCAGGACTGGCCAGAGCGGGTCCTGTTCGACGGTGGGGTCGTCAGCGGGCAGCAGTGACCTGCCGAGCGCT
>Ga0136846_1237269_pt1 | contig 11156 bp, 4 predicted proteins | sample HopSoiMetagenom2_FD_96841 | JGI IMG/M metagenome (GOLD analysis project Ga0136846, IMG submission 96841) | Grasslands soil microbial communities from Hopland, California, USA - 2 Assembly 2016 (version 4) | ecosystem: Environmental > Terrestrial > Soil > Grasslands | place: USA: Hopland... | reverse complement strand
ATGCGGCGGCTCGCACTCGCCTGATCCGAAGCGGGAGACCGCGCGCCTGCAATCCGAACCCCAGATCGATCGTCGCCGAGGGCGACTTCTTCAACAGAATAGGCCCACAAGCCGCCATTCCCCGATGTCGATCCCTATGGCGGGAAATGGGCCGTCAGCCGACCGTCCGCTTCTAGAATTCTAACTGACGAAAGCGGACGTGATCGCGCCTCCGTGCGCGAACGACTGAAGCTGGGCCGGTTGCAGAGGCAGCTCTGGACGGCTAGTGGGGGGTAGCGGACAATCGCTGGTTGGCTGCCCCAGCCGAACTGGAAGAGGCTGGCTTTCTGATCCGTTCCGGCCGCGCGCGGGCGACGTTGTATCGGCGAACCGAGCGCACCGTCTGACTATCCGGCCAAATCCGGCCAGCCATTCGGCGCTCATCATTTGGTGGGACCGGCTCGATATCATACCGGCAATAGCGGAAATCCTCCGCTCTCTTAGCCGCTCACTTACTTGCTCCGGAAAACTTTCTCATCTCCAGCCACATGGGCGTTGGGACTGGATCGTTGCGCAACTATATCATCGTCAATGACGGGGGAACTCATTGATCTTGGCCGCCGCTTTCGGCCCGCAACCGAGGATGACGATCCGTCGTTTCACGGCCTGTTCGACAACGACCTCAAGCTCGACGGTACATGGACGGACCTACGTAAAAAGCGGCGGGTCATCATTCTCGCCGAAGCCGGTAGCGGTAAATCCAGCGAATTTCGGAGTCAGCGCGACATCCTCCGTGCCGAAGGCAAATTCGCCTTCCATGTCAGTGTCCGCGATGTTGCGCAGGCCGGGTTAGAAGCAGCCCTCCCGCCGGCTGACCGAAGCCAATACACCCAGTGGAAGGCCGACCCCAGCGCGGAATGCTGGCTCTTTGTCGACTCCGTGGATGAGGCCAAGGACCAAGGACATCATTTCGATACCGCCGCGCGCAATCTCGAACATGCGATCGCCGGCAATGAAACACGCGTTCACCTCTACATCTCCAGCCGGTTCACCGATTGGGACAAAACGGCCGATCGCCAGTCGATGGAGACCTGGCTCTCTCTCCCTCAGACGCCCCCACCGCCGCCGGATCTGGCAGTCGAGGTCCGCTCGACCCTACAGAACCGGGAAAAGCCCAGCGGGGATTCCGTTGAGGCCATTGCGGTATTGGTCTTGGAACCGCTCACGAAGAGGCAAGCCAGGCGCTTCGCCGAAGGAGCCGGCATTACCGATGTCGATGCACTGCTGGAGGCGGTCGAAGATGGCAATCTTTGGTCATTCGCTGCCCGCCCGCTCGATCTGGGCTGGATGGTCGACTTCTGGCTGAACAACAAGCGGCTCGGCACGCTGCGCGAAATGATCGAGGAAAGCATCAAGGCACGCCTTCTCGATCCCGACCCGCTCCGGCGGCGCAGCGATCCGTTGGATGGCGAGGCCGCGAACTGCGCCCTCGATCGCATCGGAGCCGGCTTTCTCCTCTGCGGAAAGGACTCGCTGCGCGTACCTGCCGCAGGGCTCGACCTTGCCCTACCGGAAAAATCGATCCCGCTCGAAGCGATGCTCCCCGAATGGAGCGACGGTAATCGCTTGATGCTCTTAAGCCGCCCGGTATTCGATCCGGCTACGCTGGGCCGCGCACGCCTACACAACGACAATAGCGGGACGCTGCGCTGCTACCTCACCGCGCGCTGGCTGGCGCGGCGGCTTGAAAAGAACTGCCCGCTCGAAACCGTCTTCGATATCCTCTTCGTTGACCTTTACGGTCGCCGTCTGGTCCGACCGGATATGGTTGAGACCTCCGCCTGGTTAGCAGGCCAGGTGCCCGCCATCGCCGACGAACTCATCGCGCGCTCACCGTTCAACCTCCTGTGCCATGGCGATCCGGGATCGCTACCCATCGCGACGCGGGTGAAGGCATTCGCGGGCGCGATCGAACAGATCGACACGATGGATCCCCAGAAGCTCTGGTTTATTGACGACCCTCTTCGCCGGTTTGCCGATCCCGCTCTCGATCCTCACTTTTCCGATTGGTGGACCAAGGCGAAGGGCAGCGAGGAAGCGCGGCATCTGGTCTTACGCCTGATCCGTCTTGGCGGACAGCGTGGCGGACTCGATATCGTCCGGACGGTCGCGTTCGATCAAGAGACGGACGAGATCAGCCAACTTATCGCCGCCCGCGCGCTCATCGAAATCGGCACGCCGGATGACCGCCTCCGCTATACTCAGCATGTCTTGGCCAACTATGAAGCCCTGGCGCGATCAATCGTGCTGCAGGCGCTCGACCGGCTCTTCCCCGAGCACATCTCGGTCGATCAATTCTTCATGATCATCGATGCGGTCGGGATCACCGATAACGACGGTCATGCCTCGATCCTTCCCATCGGTCCCGAGCTTCCCGAGGGGCTTCGCACACCAGCCGACTTAGAGCGGTTTGTGGACCAAATCGTTGCGCGGTCTGGCACCTTTACTGGTGAGGGCGAGGAACATCCGTTCCGCGATGCTTTCTCGAACATGGCCACCGCCGCAGCGGTCCGGCTTCTCGACAGCCATCCAGACGATATTCCGGACGTCGTGACCGACATGACCCTGCTTCTCCACGAAGCGCGTCGTTATTCGAGTGGGAGCGATTCGTGGCAGGCGCTGGCGGATGCCTTCAATGCTTCGCCCGGTCGCCGTCGGAGTTCCTTCTGGCGCGCAGCGGCCCGGTTACGTGATCATCCCTGGACACCAGACCGCGACGACGTGAATCTTTGGCTCGTCCAGCATTTCGGGTGGCCGGTTCGCGTCGACGAATCCGATTTAGAGTGGTTTATCGCAGACATGCGCGATCGCACTGATCCGCGCGATCGAATGACTGCGCTGCGCGCTGCGCACATGCTCTGGCGCCAATTCAATAGCGCCCCTGAGATCCTCACACGCTTGGAAGCGGCGGCGCGGGAAGATCCCGCGCTCGCAGAGCAGCTCGCAAAGTGGCAGTCGCCGCCGCCGGAATCGGCCGAGATGATCGCCCAGACCGCGCGCTTTGAGGAAATGCGTCAGCGCAATGAAGAGCGAACTCAGGAGCGCGACAAGAGTTGGATCGAGTTGATCGAGACGCTGCGCGCCGATCCCAGCTTTTTCGATCGGCTGTCTCCGCAGACTGATGAGTCGGTCGACTCGCGTCTCTTCCACCTCTGGCAGTTCCTGTCCTGGCGGACGCAATCACGCAGCCGCTATTCGATCGCCAGTCTCGACGTCGTTGAACCGATCTTCGGACAGGAGCTGACACGCCGATTCCGCGATGCGCTTATAGCGTTCGCTTATGCGCGCACGCCCTCGACCCCGGCCGAGACGGCGTCCGAGCATCGGGCAATCACCAATTTCGACATCATGGCGTTGGGCGGCATGTCGCTTGCCGCTGCAACCATCCCCGTTTGGGTCGACAATATTGATGCGGCACGCGCCGACCAGGCAGCGCGGCTCGCGATCATCGAACTCAACGGCTTCCCGGACTATCTCGTCCCCTTGGCGAAAGCGCATCCGGACGCCGTGCGGACCGTGCTGATCCGTGCGGTGAATGGACAACTCGGCCGCACCGACCCGCAAGCGTACGGCATGCTCGATCGGCTCGAATATGCCGACCCCAGCTTAGCGCGGCTGATCGCGGGCGATCTCGAGCAGCATCTAAAAGCCCACCCGAGCATCCCACCCGTGATGCTCGAGAAGATCGTTTCGGTGCTCATTTTGACCGTGCCCTTGTCGTCGTCCACCTTGCAGGTGCTGGCAGCGCAGCGAGTTCGCGATGCGCAGGACCCGCTTGCCGCGGCTTATTATCTGCTTCTCTTATTCGGGCTGGCGGGGGACAGTGCGGTTGATGCGATGCGCGAAAAGATGGCCAGCCTCGACCCCAGGGGCCAAGCCGATCTGTGTTGCACCTTGCTGCCGCGCTTGTTCGGCGATCGCTTCCATCGCTCGGTAAAACCGCCCACACCATTGTCGGTAGACAGGCTGGTGCAGCTGCTGATCCTCGCCTTTGAGGGCGTGCGTCCGGGCGAAGATATCGAACGGCCGAGCGGCGAGGTCTATTCGCCCGAGCTGCGAGACGAGGCGCAGGATGCGCGCAATATGATCTTCGACCGCCTCCTCAAGACTCCCGGTGAGGCAACGCACGCGGCGCTACTCCGGCTGGCTGCCATTCCGGACTTTCCTATCAAACCGGAATGGCTGCGTACGCATGCGTTGCGGCGGGCCGAAGGTGATGCCGAACTAGCGGCGTGGATGCCCGAGGATGTGCTGATCTTCGAGCGGACATCCGACCGGTCGCCGACCACCACGACCGATCTGCAGCTTTTGGCGCGTCGGCGAATCGAGGCGATCCGGCATGACCTGATCAACGGCCGCTTCGCACAGGGCGATACACTCCAGGGACTGGTCGACGAGAATTCAGTCCAGCGCTGGCTGGCCACTCAGTTCGATGCGCGGAAATTGGAATCCTATACCGTGCAGCGGGAAACCCATTATGCCGATGAAAAGGAGCCGGATATCTCGCTTACCAGCCGGCATAGCGGGGTCGAGCTGCCGATCGAGGTGAAAATCGTCGACGGCATGACGGTCTCGGAGATGGAAGCGGCTCTTCAGACGCAATTGTGCGGTCAGTATTTACGCCACAGCACGACCCGGCACGGCATTCTTCTGCTTATCTATCAGGAAGCCCGTGCCGGAGGATGGATTCTTACGCCAGGCACGCAGCCTGTCGCATTCGATACCGTGCTCGATCATCTCCAACAACTGGCCACCACTATCCGCGAACAATCCGCGATTGGACCACAGCCGATTGTCGTCGCGATCGATGTATCGCGTGTGGTGCCCTTACAAAAGAAGCGACAAGCGGCACGAGCAAAGACCGCAGCCAAGAAGGCGGCGCTTCCCAGAAAGAGCGAAGCAGGATAGACGCGCTACAGCCTACCGGACTTCCACACGGGCAATCCAGTCAACGCCGACCCGAGCCTGTGCGACTTCGATGCCGCTCTGAGTGCCCCTGATCACGCGATAACCGCCGGTCTGCTCAGTCGCGATGAAACCTTCCTTTTCCAGCCGATCGAGCAACGCGCTGAGGTCGCGATAGGAGGGGCCGAGCCCAATCGTCCCTAGCCAGTGATAGTATAGCTCGTCATTGCCCACCCCATGCTTTTCCAAGCCAACGAGAATTTCATGGGCCTGTAGGGACTCGCGAATGGCAACGAAAGGATCGGTCTGGTTCGATTGCTTGGTCATAGAGCCTGACAAAAGTAAAAACGTAAGCACGACGACAGGTCGCGTCGGCTAAACCGCTTCGGTCGAAACATTCGAGGTCGCTTGATACAGGCGGATTTTCTCCTGCCGCATCGGCCGCTCGGGGCGATGGTCCTCGGCCCAGGCCTCAACCAGAACCTCTTCGCCCTTCTGCCAAAGCACCCCATTCCAGCGCCGCTGCGGGCCCGCGTTTTTCTTGGCATCGGGCCACGCGCCGCGCTCCCCGATGCCTACCCAGATGGGCGTTACGCCTCTGGCAGCCAGCACTGCTTTGAGCGCGTCGCGCCGCACGAGACAGAAGGAGTTACGGTCGCCCGTGCTCGATACGATGATCTGCTGGCCTTCAGCATCGACCCACACGCCCGGAAGGTTGGGATCGGCTTGGATGTCGAGTTCTTTCAACAACCAAGGGCTGGGGACATGCATGGAAAGGCCAGAGGGCAGGGTCGCATCGAGATGGTGCTCCCATCGATACTGCCGGCAAAGCCGCAGATAGCGAGCTTCAGCCGATTGAATCCCGTCTGAATCAACCCATTCCGCCTCGGGCCAGGTGCTGCGGACGCCCGCTTCGTACACGTAGGGACCATCGGTCAGGTCGCCCCACATCATCCAGTCATAATGGAAATCGGCCCAGGCACGGCCCATTCGCCGGGCGAACCGTGCTTCCTGTCCAGCTTCGATGCCGATCATCATCAGAAAGTGGAAGTCATTCAGCCTGAACGGCGCACCGCCCATGCGATCGACACCCGGGTGACGTGTCTTGCTATCCGTATACCGGTAGAGGGTAAGCCAGTCGCCTTCCGACAAATCCCCACACAATCCCAGCGACAGCCGTTCACGCGGGATCTCGTCGTCGAACACCCAAGTGGGCATCTGTTCCGTCGCGACCGTATCGATCGTGATGCCTGGGACGGCCGGGATCGATGCGGCGGCGAAGCCGACATCTTCATCCTCGATCGGTCGCACGGTGGGCTCGATGTCGCGCAGAAAGGGAAGGTTTGTGGGCACGTCATATGCGCGGACTTCGAGCGGTCCCCATTCCGGTGCGAGCCAGACGTTGTCCGCGAGGCGTGCGAGCAACTCGTGGAATGCGATCCACTGATACTTCTTCCCGATCCGCTCGATCCTGGCATCAGGAGCGGTGTCGCTCCCAGCGCCATGGTCGCGCGGAAACCGTTTGCTCGACCAGCCTAGTCTGATGGCCCGGCGGGCGATCCATAGCCGCGCCTGCTTATGATCGACGAGCGGGAGTTCCTTGCCGATACCGGACCAACCCTCGCGCCCCTTGAGGTGCGGGATGACGTCTTCCTCATAGGCTTTCGTCGCCCGGACTCCGAGCAGCCGGCGCAAATGACGGTCGGCGTGCGCGAATGTCCCACCTCCACCAGATTTGGCGCTGGTGTTATCATTTTTTCCAGAACGCGGCGCGGTAAGCTCGACGAGATCGAGGAGGATTTCCTTCATCTCGTTTCCGGCAATCCACCTCGCCTTGAACAGCTCGAAGGCCTCCGAAAGGCGGATCGGCCTTGGCCGCGAAAGCGGAATGCTGGTGAACTCGCGGATCCGCGACTTGATGATTTTATCGCCGAAATCGCCTCCGAAGCCGCTGCACGAATCCACGATATGGCGGTCGCCCACGGCGTCGGCCTCTGCCTCCACCTTCGCCTTGTCGAGCCCGAAGCGCGGCGCCCTGCTGCCATAGGGTGGACGGCACCTGGCGATATCACATCCTTCAGGAAGCACATTCCCGTCGAGCGCCAGGTCCATCACCAGTCGACCATAATCGCGGGCGAGGACGTGCAACGGAATGGACGCTCCAGAAAAAACATGCCGCCAGATGGCGTCTGCGGCGGTCGCCACACGACCCGCCTGGGGGTCGCGTAGGCATGCGCCGGCCACAGCGGCCAGCACGCGCTCCACGACATAGGGATCATCGACGCCGGCGAAGCGCTCGACGAGCGGCGGCGCGGCGTCCGGATGGCGCATTAGGATTTCTGTGGCCGCCTTCGTCGCGCGATCCCGTAGCGCTCTATTCGAGGAGGTGAGAATCCAGCCCAGAGTCGACAGCGCCAACCTCACCGTCTCGTCGCTCGCGGTATCCGGCCCGCTGGCCAGGCCCCAACTGGCGATCCGGTGGGCAGCACCGCGCTGGTCGATCTCGCCGTTCACACGCTGCGTCCAGAAGGCATCCCGCTCAGGCATGGAGCGCCGCACCAGGTTGCGGTGCAGCATGTCCGCGTTCCATGGATGCCCCTCGACTGCCGAAAGTTCGATCAGGAGCTCCAACGGGGTTGCCTGCCAGCTTAACCGGTTCAGCAACTCGACCGTGCGGTCACTGAAGGAACTGTGCTGGCGCCAGCGCACGCTCTCGACGAACGCCTCCTGGATTGAAGTGTGCCTCCACCACTGTTCCTGGCCGCCAGGAAGGTGATCGACAATTTCGGTTTGCCAATCGTCGGCGAACACGATCCCAAGAGCGTCGAAGACGCCGCGCCATTCGTCCTCGATACCCCAGCGACCGAGCATGAAGGCGAACGGACCGCCTTCTTCGAAGGGTGTCCCCGGCTCGCGCATTCCCTGCGTCAGGCTCTTTGCGACGAGTTGGTCCTGGATGCGCTGGAACGCGAAGCGCAGGACGTCCTCCCGCACGTCGAGCGGATCTTCCTCGGCCTCTTCGTCATAGGGCGGGGGGTCGTATCGCAGCAGTCCGCGCAGGTGGAGAAGATCCAGCCAGCCCATGTCATTCGGGGCCTGATAGCTCGCGAAGGCTTGGTTTAGCAGGCGGGCGGCGGCTCGGCGCTCGATATAGTCGACCCGACCGTCCGCCATGGCGCCGGCGATGTCGAGCAGCCCCCTGGTCAGCGGTGCAACGAGTTCCGCGCTGCCGTCATATACTGTCCCCAGCGTCGTAGCTGCGGCATCGAGGTAAAACCGAAGCATCTCGCGCGATCCGCGTAACCCCAATGGAAACTGGGTCTTGCCCTGTCGCTGGAGCGCAACGCAGGTAGTCCGTAAGAACAGCGGATTGACGAATTCCGGGGGAAGCCAAGGGGATGCCGGCCGCGTGATGCCCCGCCGATCCATATAGACCACGGCCGCCCGCTCACGCTCCTCTTCCGTCTCGAACCCTGCGATAACGATCTCGGCCGCATGCTCCCTCGATGAGGTTGTGAACACGCGTTCGGAATATACGTCTCGACAGGAGACGCAGAGTGCCAACCGAGGGTTAGCCCGAACCTTGGCTGCGAAGCCCGAGAGACGGTTGCGCCAATATTGTGCCCCACCGCCTTCATTAAGCGCGTCGATGCAGATAAGCGCGCGCGTTCCGCGGGCTGCGGCCGCAGCCGCCAAGGCGCCGAGCAGCATCTCGGTGGTCATCCCCGGCAGCTCCAGCCGTCGCGCGATCTCGACGCCGGGCTCGTCGCCATGCCTGAAGTCAGTACCGAGCAGCATGATCGCCGGTTCACCGGCATCGAGGGCAGCCCCTACCTCCCGTGCCATGAGATGGGACTTGCCACTTCCCGCCTCGCCCTCGATGATCGCAAATCGGGACTGGTCCGCCTGCTGGAACATTCCTTCGAGCCGATCTCGCAAATCGACCAGCGCCTCGTCCATCTGGTCGAGGCGCTCCCGCAGCCTGCGCAGACCGAAACTATCTCGATCCGGCCTGTTTTCATCGTAGATTACGGGGCCGGCTCGCCCGATGGCGTCGACCGCAGCCTCGCACGCATCCAGCCAGTCCTGCAGCGGGAAGGCCTCTTCGCCTCGAAGTGGCTGCGCGGCCATTGTCTCAAGGCGGTGTACCGCCATCGAGAGGGCGCCATACCATTCCGCGTCTATCGCCCGCTCACCGGGATCGTCGGGCAGAAGCTCCGCTAGCGCAGCAACCGGCTGTTGATAGCCATCGCGCCATTCGGCGCTGCCACGCAGCGCCTGGAATAACTGGCTCGCCTCGACATCGACATGGTCCTCGGGATGATAGCGCTCATCGAGTGCGGCGACGGTTTGCTCGAACCGTTCGCGGAGCCATGATTCCGACAGCTCGCGTTCGCCGAACCAGTATTCCCGCAGGCCCGCTGCCCGCGTGTCGGTAAGCATGCGCTCGATCTGGCTGCCGCCCAGGAAATCGACCGTGAACGGCCTTTCTCCGGCAGCTTCCTTCCAGTCTTGAAGCCGCTTGTTCCACTTCTCGCGCGCCGAAGTACCACGCTGGTTCCTGACATCGGTCAGGTCGCAGGGCATGCCGACGGTAATGCGCGTCATCGCCGGGTGCGTGGAGATCGCGGTCATGATCGAACCGTTGAGGGCCGTCCAGTTTATGTCGCCCGCTTCTTCATGGAACTTCGCTTGGTAGCCCTGCTGGGTTCCATCCTCGATCACCCAATAGGCCTCGACGCCACCGTCGCCGCCCGCGCCTTCGATCGGCCGGAACTCGGTCGCGCGCGCAGGCGGGATTACTTCCGCAAGATGTCGCAGGAGACGCTCGAAAGAGCCCCTTTGACCATCAACACCCCCACGCAGGCGCCTGAAGTCCAGCATCCTTCTCCCCGAAGACCCTCAGGTCCGCATCAATCCGAGTGTGAAAACGGAACATCACTAGAACCTCTCTTTGCGAGCGTCCACATGCTGGCAGCTGGATCTCTGCATAATCAGATCGATGGATGACGGCGAATAGTTGGCGCATGTCGGTTTCAAGCCCGATCAACAGTTAGGAGGGGAGGTTGGGGTGTCCGATGCAGAGGGATCGGCTGTGACCGAAGTGGCCGAGCCGCTGGCGCCCGACACTGACTAGATCGATGACATTCCGGCTGCTGGACAATTTATCCTCCCCTCCTACTTCTATTGTTCAGGATGAGCGATTGCGTCTGCCGATCGTGAGAGGGCTTACGCTGCCTCGCGTTTTTCCATCTCGGCCTTGCGCTCGCGGATCAGCTTACGGGTGTTGCGCGGATTGTTCGCCAGCCGCAGCGCCGCCGACCAGCGGTAGGCGTCTTCACGGCGGGTAAATTCGCCGTAGAGGATCACTTCCGAATGGCCGTGATACATCGCGCGCGTGCCCAGGTATTCCCGCACGGTGCGGCGGACGACAATGTGGGTGCCGCGCTTGGATTGCTCCACCCAAAAGGTGTCTTCCACCAACTTCATCTGACGAGCGAGTGCCTGGATCGTTATCGCCGTGCGCGGGTCAACTTCGTCGCCGCCCTCCAGTTCGTTGATCGTTTTCCGGCTCACGCCAATTTTCTTGGCGAGTCCTTCTTGGGTCAACGCCATGCCCTTCCGAAGGGCCTTCAGTTCAATACCATTCATGGGAACTCCTTTTTGTTGAATGAGCGCCCATAATGTCACGAAAGGTTACATTTGTCAAGAATTATGTAACGTAGCGTTACATTTATCGCCATCTCCCGAATTGATAGACCGGCGGTCCAGTGCCTTTCCGTTTGGGAGCTTGGGGCTCTGCCCCTGGCGCCCTTCGGATCGTCTTCCGCCCAGCTTCCTCTGCTACGCTCCGTGCAGCCGGTTCCCCGTGAAGCCGCCCTTCCGGTTGCACTCCGGTCTTGCCGACGGGCAGGGTTTGAGTGCGGCGCTTCCGCTCCGCGAAACCCAGCGCGGAAGGGAAGCCGGCCAACCGCGAGCCGTTCAGACGGCCACATGAACGAACGACTGGTTTCGGGATCGATTCCGCTCACCGAGAGCGTCCGGAATTGGGGCGCAATGCCGCCTTTGGTTCAACCAGCCGTACGCTCGCCATAGTGATTGGCCAGATAATCGACGAATAGCCGAATGCGCGCGGGCATGTTGGCACCGCCAACGAACACGGCCTGGAACACCTCGCGATCGCCGGGATTGAACGGCTCCAACAGCGGGAT
>Ga0136846_1222182_pt1 | contig 11156 bp, 10 predicted proteins | sample HopSoiMetagenom2_FD_96841 | JGI IMG/M metagenome (GOLD analysis project Ga0136846, IMG submission 96841) | Grasslands soil microbial communities from Hopland, California, USA - 2 Assembly 2016 (version 4) | ecosystem: Environmental > Terrestrial > Soil > Grasslands | place: USA: Hopland... | reverse complement strand
TGTTGTTGGGTATGCCGCAGGAGCGTGCAGCGGCGTTTTCATTGCGGAAAACGCCCATAGGATGCGGAAGCCCTCCGCTACACCAATTAGCAATGACAACGGAGCTCAAATGCGATTGAAGGCCCGCTGAATCTCCTTCAGCGAATAACGCAACGCGATCGGCCGCCCATGCGGGCAGCTTGTCGGATGTTGAGTCTTCGCCAACTCCGCCAGCAACCACTCAATCTTTGCCGGATCAAGCGGCATATTAATCTTGATCGCTGCATGGCAGGCGATCGACGCGGCAATCCTGGTGCGGCGTGCTTCGGCGTTCTCAACCTGTCCCGTGCGATCATCCGCCAGCACCTCATCCAGTAGATGCTCCAGCTCCTTACCCTCCAGGCCAACAGGAGCGGCTTTGACAGCCAGAGTTCGAGGTCCAAAGGGCTCGGCTTCAAAGCCGTTGCGGTCCAGCTCGTCAGCCAGCTCCGCAAAGGCAAGCATCTGCGCCGGCTGCAGATCGACCAGCAGCGGCATCAGCAGCCTTTGCCGTTGCACCGACTCCGTACGGCGCTCACGCAGGATCTTCTCAAACAGAACACGCTCATGGGCCACATGCTGGTCGATGATCCAAAGACCGTCTTCATTCACCGCCAGGATGAACGAATTGCGCAATTGCCCAACAGCCCGCAACGTCGCCAAAGAATGTAGTGTCTCGGGACGTTCTTCGCCTTCCTCCGGCGTCGCCGAAGAGCAGGAGTGCCGTCCCGAGACCCGCTGTTCCGGTTCCAGCAGAAATGGCGGCTCATCAACCGGAGCTTCAGTCTGAGGAAAGACAATGCGTTGCTCGGTAGCGAGGAACGCATCCGGCTGCAGCGAGAATGCCGCGGCATCACCCTGCTGCGGATCTCCTTCCGAGGCCGGCGGAAGATCAGGAGCCCCCGGCATGGGGCTGACGTCGATGCGCAGCGCCTCGGCGGCTAACGGCGAGTCCGTAAGCGCCATCGCAAAACTCATCACCGGCCGTGCCGCAATCAACGCCGTACGGACCGAGTCGCGCAGGAAGTCATGCACGATGGACTGCTGCCGAAACCGCACCTCAGTCTTCGCCGGATGGACATTCACGTCCACTTCGGCGGGCGGCACATCAAGAAACAGCAGCACCACCGGAAAGCTGGTCGGCGGAATGACGTTGCGATAGGACTCGGACAAGGCATGCAGCACCAGACGGTCGCGAATCAGCCGGCCGTTCACAAAAACATAGATCGAGTTTCGGTTGAGCTTTTGCAGCTCCGGCTTTGAAACAAAACCACTTATCCTCATCACTCCCGGTTCGGGTGGCTCATAGTTCTCGTCCCGCTTCCATGGCGGAGGTTCCGGAATGCCGACGCGGGCAAAGTCGGTTTCGGCGGCCACCGGAATCATCTGGTCTACGGTCTCGCGGCCGAAGATCTGGAACATGCGGTCTGCCGCGGAGGTCACCGCGGGAGCCACCAGCAGCGCATGCGTCGCCGAATGTAGCTCAAAATGCTTTGTCGGATTCGCCAGAGCGTAGTGAGTCACCAGGGCAGCGACATGCTGTAGCTCGGTGGATTCGCTACGCAGGAACTTCCGGCGTGCCGGAGTATTGAAGAACAGATCCCGGATCGTCAGGGTCGTGCCTGCCGGGCGACCGAGATCCTCCACCCGGAGAAGCTTGCCCCCGGCGATCTCCAGCAGCGTACCGGCTTCGTCCTCCGGTGCACGGGTCTCCATCGTCAACCGGGAGACAGAGGCGATGGAAGGCAGCGCCTCACCGCGAAAGCCGAGGGTGGCAATCTGCAGCAGGTCATCGGAGCTGCGCAGCTTGGAGGTCGCATGCCGCTCGAAAGCCAGTAGAGAGTCATCGCGCCCCATACCGTGTCCGTCGTCGGCGATGCGGATCAGTTTGCGCCCGCCCGCTTCCACTTCAATGCGGATTCGCGTAGCGCGAGCATCGAGCGCGTTCTCCAGCAGCTCCTTAACGACAGAGGCTGGACGCTCTACCACCTCACCGGCAGCGATCTGATTCGCTACCTGGTCTGACAGCACACGGATACGGCCCATCCGGATATTTTATGGAAAGTTCGATGTGAGGAAAGATGGGCTTAAATACAAACGCCTGCATCCGGAGTATCGGATGCGGGCGCAGTCATGAACTCTACTTGAAGGTACCGCAGACGACGGCGAAGAAAGCACCGAAGAGAATAAGGAATACCTGCCAGTAGCGTTCGAGGAACGATTCGTTAGCGTGCGACATCGCGGTAATAATCTCCTTCTGCAATCCTACATCGACAGCCTTCTGCCTGCGAAGCCTGGCCGTATCATCCGACGGATGATACGGCCGGGCCTACTTCTTCTTGGACTTCGACTTCCCTTTGGACTTGTCCTTCGTCTTGTCCTTTTTGGACTTCTTCTTCGAAAGAGAAAGAGTCTTAAGCGAAAGAGTCGACTCCTGGTCACCGACCATATGCAGCCGCATGAAGTTCGTGCCGCCGGACTTGGTGCGGGTGCCGGCAACAATACCAAGAATCTGACGATCCTGCACATAGCCGGCATCGCGCAGGATGTCGTCGGCCATGCTGACCAGAACGTCGGTGTCATGGAAACGGGCGCAGAGTACCGGCGTCGTGCCCCACAGCAGCATCGAGCGGTTGATGACCGCCTGATCCGGCGAGAGAACATAGATCGGCGTCTCGGGACGGTACTTCGACAGCAGACGGCCGGAATAACCGCTCTCCGTAAAGATTGCGATTGCGGTCAGGTCAAGATCCTGAGCAGCCAGAGCCATGCACTCGCAGATGGTCTCGGTAACCGATAACGCTCCGCGACGCGAAGAACGGACCTTGGGCACAGGGTTGTCGCGAATCTGCATCTCCGTCTCAGCGACGATCTTGGCCATCATAGCCACCGCACTGACCGGATACTTGCCGTTTGCGGTCTCGGCCGAGAGCATCACAGCGTCGGTGCCATCGTAGATTGCATTGGCGACATCGCTGGCTTCGGCGCGGGTCGGACGAGGATTCTCGATCATCGACTCCAGCATCTGCGTTGCCGTAATGACGGGCTTACGCGCCTCATTCGCCTTGGCGATGATGTGCTTCTGGATCGCGGGAACCTTCTCCGGCGGGACCTCAACACCCAGATCGCCGCGGGCGACCATGATGCCGTCGGCAACTTCCAGGATCGAGTCCAGGTGCTCGATCGCCTGTGGCTTTTCCAGCTTGGCAATGATCCAGGCATCGCTCTTCAGCGCAGCCAGCCGGGTCTTTACGTGACGCACATCGTCTGCCGTGCGAACAAACGAGACAGCGACTGTATCGACGCCTTCGCCAATCGCAAATTCGAGGTCTTCCTCGTCCTTCTCAGTCAGCGAGGGAACCTTCACAGGGATGCCGGGGAGGTTAATGCCCTTGTTCTCGCCGAGCATACCGCCGTTGAGAATGTCGCAAACCACGTCCTCGCCATTGACCTCGCGGACGACCAGCTCGATCAGGCCATCGCTCAGCAGGATGCGGGCGCCGGGCTCGAGGTTCTCTGCCAGCGTAGTGAAGGTAGTTCCAACGGCCGCTGCCGTACCTTCCTTGATCTTGGGAGAGATGGTGAGCAGCTTTCCCTGCTCCAGCAGGACGGGCTTGCCGCCCTTCAGCTTGCCGGTACGGATCTTCGGCCCCTGCAGGTCAGCCAGAATACAGATGGCCTTCTTCTCCTGCTGGGAGACGCGGCGGACCATCCGGATCAGTTCGGTTTTCTGGGCATGGGTGCCATGTGAAAAATTCAGCCGGGCAACATCAAGCCCGGCGCGGACGAGTTGTCCGAAGATGAGCTCATCACTCGACGTGGGTCCCAGCGTTGCGACAATCTTAGCGCGGCGCTGGCCGCTCTCTCCCAGGCTCAAACCATTCAACATGTGCGATTCAGTCCCCTATGGTGCGGCAATACAGCAGTAGTCCGCAGTCATTCTACCTGCTTTGACCTTGTGACTGGTTTGACCACCATAATTATCGGTGGTGAAGTGGACTGCTGGCCATTCGATGCGCCAGAGCATGATGTGCTTGACGCACGGCATTGAGCTCTGATCCAAGCAGGACGCTGATGCTCGCCAGATACAGCCAGACCAGCAGCGCAATGCCTGCGCCCAGCGAACCGTAGACCCGCGAGTAGTTGGCAAAGTGCGTGACATACCATCCGAACCCAAGCGTGGAAGCAAACCAGAGAAGCGTTGCGAACAGAGCTCCCGGCAGAGTCCGTCGCCATGAAACCGAGCTCGGCGTGCCGAAGTGGTAGATGAACGACAGAATGCTTACCGTGCCCGCGAGAGCGATCACCCAGCGCGCGGCAGTTGCCGTGAAGTAGATGATGTCCCGTGAATGGTAAGGGGCAAGAACATAAAGCCAGAGAGCGATGTAGTGGCCGAAGACGACCAGCACGCTGGCAAGGCCGAGGGGCAGCACCGAGATCGGCACCAGGAGAAACGACGTGATGCGCCGTCTCCAGAAGCCCCATGTTCCCTGAGGGACGCCATAGGCACGCCGAAAGCCCTCCATCAGCGTCAGCAGGACGCCGGAAGCGCCGGTCAGGCTCACGATGGAAGCACCCACCGGCAACCCTGCGCTCGTCTCGCTGGTATGCCGAAAGTAGGACGCCAGCAATCCCAGTACCTGCGGAGGCAGTACCCGGTCAAAGATCAGAGAAAACTGCTGCCGGAAGAGAGAACTATCCGGTAGCCGCGCAATCACAGCGGCAGTGACGATGAGTGCGGGGAACACCGCAAAGATGGCGGAATAGGCACAGCCCTTGGCTGTGCCAAAGATGTCGTGGTGAAACCCGTTGCGCGCAGCCAGCCGCAGATGAGCCCAGAATCGGCGCATGAATGACAACAGACTACCTTGATTCCGTGATATCGACGATGCTGACAATCGTCCGGCGTGCTTTCAGAGTTAGCAGATTAAAAATATGCGCCGGCGCTTCGAAAGAAGCGCCGGCGTGATCTGTCTGCCTGCTAAATCTCCCAGCGCAGAAGCGTAGAAGCGACAGTAAACCCGGCTCCGACGGAGGCCAGAAGTACCAGATCGCCCTTCTTCAGCCGTTTTTCTTCCACAGCAGTTCCCATGGCAAGAGGAATGGTTCCAGCAGTCGTGTTGCCGTAACGGTCGATGTTGATGATGACCCGATCTTCGGGCATGCCAAGACGTTCCGCTGTGGACAGGATGATGCGTTTGTTTGCCTGGTGCGGAATAAAGCAGCCTAGCTCTTCGCCCGTCACGTGATTGCGTGTGAGCACAGCCTCGGCCGCCTCTGCCATCTTGCGTACCGCAAACTTATAAACCGCCTGGCCATCCTGATGCACATAGTGCATCTTCTGATCGATGGTCTCGTGGCTGGAAGGGTGAAGGCTGCCGCCGCCAGGCATATTCAGCGAGACGCCGCCGGCGCCATCGACCTCATGCAAGAAATCAATCAGGCCGACTTCATCGCTCTCACATGGCTCAATCAGTACCGCGCCCGCGCCATCACCGAACAGGATGCAGGTCGTACGGTCGGTGTAGTCGAGGATGGACGACATTGTATCGGCGCCGATGACCAGCACCTTCTTGTGAGCGCCGCTCTCTACCAGCTTGGCGCCGACCTGCAAGGCATACGGAAAACCGGAACAAGCAGCAGAGAGATCAAAGCCCCATGCGCCGCGAGCACCCAGCTTGTTTTGCACCAGACAGGCGGTAGCGGGAAACATCATGTCCGGAGTCACGGTCGCGACGATGATTGCGTCGACCTCCTCAGGAGAGACTCCACGCGCCTCCAGGCATCTCTTCGCTGCCTCTGCCGCCAGATCGCTGGTTGCTATGCCCTTGTCAACCACGTGACGCTCACGAATGCCCGTGCGCTCCACGATCCACTGGTCGTTGGTTTCGACCATCTTCTCCAGATCGGCATTGGTCAACAGCCGAGGGGGGACATAGGTTCCAAGAGAACTGATCTTCGCCCGCACGCTGACGTGTGGCTTCAACTCAAGAGACAAACGGTCACCTCACACTTCCAATTGGAAGGATATCGGACCAGCGATGGATTGTAGAGTGGGGGAGACAACTGAAGAGTGCTTTGAAGAGTACCGGGGAGCCTACTGCGCACGTACTGGCCCGTTACCGTTGCTTCCTTCCGGACCTGGCGGGGTTCGCGGGATTACGTCGCGTAGGTCCCGGCACTTGTTTAGTTTAGCAGTGTTTCGAGAAGCCTGCTGATGGCCTGCCTGAGCGATCAGGAAAGTGGTGGAAATCAGGGTAGAATATTAATGTGCCTACCCCTGTAAAATCTGGCGATTTCGCGTCTGAAGCTGTGCTCGACCGCGACGCCGCAACGCAAAAAACACGTATCGGATTTGTATCTCTCGGCTGCCCGAAGAACCTTGTCGACTCTGAAGTCATGATGGGCCTGCTGCACCACGCAGGCGCCGAGCTGACACCGCATGCAGAACAAGCCGACATTATCGTCGTGAACACCTGCAGCTTCATCGACTCTGCCAAGCAGGAGTCAGTCAACGCCATCCTGGAGATGGCGCAGCACAAGACCGCGGGCCGTGCGCAGAAGCTCATCGTCGCCGGCTGCCTGGTCGAGCGCTATCGTGACGAGATCCGCAAGAACATCCCCGAAGTCGATGCCGTCATCGGTACCGGTGAGTTGGAAGCTGTACTCGCGGCCGCAGGCATGGCTCCGGTCAAACAAGAGCCTTCTCCCTTCAACATCATCAACGCAACGCCGTCGCTTGAATCTGAGCTGATCGACCGCGCTCCCTCGGCCGTAAAGAAACACTCGCGTCCTGAAGGCGATCTGCGTGAAGAGCAGGGCCGCTTCAGCCGCGATGCATGGGACGGCGCATCGCCTTCTCTGCCCGAGTATCTCTACTCTGACGAGACACCGCGCATCCTCACTACGCCAAAGGCTTCGGCGTATATCAAGATCGCAGAAGGCTGCGATCATCCCTGCACCTTCTGCATCATTCCGCAGCTTCGCGGCAAGTTCCGCTCACGCCGCATGTCGTCGATCATTACCGAAGCCGAGTCGCTGGTGAAGCAGGGTGTACGCGAGATTACACTGATCGGCCAGGACACCACCTGCTACGGCGAAGACCTCGGCCTGAAGGACGGCCTGGCACAACTGCTCGATGCCCTGGCACAGATCAATGTCCCCGGCGTCGGCGGCATCAAGTGGCTGCGATTCCTCTACGCCTATCCCAACAAGGTCACGCCGCTGCTTCTCGAAACCATCGCGAAGCACGACAACATCTCCAAGTACCTGGATGTTCCGCTGCAGCACGCCTCGCCCACGGCCCTGAAGCGCATGAAGCGCGGCGGCTCCGGCGACATCTTCCTGAAGATGATCGAGCGCGCCCGCGCGACAGTGCCCGGCATCGCGCTGCGGACCAGCTTCATCGTCGGCTTCCCCGGGGAGACCGATGCCGAGTTCGAAGAGCTGACGGACTTTATCCAGAAGGCGCAGATCGACTGGCTCGGCGTCTTCTCCTACTCGGATGAAGAGGGCGCCAAGGCTTTCGATCTGAACGAGAAGGTGCCTTCACGCACGATCGAGTCGCGCCGCCGCAAGCTGATGCGCCTGCAGCAGAAGCTCAGCATCAAGGCGAAGAAGACCTGGGTGGGACGCGAAGTCGAGATTCTGGTGGAGGGCCCGAACGAAGAGACACCGCTGCTGTGGGACGCACGCACCATGCTGCACGCTCCTGAGATTGACGGCAAGGTGCTCATCAACGACTTCGGACCGCACGAGACTCTGGTTCCCGGCACCTTCTATCGCGCCGAGATCACTGAATCGCATGACTACGATGTAGTCGCGCGGATCATCGAGTAATCATCCTCCAGGCACAATGAAAAAGGCCCCACGATGGGGCCTTTTTCGTATTTCCTGCGCTTCGTGGTTTAGAAACCGCCGTTCGCCTTCGCATCGTTGATCGCCTTGTTGTAGCCGGAGGTGAAGGCAGAGCGATAGGCATCACGCTGATCTTTCTTCACGCGGGCAGGCGGGTTCTTGTACAGATGCGAGCTGGTGGGGTCGATCTTACGCTTGGCCAGCGTATCCAGTTTGGCCGCCTCCAAGCCGTCCTTGTAGGCCTGCTCCTGTTCCGGAGAGCCTGCGAACGAGCCGTTGTACTGCGCGGTGGTGGGTGACTGGGTCTGCTGGGCCAGCGTCATAACCGAGGAGCTGGCAAGGATGGCCGCTGCTGCGAGCGGCATAACAAAACGGGTTGTTTTCTTCATGCGGTGTTACCTTTCTAGTTCCAACAACGAGGTACTACGTACTGCCTTACTTCCGGCGTGAAATTTTAGAGCATTTTTCCTGCTGTTGGGTATCCCGGAAGCTCGTACAGCGGCGTTTTCATTGCGGAAAACGCCCATCAATGCGGGAAGCCCTACTCTACACCTCCAGGAAAAATGCTCTACGCCCGGGATACAGACGCTGCGAAACCCGCCGACGTCGCTATTTTTCTGCTTTTTTGCCGGTTTTTCATGGCATCCTCCCAAGGTGTACCTTGGAGAAGGAAACCGATGGCACCGAACAAAGCACTCCGCTGTCCAACCTGCCGCACCCTGGTGCTGGAAAAGGACCAAGACTTCCCTTTTTGCAGCGACCGCTGTCGCCGTATCGACCTCGGCAAATGGGCTTCGGGAGAGTACCGTATCTCTTCCCCTATCCTGGATCCTGAAGTACTGGAAGGACTTGCGGAGCATGCCCGGCGTCCGCAGCAGGATAACGATGACGACTAGCGTCGCAGCAAACACTCGCAAAACTCCTTGGGCGTGGATTCTTGGCACATTCTTTGGCTCGGGGCTGCTCAAACCTGGCCCCGGGACATATGGATCGATAGCGGCAGTGCTGATCTGGCGTCTATCGGCCTACTTTCTTGACCTTACCCGGCCGCAGTTGACGATCCTGACCCTCGTGTTCGCGATCCTGGCTACGCTGGCCGGCATTCCCGCGGCAAGCCGCGTTGCGCGCGAAAGTGGCCAAAAAGACCCTCAAATCGTCGTGATCGATGAAGTGGCCGGCCAGTGGATCGCGCTGCTCTTTGCTGCCCCCATCTGGAAACACTATGTGATGGCCCTGGTTCTTTTCCGGCTCTTCGATATCCTCAAGCCGCCCCCGGTGCGCCAGTTGGAGCACCTGCCGAGCGGGACAGGCATTATGGCCGACGACCTGATGGCAGGCGGCTATGCGCTCATCTGTTTTGTGTTGATCGCGCACTTCGCCTTCCCCAATTTCTAAGCCCTATCGCCAAACTGGCCCTGAAACTGGATGCCCACCCATTGCGCCGCAATGGATGGGGCACCCAGATTATGGGAATCTCGAATTTATTTATCGATACGCCCACGGCGGTGACAACCTGTTTCATGCGCTACCCGGGCGCGAACGTTCCCACCTGCGTTAGGCTTAATCCATGGCACCAGCCTTTCGTTTTGGGTCAAATGTCGAAGCGCCTCACCTCGACTCGGTAACACCACTGGCAGCCCTGCCGAACGGCGAGTTCCAGGTACAGGGCAAGGCTCTCGGCGTGTATGAAGGGCATCTGCCGACCGTCACCATCGGCGATGTGCCTGCGCGGCTTGCTCTCTCGCGGACTTCACGCCTGTCGGTGCGAGTCCCGGAAGGCTCTATTACCGGAGACCTGGTCGTCCGCTCTCACGCCTCAGCCAGCAATCCCCTTCCCGTGAGAGTCGCGGTTCCCATGGCGGACAACCTGCATCCTGTCGCCAATCCGGCGGTCGACGCACAAGGCAATGTCTATGCCACACTCTCCGGACCGCGCAATCAGAAGACGCCAGTTTCGATCTTCCGCATCGATCGCGACTTCCAGGTGCGCCCCTTTGTGCGTGACCTGATGAACCCCACCGGCCTGGCCTTCGATGCAGAAGGCTACCTCTATGCCAGCTCTCGTGCGGAGGGCATCGTCTACCGCGTCTCTCCCACCGGGGCGATGACTGTTTACGCCGAAGGCATGGGTGTTGCCACCGGAATCGCCTTCGATAACGACGGCAATCTGTTTGTGGGTGACCGCAGTGGAACCATCTTCAAGATCGACCGCGAGCGCCAGATCTTTGTCTACGCCACGCTCGAACCCAGCGTCGCAGCCTATCACCTTACCTTTGACACAACCGGCACTCTCTTCGTGACGGCGCCGACGACCTCCAGCCGCGACCATGTGTACACCATCAACCGCAATGGAGAGGTAGATACCTTCTACAACGGGCTGGGACGTCCGCAAGGCTCTGCCTTTGATATCGACGGTAACTTCTATGTCGCGGCATCGCTGAACGGACAGCGCGGCATTGTGCGCATCACGCCGAGGCGCGAGGCATCGCTGATTGTCTCCGGTAACTCGATTGTCGGGTTCTGTTTCCTGGAAGACGGCTGCGCCGCCATCGCTACCAATAACGCGCTCTATCACGTCGAACTCGGTATCGAAGGGCAGCTTCTGCCATCTATAAATTCATGAACGCAGAGATTATCGCGATCGGCTCTGAAATGCTGACGCCACATCGCCAGGACACGAACTCGCTCTTTCTCACCGACCGCCTTAACTCGCTTGGGGTTACGGTCGATTTCAAAACCATTGTGGGCGACAACTTCACCCATCTCACGGGTGCTATCGCGACTGCCCTGTCACGGGTCGACATCGTACTGCTCTCGGGAGGTCTGGGACCAACAGAGGACGATCTGACGCGCGAGGCAGTTGCTTCTGTCCTCAAACTCAACCTCAAGCGTAGTAACGATCTGCTCGCCGGCCTTCATACACGCTTTGCCAAGCGCGGCATCACCATGTCCGACAACAACGCCAAGCAGGCCGACGTCATTGACGGTGCTGTGGTGTTGCCCAATGCCAATGGGTCGGCCCCAGGACAGTTCATGGACACGGTAGTCGGCAAGCATCGCAAGCTCGTCATCCTTCTTCCTGGACCACCAAAGGAGATGAAGGCAATGTACGACGCTGAAGTGCGCCCGCGATTGCACTCCATTTTGCCGCCACGGTTCATCACCAAAAGAATGCTGCGGATCGCGCTGGTACCGGAATCGACCGTCGATGCACGGGTCGCACCCATCTACACGGGCTACAGCGATGTGGAGACTACGATCCTGGCGCACAACGGCGAGAT
>Ga0136846_1210977_pt1 | contig 11156 bp, 11 predicted proteins | sample HopSoiMetagenom2_FD_96841 | JGI IMG/M metagenome (GOLD analysis project Ga0136846, IMG submission 96841) | Grasslands soil microbial communities from Hopland, California, USA - 2 Assembly 2016 (version 4) | ecosystem: Environmental > Terrestrial > Soil > Grasslands | place: USA: Hopland... | reverse complement strand
TTCGCCAGGTAGTTCAGCAGGCGGCGGCGCCGCCCCACCAGCAGGAGCAGGCCCCGCCGGCTGTGGTGGTCGTGCTTGTGCATCTTGAGGTGCTCGGTCAGATCGCTGATCCGTCGGGTCAGCATCGCGACCTGCACCTCGGGCGAGCCGGTGTCGTTCTCGACCGTCGCGTAGTCGGTCATGATCTGCTTCTTCAGAGCGCTGTCGAGCGCCATGGACGGCCTCCCTGGCCAGGTCGCGTGTGGCCCCCGGTCTGGTTCACGGGGGCAGCGTGCACACACGTCGGGTTCACCGACGTCCCCTCCACGTTACCAGCGGCCGATCAGCGCCCCGCGGCGCAGTTCAGCCCGCCGGGGGGACGTCGAGGAGAGCCCGCGTCCGCGCGATGTCGTCGTCCATGGCGGCGATCAGCGACGGGATGTCGGGGAAGGCCGCCATGGCCCGCAGCCGGGAGGCGAACTCCACACCGACGTGCTCGCCGTACAGGTCGCCGTCGAAGTCGAGGACGTAGGCCTCGACCGTGCGCCGGTTGCCCTCGAAGGTCGGGTTGGTGCCGACGGAGACGGCGGCCGGGAACCGCTCCTTGCTCCTGCCGGTGCGCGGGTCGCGCAGCACCAGGTGCCCGGCGTAGACGCCGTCGGCCGGGACCGCCGTGTACGCCGGGGTCTCGACGTTGGCCGTCGGGTAGCCCAGCTCGCGGCCGCGGCGGTCCCCCCGGACGACGACGCCGTCCACCCGGTGCGGCCGGCCCAGGGCGCGGGCGGCCGACTCCATGTCACCGGCCGCCACGCACGCCCGGATGTAGGTCGAGGAGATGGTGACCTCGTCGCCGTCCCCCTCGACCCCCCGCAGCGGCACGCCCTCGACGGTGAAGCCGAACCGGCGGCCCTCCTCGGCGAGGGTCTGCACGGTCCCGGCGGCCTTGTGCCCGTAGGTGAAGTTCTGGCCGACGACGACCTGCGCGGCGTGCAGGTGCTCGACGAGCACCGTGTGGGTGAAGGACCCCGGCGAGAGCCGCATGAACTCCTGCGTGAACGGCAGCACGCACATGTCGTCGACGCCGAGGTCGGCGACCAGCTCGGTCTTGCGGTCGATCGAGGTGAGGATCGCCGGGTGCGAGCCGGGGCGGATCACCTCGGCCGGGTGCGGCTCGAAGGTGAGCAGCAGGCACGGCCGGCGCAGCGCGCGGGCCCGGTCCACGGCCGCCCCGATCAGCGCCTGGTGGCCGCGGTGCACGCCGTCGTACATGCCGATGGTGACGACCGTGCGGCCGAGGTCGCCGGGGGTGGCCTCGAGCCCCCGCCAGCGGCGCACGCTCAGGAGACCCGGTGCAGCCAGCCGCGGGTGTCGGGCACCCGGCCGTGCTGGATGTCGAGGAGGGACGAGCGCAGCTCCATCGAGAGCGGGCCGGGCGTGCCGTCGCCGATGACGAAGTTCCCGGTGCGGGCCCGCACCTCGCCGACCGGGGTGATGACGGCGGCCGTGCCGCAGGCGAAGGTCTCGGTGACCGTGCCGTCGGCCACGCCCTTGCGCCACTCCTCCACGCTGACCTTGCGCTCGGTGACCCGGTGGCCGCGCTCCCGCGCCAGCGAGATGAGCGAGTCGCGGGTGATGCCCGGCAGCAGGGTGCCGGTGAGCTCCGGGGTGACCAGCTCGGCGTCGGCACCGGAACCGAGGACGAAGAACAGGTTCATCCCGCCCATCTCCTCGACGTAGCGCTTCTCCGCCGCGTCGAGCCACACCACCTGGTCGCAGCCGGCGGCGATCGCCTGCTCCTGGGCCAGCAGGCTCGCGGCGTAGTTGCCGGCGCACTTGACGTCGCCGGTGCCGCCCGGCGCCGCGCGGATGTAGTCCTCGGAGAGGTAGACCGACACCGGCTGCACGCCGCGGGAGAAGTACGCGCCGGCCGGGCTGGCGATGACCAGGAACAGGTACTCGCCGGCCGGCCGGACGCCGAGGAACGGCTCGGTGGCCAGCTGGTAGGGCCGCAGGTACAGGGTCTGGTCCGGCCCGGTCGGGACCCACTCGCGGTCGGAGTCGACCAGCGCGTCGATGGCGGTGATGAAGGCCTCCTCCGGCACCGGCGGCATGGCCAGCCGCTTCGCGCTGCGCACGAAGCGGGCGGCGTTGGCCTCCGGGCGGAAGGTGGCGACCGTGCCGTCGGGCTGGGCGTAGGCCTTGAGCCCCTCGAAGATCGACTGGGCGTAGTGCAGGGCCGCGGTGCTCGGGTCGAGCTGCAGCGGGGCGTAGGTGGTCAGCCGGGCGTCGTACCAGCCCTCCCCGGTGCGGTAGCGGGCCACGAACATCGAATCGGTGAAGTAGCGGCCGAACCCGGGGTCGGCCAGCATCTCCTGCCGCTCGGTGGCGGACCGGCGCCGGACGTCCTCCACGACCACCGGGACGCCGTCGGTGAACACCCGGGAGGTGGATCGGCTGTCGGCGAGCGTGTCGGTCATGGCTCCTACCTGCGCGTGCGAGGGACCTGGTCGAGGGATCCGGTGCTGACATGGCGGGCAGGGCTCGACCCCCGCCCGCCCCGTCACAGTAACCCCGCCGTCAGGCCTGACCGGCCTTCGGACCCGTCGACTCGATCACCTCGTAGCTCCACAGGTGGGAGGAGTCGCTGGCCGCCGGGGCGAGGTCGCTGCCGCCGCCCTCGTGCGCGCGGGCGAAGTCCTGCCCGCTCTCCCACGCCCGGTAGGCCTCCTCGCTGCTCCACCGCGTGTAGACGAGGTACTGGTCGGTGCCCTCCTGCGGGCGCAGCAGCTCGAACCACTCGAAGCCGTCGGTGGACTCCACGGCCCCGGCCCGGCCGCGGAAGCGCTCCTCGAAGCGCTCCTGCTTGTCCTTGGGCACGGTGATCGCGTTGATCTTGACGATGCTCATGGGCGCTCCCCTTCCCGGCCGAACCGGAGATCAATCCCGCATGCTGGGAGCGTGACAGCGCAGCGCACCGCCCACCTCGGCTTCGCCCGGCTCGACGTCGACCGCGCCGCCCGCACCGGCACCCCGGAGGTCGTCTACGCCGCGGGGAAGACGCCGGAGCAGACGGTGGGCTGCCTGGCAGGGCTGCTCGAGGGGGGCGTGCCGCTCGCCTGGGCGACCCGGGTGGACGACGTCACCGCCGACGCCGTCCTGGCCCGGTGGCCCGACGCCGTCCACGACCGCGAGGCGCGCTGCGTGTTCGTGGGGACACCGCCCGAGCCGCTGGGCGACGTCCTGGTGCTGACCGCCGGCACCTCCGACGGCCCGGTCGCCGCGGAGGTCGCCGCCACGCTGCGGGCCTGCGGCGTGCGCGCCCGGCGGGTGGACGACGTCGGCGTCGCCGGGGTGCACCGCGTCCTCGCGGTGGCGGCGGACATCGCCGCCGCCGACGTCGTGGTCGTCGTCGCCGGGATGGACGGCGCCCTGCCCAGCGTGGTCGCCGGGCTGACCGACCGCCTGGTCGTCGCGGTGCCCACGTCGGTGGGCTACGGCGCGGCCTTCGAGGGCCTCGCCGCGCTGCTCACGATGCTCACCGCCTGCGCGCCGGGCGTCCTGGTCGTGAACATCGACAACGGGTTCGGTGCAGGCGTGGCGGCCGCGCGGATCGTCCGCTCGGGCTCCCGCTGAGACCCCAATCACAGGTCTGCGCTGACCAGCGGCTCCGACCGCGACACGCCGTGGTGTGACCGCCGTCACGACGACAGTTCACATAACTGCTCGTAGCGTTTTGGCTGCGTTCAGCAAACTAGGAACGTTGGCACGCCGGTCCGCCCAACCCTGCCCGCCGGTCGGCCATCCGCACACACCTCATCGAGGGCAGGGGTGGGGGACCCACTTTTGGCGGCGCGCGTTCTGCGCGCCTGGGGTGAAGCCGCGCTCAGCGGCCGGGCACCGATCGTACGAACCCGACAGCTCACCCCGCCGGCGGCGATCGGAGATCCAGCACACCCATGGCCAAGCATCGCGCGCCCCGCTATGTCCGCACCAAGCAGGTGATCGCCAAGGCCCCCGTCGCCGCCGGCGCCACCGTGGTCGGGCTCGGGGTCTTCAGCACCTCCCCTGCCTCCGCCGCCACCACGCACGACTGGTCGGGCGTCGCCCAGTGCGAGTCCGGCGGCGACTGGAGCATCAACACGGGCAACGGCTACTACGGCGGCCTGCAGTTCAGCCAGCCGACCTGGGCCGGCTACGGCGGCACGCAGTACGCCGCCCGCGCCGACCTGGCCACGCCCGGCCAGCAGGTCGACGTCGCCGAGAAGGTGCTCGTCGGCCAGGGCATCGGCGCCTGGCCCGTCTGCGGCAAGTACCTCACCGACGGCACCACCGCCGCGGCGGCCGTCCAGGCCGCACCGGCCGCGGCCGCGCCGGCTCCCCCGGCAGCCGCCCCGGCCGTGCAGGACACCACGCGGGGCGCGCCGCAGGACACCGACGACTACACCGTCGTCAGCGGCGACACCATCGCGAAGATCGCCGTTGCGCACGGCGAGGACTGGCGCGACCTGTACCAGCGCAACGTGGGTGTCATCGGGGCCGACCCGAACGTCATCTTCCCGGGTGAGGTGCTCGCGCTCGCCGGGACGGCGCAGGCCGCACCGGAGCAGGCGCCCGCCCCGGCGGCCACCGTCGGGAACTCCGCCCCTGCCGGCCCGGTGACCACGGCCTCGGCGACGACGGCGACCACGACGGCGACGATCACCAACAGCGCCGGCCCGGTCAAGCCGCAGGCGCAGGCCGCCGCCGACGCGGTCGTCAGCAACGTCCCGGGTGCCGACGCCATCACCATCGGCGGCACCCGCGCCAGCGCGATCGACCCGAAGGGTCACCCGAGCGGGCTCGCGCTGGACTACATGGTCGAGTCGGACACCGCGCTCGGGAACGCGATCGTCCAGTACCACATCGACCACTGGGCCGAGCTGGGCGTGGAGTACGTCATCTACCAGCAGCGGATCCTGACCTCGCCGGACGGCGCGTGGCAGGCGATGGAGGACCGCGGCAGCGCCACGGCCAACCACATGGACCACGTGCACGTGAACTACGTGGGCTGACGTCCACCACGCACGAGCGGCGCCGGATCCGCACGTCGTCGAGACAGGTGGCGGTCGCGCGCAGGTCCCGGTGGCCGAGACCCGCGGCCGCCAGGTGCTCGACAGCCGCGAGCTCGCCGGCGGTGAGCGCGACGTCCTCCTCCCCCGGCCCCGCATCGACCCGGACGAGGACGCGGTGCTGGAAGACGTCGAGGCGGGCGTCGTAGGTCAGCGTCCCCTCGTCGCGGAACCGGGCGGTCAGCAGGTCGTGCCCGGCCGCCTCCGCGCGCAGCCGTGCGCGCGTCTGTTCGTCGAGCTCCGCGAAACGGCCGCGGACGACCACCCGGTACCTGCGCCGCGCCACGGCCGGGACGCTAACCGGGCGGCCGGACCCCGGGCCAGCGGTTTACCGGTACCGGACCGGGTCGGGCAGCAGCTCGTTCATCGACCCGGAGCGGAACCCGCGCGGGTCCAGCTCCACCCGGGCGAACCCGGCGACGGTGCCGAGCAGGTCCGGGCGGGCGGCGACGTCCCCGACCAGCGCGGCGTCGACCTCGACGCGGGCGACGTCGTCGCCCATGTCGCGCACCCGCACGTCCCGCACCCGCAGCCCGGCGCCGGCGAGGGCCGAGCGCAGCGCCGCCTCGGCGGCCTCGACGCGGGCCAGCCCCTCCGCCGACACCGGCACGCCGTAGGCGATCCGGCTGGCGAGGCAGGCGGCGGCCGGCTTGTCGGCCAACGACAGCCCCCAGCGCCGGGCCGCCGTCCGGACGTCGTCCTTGGTCAGCCCGGCGCGGGCCAGCGGCGTCCACGCGCCGCGCTCGGCGGCGGCCCGGATGCCGGGCCGGAAGCCGGCGACGACGTCGTCGGCGTTGGTGCCGGTGACGACGTCGGCGATCCCCAGCCGGCCGGCGAGCGGCCACAGCACGTCGACCAGCTCGGTCTTGCAGAAGGCGCAGCGGTCGCCGGCGTTGGCCACGTAGCCCGGGCGCGACAGCTCGTCGGTGCGCGGCAGCTCGTGCCGGACCCCGAGCCCGGCGGCGAAGGCGACGGCGGCCTCCCGCTCGACGGCGGCCAGGCTCGGCGAGACGGCGGTCGCGGCGACGACCCGGTCGGCGCCGAGGGCGCGCACGGCCGCGGCGAGCAGCATGCCCGAGTCGACGCCGCCGGAGAAGGCGACGAGCACGCCGGGCAGAGCCGTCAGCGATCCGTGGAGCGCGGCGAGCCGCGCGTCCAGGCGTGGATCGGGTGGGATGGCTCCGGACACGGACTCGAGGTTGCCACACGAGGGGGGCGCCATGACGGCCCTGGCGCTGCTCGCCGCCGTGGCGGCCATGCTCGCCAACAGTGCGGCCTCGCTGCTGGAGGCGGCCGGCTCCCGGCAGGCCGCGCAGGGTCGTGCCCTGTGGCGCCGGCCGCGCTACCTGACCGGGCTCCTCCTGGACGGGCTCGGCTGGGTGCTGTCGGTGGTCGCGCTGCGGGCGCTGCCGGTGTTCGCGGTGCAGTCGGTGCTGGCCGGGACGGTCGCGGTCACCGCCGTCGCCGCGGCCGGCGGTCCCCGGCGGCTGCCCCGCGTCCAGCTCGGCGCGGTCGTCGCCGTCGTCGTCGGGCTGGCCCTGGCGGCGGCCAGCGCCGCACCCGGCCGGCCCGAGCGGCTGCCCGCCGCGGCGACGCCCGTGCTGCTGCTGTCCGCGGCCGTGTTGCTGGCGGTGGCGGAGCCGGCGAGGCGGTCGGGCCGCCCGCTGCCGACGACGGTGCTCGCCGGCCTGGCCTTCGGAGGCGTCTCCCTGTCGGTGCGGGCGGTGCACGTCCGCTCGTCGTCGTGGGACTCGCTCCTCGACGTGGCGGCCGAACCGCTCGCCTGGACGGTGCTGGTGCTGGGTGCGGTGGGGACGGTGCTCCTCGCCGCCGCTCTGCGCCGCGGGCAGGTGGGGCCGCTCATCGCGGTCCTGTCGGTCACGGAGGTGATCGTGCCCGGCGTGGTGGGGCTGGTGCTGCTCGGCGACCGGGTGCGCGGCGGCTGGGCCCCCGTGCTGGCGCTCGCGTGGGTGCTGACCGTGGCGGGGGTGGCGGCGCTCGCACGCGGCCCGGCGTCGGCCGCGGCGCCCGCGTAGGTCAACCGGGCGGGAACCCGACGGCGACCCGGGCGGAGCTCCCCGAGTCCTCGACGAGCGCGACCAGCCGCCCGCCGGGGTCGACCGCCGCGCGCAGCCCTGCGTCACCGGTGGCCGCGATCCGCTGGCCGAAGACCAGCGCCGTCGCCTCCTCCGCGGTGACCGGGCGCTCGGGGAAGACAGTCGTGGCCGCCGCGGTCAGCCCGAGGCAGCCCGGCCCCCCGCCCGCGACGAGCGCGGCCGCGGCGTCCTCGACCGACGCGGCCTGCGCCACGGTGAACGAGCCGGAGGCCGTGCGGCGCAGCGCGGTGAGGTGGCCGCCGACGCCGAGCGCGGCCCCGGCGTCGCGGGCGATCGCCCGGACGTAGGTGCCGGCGGAGCAGCGCACCGTGACCTCGACGTCGACGAGGTCGGGCGTGGGTCGGCCGATCGCGTGGACGGTCAGCTCGTGCACGGTCACCGCGCGCGGCGCGAGCTCGACCTCCTCGCCGGCACGCACCCGGTCGTACGACCGCCGGCCGGCCACCTTGACGGCGCTCACCGACGACGGCACCTGCAGCAGCGGCCCGGTCTGCGCGGCCAGTGCGGACCGAACGGCGTCGTCCGTGAGGTGTGCCGCCGGCGTCGTCGTCAGCACCTCGCCCTCGCGGTCGTCGGTGACCGTCGCCTGCCCGAGCCGGATGGTGGCCTCGTAGGTCTTGTCCGTCCCGCCGACGTGGCCGAGCAGCCGGGTCGCGGCGCCGACGCCCAGGACGAGCAGTCCGGTGGCCATCGGGTCGAGCGTGCCCGCGTGCCCCACCTTGCGGACCGACAGCGCCCGGCGGGCGCGGGCGACGACGTCGTGCGAGGTCATCCCGCCGGGCTTGTCGACCAGCAGCAGCCCCGGCGGGACGTCGGCGTCGGGCTTGCGGCGCCGTCCGGGTCCACTCCGCACTCGCTCCGCTCCCCGGTCGCCGGCGCTCCTTGCGATGCTCACTCGCGCGTCGTGGTCGCCGGGGTTCACGCACCCACCCCAGCAGACAGCCACCGCCGCCCGGCCACCCGGGCCAGGACGCCGGCCAGCCGCAGCCCGATGAACAGGTCCAGGCCGGTCCACACGCCGGCCAGCCCCCAGCCCATCGGGTGCGACAGCAGGGACAGCGGCACGAACCCGACCAGCGCCGAGCCGATCGTGAGCGTGCGAAGGTAGCCGACGTCGCCGGCGCCCATGAGCACGCCGTCCAGCGCGAACACCACCCCGGCCAGCGGCTGCATCAGCGCCAGGAACCACCAGACCAGCGCTGCCTGCTCGAGGACGGCGGGGTCGCCGGTGAACAACGGGGGCAGGACGTCGCGCAGGACGACCAGCGCCAGGGCGACGACGACGCCGGTGGCGAGCCCCCACAGCGTGACGCGCCGCGCGGTCGCGCGGGCCTCGTCGGGCTGCGCGGCGCCGAGGGCGTGCCCCACCAGCGTCTGCGCCGCGATGGCGTAGGCGTCGAGGACCAGGGCGAGGAAGAAGAAGAGCTGCAGCGCGATCTGGTGCGCGGCCAGCTGCGCGGCGCCCTCGCGCGCCACGACGCCGGCGGCGACGAGGAAGGAGACCTGCAGGACGGCGGCGCGCAGCAGCAGGTCGCGGCCGATGCCCAGCTGGGCGCGGATGGCGGCCGGCCGTGGCTGGAGCGGTGCCTCCTCCCGGCGCAGCGCGCGGACGAAGAGGACGGCGGAGACGGTCTGGCCGGAGAGGTTCGCGACCGCCGAGCCGGGCAGGCCGAGGCCGACGGGGTGGACGAGCAGCGGGCAGAGCACGAGGCTGACGAGACTGCCGGCCAGCACGTAGCGGACCGGCTTGTGCAGCTCCTGCACCCCGCGCAGCCAGCCGTTCCCCGCCAGGGAGAGAAGCAGCAACGGCGCGCCGAACGAGGCGATGCGCAGCCAGGTCTCCCCGGCCTCGGCGACCGGACCGTCGCTGCCGGCGAGCAGCCGGGTCAGCGGCCCGGCCAGCAGCTGGAAGAGCAGGACGACGGCGACGCCGAGGGCCAGCGCGAGCCAGGAGGCCTGCACCCCCTCGGCGACCGCACCCGCCCGGTCCCCGGCCCCGGCGCGGCGGGCGGCGCGGGCCGTCGTCCCGTACGCGAGGAAGTTGAGCAGCGCGGCGGCCCAGGCCAGCAGCCCGCCGCCGACGGCGAGCCCACCCAGGGCAACGGTGCCCAGGTGCCCGACGACGGCTGTGTCGACGAGCAGGTAGAGCGGTTCGGCGGCGAGGACGACGAGCGCAGGGACCGCGAGTGCGAGCACGCCGCGCTGCGGCGTGCTGGTCACCGCTCGGTCAGCCGCGCGCGCAGTTCGGCGACGGTCGCCTCGCGGTCGAGCCACGACGTGTAGCCGGCTGCGGCGCGGTGGCCGCCGCCGCCCAGGGCCATCGCGACGCGGGAGACGTCGGTGACGCCGCGGGAGCGCAGCGAGACCGACCACGAGCCGTCGTCCTGACCCTTGAGCACGCAGGCGACGTCGGCCTCCTGGGTGGCGCGCACGACGTCGACGAGCGCCTCGAGCTGCTCGCCGGGCAGCCCGTGCTCGGCGGCCTCGGCGACGCTCGACCACGTCCAGACCAGGCCGGCGCCGACCTGCGGCTCCAGGACGGCGCGCCCGGCGACCACCGAGAGCAGCCCGAGCCAGCCGAACGGCGCCGAGTCGAACAGCCGCCGGCTGATGTCGGCGTGGTCGATGCCGGTGGAAAGCAGCCGCGCGGCCAGCTCGTGGGTCTCCGGACGGGTGCTGCCGAACCGGAAGGAACCGGTGTCGGCGGCCAGGCCGGCGTACAGGCAGGTGGCGATCTGCCGGTCGACCAGCACGCCGAGCCCGTCCAGCACGCCGGCGACGAGCGTGACGGTGGCCGGTGCGACGGGGTCGATCAGCGAGACGTCGCCGAAGCCGGGGTTGCTGGCGTGGTGGTCGAGCACCACGGCGGTGCCCGCGGTCTCGAGCAGCGCGGCGAGCTCGCCCAGCCGGCCGGGCGAGGCGGCGTCGAGGCTGACGAAGACCTCCGGCGAGGACGGCACCTCGGAGGAGGGCACCAGCGCATCGGCGCCGGGCAGCCAGCCGAGGGACGCCGGCAGCACGAACGGCTCGGGAAAGGTGGGCAGCACCCGGGCGCCGCGCCGGCGCAGGCCCTCGGCGAGCGCGAGGGTGCTGCCGAGGGCGTCGGCGTCGGGCTGGACGTGCCCGGAGATCACGACGGTGGCGCGCGCGGCCGCGGCCTCGTCGAGGACGGAGGTGACCGTCGACGGCGCCACCTTGCGCAGGGGGAGGCCCATCCTCAGGCGTCCGGTCCGGGGTCGGCCGCCGGCGGGGCGTTCTCCTCCTCGGTGACGTGCCCGCCACCGGGCGCGTAGGTGCTGCCGTCGGTGGGCTCGTCGGAGGCGATGCTGGGCGCCTCGCCGATCTCGCCGCGCTTGCCGCCCTCGGTGGGGTCCCCGGCCCCCGGCTCGCCGCGACCGCCCAGCTCCGAGCGGCCCTCACCCTCGTCGTGCAGGTTCGGGTCCGGATCCACTTCGCTCATCAACGGCTCCCCGAGTCGGCGGTCTCGTCAGCACTCTCATCGGCAGTCTCGTCGTCGTCCACACGCTCGGCGGGACGGCGGTACGGGTCGGCCTCGCCCGCGTAGCTGGCGCCCTCCCGGGCGCGGGCCAGCTCGGCGTCGGCGTGCCGGACCCGCTCGATGGCCTCGTCGAGCTCGCGGGCGGTCTCCGGCACGTGGTCGGCGACGAACGTGAGGGTCGGCACGAACTTCACGCCGGTCTGCCGGCCGACGGTGGAACGCAGGATGCCGGTAGCGCTGGCGAGGGCCTTGGCCGAGTCGGCGACCTCGGTGGCGTCGCCGAACACGGTGTAGAAGACCGTCGCCTCGCGCAGGTCGTTGGTGACGCGGGCATCGGTCACGGTGACCATGCCCAGGCGGGGGTCCTTGATCTGGGTCTCGATCGCGGCGGAGACGATCTGCCGGATGCGGACGGCCAGCTTGCGGGCGCGGGCCGGATCGGCCATCGGACCC
>Ga0136846_1242765_pt1 | contig 11157 bp, 11 predicted proteins | sample HopSoiMetagenom2_FD_96841 | JGI IMG/M metagenome (GOLD analysis project Ga0136846, IMG submission 96841) | Grasslands soil microbial communities from Hopland, California, USA - 2 Assembly 2016 (version 4) | ecosystem: Environmental > Terrestrial > Soil > Grasslands | place: USA: Hopland... | reverse complement strand
GTGCGATGGAGGTCCGGGACGTCGCCATGGACTTCCTCTACGGCGAGTCGTTCACCGAGTCCTCGCCCGAGGCGTACGAACGCCTGCTGCTGGACGTGCTGATCGGCGACCCGCCGCTGTTCCCGAAGAGCGAGGAGGTCGAGGCATCCTGGCGGGTCATCGACCCGCTCGAGGAGTTCTGGGCCGACAAGGAGCCACACCTCTATCGGGCCGGCGAATGGGGCCCCATGGAGGCCGACGAGATCCTCTCCTGCGACAGCCGGCGATGGAGGCGGCCGTGACGACGCTCTGGGACACCACGGGCACGGCCGTCGTGAAGGCATTGGCCGCGGAGCGGCGGACCGGCGGCGCGGTCACCAGCGGCATCGCGCTCACCCTTGTCGTCGTCGTCGACCAGAAGGACGTCGAGGAGGCCGAGGAAGCGGCGACCATCGCCGCCAGCCGGCACCCGATGCGCATGCTGGTCGTCGTTCGCCGGCAGTTGGACGCGCCGGTGCCGCGCCTGGACGCCGAGGTGACCATCGGGGGCCGGCTGGGGCCTGGCGAATCCGTCGTGTTGCGAATGTACGGACGGCTGGGCCTGCACGCGGAGTCGGTCACCCTGCCACTGCTGGCGCCGGACGCGCCGGTCGTCACCTGGTGGCACGGCCAGCCACCCGAGAAGATCGCCTACGACCCGCTCGGGGTGTTCGCCGAGCGGCGGATCACTGACGTGGTTCGCGCCGCTGACCCGAACCAGGCGCTGCACCAACGCGCCGACGACTTCGCACCCGGTGACACCGATTTGGCCTGGACCCGGCTGACGCCGTGGCGGGTCGCGCTAGCTTCCGCCTTCGACGGCGGCCGGCACAGCGCGACCGGCGCGACCGTGTGCGGTGGGTGCAACGAGCCCTCGGCACGGCTGCTCGCCGGCTGGCTCACCGCCCGGCTGGGCTTCGGCGTCGGGGTCGACGGCGACGACGCGGAGCCCATCTGCGGCGTCGAGGTCGACTTCGACGACGGCAAGACGACCCGGGCCACGATCGAAGGCAGCAGTCTCGTGCTGCGCCGGGAGGGCCAGCAGGACTCCTACATGCCCTTCGGCGAGCGCCCGCTCGGCGAATTGCTCGCCGAAGAGCTGCGCCGGCTCGACCACGACCAGGTCTACGCCGAGGCGCTCTCCGCGGCCACCGGCGTCACCGGCCTCGAGGATCGCTCGCCGGTACGCCAGCACATCTGGCACGACCCAGCGCTCGCGGAACCGCAGAACGGATGACGGGCCAGCCCGAAGTCGAGGTGGAGAAGTCCGCCGAGGAGCTCGCCGAACGCACCGCCGAGCGGGTCGTGTCGGTGCTCGGCGCTGCGCTGCGGGGAACGGGTGGGGCACACCTTGTGGTCACCGGCGGCGGCATCCTCGAGCAGGTCCTCCAGGCGCTCGCCCGGCGGGGACCGGCGCTGGAGTGGCGGCGGATACACATCTGGTGGGGCGACGAACGATACGTCCCGGCCGACTCGCCGGACCGCAACGACGTGCCCGCGATGGAGCTGCTGTTCGACCGCATCGACGTGGACCCGGCCAAGCTGCACCGCATGCCGCCCGCGGACGCCGGTTTCGGCGACGACGCGGAATCGGCGGCCGAGTCGTATGCGGCCGAACTGGCGCGCGCCGTGCCGGGCGGCGCCGACAGCGCGGTGCCGCCGTTCGACGTGGTCCTGCTCGGCGTCGGGCCGGACGGGCATTGCGCATCCCTGTTCCCGGGCCACCCGGGCACCCGGGTCGTCGACACGTCGGTCATCGCGGTGCGCGACTCACCCAAACCGCCGCCGACCCGCCTGTCGCTCACCTTTGCCGCGCTGGACGCCGCGAAGGAGGTCTGGTTCGTGGCGTCCGGCGAGGCGAAGGCCGAGGCGGTGGCGCGGGCGCTGAGTGGGACGGTCGATCGCACCGACGTGCCCTCCGCGGGCCCGCGCGGGCGGCATCGGACGCTGTGGCTGCTGGACCGCGCCGCCGCCGCCGAGCTGCCGCGTTGAGCCGGTGCCATGCCGCTGTTCGTGCCCGCCGCATCCCCGACGGCCCTGAACGCCGGGCCGAAGAGCTAGTCCTCGCCGCGCCTGGCGCGCAGCCGGGCGAGTGCCTCCTCGAGAATCGCGGCGCCGTCCTCATCGGTGCGCCGTTCCTTCACGTAGGCCAGGTGAGTCTTGTACGGCTCGTTGCGCGGCGCGCTCGGCGGCGCCTCCGACTGCCGGCCCGCGGGGTAGCCGCAGCGCGGGCAGTCCCAGGTGTCCGGCAGTGCTGCGTCGACCGCAAAGGCCGGCCGCACCTCGTGCCCGTTGGCACAGAAGAAAGAAACGTATTGCCGCGGCGCCGATTCGCCGCGCTCGTTCTCGCCCATCGGACCGGCGCCGACCCGGCTCCCCCGGATGGCACTGCCACCAGCCACGTGTGTCCCCTTCTCGCTGCCGACCGGCTATCTCACGCCTGGTACTTGTAGAGCAAGCCCAGCCCGACGATGCTGATCGCCCACACCGTTCCCGCGATGATCGTCAGCCGGTCGAGGTTGCGCTCGACCACCGACGAACCGGACAGGCTGGAGTAGAACGAGCCACCGAGCATCGAGGACAGGCCACCGCCCTTGCCGCGGTGCAGCAGCACCAGGACGATGAGCAGCAGGCTCGAGACGACCATCACGATCGAGAGGGTCAGGATCATTTGTCGTATGCCTCGGGTCGTTCGTCGGATACTCGGATACCAGGAGCCGTGCTGCACAAGGTTACCTGGCCGAGGTGTGTGGAACGCGCAGCGGCTCAGTTCGCGGGCACCGGCGTCGTCGCCGCGACGCAGATCGCGGTGAACTCGACAGGGTCCAGACTCGCGCCGCCGACGAGCGCACCGTCGATGTCCGGCTGCCCGAGGATCTCCGGCGCGTTGCTGGCCTTCACCGAACCGCCGTAGAGCAGGCGCACCTGGTCGGCCAGTTCGGACGAGTACAGCTCGGTGAGCCGGCTCCGGATCAGCGCGCAGACCTCCTGTGCGTCTGCCGGCGTTGCCACCTTGCCGGTGCCGATCGCCCACACCGGCTCGTAGGCGATCACGATCGCGCTGACGTCGTCTGCCGGCAGCCCGGCGAGCGCGCCGTCGAGCTGGCCGGAGCAGTGCCCGAGATGTCCGCCCGCCTCGCGCACCTCGAGTGGCTCGCCCACACAGAGAATGGGCGTGATGCCGTTGCGGAACGCGGCGACCAGCTTGGCATTGACGAGTGCGTCGCTCTCCCCGTGGTGCTCACGCCGTTCGGAGTGGCCGACGACCACGTAGCTGCACCCCAGCTTCGCGAGCATCGATCCGGAGACGTCACCCGTGTAGGCGCCGGAATCCTGCGGTGAGAGGTCCTGGGCGCCGTAGCGCAGCGGCACGTCGTCGCCGTCGACCAGCGTCTGCACGCTGCGGATGCTGGTGAACGGCGGCAGGACGACCACCTCGACCGCGGCGAACTGCTCGGGCGTGAGGCTGAACGCGAGCTTCTGAGTCAGTCCGATGGCCTCGAGGTGGTTGTAGTTCATCTTCCAGTTGCCGGCGATGAACGGGCGGCGCCCGGACGGAGGCAGCGGGGCTTTGGGAGCGTCAGCCACCTCAGACTTCTTCCAGAACGGCAACGCCCGGCAACTCCTTACCCTCGAGGTATTCCAGCGACGCGCCGCCACCGGTGGAGATGTGCCCGAAGGCATGGGGATCGAGGCGCAGCTTGCGCACCGCCGCGGCCGAGTCACCGCCGCCCACGACGGACAACCCGGTCGTCCCCGCCACGGCTTCGCCGACGCCCTTGGTGCCGGCGGCGAACGGCGCGACCTCGAACACCCCCATTGGCCCGTTCCAGAACACCGTCTGGGCGTCTGCCAGCGCCTCGGCGAACACGCGTACCGACTCCGGGCCGATGTCCAGCCCCTTGCCGCCCGAGGGAATCGCGTCGGCTGCCACCGTCTGCGTCTCGGCGTCCTCGCGGACGTCGTCGGCAATCACGATGTCGCTCGGGAGGACGATCTTGTCCCCGGCCTCGTCGAGGAACCGCTTGCAGTTCTCGATCTGGTCCTGCTCGAGCAGCGAGCCGCCGACCTGATGCCCCTGCGCGGCGAGGAAGGTGAAGCACATGCCGCCGCCGACAAGCAGCCGATCGACCTTCGGCAGCAACGACTCGATGACGGCCAGCTTGTCGCTGACCTTGGAACCGCCGAGCACGACGACGTAGGGACGCTTCGGGTCGCCGGTCAGCTCCTGCAGGACGGTCAGTTCCTCGCGGACGAGGTCGCCGCAGTAGTGCGGCAACAACTTTGCCACGTCGTACACCGAGGCGTGCCTGCGGTGCACCGCACCGAACGCGTCCTCGACGAACGCTCCACCGTCGTCTTCCCCACCGGTGAGGAAGGCGAGGCAGCGGGCGAACTCGGCGCGTTCCCTGTCGTCCTTGCTCGTCTCCCCCGGGTTGAACCGCACGTTCTCGAGCAGCAGCAGCTCGGCGTCCTTCAATTCGGCGGCGAGCAACCGCGCGCTCTCGCCCACCGTGTCCAAGGCGAACTCGACGGGCCGGCCGAGGAGCTGGGCGAGCCGGTCGGCGACCGGACTCAGCGAGTACTGCCGATCCGGCTCCGCCTTGGGCCTGCCGAGGTGCGCCGCGACGATGACGCGTGCGCCGTGCTCGAGCAGCTTGATGTAGGCGGGCAACGACGCACGGATGCGGCCGTCGTCGGCGACCCGGCCGTCCTTGATCGGGACGTTGAGGTCCGAGCGAATCAGGATGCGACGGCCGTTGAGCTTCCCGCCGCCGTGCTTGAGAAGGTCGTCGAGGGTCCGCATGGGCTAGAGCGAGGCGCCGACGAGCATGATCAGATCGACCAGGCGGTTCGAGTAGCCCCACTCGTTGTCGTACCAGCCCACCACCTTCACCTGATTCCCGATGACCTTCGTCAGCTCGGCGTCGAAGATGCACGACGCCGGGTCGGTGACGATGTCGGTGCTCACGATCGGGTCCTCGGTGTAGGTGAGGATGCCCTTGAGCGGGCCCTCGGCCGCAGCCTTGTAGGCGGCCTTCACCTCGCCGACGGTCGTGTCCCGACCGACCGTCACGGTGAGGTCGGTGGCGCTGCCGGTGGGGATCGGAACGCGCAGCGCGAAGCCGTCCAGCTTGCCGTTGAGTTCCGGCAGCACCAGGCCGATCGCCTTCGCGGCGCCTGTGGAGGTGGGCACGATGTTGAGCGCGGCAGCGCGGGCACGGCGCAGGTCCTTGTGCGGCCCGTCCTGCAGATTCTGGTCCTGGGTGTAGGCGTGCACGGTCGTCATCAGGCCCCGCTCGATGCCGAACGAGTCGTGCAGCACCTTCGCCAGCGGCCCGAGGCAATTCGTGGTGCAGGACGCGTTGGAGATGATCGTGTGCCGGGCCGGGTCGTAGGCGCCGTCGTTGACGCCCATCACCACGGTGACGTCCTCGTTCTTCGCCGGAGCGGAGATCACCACCTTCTTGGCGCCGCGCGCCACGTGCACCTTGGCCTGTCCCCCATCGGTGAAGATCCCGGTGGATTCGAGGACGACGTCGGCGCCGATGTCGCCCCACGGCAGGTCGTTGGGGTCGCGGTGCGCGAAAGCCTTGAACGCCTTGCCGTCGACCGTGATCTCGTCCTCGGTCGAGCTCACCTCGCCGGGGAACCGGCCGAGAATCGAGTCGTATTTCAGCAGATGCGCCAATGAGGCGTTGTCGGTGAGGTCGTTGACGCCCACTACCTCGATGTCGGCGCCGGCCGCGATGGCCGCCCGGTAGAAGTTTCGTCCGATCCGGCCGAAGCCGTTGATGCCAACGCGTACGGTCACTGCTCTAGCTCCTCGGCCCAGGTTGTCGTTCCGCCTCGACCCTATCGGGTGCCGAGGAGCCGTTCGCCGGTCCGTCGGCGACTTGCCGGTAGATCCTGGGCAGTCCGACGGCGGCTGGTCAGTCCTGCCGTGGACCTGGTTTCGGCCGGCGCGGCGCGGATTCCGGCGCGGCCGGCTCGCTGTCGCCGGGCGTCGTGGACTCTTCGGACTGGTAACCCTCGCGGAACTGTCTGGCGGTGTCCTTGGCGCGGTCGCGCAGCGTGCCGAACAGTTTGTTGGCGTGCACCGCCGCCTTCTCGACCTTCGGAGCGGCGGCCTCGACGGCCTTCGCGACGCGCGGCCCCGCCTCCGCGCGGGCCTTCGCGATCGCCTCCCGCGGCGTGGGTCGGCCGGGGTCCTCGGGCGGTCGCGGTGTCGGTCGTGGCATGGCTCCAGCCTAAAGGGCCCGCCGGCGGACCGGTCCCGGACGGATCAGGGCGCGAGCATCTCTGGCGTCACGGCGGACTCGGTGTCCGGCACGCCGAGTTCGGCCGCTCGCTTGTCCGCCATCGCGAGCAGCCGGCGGATCCGGCCGGCGACTGCGTCCTTGGTCATCACCGGATCGGACAGTGCGCCGAGTTCTTCCAGCGACGCCTGCGTGTGCTCGAGCCGCAGCCGGCCCGCCTGCAGCAGGTGTTCGGGGGCGTCGGCGGCGAGGATCTCGAGCGCCCGCTGCACCCGTGCGCCGGCGGCCACCGCGGCCCGCGCCGAGCGGCGCAAGTTCGCGTCGTCGAAATTCGCCAGCCGGTTCGCCGTCGCCCGGACCTCGCGGCGCATCCGCCGCTCCTCCCAGGCCAGCACCGACTCGTGCGCCCCGATGCGGGTGAGCAGGGCGCCGATGGCGTCGCCGTCGCGGACGATCACCCGGTCGCCGCCCCGGACCTCGCGCGCCTTGGAGGCCACCCCCAGCCGCCGCCCCACGCCGACCAGCGCCAGCGCCGCCTCGGCCGACGGGCAGGTGATTTCCAGCGAGCAGGCCCGGCCCGGCTCGGTGAGCGAGCCGTGCGCCAGGAACGCGCCGCGCCAGGCCGCCTCGGCGTCGGCGATGCCGCCGGCGACGACGTGATGCGGCAGGCCTTTCACCGGCCGCCCGCGGAGGTCGACCAGCCCGGCCTGCCGGGCCAACCGCTCGCCGTCCTTCGCGACCCGGACGAGATAGCGGCTGCCCTTCCGGATCCCGCCGCCGGCCACGATCTGAACCTCCGAGCCGTGCCCGAAGATGTCAGCGATCTCCTTGCGCAACCGGCGGGCCACCGATCCGGTGTCGAGTTCGGCTTCGATCACGATGTGCCCGCCAATGAGGTGAAGAGCACCCGCGAACCGCAGCACCGTCGCGAGTTCGGCCTTGCGGGCAGACATTCTGGGGACCGGCACCCGGCTGAGTTCGTCCTTGACCGCGGCGGTCATCGCCATTGCTGCGCCCCTCCTCCCCTCCCGTCAGCGGGATCGGGTAGGTCCATCGCGTGCCGGATCGCCGTGCTCAACCGAGCGGCGTCGTGCCGTTCCGGGCTGTCGTCCGCCGCGAGGCTAGACATTACGAGACGGGCGCCCATCTCGCTCACACGACGCTCCAATTGTTCCGGGTCGAGCACCGAGCCGGTGTCCGCGATGACCACGTCGATCTCGAGCCCGCCGTGCGGGGCCGCGTGTTCCCGCAGCAGGTCCAGCAACTGGTGCGGCTCGTAGTCGTCGGTCTCGCCCACCTGCGGCACGAGGTTGAGCACCACCAACACGCGCGCCGGCGTGCCGCACAGCGCGGTGCCAAGCTCGCGGAGCAGCAGGTGCGGGATCACGCTGGTGAACCAGGAACCCGGGCCCAGCACGACAAGATCCGCCTCGCGCACCGCATCGACGGCCGCCGCGCACGCCGGTGCGCCGGCGGGCAGCAACCGCACCGAGCGCACCCGGCCCGGCGTGGCGGCGATCGACGACTGGCCGCGAATCTGCCGAACCCGGCTCGGATCGGCCGGGTCGAACCGATCGGCGTCGGCGAGCAGGTCGAGCGGGACCGGGCTCATGGGCAGCACCCGACCGACCGCTCCGACCAGCTGGCCGAGCTCTGCCAACGCAGGCTCCGGATCGGCCAGCTGCTCCAGCAATGCGGTGAGCATCAGATTGCCGACCGGGTGCCCGGCGAGCACCCCATGCCCCCCGATACGGTGCTGCAGCAGGCCGGCCCACCGGACGTGTTCCGGTTCGGTGCCGGCCAGCGCGGTTACGGCCATCCGCAGGTCGCCGGGCGGCAACACCTTCAGCTCTCGCCGGATCCGGCCCGATGAGCCGCCGTCGTCGGCGACGGTCACCACGGCGGTGAGGTGCGGCGTCAGGAGTCGCAGCGCGGACAGCGACGCGTGCAAACCGTGCCCGCCGCCGAGGGCGACGGCCCTGAGCGCTCGGCCCGGCTCACTCACGCCCGAGATCCCGGTGCGACACTGTCGTCTGGATGCCGAGCCCGGTGAGCCGCTCGGCCAGCTGCTCGGACATCGTCACCGACCGGTGCTTGCCGCCCGTGCACCCGACCGCCAGCGTGAGATAGCGCTTGCTCTCCCGGGTGTAGCCCGCGCCGATGATCTTCAGCAGTTCGGTGTAGCGGTCGAGGAACTCCTCGGCACCCTCCTGGCTGAGCACATAGTCGCGCACTTCCGGGTCCCGGCCGGTCAGGTCGCGAAGCTCAGGGATCCAGTGCGGGTTCGGCAGGAACCGGACGTCGACGACCAGATCGGCGTCGACCGGCAGCCCGTACTTGTAGCCGAAGGACACGACGGTCGCGCGCAGCGTCGGCCGCATCTCCGGATCGCTGCCGGTGAACGCCGACTCGATGGAGCGGCGTAGCTCGTGGATGGACCGGTCGCTCGTGTCGATGACCAGGTCGGCGTCGTCACGCACCGCCGCCAGCAACGTCCGCTCCGCCGCGATTCCGTCCACCAGCCGTCCATCGCCCTGCAATGGGTGCTCCCGGCGCACGTTCTCGAAGCGACGGACCAGCACGTCGTCGCGCGCCTCGAGGAAGAGCACCCGTGGGCGCATCTCCCGGTCGCCGAGGTCGCGGATCACGCTACGCAGGTCGCTGAAGAAGGCTCGGCTGCGGACGTCCATGACGACCGCCAGCCGGGTGACCGCGCCCTCGCTGCGGCTGCCGAGGTCGACCAGCGTGCCGATGAGCTCTGGTGGCAGGTTGTCGACGACGAAGAAGCCGAGATCCTCGAAGCACTTGGCGGCGGCGCTGCGTCCTGCGCCGGACAATCCGGTGATGATGACCGTCTCCAGGCCATGCGAGCGGTCATCCCGCGGGTGGTCACTCATGCACTTCACCCGTCGTCACATTGACCGCCGGCCCCGGCTCGCCCGAAGCGGCCAGCGCGGCGGCGACCGTCGCCGCGGTGCGCGGTCCGATGCCGGGCACCTCGGCGATCTCCTCGGCGCTCGCCGCGCGCAATCGTTTCAAGGAGCCGAACCGGCGCAGCAGCGCCTTACGGCGCAGCTCGCCCAGCCCGGGGATGTCGTCGAGTGCCGAGGTCGTCATCGCCTTCGAGCGCTTCTGCCGGTGGTAGGTGATCGCGAAGCGGTGCGCCTCGTCACGCACCCGCTGCAACAGATACAGACCCTCCGATGTACGGGGCAGGATCACCGGATACGGCTGGCCGGGCACCCACACTTCCTCCAGCCGCTTGGCGAGACCCACGAGCGACACGTCGTCGATGCCGAGTTCATCCAGCACCGCCTTGGCGGCGGCGACCTGCGGTGCGCCGCCGTCCACGACGAGCAGATTGGGCGGGTAGGAGAACTTCCGCGGCCGCCCGGTCGTCGGGTCGATGCCCGGCCGGCCGCCCTCGACCGGCTCGCTGTCTGCATCGGCACCCGCCGCGACCTGCTCGTCGAGGTAGCGGGCGAACCGGCGGCGCACCACCTCGGCGATCCAGTCGGTGTCGCCCGTGCCCTCGCGCATCGCGAACCGGCGGTACTCGCTCTTGCGGGCCAGCCCGTCCTCGAAGACCACCATGCTCGCCACCACGTTGGTGCCTTGCACATGGCTGATGTCGAAGCACTCGATGCGCAGCGGTGCCGCCGGCAGCTCCAGCGCGACCTGCAGCTCGTCGAGGGCGCGCGAGCGGGCGGTGAGGTCCGAGGCGCGCTTGAGCTTGTGCTGGGTCAGCGCCTGCGCAGCGTTGCGTGCGACGGTTTGGGCAAGTGCGCGCTTGTCGCCTCGCTGTGGCACGCGCAGCGACACTCGGGACCCCCGTAGCCTGCTCAGCCACTCCATCAACGCGGCCGCGTCCTCCGGCAGCACCGGAACGAGCACCTCGCGCGGGATGCCCGAGGAGTCCTCCGCCTCCCCGCCGTAGAACTGCGTCAGGAACTGCTCGACGAGATCTCCCGTGGCCATCTCGTCCAGCCGGTCCACCACCCAGCCGCGCTGGCCGCGGACCCGCCCGCCGCGCACGTGGAATACCTGCACGGCCGCCTCCAACTCGTCCGCGGCGAAGGAGACCACGTCGGCGTCGGTACCGTCCCCGAACACCACCGCCTGCCTCTCCATCGCGCGGCGCAGCGCCTCCAGGTCGTCCCGGATCCGGGCGGCCAACTCGAACTCGAGGTTGTCACTCGCCTCGGACATGCGGCGTTCGAGCCGCTTCATCATCACGTCGGTCTTGCCGGCCATGAAGTCGCAGAAGTCCAGGACGATCGTGCGGTGCTCGTCGGCGTTGACCCGACCGACGCAGGGCGCGCTGCACTTCCCGATGTAACCGAGCAGGCACGGCCGGCCGACCTGGCCGGCGCGTTTGAACACCCCCGTCGAGCAGGTGCGCGCCGGAAAGACCCGCAGCAGCAAGTCGAGGGTCTCCCGGATCGCCCATGCGTGGGAGTAGGGGCCGAAGTAGCGCACGCCCTTGCGCTTCGACCCGCGCATGACCTGCAGCCGCGGGAACTGCTCGTACAACGTGACCGCGAGCCACGGATACGACTTGTCGTCGCGGTACTTGACGTTGAAGCGTGGGTCGTACTCCTTGATCCACGTGTATTCGAGTTGCAGCGCCTCGACCTCGCTGCGCACTACGGTCCATTCGACGGCAGCAGCCGACATCACCATCTGCCTGGTCCGCGGGTGCAACGCGGCGATGTCGGCGAAGTAGGAGTTGAGCCGCTGGCGCAGACTCTTGGCCTTGCCGACGTAGATGACCCGGCCGCGCTCGTCCCGGAACTTGTAGACCCCGGGCTGCTCGGGAATCGTGCCCGTCGCGGGGCGGTACGTGGTCGGGTCGGGCACGGGGGCGAGGGTACGCGCC
>Ga0136846_1227232_pt1 | contig 11157 bp, 5 predicted proteins | sample HopSoiMetagenom2_FD_96841 | JGI IMG/M metagenome (GOLD analysis project Ga0136846, IMG submission 96841) | Grasslands soil microbial communities from Hopland, California, USA - 2 Assembly 2016 (version 4) | ecosystem: Environmental > Terrestrial > Soil > Grasslands | place: USA: Hopland... | reverse complement strand
GATAGTTCCCTGGAGCCCCTTCCCGCCAAACACGTGGATACCGGAATGGGCTTTGAACGCCTGGTTAGAGTGCTGCAAGGCAAACAGTCGAATTACGATTCAGATGTTTTCACCGGCACCATCGCCGCTATCGAGACTATCACCAAAAAGAAATACGATCCCAACACGCCGCAATCAACCAGCGCCGGCTGGCACCAGGCTGTAGCCTTCCGCGTACTGGCCGATCATATTCGCGCCATCAGCTTTACTATTGCCGATGGTCAACTGCCCTCCAATACCGGGGCAGGTTATGTGATCCGCCGCATTTTGCGCCGGGCCGTTCGTTATTATTATACGTATCTCGATTATAAACAGCCCCTGCTGCACCAACTGGTGCCCGTGCTGTCCACCCAGTTTCAAACGGTTTTTCCTGAACTGCAGCAGCAACAGGACTTTGTTGCCAAAGTAATCAAGGAAGAAGAAGAAGCTTTCCTGCGTACGCTGGAAAAAGGGTTGAAGAAGATCGATGAGATCATCGGTTCTACCAAAAACAAGATCATCAATGGCTCAGCCGCTTTTGAGCTGTACGACACTTATGGTTTCCCCATTGACCTTACCAGGTTGATAGCCCGTGAAAATAACCTGGAAGTAGACGAGAAAGAGTTTGAAGCCGAAATGAAGCAGCAAAAAGACCGCGCCCGTGCCGCTACTGCCATTAGTGCTGAAGACTGGGTTGTGCTGAGAGAAAATGGAAGCACCAGCTTTATCGGCTACAACAATACCCAGGCCGAAGCCAAAGTAATAAAGTACCGTAAAGTAACCGCCAAAGGAAAGACCTCTTTCCAACTGGTGCTGAACACCACGCCTTTTTATGCCGAAAGCGGCGGACAGGTTGGCGATACCGGTACGTTGTTTTTTGAAGGTGAAGAAGTGGCCGTAATTGACACCAAAAAAGAAAATGACCTCATCATTCATTTTGTTGAAAAGCTGCCGATCAACATTACCGGTATTGTTGATGCCCGCATCAATACAAGCCGCAGGTCAAGAACAGCCGTTCACCACTCAGCCACTCACCTGCTGCATGCAGCCCTGCGAAAAGTACTGGGCACCCATGTGGCGCAAAAAGGCTCGCTGTTAAACGATGAATACCTGCGCTTTGACTTTTCGCATTTCGCCAAAATGACCACTGATCAAATTGCAAAAGTAGAAGCCATTGTAAATGAGAAGATCCGCGCCAACATACCGGTAGTTATAAAAGAATTGCCGAAGGAAGAAGCCCTGAAACTGGGCGCCATGGCGTTGTTTGGTGAAAAGTATGGCGATGTGGTTCGCGTAGTGATCATGGACCCTGCCTATTCGGTTGAACTGTGCGGTGGTACCCACGTAGGCGCTACAGGCGAACTGGGTCTGTTTAAAATAAAACATGAAACAGCGGTAGCCGCCGGTGTTCGCCGTATTGAAGCCCTTTGCGGACTGGCAGCTGAACAATACATCAACGAACAATTAAGCCACCTGCAACAGGTGAAGGAAGAGCTGAAAAGTCCCGCCGATCTGTTAAAAGCCGTGCAGAACCTGGCTGCCGATAACAACGACCTGAAGAAAAAGCTGGAGCACCTGGAGAACCGCATACTGGTGGGCGTTCGCAATGAATTATTGCATAAAGACGAGATCATCAACGGCGTTACGTTCGTGGGCGATATTGTAGAAGTAGGCAATGCCGATGCATTAAAGAAATTGTGTTTCGACATGAAGAATCACCTGAACGACCATGTGGTGGTATTATGCGCCAATATCGGCGGCAAACCTTTTGTTGCCGTTGGTATTGCTGATACCGTAGCCGCAGCCCGCTCGCTCGATGCCGGCAAGATCATAAAAGAGCACATCGCTCCCCTGATAAAAGGTGGCGGCGGCGGACAAAAAACCCTGGCCACAGCCGGTGGACAGGATGCCGGGAAGTTGCAAGAAGTGATCAATAAAGTAAAGAGCTTATTGTAATATAAATTTAATACTACGTCCCCAAGAGCAGGCGTTGAAAAGTTAACAAGTTGACAAGGGAAAACCGCCCAATTGAATGTCAACTTGTTAACTTTTTAATTCCAAAACCTTTATCAACACTATCAATTCCGTCATCTCTATCAACCTCCCTCTTTGACCCTCTCAGCCGCCTTCTTACTCGTTAACTTGTCAACATGTTAACCCGTCAACTTTCCCCCAACCTTAACATTTCCGAATATTTTCGTATTTCAATTAAATTCCTATATTTGATGTACGAAAGTTGACGTAGTATATTGTAAATACTTAAAACTCTTGATACCATGAGACGATTTCTGATTTCCTGCACCGCCATTGCAGCCGTATCGCTTCTGTTGTGCCAACCCCTGGCCGCCCAGGATACAAAGGATAAAGACAAGGATAAGGACAAATCCAAAATGAACGATAATGAAGAGATCATTATCAAAAGAAAGGGCGACAAAGACACCAAGGTCACCATTGAAATAAAAGGTGATGAAGTAACGGTGAATGGAAAACCGCTGGAAGATTTTGATGATGATAACCTGGTTATAAAAAAAGGCAGGACCTTGTATTATGGCGGCCACTCTCCTTTTACCGGTGGCAATGCATTCAGTTTTGATAGCCGTGGTAACGACAATGCTCCTTTTTTGGGTGTAGCTATGGATAAAGCGGAGAAAGCCGGCGCCGAAATTGAAGAGGTAACAGAGAATAGTGCAGCAGATAAAGCCGGTTTAAAGGAAAACGATATCATCACAAAAATTGATGATGAAACTATAGCCACCCCCGATGATGTAACCCGCATCGTGCGCAAACACAAACCCGATGATAAAATAGAGATCACCTACGACAGAAAAGGCAAAACTGAAAAAACTACCGTTACGTTGGGCAAAAAAAGCCGCAGGACCCTGACATTCACATCGCCCAATCCTATGCCCATGCCGAATTTAAATTTCGACTGGGAGGACCACGGTAATTTCAACCACAACTTCAATTTCAACTATAATGGCAAACCGCGGCTGGGGATAAAAGCCCAGGACACCGAGGATGGCAAGGGCGTAAAAGTGCTGGATGTTGATAATGAATCTGCAGCTGAAAAAGCCGGCATTAAAAAAGACGATGTGATCACCGAGTTTGATGGCAAAAAAGTAAGCAGTACCGAAGACCTGGTGAATGCCTCCCACGAGTCAAGGGAAAAACCAGCCGTTAAAGTAACCTTTAACAGGAATGGCAAATCGCAATCAGTTGAAATTAAAACACCTAAAAAGCTAAAAACCGCCGATTTGTAAGTTTTCAAACATCAGCCCTATATTACAGCCGTTCCTCCCGTTTAGCTGGGCGGAGCGGCTTTTTTATTAAAAATACCATAACCAGAAATGAGGTATTTTTGTCTGATTTTTCACCATTTTAGGCAATCAGAATAATATGTCGACAATTTACGATGCATATGAAGTAGTTGTAGGTCTGGAAGTGCATGCCCAGTTACTCACCGACAGTAAGCTGTTTTGTGGCGATAGCGCGGCTTTTGGCGGCGATCCCAATACACACATCAGCCCCATTACACTGGCGCACCCCGGCACCTTGCCCAAATTGAATAAAAAGGCCATTGCCTATGCCGTTAAAATTGGCCTGGCCTGTAATTGCAGCATTACCCGGCATAATTATTTTGCCCGCAAAAATTACTTTTATCCCGACCTGCCAAAGGGCTACCAGCTTACGCAACACACCACCCCTATTTGTGTGGGTGGTCACGTAACCATCCGTACGCAGGAAGGCCCCAGGGACATTCAGCTCAACCGCATTCATATGGAAGAGGATGCAGGTAAAAGTCTGCACGATGTTGACCCAAAAAACACCAGCGTTGATTACAATCGCGCCGGCGTTCCATTAGTTGAAATAGTTACTGAGCCCGATATCCATAGCGGCGACGAAGCCTATGCCTATCTTACCGAGCTGAGAAAGCTGTTACGCTATCTCGAGATCTGCGATGGGAATATGGAAGAAGGCAGCATGCGTTGCGACGCCAACATCTCCGTTCGTAAAAAAGGAGATCCCAAACTGGGTACCAAAGTAGAGGTAAAGAATCTCAACTCCATCCGTAATGTAAAACGGGCTATTGAATTTGAAGCAAAACGCCTGGTAGATATTATTGAAGCAGGTGAAAAGATCATCCAACAAACAAGAAGTTTCGACGCTGGCAATGGTACTACCTTCGCCCTGCGCACCAAGGAAGACGCCAACGATTACCGGTATTTTGCCGATCCCGATCTTACCCCGTTTGTAGTTACAGACGCCTTGCTGCAGGAAGTTAAAAGTTCCATACCCGCATTGCCTGAAGAACGCGTAGCCCGATATATCCAACAGTTACAGTTACCTGAATACGATGCCCGCGTTATAACCGATGAAAAAGAACTGTCTGTTTATTTTGAACAGATCATCGGGCATTCGGCCAATTACAAAGCAGCCGCCAACTGGATGCTGGGCCCCATTAAATCATGGTTGAATGAAACGGGAGAACCCATTACTGCATTCCCCATACAACCTGCAGTTATTGCCTCGCTGATAGCCCTGATCGATAGCAACCAGGTAAATTTTTCCGTGGCTTCTACCAAAATATTTACCGCCCTGTTAAAAGAACCCGGTAAAGAACCGTTACAAATAGCCTCAGCGCTGAACCTGTTGCAGGATTCTGATGAAGGCAATGTTTCCGCCTGGGTGGAGGAAGTGCTGAACAAAATGCCAGAGAAAGTATCAGAATATAAAAAAGGTAAAAAGGGATTGATCGGGTTATTTGTAGGAGAAGTAAAAAAAGTATCAAAGGGAAAAGCCGATCCAAAACTTACCAATGATATCCTTTTAAAAAAACTGCAATAACTATAAATAAAAAACACATAGATGAAACGAATTTCGAACTGGCTATTGCCGATACTAATGGTTACAGTGGGCGCCTGTGGAGCAAAAGAAAAGGGCACACTGGAAGTAACCGGCAATATTGCCAATCTTGATAAAGTAGCAAATCAATACCCGCACGCAGTTAAAAATGGAACGGTTACCTTATTCTTATATGAAGTACCATTCGGTGGCGACCTGCCTCCTGTTCAACTGGATTCAGTTACTATTTCAGCCGATAAAAGATCATATACATTAAAAGGCCAGGCCCCCAATGTAGGCATGTTTAACCTGGTAGTGGCCGATGGCCCCATGGTTCCGCTGGTGAACGATGCACCCACCATTACCGTCAATATGGATATGGCTAATGATAAATTCTACACTGTAGCCGGTTCTGTTGCCAGCCGCGAGTTACAGGATTTTATTTTCACCTACGATGTTAAAAGTGTAAGCGCTGAGCAAGCCATGAACAAACTGGATAGCCTTAAACGCATTGGCGCGCCAGACAGTACGCTGCTCAACCTTACCAACCGCAAGAACGCTGCTATAAAAGAGTTGAATGAGTATATGAAGCGCATAATGGGTGATGTAAGCCAGCCTGTAGTAGCAGCCTTTGTATTGGGCCGGTCGGCCAAAACGTTGCCACAAACCGAGTTTGAAACTGCCCTGAACAGCTTAACACAAAAGTATACCGGCGATTCGAACCTGGCAGAAATGAAGAAAAGATACAATGCTTATAAAGAGCAGGTTGAAAAAATAAGAGCACAACAGGACCAACAAAATGCCTGGGTAGGTAAAAAAGCACCCGAATTAACCTTACCCGATGTAAATGGAAAAAAGGTTTCCATCTCAAATTTCAAAGGAAAGTATTTGCTGGTTGATTTCTGGGCAAGCTGGTGCCCACCCTGCCGGGCCGAAAACCCTAATGTAGTAGCGGCCTTCAATAAATACAAAGACAAGAACTTCACCATCCTGGGCGTATCGCTCGATAAAAAGAAAGATAACTGGCTTGAAGCCATCAAAGCAGATCAGTTAAAATGGACACATGTGAGCGACCTTGCATTCTGGGACAGCAAAGCAGTGACCACTTTTGGTTTCACTGGCATTCCTTACAACGTATTGATCGATCCGGAAGGCAATGTGATTGGTGAAGGGTTACGCGGTGAAGAACTGGAAAATAAATTACACGAAATATTTCTGAAATAACTTTCATAGGGCTTTAAGTTGTACAAAGTAAAACGTCCTCCAGGCTGAGCCGGGAGGACGTTTTCTTTTAGTATTATTAGGAATCAATACCCTTCGTTCTGCGTGAGTACTTTTTTGCTTTTATCTACTTCCAGTTGGGGTATGGGGAAAATATTCTTTTGTGCGCCAAAAGGTTGGGTTGGTAATTTAGTTTTCCCATCGGTATCGAACTTGTAGGTAACAGCCCCTTTTGTCCGCATCAGGTCCCAGAAACGATGGCCTTCAAAAGCCAGTTCAATCCGGCGCTCACCTAAGATCGCAGCAACCAGCGAATCTTTATTAAGAAAACTTCCTGCAGTATAAGACAAGGTAGTAATTGCCTTTGCACGATCCCTTACTATATTCAATTTGGCAACAGCGTCGGCATCGACACCAGTAGCAGTACGAGCCTGCGCTTCGGCATAGGTCAATAACACTTCCGGATACCTGATAATAGGCGCCCAGTCGGACCGCGAAGCCACATCCGGATATTTGGTAGTGAACAGGGAACCGTTTACTCCGGTAGCGAGCATACCTCTTCTTTTATCGTCTGCAAGAAAGTAACGATTGGAGTCCAGAAAGTTACTGGAAACCGCCAGATCGGCCCTGCCTGTAGCACTATAATTCTGCGGCAATGAATAATTGGTGTTTGGGTTATCAAGAATGCTATTCGGGATTGACCAGATGGTTTCAGCGGTAGTATAATGGCCGGGACCAAAGGCGCCATTGACCGTACTGTTCAAAGCAAAGGTCCCATACATGCCATTGATCACATCCAGGGCCTGCTTTTTTGCATTGGCATAATCGCCTTTATACAAATAAACCCGTGAAAGAAAAGAAGCAGCGGAGGCTTTGGTGCCACGGGTTTTATTATTGTACGCCGTATCAGTGGTAGTAGAATAACTTACAGGAAGATCGGCCAATGCTTCTGTAAGGTCCTTTATAATGGCTGTATATATATCGCTTACGCTTGCCCTTGGTTTATTGGCATCGGGATCGTTTGAAGTATAGCTTACAGTTATTAATGGTATACCTGGGTGCGAGGCGTCTGTTGTAAATGCATATGGTTGTGCAAAATAGTTTACCAGGTAAAAATCGGCCACTGCCCTAACAAATTTACATTCCGCAATCAGTGCATTGGCTTTAGCGGGGGTTAACTTGTCGCTATTGGCGGTAATACCAGCCATGGCCCTGTTGGCCCGTGCAATGGCATCATAGCCCGCCGTCCAGATACTTGCGGCAAAAGCACTGTTTGATAACTGGCTAAAACGGCTGATTTCGGCCGTAGTTTGTCCCCGGTCAAAAACATCTTCGCCCATAGCGTCTACATAAAGCAATGCCCGCCCGCCTAAGAATTGGGGGTTCTGCAACCCATCATAACTGGCAAGAGTGGTGGCTTCAATTTTTTCAGGTGTTGAAAAAGCAAGATCACTGTACAGCATATCCTGCGGATTGATATCAAGCACTTTCTTCTGACAGGAACTGCCGGCAAGCGCTATTAACAAGAGACTATACAATATATATCGCATAAACTATTTTCTATTTTAAGTATTTGAATGCAATGCAGCACTTATAAGCCCAGGTTAATACCCATGGTAAAGGTGCGGGAAAAATAAGGTCTGAATTTATCGATGCCCAAACCGATGTTCGTTTCTCCTACACTGTTTGCCTCTGGATCTATGCCGGAGTAACCGGTGAATGTATACAGGTTACTGCCTTGTACATAGAAACGCAACCTGCTTACCTTGATGCGTTCAGTAACAGTCTTGGGTATTGTGTAACCTATTTGCACATTGCGTATCCGCAAAAAATCACCTTTCTCTAACCAGCGGGTCGATGAAGTTGAGGTTGATGTCCAGATGTTATCTTTTGCGTCCAGACGCGGCACATCGGTATTGTCACCCGGTTTTTTCCAGGCCTTCAGTATATCCGTTGGTTTATTATTTACATTGTCATACTTCATCAGGTACAGCATGGTTTGATTATATACGCTAAATCCAAGGGCATACTGCAGGTCGATGCTTGCATCAAAATTGAAGTAGTTGATAGTTTGACTAATACCTCCATAAAACTTAGGATAGGGTGATTGATTGGTCAATACCCGGTCTGAAGCAGTTATAGGGGTAGTTTTGCTGTTATCCTTTACTAATGTCCAGGGCGAAGCGGAGTTAGCATAGTCGTATTGTTTTTGGTTACCATTCACATCCAAAAAGGTGGGCAGCCCATTCACCGGATTTACGCCGGCCCAGCGGATAAGATAAAAAACGCCCAGTGGTTGTCCTGGCCGGGCAATGGAAAAGGAAGCTCTGGAATCATTATTATCATACAGATCATCGCCAAAGACATTGGTGGCAATCACTTTGGTTTTGTTCCAGGCCGCATTGAAATTAATATCCCAGGCAAAATTACGTCTATGTAACACCGGTGTAGCTATGGTCAGTTCAATACCGCGGCTCCGCAGCTCCCCAACGTTTTCGGTAATAGTATTACCAGGGAAGCCAAGTGTAGCCAAAACCGGGTTATTCAATATCAGGTCAATTGTTTTGCGGTTATAATATTCCAGGGTAAAGCTGGTATGCTTCCACAATACGGCATCGATGCCCGCATCAAATTGCAAATGCCGTTCCCAACGTAAAGCCGAATTACCCGGGTTCGCTAATGTCAGCACCGGAATATCAGCATAGGTGCCGGGTGCTATTGTACTACGGCTCGGGAAATAACCAATGTTTGAGTTACCGGTTACCCCGTAGCTGCCACGTAGTTTCAGGTCGTTCACAAAATGATAGCCTCGCATAAAATCCTCTTCGGTTACCCGCCAGGCTACCGACCCTGAAGGAAAGTAACCCCATTGTTTATCTTTTCCAAAACGGCTATCAGCATCTGTTCTGAAATTAAAAGTGGCCAGGTATTTTTTTCTGAAACCATAATTGATCCAGCCAAAATAGGAAGCCAGCCCATCGTCAATGCCATCAATTCCATCATAACCAGCTACATCCTTGTAATTGCCAGGGTCTATTATCAACAGATCAGGATTAATGATACCCGAGCCAGCTTTGTAAGTGAATTTACTGGTACGGCGGGTGTATTCTGCGCCAGCCAGTACATTCAGTTCATGATCGGCGCCAATTTGCCGGTTATAGTTTAATGTATTGAACCAGCTCCAGGTATTTTTTTCATTATAATTAGTTTGCCGCAATCCTCCAAGCTGAACTCCATCCCCAATGTCTTTATTCCAGAAGCCATCTATGTAGGCGCTTGAATAGTCAATATTCACCTGGCTTTTCAACTTAAGCCCTTTTATCGGTTGCAGCTCGCCAAATGCACTTCCAATAAAACGGCGCGCATCGCGGTCTTCATAATTCCATTGGGTTACCGCCAGCGGGTTGGGTGTAGCGTATCCGCTGAAATCTTTATTTCCACCCGTTCCACTATAATATTTTCCATCAGGGCCATAAACTGGAATATTGGGGAATGCGGTGATTGGGCCGTATGGAATTCCTGAAAAAACAGTACCTGCACCAGAGGCGATATTATCTGCCATAGTGCGTGAATACTGGGTGTTCATTCCAAATTGCAACCAGTCAGTAACCTTTGAAGTTAAATTCAGGCGGGCAGAACCTCTTTTTTGTGAAGTAGATCTAATATAGCCCTGGTTTTCATTATAGTTGAAGGAAGCGAAATAAGTAGTGTTTTGGGAGCCGCCGCTTATTGCCATATTATGGTTCTGCACCAGGCCCTTGTGAAAAACCTCATGCTGCCAGTCGGTATTAACCGTATCAGGCTTACCATCATTATTTATATCGCCGTAAAAAGCGGTGGGCGCTAAATTGGCATTGGTTTTTAATGTATTGATGGTGGCCATGTAATCAGCCGCATTTAGTACTTTCAATTTTCGCGCAGGTTCATTATAACCCACATAATTGTCGTAGTTAAGGGTGGTTTGCCCCGCCTTTCCTTTTTTAGTGGTGATTAACAATACACCTGCTGAACCACGAGAACCATAAATAGCTGTGGCGGAAGCATCTTTCAACACTTCAATACTTTCAATATCGTTCGGGTTTAATTCAGCCAGTGCATTGAACCGGTTAGTTATCTCTTGCTGGCGTCCTTGCGTTATAGGTACACCATCCATTACGATCAGTGGGTAACCACCCGTTGATACAGAAGCGCCGCCTCTTATGCGAATGATCACATCATCGCCTACCAGGCCTGATGAGGTGTTTACCAATACGCCGGCCGCCTTGCCGGTAAGGGCCTGGTCAAAGCTGGTGACCGGTTTATTCGATACCGCCTCCCCATTCACGTTGCTTACCGAACCGGTGAGCGAGCGTTTGGCAATAGTACCATAACCAACCACTACCACTTCATCCATCGATGCATTCAGAGGTTTTAAGGTGAGGCTATAATCCGTCACGTTGCTGATCTTTATTTCTTCCGGAAGCATATTAACGGAAGAAATGACCAGTGTTTTGGCTCCCACCGGTACATTTAACGAATACGATCCATCGGTATCCGTAATGGTACCAACTTTTGTTCCTTTAACTATTACAGACGCATTGGCTATGGGTTGACCATCGACATCCCTTATTTTCCCGGTAAGGGTACGCGTTTGGGCAATGAGGTTCCCTGACAGGAGCAATAAAATGCACCATAGGGACATTAGGAGCTTTCTCATCGGAGTTAGTGTTTATTATATAGGTTATAACAGTGAAACCAAAATTACAAACTAAAGAAGGACAGTTAAACCCCAAGGGTGCTGCAACAGTATGTATCTATCATACATGATCTTACCATGACACGATCGAACAACGGGTCATGCTATTTACTGATTCAGGAACTTAATGGTTTAGTAACGGTTTATCAGGATGTTTCCGGTATTGCCAGATTGATCTTTTGTTGAAATTATTGATCAAAAACAATTGCCTGGAAAAGCACTCATGCATCCTGCAGGTTAACGGTTGGGTGCGCAAAGGTAAGGAGAGTAATATTAAAGAAACAGACAAAAAATTGCCGGCAGGTAAAGGCAAAAAAAAGCCCTCCCGATACATCGGAAGG
>Ga0136846_1243203_pt1 | contig 11160 bp, 12 predicted proteins | sample HopSoiMetagenom2_FD_96841 | JGI IMG/M metagenome (GOLD analysis project Ga0136846, IMG submission 96841) | Grasslands soil microbial communities from Hopland, California, USA - 2 Assembly 2016 (version 4) | ecosystem: Environmental > Terrestrial > Soil > Grasslands | place: USA: Hopland... | reverse complement strand
CGCTCGGTTGTGATGATGACCTCGACGCCCGCATCGCCGAGCATGTCGATCGCCTCCTTCGGCGCGTCGGCGTCGGTGATCAAGGTCGAAATACGAGACAGGGGGCAAACCACAAGACTGCCACGCGGGATAAATTTTGAACTGTCGACCATGACCACCAATTTCTCGGCGCGCTTGAGCAGTTTGGTTTCGGCGCGGGCGATCAGCGGATCGCCCTCGATCACGCCGAGCGGCCCGATCGAAATGGCGCTCATGAACATGCGCGAGGCCGAGTAATGCTGGATCGCGTCTTCCTCGAACGGCGAGACGATCAGTTTCTGGTCGCGATAAACCTCGCCTCCCGGCAACGCGACGCGACAGTTCGAATCGCGGATCAATGTCTCGGCAAGCGGATAGGAATTGGTGAGGACCTTGAGGCGGCGCTCGCGCAGGAATTCGCCCATCTCGAATGTCGTCGTTCCACCGTTGATGATGATCGCATCACCATCGCTGCACAGCGCGACCGCGGCGCGGGCGATCGCCCGCTTGGCGGCGATGTTGAGTGTCTTGCTGATTTCAAACGAGCGAGTCGCCAGCGCCGGGGCGTCGGCCGGGGCCATTTGCGAGCCAGGTATGGCCTCCAATCCGCCGTGCACGCGGATCGCTGAACCCATCTCGGCAAGCCGCGAAAAATCGCGCCGCACCGAAGCTTCCGAAGCGCCGGTGGCCCGGCAAGCGTCGGCGATGCGAACGAGTTGATGCTGTTTCAGCATCGCCTTGATGACCTGCCAGCGCTCGCGTTCGTGCACGGCCCTGTTCCTCCCAAGCGCTCATAACTAGTCATGAAGTTTCGGGTCGGTCAACGCGAAACACTCATGTTCCGCCAATTTCGCGCTGCACCAACGGTGCAGAAAGGCAAGATCGCTCATATCGTGATTGACCCTGATCGGACGCGATCCTATGGTCCGTCAAAACTGCATCACGTTGGAGGCGAGGTAGATGACCAAGGCCGCGGCCGAGCCGCTTCCCGATCTTTGGGACGATGCCTACGCCGCGGGCCTCGATGAGCCGGGCCTGTTGCTCTACCGCTCCAATCTGCTCGGCAGCGATCTTCGTATTACGAATTTTGGCGGTGGCAACACCTCGGCCAAGCTTGCCATGATCGATCCGCTGACCAAAGAGCCGGTTACGGTACTCTGGATCAAAGGCTCCGGCGGCGACATCGGCTCGATGAAACGCGACGGCTTCGCCACGCTTTATCTCGACAAGTTGGAAAGCTTGAAAGGCCTCTATCGGGGCATTGCCCACGAAGACGAGATGGTTGGGCTGTTCAATCACTGCACGTTCGACCTCAATCCGCGCGCGACGTCCATTGACACAGCCCTGCACGGCTTCGTGCCGCACGTTCATGTCGATCATGTCCATGCAGACGCCGTGATCGCCATCGCCGCCTGCTCCGACGCCGAACAACTGACCCGCGATGTATTCGGCGGCGCGCTCGGTTTTCTGCCCTGGCAGCGGCCTGGCTTCGACCTCGGGCTCAAGCTTGGCGATATGGCGAGGCGACATCCCGAATATGTCGGCGTGGTGCTCGGCGGCCATGGTCTCTTCACTTGGGGCGAGACATCGAAGGCGGCCTATCAGACCACTCTGCGCATCATCCAACAGGCGGCCGACTGGCTTGCGGCCAACGAACGGCAACCCGCATTCGGCGGCGCCCGCGTCGCGCCTGCCCCGGCCGAGAAGCGCCGCTCCGTTGCCGCCGCGCTGATGCCACTGATCCGCGGCAGGATTTCGCGCGACGAGCGCAAGGTCGGACATTTCACCGACGCACCGGAAGTGCTGGAGTTCGTCGATTCAAACGCGCTCGAGACGCTGGCGCCGCTCGGAACCTCCTGCCCCGATCATTTCCTACGCACCAAAATTCGCCCGCTGGTGATCCCCTATGATCCCCAAAGCGAAAATGTCGATGCTGTGGTTGATTCCCTGGACGCGTTACTTGCGGCCTATCGGGACGACTATTCCGCCTATTACCTGCGCTGCAAGCGGCCCAATTCACCTGACATGCGCGACCCCAACGCGGTGATCTATCTGGTGCCGGGTATCGGCATGTTCTCCTTCGCCAAGGATAAGGCGACGGCGCGCATCGCCTCCGAATTCTACGTCAACGCCATCAACGTGATGCGCGGCGCCTCCGGCGTCGGAACCTATGTCGGCCTGCCCGAGCAGGAAGCCTTCGATATCGAATACTGGCTGCTCGAGGAGGCCAAGCTACGGCGCATGCCCAAGGCGAAATCGCTGGCCGGCAGGATTGCTTATATTACCGGGGGCGCCGGCGGCATCGGCGGCGCGACGGCGTTGCGACTATTGGGCGAAGGCGCCTGCGTCGTGCTCGCAGACATCGACCGGAAGGCGCTCGATCAGCGGATCGAATCGATCGTGCAGAAATTCGGCTGCGACAGCGCGGTCGGATTCAAGCTGGACGTCACCGACGAAACGGGCGTGATCGCCAGCTTTGGCGAAGCTGTCGTCGCCTATGGCGGCATCGATATCGTCGTTTCCAACGCAGGTATCGCCTCGGCCTCGCCGGTGGAGGACACCAGCCTGGCGCTTTGGCAAAAGAACATGGATGTGCTCGCCACCGGCTATTTCCTGGTGGCACGCGAGGCATTCCGGCTGATGCAACGCCAGCAATGCGGCGGCGCGATCGTCTTCGTCGCCTCCAAGAACGGCCTCGCCGCATCGGCGGGCGCTTCGGCCTATTGCGCGGCCAAGGCGTCAGAAATCCACCTGGCGCGCTGTCTCGCGCTGGAGGGTGCGCCGCATGGCATTCGCGTCAACACCGTCAACCCCGACGCGGTGCTGCGCGGCTCGAAAATCTGGGCCGGCGAATGGCGCCAGCAACGGGCCGCCTCCAATAAGGTGGCGGAAGACGAGCTCGAGGAAGTCTATCGACAACGCTCGATGCTCAAGCTTTCGGTACTGCCGGAGGACATCGCCGAGGGAATTTATTTCTTCGTCAGCGATTATTCAGCCAAATCGACCGGCAATATTCTCAATATCGATGCGGGAAACGCGCAGGCTTTTACGCGCTGAGGCGCAAATCGTCGGAGAAAGCGATGACCGAGTTTTCGATCGGCGAGGATTTTCTCCAGACCGAAAACGCCGGGCGAAAGATTGCGCTCGATGAGGATTACGCCGCGTTGGCGCGTGCGCTGGGGCGCCGCGGCATCGACACCGAGGCGGTGGTCCAAAAGGTCATGGCGTTTGGCGTCGCGATCCCGACCTGGGGTGTCGGCACCGGCGGCACGCGGTTTGCACGCTTTCCCGGCCCCGGCGAACCCCGCCACATCATCGACAAGCTTGAGGATTGCGCCACCATCCACCAGTTGACGCGCACGACGCCGAGGATTTCGCCGCACTTCCCATGGGACACGACCCGCGACTACGCCGCGCTGCGCGAGATTGCCGCCGGTCGCGGTCTCGCCTTCGATGCCGTGAACTCGAACACTTTTCAGGATCAGCCGAACCAGGAACATTCCTATAAATTCGGCTCGTTGTCGCATGTCCATGACGCGGTGCGCGCGCAGGCGATCGCGCACAACATAGATTGCATCGATATCGGCCGCCAACTCGGCTCGAAGGCGCTGACGGTATGGATCGCCGACGGCTCCAACTTCGCCGGCCAGTCCAATCTGGTCTCTGCATTCGACCGCTATCTCGAGTCGATGCGCGAGATATATACGGCGCTGCCCGGCGACTGGCGGGTGTTTCTGGAACACAAGCTGTACGAGCCGGCGTTCTATTCAACGGTGGTTTCCGACTGGGGGACTAGCTTTGCGGCGGCGCAAGAACTTGGACCCAAGGCGCAATGCCTGATCGATCTGGGTCATCACGCGCCGAATGTGAATATCGAGCAGATCGTCGCACGGCTGGTGCGGTTCAAGAAACTCGGTGGCTTCCATTTCAACGATTCGAAATACGGCGACGACGATCTGGACACCGGATCGGTCGAACCGTTTCGCCTGTTTTTGGTGTTCAACGAACTAATCGATGCGGCGACGCGCGACACCGAGGGGTTCGCGCCGGCCTATATGCTCGATCAATCGCATAACGTGACCGATCCGATCGAGAGCCTGATGCAATCGGCGATCGAGTTGCAGCGGGCCTATGCCCAGACGCTGATCGTGGATCGCCCGGCGCTGGCCGCGGCGCAGCAGGCCAATGACGCGCTGGGCGCCCATCTCGAACTCAAGCGCGCCTTCACCGCCGATGTCTCGCCGATCCTCGCGATGGCACGGCTGCGCGCCGGCGGCGCCATCGCGCCCATCGAGGCCTATCGCGCGGCGGGCTACCGCAAGCAGAAAGCCAAGGAACGCCCGCCGGTCACTGGTGCGTCGGCGGGGATCGTTTGAGGGGCCGGTCTTCGCCACTTCGCTAAACTGCCAGCAAAAACGTTGCCGGACCTACAAATACGGTCTGTGAGTGATGATTGGATTTCTGCCTCAAGTTTCGACGAAGGGGTCACCGCGCAGGAGAACTTCAGCAAGCTTGGCAACTCGTTTCCGGACAAGGAGACCATAAACAGCGCGAAATCCTCACTCGCCGATATGCTTGAATGGCAACCTCTCGTATTTGGGGCCGTGGGTATCGCGATCGGTGCAGCGGTTGCAGGCGCGTTTCGTGCGTGCGAGATCGAGAACAAATATATCGGCGAAACCAGCGACGATGTGAAGGCCGACCTGAATCGGCGCGCCGGTGCGGTCTCGCAGGCCCTGCGCGATGCCTCGGAATGAGACGAGAAAGGCGAGGCGCGCTGGCCGTCGGCGCGCCCCCTTTGCTTGAACTTGATCGGGCAGGATGCGTCGCAGGTCGCTGCAGATAACGCCCGTTTTTCTGCTCTTCAAATTGCGCGTCGTTGTCGTCCAGCGAAGAGGCCTTTTTGTCGGCTGTGTATATTTTTCTACAAAGCACCGGAACGCAGTCCGGGTTTCTGACTCATCCCACGGGGACTTCGCCCTAGCTTTCTCCGTGGCGGACGATCCAAAGTCTTCTCGGCCAGCGTTGCGCCATGGTGTGATCTCGTAACCGCTTCTTCAACCGGCTGGTGATTGCGAAGAGCGGGGGGCTCCTGTGCTCGGCCGAAGAAGGCTAGATAGCGCGGCTACGTCGACCAGCTAACAAGCCGTAGACGAACAGCACAATGATGGCTCCGACGACGGCACCGATCAGCCCTGCGCCTTCTCCGGGCCGGTACCAGCCGAGAGCCTGGCCAAGATACGTCGCCACGAACGCGCCCACGATTCCCAAGACCGTGGTCAAAATAAACCCCGATGGCTCGTTGTCGCCGGGCATGATGAATTTGGCAATGACGCCTGCGACGAAGCCGATGATGATGGTCCAAATGATGCCCATGTCTGTCCTCCCGCAGTGCGATTGCTATCCTGCCGTCGGAGCCGGAAGGCGTCCGTCAGGCGTGTATTTGTCCACGGCCGTCGGAAGCTCGCGAGACAATCGGTCGAGAATTTCTTGCTGCGACAGGCCGGTCTGCTGCTCCAGTTTTTGAAGAACATCCGGTCCGATGGCCTGCTGAAGCTCGGGCGGCGTCACCTCCCGATTCGGGCCTTGATTGATCCAGGACTGAGCGGTATCGGCCTGACCGCTCTGTTTAAAGCGCTCGAGCAACTCGCCGATCCCGGCGTTGAGTAGCGAGGCTACGCCACCGCCGCCCACCAGTCCGCCCAGATTCCCGAGCATACCGCTCAGAGGATCTTTCGCACCGCTCGCCGGCTGACCCGAGGTAGCGTTGCGAAACATGTCCGCCAGCTTGTCACGATTTTGGTAGCCGGCGATCGCGAGCATACCCAGCAGGGCGGTCATCGATGGCATTCCGCGGCTCATTTCGGCTCCCGAATTCGACGAGGCGCTGCCCCACAAACGCACCACCAGCTTCAGTCGGGCTTCTTGATGCCGCGCCCGCTTTGGCAGGCGCCGGACCGTTCGAGCCCGAAGGTCCATCCTTCAACTGTTCTCGCAGGCCACGGTTCCGAATGGCGAAGTCGCGAATAAAGCTGCAAGGTGAACCCGGCCGGATGCACCACAGTCGAGTCTACAGCGTTATCGGCGCGGATGCTGCCGCCGCCCTTGCGGGGGCCGACCGCCTAGGAGCTCCGGCGCCGCTTTTCCACCTGCGATGCACAACGAGGCGACGAGTACGCGGCAGTGCCCGCCAACCTTTGGATTACCAGGTCTTGGCTGTCGCTCGCTGCGAACTGTTTGCCTGCGGTCGTATATCGTAGCACCCCGAGGAGCGCCTCCCGGGCCCAGCGCCGCGGCACCTGGATGAAAAATGAACAACGCTCCTTTCGGCCGTATGTCGCGAACTCAGCCTCGGCCGCTTAGCATCCGCCACGTGCTGGCGATGCCAAACAACACGATCCGCAACACGACCACAATCAAGGTGATCTGCAGCCAGATCAGGCCGCCGATTTCTCGAAAAACAAATTCAATTCGAGGTCCCCAAGGTGGGGGGATATTGTCGCCGAGGCCTTCGATGCCACGCTGTATGAGGCGCTGGATGCCGGTCAACAGTTCAGGCTTTTGATAGAACGCTGCGATAATGAGCCCCCACGCCAGGAGGACCGTCAAGGCGCGGAATGAATGCACCCTCAAATGATGCCGGACGCCCTTGTAACGATCGTTGCCTGTTGATGGCGGCATGTTTTCGACCCCACTGGGACCGGAAGCGACGTTAATGAGACGATCGGGAGGCCTGCCTCAGGACGCCTGCCTAAACTGCGTCTCGTAGGAGGATGTCGCCGGCAGCACGATCATGCCGACCACTTATCTTCTTCGCGTCTCGCCTCGTCGTCGTTGAGGCGCTCGGCTAAGTCGTCGGCGACAGCGGGGTCGTCGGCTTCCGCAATGGATTCGCCATCCTGTTTCTTGAGTTTCTCGCCTTCCGAGTGGACCGGAAAATCCTCGGGTTTGAGAGGTTTCCTGGCTACCGGCATGCTTTTCCTCCTGTTGGCGGCATGGCCCAGCCGTCCTTGAGTTCGCTCCTGACGTCCTGGATTGGCCAGTGTTCATCGGCGGGTATTACGCGGACTCTTGCGCCGCCGCCGACCAGCGCGTGGGAGGCGACGCCATCGTCGGCTTGGGCGAGGCTCAAATCGGTCTCTGGTTTCCAGTTCAGGGTGAGATGCATGTCGGCGGGAAAGATCTGCCACTGCGACCAATCCTCGAGCTCGACGATGTGGCTTTCCGAATGGGAGCGGATCTTCATCTCATGCCGCGCCCCGCTCGCGTCGCTGCCCGTTCCGCGCGAAGGCTGGGCGCCACAGCCGGCCAGTCTCCTGCCCGTGACATCCAGGGCACCTGAAGTGGACTTCGGGCTGCGCGGACGCGGTTCTCTCGAGATTTGCCATCGGCCAAGCGCCGCAACTGGAACTTTTCTCCAGCAAAGTCTCGGTTTCGCATAGCGATCCGCCTCCATAGGGCTCATCGGAAGCCAACCAGCGTAGATCGTTCGTGTTCCGGAAAGGTGCTGCGCCCGCTCGGAACAGCCGCCGCGAATGCCCGTTCCGGGTGATTGTTTCGGATGCGCGGTGCCCAAGGCCGATACGCAAGCAGGACCCGAAGCGTTCGTTGCACACGAGTTCACCGCATTGAGATCGCTACCCTCCACGCAGGGAAAGGCTGATGCGCGTGACGATATCGTCCCAGTCGTGCTCTTCCCTGGCGGGGTAATTGATCAGCACGCAATGGACCAGCCGGCCGGAAAAGTTGCAGCGGTCGTACCAAACCTTGTTGCCCTTGTAGCTGGACACCGCGAAGAAGCGTGGCGTCACTCGCTTGTACTGAATGCGCGCAGGCGGCCCCTTTTTCGAGAGGAAAGCAGCGGGTGAATCGTTTCCGATGTTGGGAGCGGCCTGTATCGTGAGGTCGGCGCGCCCATCGGCGGTTCGGAATCGTTGCCCATATCCGTCCGGCTGGCCGGCTGCTTCGGTGAAGATAGAGGACGGAAAGTCGACCGAGGTGCCGGTCTGCGGGATCGTGTAGGTCGTCCACCTAATGGGTTGCGCCGAGACGGTCGAAGCGGACCAGGCAGCCGTTGAAATCGCGATGGCCAGGACTGTCCGTTTCATCACAGATCCTTCGGTTACGATAAACTGACTGAGACAGGCGTTACAAGACCGCTGCACGGGCTTCACTGGCCCAGGAAAAAGCAGCAAGACGAGTTACGTTCCAAGAAGCCAATCCTGGCTATCAAAAAGCACTACTGGAGCTACTCGCCTTCCTCTTCCTCCACACATCAGTGTCGAGAGTTTCAGCGCGGTCCCGATCTAAGGCTGTCGCCACTCAGTCGGCAATAAGTGTACCGATGAGGCGGAGCAACGCCTGGTGTTCTGGGCCGCTTCCACCAGCGCGAAGGAATTGTCCGATCTCCGTCAGCGAGGTCCGCCCACCAGAACTGCCGTTCGGCTCGTGCTCCACCATCGGAACACTCGATCGCGGATCACGGACCAGCCGCCAGACATCGCCATTGGCGCTCTCGTAGAGAACTCTCGCGGTCATGCCTTTCAACAAGTTCGGTGCACCGGTGTTCCTGGACAGCGTTGGGGGAAGAACCAATTCTCAGACGGGACGTTGAGTCCCCGATATCAGACGCTTTTGATTATTTCCGAGCCCACGCCGTCCGGGCCTTGTGCAGGGCTCCGGGGATGCCTCGCGGATGAAGCATCTGCAGACCGTGGTTGGACGGATTTACCACCTGCTTACCAAGGAGGCCGCGTACGCCAATTCGGCTGGCTAAGGGTGCACGGTCGTGTCATCAAAATGAGTGAAAGAGGAAAGCGCGTTCAAAGTGGGGTTTCTCCCTTAAGTCGCACGTCCATTAGTTTGACATGTTGGTGTCAAGGAGCGCCAGAAGTGAGCGCACTACTCCTAGTCGTCGACATCCGACCGTTGTCGTGACGATACGCCCGGCTCCTATCGGTCGATTGTATCTCACGTGGCCCTCCTATTCACACAAAAGCTCGATAGGAAAAGGGTTGATTGTGCGACGAGGAACGTCAATGCGAACATCCGAGGCGCTCGCGCACGACAGCGCACATCAGCGGCGGTTTGAGTATTTTCGGGACACCAAGGGCGACGAAGAAATTTTTTGCGAATGCACCAGCCACAGTGAGGCATCGTGGCGAGTGCTAGTCTGCGAATGTCGGCAGCAAATTCCCCAAGCGTTCTCTGCTGTTCACCAGCGCTCCGCGTCAGCTCGCGTCATCTGCTTCTCAGATCCTAAGCTTGCTGGACAAGCGTATGTAACGCTTTGACGGCAGCCTCCCGGTTCTCCACAGAGAGAAACAGGCTGACCGAATGCGGAGACAACACGTACCTGTCAGGGACGATCCCGTGATGTCTAAGAACCTGCAACGCCCTAAACGGCAATTCCGATGAAACGCCACCGAAGCAGGTGAGACTAACCGAACTTGAAGCCTCGCGCTGCTTGCGCAGGTCCTTAGCGTGCTCCAGTGTGCGAAGCAAGGCATCCAACCACTCCGCATCGCAAGTCACGGTCATGCTGGTTTTTCCCGCGGCGAAGTGTGATGCAAGAAGCTGCGGCCAAGACAGGCTGTTTTGCTTGAGATGCTGCGCGAGTTTCTCGAAACCGTGATTGAGATCCCTGGAATCGATTTCCACATGCTCAATACGAGCTATCGAGTTGACGGCCAGAACCCTCCCATTTTCCATGCCTAAAATCCCTTTCATCACTTGCGTGCTGTGCTCGACGCCATCCCACTGCTTGAGGACCAGAGGCACATCCTGACTTTGCGCCAGCTCTACGCTGCGAAAATGCAGGATCTTCGCACCCCAGAAGCACATCTCCGACAGGGATGCGAAGTCCACGTGCCGCAGAGGCCTTGCATTCGGCACGATGTGCGGATCGGCCGAACAAATTCCATCAACATCCTTGATGATTTCACAGCGTTCGGCTTTCAGCGCAGCAGCCATCGCGACTGCCGTGGTGTCGCTGCCGCCGCGCCCGAGCGTGGTGATTTCCCTGGTCGCCGGGTTCACGCCCTGGAATCCTGCCAGGACCACAACGCGTCCGCGATCGAGTTCCTCGAGCACGCGAATGGGCCGTACATCCAGAATGCGTGCGCTGGAATGGGAGTCGTCGGTCATCACGCCGGCCTGGCTGCCGGTGAAGCTGATCGCAGGCACGCCGAGATCGGAAAGCGCCATGCTCATCAGGGACATGCTGATGCGCTCACCAGTCGTCAGCAGCATATCGAGCTCGCGGCGGTTGGGAGTCGGGCTGACCTGATGAGCCATCTGAATCAACTGATCGGTGGTCGTGCCCATGGCGGAGACGATCGCTACGACACGGTGACCGCAGCCGCGCAGGTCGGCGAGGCTGCGCGCAACCGCGCGAATTTTCGCCGGTGTTTCGAGGCAGACACCACCATATTTCCGCACGACGATGGGATGGTTGCGCATCTAACCTCGCTCGGAAGTCTTGCTCGCCTCGCCCGTCCAACCGATACCGCCTATCCATGTGCCGACGACCTCGAAACTGGGATTAAATGCGACAAGATCCGCGCGGTATCCGGGCGCGATCCGTCCAAGCTCGGACCCAAGGCCCAGAAATGCCGCGGGCGTCCGGGAAGCCATGATAAGGGCATCGACGAGCGAGATTCCGATAAACGCAACAGCGTTGCGTAACGTCTCGATCATGGCCTCGACGATCCGGCGAACGCCGGCCTCGGTTGGGTGATCGTTGAGAAGAACGCCCCCGCCTCAGTTCAGCTGGATGTCGATGAATCCGGGTGCAAGGATCGCGTCTGCGGGAAGGCGAATTGACGCCCCCGCTGCCTCGTCGAAGCTAACGCTTTCAATCCGTCCCTGCGAGATCCTGACCGAGCCGCGCCCGCGCATGTCAATTCCATCAAAGATGCGCTGTGCGGCAATCATGAGAGAGGCAGAACCTGCGTGGCCCATCAGTATCGATCCGGGAATGGCCGTCACGGACTCGAGAGCCGAGTCCCGCACAAGTGTTCATATGCCCGCCACGGGACCTTGTGCGGACCCGAAGCGAAACCTTCGCGTTAACGTTCCATGGGAACAAAAGGTACCACGTATCTCGGCATTGATGGCGGAGGAACCCGGTGCCGCGCGCGG
>Ga0136846_1235440_pt1 | contig 11160 bp, 8 predicted proteins | sample HopSoiMetagenom2_FD_96841 | JGI IMG/M metagenome (GOLD analysis project Ga0136846, IMG submission 96841) | Grasslands soil microbial communities from Hopland, California, USA - 2 Assembly 2016 (version 4) | ecosystem: Environmental > Terrestrial > Soil > Grasslands | place: USA: Hopland... | reverse complement strand
GTGCCTGATGTGGTCCTAGAGAAACCTCATCATCGCAGGTCACAAGGCACTTCTTCGCTCCCGGAGAAACTATCCACAGGCATCAAGCCGGTGGATCCGGGCTCAGGCCGTACAGCCGATGTTCGGGCCGTTGTCCCGGAGGAAGCTGAATACATGGTTGTACAAGTATTGACCGCAGTACGTGTCGAACGCCTCGATCCCCAGACCGCGCAGCACCGTGTCGATCACGTCGAAGAACACGCTGTTCACCGGCCCGAGCCACAGCACCGCGAACACGAACAGCAGCCCGAACGGCGCGAACGGCTCCACCTGACGCTTGATCTTGTACGACAGCCAGGGCTCGATGACCCCGTAACCGTCGAGGCCGGGCACCGGCAGGAAGTTCAGGATCGCCGCCGTGACCTGGAGCAGGGCCAGGAAAGCGAGCGCGAACCGGAAATCGACGGGCACGCCGTCCAGCGCGTCCAGCCAGAACGGCGCCGTGCACACCGCCGCGAACAGCACGTTCGTCAACGGACCGGCGGCCGAGATCAGACTGTGCTTCCATCGCCCCTGGATCCGGTCCCGCTCGATGAAGACGGCACCGCCCGGCAACCCGATCCCGCCCATGATCACGAAGATCACCGGCAGCACGATGCTGAGCAGCGCATGCGTGTAGGCGAGCGGGTTGAGACTCAGGTACCCCTTGGCCCCCACCGTGATGTCGCCCCCGTGCAACGCCGTGCGCGCGTGCGCGTACTCGTGCAGACACAGCGACACGATCCACGCGGCCGTCACGAACAGGAACACGGCGACACCGGGCTGCGCGGCGAACCCGGTCCAGGTGGCCCAGCCCGTGACCGCCGTGACGGCCAGGATCCCGACGAAGACGGGGCTGATCCGCCGGTCGCTGTTGCGGGTGGTGGCGGTGGTCATGGGGCAGGGCTCCTGAGGACTCGGCGGACAGTGCCGTATGCGACTGCGCGGGCGGGTCGACGGTACCCGTGCTCCGGAAAGAACGTCCCACCGAGGTCCGGAGGTTCCTGGAGGTTCCCGGAGATCCAGGACTTCTGCCGGTTCCCGCGCGGGTAAACCCGCGCGCGCTCGGCGACCGTCGCCGGAGAGAATGGACCCGTGCGCTACCGCATCCTCGGCACCACCCAGGCACTCCGTCCCGACGGCACCTCCGTCCCGGTCGGCGGGGCGCGGCTGCGCGCCCTGCTGACCGTGTTCGCCCAGCGACCCGGCCGGACCGTGCCCACGGGTGTCCTGGTGGAGGAGGTGTGGAACGGTGACGCGCCCGCCGACGCGCCGGCCGCGCTCCAGGCGCTGGTCGGCCGGTTGCGCCGGGCGCTCGGCCCCGACGCCATCGCCTCCGCCGACGGCGGCTACCGGCTGTGCGCCGTGCCCGACGACGTCGACCTGCACCGTTTCGAGCGGCTGGCCGGCGAGGGCACGCGCGCGCTGGCCGACGGTGACCCCGCCAAGGCCGCCGCCGTCCTCGACGACGCCCTGGCCCTCTGGCACGGCCCGGCCCTCGCCGATCTCCCCGACCGCACGGCGGAGGCCGCCCGCTGGGAGACCCGCCGCCTGGACGCGCGCCGCACCCGCCTCACCGCCGCCCTGGCCCTGGGCGCCGCGGAACAGTCGCTGCCCGAACTGACCGCCCTGTGCGACAGTCACCCCCTGGACGAACCCCTCCAGGCCCTCCGGCTGCGCGCCCTGCGCGACACGGGCCGCCCGGCCCAGGCACTGGCCGCGTACGAGGACGTACGGCAGCTGCTGGCGGACCGGCTCGGCGCGGACCCGGGACCCGAACTGCGGGCACTGCACGCACAGTTGCTGAGACCGGACGGCATACCCCAAGGCGCGCGGAGCACGTCCGCCCCCGCCGCGGGCGCGGCTTCCGCACGGGGCGGCCCGGCGCTCCGTGCGCACCGGCCCGTCGCGGCATCCGGTACATCCCGCCCCCCGTCCCAGGCTCCGCCCGCGCCCACGCCGCCGCCCCCGGGCAACCTGCGGGCCCGCCTCACCTCCTTCGTCGGCCGGGAGGCGGACATCGAGGCCATCCGGGGTGACCTCGCCTCGGCCCGGCTCGTGACGCTGCTCGGGCCCGGCGGGGCCGGGAAGACGCGCCTGTCGCAGGAGGCCGCCGAAGCCGTACGGGACGGGACGAGGGGCGTGGCACCGGACGGGGTGTGGCTGGCCGAACTCGCACCCGTCGTCGACCCGGACGCCGTACCGGAGGCCGTGCTCACCGCCGTCGGCGCCCGTGAGACCGTGCTGCGCGGAGCCGGCGCCGAGGAGATGCGTGTCGCCTCCGCCGACCGCCACGACGACCCCCTCGTACGCCTCGCCGAGCACTGCGCGAACCGGCGGATGCTGATCCTCCTCGACAACTGCGAGCACGTCGTCGACGCCGCCGCGCATCTCGTCGCGGAGCTGCTGGTGCGCTGCCCGGGACTCACCGTGCTCGCCACCAGCCGTGAACCCCTGGGCGTACCGGGGGAGTTGGTGCGTCCCGTCGAACCGCTGCCCGAGCCCGTAGCGCTACGTCTGCTCGCCGACCGCGGGGCCGCCGCCCGGCCCGGATTCCGCGTCGAGGACGATCCGGAGGCCGCCGCCGAGATCTGCCGGCGGCTCGACGGGCTGCCGCTCGGCATCGAACTGGCCGCCGCCCGGCTGCGGATGCTGTCGCTGCGGCAGATCGCCGACCGGCTCGACGACCGTTTCCGGCTGCTCACCTCCGGCAGCCGTACCGTCCTGCCCCGCCAGCAGACCCTGCGTGCCGTCGTCGACTGGTCGTGGGACCTGCTCGACGCGGACGAACGGGACGTCCTGCGGCGGCTGTCCGTCTTCGCGGGCGGCTGCGACCTCGCCGCCGCCGAAGCGGTGTGCGGCCCCCTCGCGCTCGAAGTGCTCGGCTCCCTCGTCGACAAGTCCCTTGTCGTGGCGGCCCCTTCGGACGACGAGAACGGTGCGATGCGCTACCGCCTCCTGGAGACCGTCGCCGAGTACGCCGGTGAGCGCCTCGACGAGGCGGGCGCCCGCCCCGAAGCCGAGCGCGCGCACCTCACGTACTTCCGTGAACTCGCCCGCACCACCGACCCGTTGCTGCGCGGCCCCGGCCAGCTCGCCGCGCTCGACGTGTTCCAGCGGGAGAGCGAGAACATCCGCGCCGCACTCCGGCGCGCCGTCACCGCAGGCCAGGAACAGGAAGCGCTCTGCCTCGTCCTGTCGATCTCCTGGTACTGGCAGATGCGCGATCTGCGTCTCGCCGGCCGCAACTGGTCCCGCGAGGTCATGAACCTCGGCCCCGACCCCTTCGCCCTCCCGATCCGCCCCGCCCAGCCCGTGTGGGAGCGCTGCCCGGACACCCCGCCGCCCTGGAGCGGAGAGCTCCTCGAAGAGGCCAGGCGCGGCGTCCACCTCATCAATCTCGCCTCCATGGACATGGAGTTGGAGGCCTGGCAGACACCCGAGGCCCGGCAGAAGCTGCGCGCCATCACCGAGGTCTACGAACCCGGCGCCCCGCAGACCTGCCGCTACCCCGGCCTCCTCTGGTTCTACGCCATCATGCTCACCCGCGACATGGAGCGGCTCAGCGCCGTCGTCAGCGAGTCCGTGCGCACCTGCCGTGACGCGGCACCCGACTACGAGTGGGAACTCGCCGCCAGTCTCCAGATGCGCGCCAACATCCTCGCCAACCGCAGCGACTGGGCCGGCGACGCGACCCGCGACGCCGACGAGGCGCTGGGGATCTTCCGCCGCCTCGGGGACGCCTGGGGCGCCGCCGAGGCGCTCTCCGCACGCGGCGAGGCACATGAACGCAGGGCCGAGTACGACAGCGCCGCCGCCGACTTCCGGGACGCGATGGAACTCGCCGACCAACTCGGCGCCCGCGCGCAGAAGACCGTGCTCGCCGCCCGCCTCGGCAACGTGTTCCTGGCGGCGGGCCGCGTCGACGAGGGCGAACAGATGCTGCGCGACGTGATCGAGAAGGCCGCCGGGATGGTCAACGAGGCCATGCCCGCCGCCCGTCTCTTCCTCTCGGCCTGGCTCGGCATCACCGACCGGGTCCCCGAGGCGCGGGAGCAACTCGGGCTGCTGCGCGAGGAGTTCAGAGCCGCCTCGTTCGTCGTCTTCGACGCCTTCATCCTCGGCGCCCTGTCCTGGCTGGACGTCGCGGAAGGACGGTACGAGGACGCCCTCGGCACGACGCGACAGGCGGTGGCCCGCGCGGACGACGAGCTGTCCCGCGCCATCGCCCCCCACCTGCGCGCCACCCTGCTGACCACCGGCGCCGCCGCCCTCGTCGGCTTCGACCCTGGCCGTGCCCGCGACGCCGCCCGCTGCCTCGGCGCCGCCGACGGGCTGCTGCCGCCCGGCCATGTCTCCGGACACGTGGAGCGCGAGGTCCGCACCCGTGCCGTCCGCGCGGTCCGTGCCGTGCTCGCCGACGAGGCGTACGAGGCCGCGTACGCCGAGGGCGGTCGCCTCTCCCCCGGGGAGGCGACCGCCCTCATCTGACGTCCCACGCTCCGTACGGCCGTCAGCTCTTCGTACGGAACTTGTGGATGGCGACCGGCGCCATCACCGCCGTGATGGCCACCGACCAGCCGATGGTCACCCACAGGGCGTGCGCCACCGGACCGCCCACCATCAGTCCGCGCGCCGCGTCGGCGAGCGTGGACAGCGGGTTGTAGTCGGTGAAGGTCTGGAGCCAGCCCGGCATCGACTGCGGCGGGGCGAAGATCGACGAACCGAACTGGAGCGGGAACAGCACCAGGAAGCCCATCGCCTGCACGGACTGCGCGCTCTTCATGATCACGCCCAGGGTGAGGAACACCCACATGATCGACGAGGCGAACAGCGTGGACAGGCCCACGGCCGCGAACAGGCCGACCCAGTGATGGATCTCGAAGCCGACCAGCACCGCGACGATCATCAGCACGGTGGTCGCCAGCAGCATCCGGATCAGCTCGACCGAGATCTTCGCGAACAGCACCGAGCCGCGCCCGATCGGCAGGGACCGGAAACGGTCCATGACACCGGAGTTGAAGTCCTGGCAGAACCCGGTGCCGACGCCCTGGGACAGCGTCATGCTCATCATCGCGATCATGCCGGGGATCACGTACTGCACATAGCCGTCCTGCCCGCCGCCCAGAGCCTGCCCGATCGAGCCGCCGAAGACGAACACGAACAGCAGGGTGAAGATGATCGGCATCAGCAGGGCGTCGGCCATCGACTCCGGGTCCTGCCGGATCCACAGCAGGTTGCGGCGGACGAGGGCGCCGGTGTGGCGCAGATGCCCGCGCAGCGGGATACGTCCGTCGTCCTGGACGTCCTTCACGGGCGCGGGCAAGGTCGCGGCGCTCATACGGCGACCTCCTCTCGGGTGTCGGTGGGCGTGCTGTCTTCCTGCGGGGCGGCGCTGGCGCGGTGGCCGGTCAGGGACAGGAACACCTCGTCCAGGCTGGGCAGTTCGGTGGAGATCGAGGCGATCGTGATCCCGCGCGCGATGACCGCGCCGGTCACGGCGGTGAGCTGCTCGTCGCTCAGGATCGGCACCAGGACGCTGCCCGTCTCGGTGTCCACGGCCGTGGTGGCGAGACCGGTGATGCCGAGGTCGTCCAAGTCCCGGGCGAGCGGACGCAGTTGCAGCGGATCGGCGGGGCGGATCCGCAGGGTACGGCCGCCGACCTTCGCCTTCAGCTCGTCGATCGCGCCGCCGGCGACGACCTTCCCCCGGTCGATGACGGCCAGTTCGGAGGCGAGCTGCTCGGCCTCCTCCATGTACTGGGTGGTGAGCAGCACGGTCACGCCGTCGCCGACCATGCGCTTGACCTCGCTCCACACCTCGTTGCGGGTGCGGGGGTCGAGGCCGGTGGTGGGCTCGTCGAGGAAGAGGACGAGGGGCCGGCCGATCATCGAGGCGGCCAGGTCCAGCCGCCGCCGCATACCGCCGGAGTACGTGCTCGCCGGCCGCTTGGCCGCGTCGGTGAGCGAGAAGCGCTCCAGCAGTTCGTCGGCGCGTGCGCGGGCGTCCTTACGGGGCAGGTCGAGGAGCCGCCCGATCATGTACAGGTTCTCCCAGCCCGGGAGCTTCTCGTCCACGGAGGCGTACTGACCGGTGAGACCGATCACCCGGCGCAGCTGCCGGGGCTGGCGCAGGACGTCGTACCCGGCGACGGTCGCCTGCCCGGAGGTGGGCTGGATCAGGGTGGACAGGATGCGTACGAGGGTGGTCTTGCCGGCGCCATTGGGCCCGAGCACCCCGAGTACGGTGCCTTCCCGGACGTCCAGGTCGACGCCGTCCAGCGCCTTGGTCTCGCCGTAGTGCTTGACCAGCCCCCGCACGGAAACGGCACTCGTGGCCCCGGGTACGGGGTGGTTGTCGATTCGCGTCATGAACCGAACCTGTCACCCCGTACCGACAAACCACCGACAGACCACCGACACCCGATATCGGGCCACGTCGCGCCGGGCGGTCAGCCGACCGTCTTGGACACCGTGATGGCGGAGACGGGACAGGACCGGGCGGCCTCCCGGACCAGGGGGCCGCCGCCGTCCTCCCGGCCGGGCAGGAGGGTGCTGAAGCCGTCGTCGTCCTGGGTGAAGACGTCTGGGGCGGTCAGGGCGCACTGGCCCGCCCCGATGCAGACGTCCTGGTCGATCTCGATGTGGATGTCGTCAGACATGAAACAGAGCCTCTTACCAGGTCACGGGGAGTTCCAGCATCCCCTGGATCGTGTCGCCGGGTTTGAACGGGATCTCGTCGGCCGGGGCGGCGAGGCGGAGGGCGGGCAGCCGGTCGAACAGGGTGCGCAGGGCGATCTCCAGTTCGGCGCGGGCGAGGTTCTGGCCGAGGCACTGGTGGATCCCGAAGCCGAACGAGACGTGGTGGCGGGTGGGCCGGTGCCAGTCCAGGGTGTCCGGGTCGGCGTAGACGTCCTCGTCGCGGTTGATGACCGAGGTCGAGAAGACGACGCCGTCGCCCGCCCTGATGGTCGTCCCGGCCACCTCGATGTCCTCCAGTGCTATCCGCAGCAGTCCGTCGGCGATCGACAGCAACCGCATGAGCTCCTCGACCACGTTCGGAATCAACGTGGGGTCGGTGCGCAACTCCGCGAGTTTGTCGGGGTGTTGGAGGAGAGTGTAGGTGCCGAGCGAGATCATGTTGGCGGTCGTCTCGTGGCCGGCGACCAGCAGGATGATCGCCAGGGCGATCAGTTCCTCACGGTTCAGCTCCCCGTCCCGCAGCTGCCGGTGCACGAGTTCGTCGAGCACGCCGTCGCCCGGCTCCGGCTGTTTGCGTTTGCGGTCGATCAAGTCGTCGAAGTACTCCTCCAGTTGATCCCGGGCGTCGACGACGTCCTCGGCCTTCGGGCCGCGCAGCAACCGCGTGGACTGCCCTTCAAAGAAGTCGTGGTCGCTGTACGGCACCCCGAGCAGGGCGCAGATCACGGTCGAGGGGACCGGCAGCGCGAAGGCGTTCACCAGCTCGGCGGGCGGCCCCTGGGCGATCATCGCGTCGATGCGTTCGTCCACGATCCGCTGGATGCGCGGGCGCATCTCGGTGGCCCGCCGGAGCGTGAAACTGGGAACCATCATGCGTCGCTGGACGCGATGCGCCGCACCGTCGAGGCCCAGCAGCGCGGTCTTCCGCCTCTTGACCCCCGATAACCGTGCCGTGGGCGCCGGGAAGTCGTCGCGGGTGCGGTCGCCGGACAGACGGGGGTCGGCGAGCAGGGCGCGGGCGGTGTCCCGGCCGGTGACCAGCCAGACCGGACGCCCGTCGTAGAGGGTGACCCGGGACAGCGGGCGGGTGGCGCGCAGGGGTGCGTAGGCGGCGGGTGGCTGGTAGGGGCAGGTCCGGTCCTGGGGGAAGGCGACAGGTGCCGTTTCCGTCATGGAAGTCCTCGCAGGCGAAGGGTGCGTGATGCGGACCTTCATTAGATGCCTTAGGCATCTATATGGCGACGGCAAGTTCGGCCAGATCGGCGTCGGGAGCAATCTGGCCGGGGATCGCCGCCCCGGAGCGGGGAAACGGCTGGTGGGATTCACCACGGGACGGCCGGGCCTCGGAGATCCGGTTGCCGCGGTCCGTCCGTCACCCCCACTATCCGGCCATCGGGGGGTGCCGTTCGTCGGCGTAGGCGCGTCCCGTGGGCGGGACCGTCCGCGTCGGAGCCAGGGCGGGGGGACAACAGCCGCAGCCCGCCGATGGGGGAAGTCGGCGGGCTGCTTTCGTACCGCGGTGGCTGTGGGATCCGTGAACCCGGCGGACGGGTGACGGACGGTCAGTGCACGGAGTGCTCCTCCGTCGGGAACGCCCCGCCGGTCACGTCCTCCGCGAACGCCTTCGCCGCGTTGCCCATGACCTCACGCAGATCCACGTACTGCTTGACGAACTTCGGCACCCGCCCCCCGGTGAGCCCCATCATGTCCGTCCACACCAACACCTGCGCGTCCGTCGACGCCCCCGCCCCGATCCCCACCGTGGGAATCTGCAGCGTCCGCGTCACCTCGGCGGCGAGCTCCGCCGGAACCAGTTCCAGCACCACCGCGAACGCCCCCGCGTCCTGCACGGCCTTCGCGTCCCGCAGCAACTGCTGGGCGGCCTCCTCGCCGCGCCCCTGCACGCGGTAGCCCATGGCGTTCACGGACTGGGGGGTCAGCCCGATGTGGGCCATCACGGGGATGCCGGACTCGACCAGCAGCTCGATCTGGCGGTGCGAACGCTCCCCGCCCTCCAGCTTGACGGCCCCGACCCCGGCCTCCTTGACCAGCCGCGTCGCGGAGCGCAGCGCCTGCACCGGACCCTCCTGGTAGGAACCGAAGGGCAGGTCGCCGACGATCAGCGCCCGGCTCGTACCCCGGACGACCGCCGCCGACAGCATGGTCATCTCGTCGAGGGTGACGGGGACGGTCGACTCGTAGCCCAGGTGACAGTTGCCCGCCGAGTCGCCGACCAGCATCACCGGGATACCGGCCTCGTCGAAGACGGACGCGGTCATCGCGTCGTACGCGGTGAGCATGGGCCACTTCTCGCCGCGTTCCTTGGCGGCGGTGATGTCCCGGACCGTGATGCGGCGTGTGCCCTTGCCCCCGTACAGCGCGTTCGGCGCGTGGGTGCTGCCGACGGAGGTCTGCTGGGCAGGCTGAAGCTGCGTCATCGCAACTGCTCCTTCACATCATCTCGAGGCACCCTGACGGCGTCCCCGGATCTCGTCCATGGTGGCACCTCTCGTCCGGGGACGGCTAGTGGACGGCCGTGGAGGGCTCCCTGTGTGCTGAAGATCTCCCGTCCGTAAGGTCTCGGTAAAGAGATTCGATACGAGACGGTCTCGTATCGAAATAGGCTTAGGCTGGCCGTCATGACTACTCCTGCCGGCCCATCCACCCCCGGCCCCCGGATCCCCGAGGCCGTGCACCGGCGCCGCTGGGTGATCCTGGGTGTGCTCATGCTCAGCCTGCTGATCGTGGTGCTCGACAACTCCATCCTCAACGTCGCCATCAAGACCATCTCCACCCCCGCCCCGACCGGCCTGGGCGCCACCCAGAGCGAGCTGGAGTGGGCGATCAACGCCTACACCCTGGTCTTCGCCGGCCTGCTGTTCACCGCCGGCATCCTCGGCGACCGGCTCGGCCGCAAGAAGGTGCTGCTCGGCGGCCTCGCCGTGTTCGGCATCGGCTCCGCCCTCGCCGCGTCGGCCGGTTCACCCACCGAGCTCATCGTCTTCCGGGCGTTGATGGGCCTCGGCTCCGCCTTCGTGATGCCCGCCACCCTCGCCGTCCTCATGAACGTCTTCGAGCGCGAGGAGCAGCCCAAGGCCATCGGCATCTGGGCTGGCGGTGTCGGCCTGGCCATCGCGATCGGACCGATCACCGGAGGCGTCCTCCTCGCCCACTTCTGGTGGGGTTCGGTCTTCCTCATCAACGTACCGATCGTGATCATCGCGCTCGTGCTGATGACGGTCCTGGTGCCCGACTCCCGCGACCCGAGGCCCGGCCGTATCGACCCCGTAGGGGTCCTGCTGTCCGTCGTCGGGCTCGTGCTGCTGGTCTACGGCATCATCAGAGGCGGCCAGCTCGCCGACTTCGCCGACCCGCAGGTGCTGGGGACCATCGGCGCCGGTCTCGCCGTACTCGTAGGCTTCGTGCTGTTCGAGAAGCGCAGCGACCATCCGTCGATCGACGTGACGTACTTCCGCGACAAGATCTTCTCGGCGGCGATGTCCGTCATCGCGCTCGTCTTCTTCGCGCTGATGGGCGTGACCTTCTTCTCGGTCTTCTACACCCAGAGCGTGCGCGGCTACTCGCCCCTCCAGACCGGCCTGCTGATGCTGCCGCTGGCCGCCGCCCAGCTGATCTTCGCGCCGCGCGCCCGGCTGGCCGTCGACCGTTTCGGCAACCGGGCCACGACCACCGCCGCCATGCTCCTGATCGCCGCGACGCTCGCCTCGTTCGCCTCTTTCGAGACCGACACCCCGATCTGGCTGCTGGAAGTCGTCTTCTTCCTCATGGGCACCGGCATGGCGCACATCATGACGCCGACCAGCGTCGTCATCATGCAGGCCCTGCCCCGCGAGAAGGCCGGCTCCGCCTCCGCGCTCAGCAACACCTTCCGCCAGGTCGGCGGCGCGCTCGGCATCGCCGTACTCGGCTCGGTCCTCTCGGCGGCCTACCGCAGCGACATCGAGGACAAGCTCGGCGCGCTGCCCGCCGACGTACGGCACACAGCGGGCGAGTCGATCGAGGCCACGCTCGGTGTCGCCGCCAAGCTCGGCCCCCGGGGCGACGCCCTGGTCGCCCCCGCCAACGACGCGTTCCTGCACGCGATGCACCTCACCGCGCTGTGCGGCGCGGGCGTCGCCGTCGTGGGCGCCCTGGTGGTCGCCCTGTGCCTCCCGGGCCGCCCGCCCGCACCCCAGGAGGGCGAGGAGAAGCCGCAGTTGGCGTCGGCGGACCACTGAACGAGGGGGAGAATCAAGGCAGTAGGTAGTAAGCGTCGAGCAGCGCGTAGTACGCAGTACGAAGTACGAGGTACGCAACGCATGGTACGTAGTACGCCGTGCGTAGGACACGAGAGGAGCAGGTCGCGTGAACCTCGCGGACGACCTGGCCGACGGGACCGCCGTCGATCGGCCCGCCACCGATCGCGGCAGCGCCCGTGGC
>Ga0136846_1231463_pt1 | contig 11160 bp, 10 predicted proteins | sample HopSoiMetagenom2_FD_96841 | JGI IMG/M metagenome (GOLD analysis project Ga0136846, IMG submission 96841) | Grasslands soil microbial communities from Hopland, California, USA - 2 Assembly 2016 (version 4) | ecosystem: Environmental > Terrestrial > Soil > Grasslands | place: USA: Hopland... | reverse complement strand
GGTGAAATGAAGGGGCCGAGGATGCGGCCTCGAAACATGCAAGGGCGCATCGGTGCGCATCCTGGATTCGCAAAATGTATTCGGTCAATCCGCTTGTAGCAGTAGAAGTGACTGCCGAATGTTATTGGTGGAACTATTTCTCATTTGTTGTCACTCATCTCCATCTAAAGAATGAGATGAAATCGCGTCCTCCCCGCAGGGGACTTGCTTCACCCCTTGTCAGGTGAAAAAAACCTTGATTTCGTCTGTGACGTTCTCGGTGCAAAAGGGTATTTCATATCCCTTCAATAGCATATTCCTTCATTTTTTAAACTAACCTCAAATACCAAGGGAAATATTTTTATGCCCATATCAAGAGCGGGGATACAGATTGCGCATTTAGTCGCGCGTAACACGTCAATGGCAGCCGACTCGAAAGCTTTGTTCATGAATGCCAGAAAGATTCTGGATAATGCAAGTTTGCGTACTTTATCTGCCCAACTAAATAGCGATGTAGGCAAGTCGAAAAGGACTCTTGTAACGAGTCAGACCTATAGTAAATTGCAAAAAATTATTCCGGAGAGAATTGACGTTAGTAAAGTGCCTCCTTACCAAGAAGCATCTCTTTGTGAGAGACAAGCAAGAGCAATCGTTGGCGCAAAAGTGAAAGAAGCTCAACGAGAAGCCTCATCTTCCTCGTCTCAGCCGAAAGAGGTGGGCATAGCCAAATTTTTGACGCAAGTCAAAACGTTATGGGGGTCGAAATACGACATGGAAAAATGGCTCTCTCCCGATGACTTACTTGCCAGATTCAACGAAAAAGGAATGCTTATTTTGCGAGGCCCCGGGTTGGGCGAGCTTTACCACGACCATGCTGTTGCCGTATTTTCGGTCAATAAAATCCATGTGCCAGGAAAAGGGCCGAGAATAGTCATGGGCCTCATTGATTGTAATGATCGGGCAACCGACCCGGAGACAACGGCATCATTAGAAACTGTTGCAAAGCTGAATAAATTGCATCTGCACGAACTCACTCATGAAGAAGCCAACCAAAATGGAGCGCATCTACGCCGCATTCGCTTTGTTGACGCCACTGCATTAGGAGACCATGTTTTAAAGATGGCCAAGCGTTACTTCCACTTAATAATGGATAAGGTAATCGCCCCTCCAGAAGTCACTTCTCCAAAAGAAAAAATTCCATCTCTGACGCCGGATGAAGCAGAGAAGTTATCCAAAATTCTTGTGGAAATTTACGATACGCCTGAGGTAGAGAAGGAGTTTGGAAATCCAAGTGATAGCCACCTTGAACATAACGCCGAACGGCGAGCGAAAGATGGCGCTATGTCGCAGCAACTGCACAAAGCAATGGCGAAGAAGGACAAGAAGGACTAAAGCGGGAGGTTTTTGAAAACTTTTTGCGCATACTGAAGTCGATAAGGCGCTTTACTGGAATTGTATGCGCCGACCGCTTCCCAGGAGTTACCTAGCCTGTACATATTCTGCGCCAGTATCCAGGCTCCCACTTGTATGTTGGTGCAAGGGTCCCACACTTGGGCTTCGCTCAGCCCGTATTTACGTAATATAGGAAACCAACTGCTGTTGATTTGCATCAGTCCAATGTCGTAGGAGCCATTTTTGTTGCGGTTGATGGCGGAGGGATTGAGCCCGGACTCGGTCTTGGCAATCGCATAGAGCAATTGTTCGTTCACGCCGTATCGGGTGGCGGCCTCTCTCCAGCATGCGACTGCATGATCGGAGAGAAGGGCGATGAAAGCGAGAACCGCAATCTGACGTCTGTACATGGCATCACTCCTGCAAAGGAACCGGGGACGAATATTGTTTGTGTTGGCTAGCTCCTGCCATAACAAAAATCCAATTTGCGCCCGACCGAGGACAGCTGCGGGCCGGGCTGGTCATGGTCCCCACGGACCCGTGCTAGAGTTCACATTGCCGCCCGCATTCACATCTCCGTTCGTATACACGCTAACCCCGATATACGCGTTTTCCAGCACCGTCGCTTTGCCCCCTATATGCGTATTCCTGGTCACGGTGAGATTGTTCCCCGCATTTATGTCGTTGACCGCATGCATATCGTTATGCGCAGTTACGTCATGCTCGGCAACTATGTTGTTTGCGGCGTATAAGTCGTGCGAGGCATTCACGTTGTTTCCGGCATTCACACTGTTTCCGAGATTCACGTCGTGCCCGACATTCACGTTGTTTCCGGCAATCAGGTTATTTCCGGCATTCACGTCGGTCCCGGCACTCATGCTGCCAGGCACCAACAGATTGCCGGCCTGGTCCACCCCTAACGGATTCCAGCTCGCACCCCCTGCATACATGAACGCCCGGCTCGTATCCAGCGTCATCCGCACATCCCCCACCTGGTCGGTCGCCGCCGTTACCACCCCCGGCAAGTCGTTATAGCTCGCCACCGGGAGTTTCCACGTTGTTACGCGCTTCCAGACCCCGCTGACATCGCAGTTCATCAGGTTGCGGGCGGCATCGACTGCGATGGCCGCGTTGGCGCCGCAAGCATCATTTTCAGTGACGACCGCGCTGGCACTCATTTTCAACGGCGTATTCATTTGATTGAGTTCCTGGTGCCCAGTCACCGCATTGCGGTACAAAAAATCCGTCGCCAGTTGCCCCGGACCGTCATAGAAAAGCGCGGAAGCGAGGCTGCCGCCCCCCGCGGTATTGGCCGAGCAGCGCGCGGACAGGAAATTGGCCAAGGTCGGGCTCGTGCTGCCATCGAGCGTCCACCCCCCGTACGAACCGGACGCCACTGTCGGCGTTTGCGCAGACACCGCGCCGCCGCCTACCCCTGACTGGGCAGCCACCGCGTGCAGAAGGCGATCCGGGATCGCCTGCGCCGCCGTTCCCTCGGTGACGATCAACGCATTGACCATATAAACGGTCTGGCCACTGACCACTTTGCTGGTCGCCCGGACCAGCACGCAGGGCGTTTGCCCATACGCATTGGCTGGGCCGAAACTGGCCGGCAGAATGCTGGCATTGATCAGGTCGGTCAGCGAAACCGTCGCCGTTGCCGTCGTGTTTGCCACCACCGCCAGCGTGCTGTAATTGGCCTTGATGTATTTGGTCGCGGCATCGACGATTTGTGCTTGATAATGCGCCGCCTGCTGCCCTTTCGCATCCTCCAGCGTGTTATCGATAATCACCGACAGCCCCGCCAGCATCAGCGAGCCGAGCGCCAGCGCCCCCAGCAATTCAATCAGTGCAAAGCCGCGCGTTCCGCTTTTCATGGCTGTTTCTCCCTGCAATGCCCCATGCCACTCTCCCGCCGCCCCCGGCCGCGCAGCGGATCCTGTTCGTTCTCCCGCCATCAGGGCCGACCGCCGGCCGGCCATCACGTCCTCTTAAAGCGCCGTGAAGCTGATCGCATTGTTGGCATTGGCACACACCGTGGCCGCCTGCGCCGGCGTCGCCGGGAATGTCGTGATCGGATTGGCGCCGCCTCGGTCGATCTGCGTCCATCCCGACGCACCGCTGACCAGGTTGATGCACGCGTCTTGCGGCACATTGGCGTAAGTCAGCGTGAACGTGGAGCCGCCATTGGTGCCCGTTACCGTCACCGCACCGTTCCAGCTGTTGGTGATGCCCGTGCCCGCCGTGTCCACCGCCAGCGTCGACGGGAACGCCTTGGCCGTGATCAAGCTCGCGGTAAAGGCGGTGGTGCCATAGGCCGCCGCCTGCCCCATGTACAGCTTCTTCACCGCCGTGCGAATCGAAACGATTTCCTCCGCCGCCCGGTTCGTTTGCGCGCTGCTGAACGCATTCGTCAGCAGCGACACGGCTCCCAGCACCACAATGGCCGCAACCCCCAGGTACGCGATTCCCTCCAGCAGCGACGCGCCGCGCTGGGCGGCCGGGTGGAACAGGTACGACGACTTCTTTGACAGCATGGCGTTCATGACATCTCCCTTCGGTTAAAAACAAGAAACAAACTCAAAAATTCAATGCGCGGCCCGGGTCATCGTCGCAATCTCATGCTGGATCCCGAAAAACCCGGTCACCAGCCACCCGATGACGATTGCCAGCAGCACAATCGACACGCCATTCAATACCTTCATCTGCATCGCGACGGTTTCCACCCCTTCCTCCATCCATTCGTCCGCCATCACCCGCAGCGCATCGGCAAAGCCCCGGTATTCCGCATACACGCACAAATCGTCGATGATCTCCTTCGACGGAAACCCATAGCCCGCGTTGCGCAGCGCCTCGCCGCAATTGAGCCCCGACTTGACCCCCAGCAGCGCCCCCTCGATGCGCTCGCGCAGCCACGGCTGCGCATCGTCCGACAGCCGCACCAGCGACTTCTCCACCGTCACGCCCGCCACCTGCAGCGCCGAAAACGCCATCAGGAAACTGCTGCCCGCGATGAGCCGGTAGATCGAATACGGCACGAAATTGTCGAACAGCACGCGCACATTGCCGCACCAGCGCGGCATCGACACCACCATCGTCACCAGCACCGCCACCAGCGCCACCACGATGATCGCCATCCAGTTCTGCACCAGCTGCGACATCACGTACAGCGACTTGGCCGCCCCCTGCCACTTGGTTGGATCGGTCACCAGCGCGAACTGCGGAATGACGCGCGTGCCGAAGATGTACATGTACATCAGAATGAGCGTCATGACCGCGATCGGATAACTCACCCCGCCCACGATCACGCTCTTGATCTTCTTGCCCGACTGCACCACCTCGACCACCGCCGACAAGGTCGTCGGCAGGCACCCGGCCCGTTCGCCGGCCATGATGATCATCTGCTCCGTCTTCGGCGCCCAGCCGCCCAGCGCCTCCGACAGCAGCCCGCCGTTTTGCACCATGCGCCGGCAATCGTCGAGCACCAGCGCCATCGGTTCGGACGGCCGGCGCCCCTGGTCGGACGCGCGGTCATGCAACTCCTCCAGGATCTTGAGCAACGGCAAGCCATTCGACAGCATCTTGTCGATCTTGCGATACAAGTGGATGCGCGCCGCAGCGTTGAACTGCAGCCTGGCCCACCAGCGCACGACATCAATCTGCATTGACCGCCTCCATGACTTTCAAGTGCCGGCCCGGATTGGCCGCCCCCAGATCCAGATGGCCCACCACCTTCTCGGCCATGCGCGGATCGATCGTGCCGGCGAGGATCTTGTCGATCGCATCGTCGAGGATGGTTTTGCCGCCCAGCTCCTGCAGCCAGTACTGGATCGCCTTCTGCTTTTCGCCGGCGCGCACGAACCGGAAGAAGCGCGCATCCGGCAGGATGATCTCGGCCACCACCGTCCTGCCCGACGTGCCTTGCTGGCGGCAGTGCGCGCAGCCGGGGCCGGCGATGTACACGCCGTCCAAGTTGTTGAGCAGCGCCCGGCGCATGCGCGCGAGCACCGGCGACGGCAGTTCATGCTGATGATTGAGCAGGGTTTTCTTGCAATGCGGGCACAACGCCTTGACCAGGCGCTGGCTGATCAACCCGGTGACGATGCCGGGATCGGTGATCAGGCTCAGCGGCGAGCCCAGATCCTCCAGCCGGTCGATGATCGCCAGCGCACTGTTGGCATGGATCGTCGTCCATACCTGGTGCCCCGTCATCGACGCGCGTATCGCGTTCTGCGCCGAGGCGCCGTCCCGGATCTCGCCGATCATGATGGTGTCGGGGTCGAGCCGCATCGCATTGGAAATCGATGCCGAAAAAAGCCGCGAGCGCTCTTCCTCGGTCGGCGCATTGGTCACGCACGTCTGCACCGCGCCCGCAATCGGATACTCCACCGGGTCCTCCACGGTAAGCACATGGAGCTTTTCCTCCGACTCGAGGATTTCGCCCGCGAGCACGCGCTGCAGCGTCGTCGACTTGCCCGAACCGGTCGGTCCGCTGATGATGTTCATGCCGATCGGCTGCTCCTTCAAGTGCTGCAGCATGGCCGCATGCGCAGCGCTGAAGCCGAGCGGGCACAGCTCGGTGTCGTCGCCGACATCGCTGTAGAGCAGGCGCATGACCATGATGTTGCCTTCATTGGTCGGCGCCGTCGCAATGCGCACCCCGTACAGATCCTGCGGCAGCTTGTCGCGGTCCGAAATGCTCGCATCCTGCCGCTCGGTGGGCTTGTAGGAACTGTCCGACACCGACGTCATCGCGCCGTACAGGGTCGCCAGCAGCCGTTCCCCGTATTCGCGGGTTTGCCCGCCCACGCGCACCAGGTCGTTCATGACCCGGAAGTAAATGACGGTGGCGTTCTTCTTGACGCGGATATGAATGTCGGACGCGCGCGCGCGGCACGCCTTGCTCAGCAACTCCTTGGCCGTGACCTGCATCATCGAGTGCTCGTGGCGCCGCCCGGTGGCGTCGAACACGCCGCCCTGATACACCCGGTGAATCGTGTCGATGCTCGCCGTCACCACCTGATGCGGGTGGCGCAGCTTTTCCAGGCGCGCCCGGTAGGACAGCACGTGCGGATTCAATTCCTCGCCCTGCGCGATCAGCAGCCGCCCGTCCGAGAGCAGGCACAGCAGCTTCTTTTCTTCCGAACTGCCCTCGAACGCGCCGCTGCGGCTCAACACGGTCGCCTTGGAGAAGTCGCTCCCCGTCATCAACGCCGCCCCTGCGGCGGCGCTCGCCAGCAACGCCGCGGCTGCGGCGCCCGCTTGCGTGCCTGGCTCGCTATTCATTGCCCGGATCCTCGCGGCAGCGCCATCGGCGGCGGCGGCGGCAAGCGCGGCCCGGCGCCCGCCTCGGTCGTGGCCGGCCACACCGGCATCAGGCCCAGACGCACGGGCCGCTTTTTCGCGTTCTGGATGATGACTTCGTTGGGGCGGATCGACAGCACCCGCATGCCGTTATCGAGCACGTCGCCCGCCTGCACATCGACCAGCGCGCCGCCGTGCACCTGCAATGTCGCATACATGGCGTGGCCCATGCCCTCGATCGAATGGACCAGCGGGTTGCCCGCCGCCGCGGGTTGAATCACGCGCTCGCTTTCAGCCCGTTTGGCCGCAATCTCCAGTTCCCGCGCCACCACCTTGGCCCGCACGTCGAGCTGCTTCTCGCGCGCCTTGAGCAGCATCGTATCCGCCTCGATCTGCATGAGCTTGTCGGAAGTCGACTCGGCGCGCGCGCCCAGGCACAGCAACAGGCTGGAGAATGCCATCAGGATTCCGCATTTATTTCGCATATATCACCCCTTCGACTGTCCATGATCCGCCCTGGTAGGCGAGTTTCTCGATACGCACGCCCGGCAGATCGAATATCGCCGCCAGCTCGCCGGGCGGCAGGCCGCCCCCGTTCACCACGAATGAATAGGTCTGCCAGTCCGGAAGCGGCACGGCGTTCTTGTCGTCGCCGGAAGACGGCGGCGGCGCCGGTGCCGGCTCCTTCTTGAACTGCAACCCCACGCCCAGCATCTGCAGGCGCGAGATGAGCGGTTCGATCAATTGCGCCGATCCCAGCAGCGTCTCGTCCAAGTCCGCCGGCAATTGCAGCGGCACCGTCTGCAGCGCCCGATTGCCATTCATCTCGACTAACGCATCGGGCACATGGGCCTTGAGGAAATCGACGGTGGACAGGTCGCGTACCCACGAATAGCTGGCCCGGCTCGCGCTGCAGGTGTAGTTGTCGAGATGCCAGCCGCCCGCGCTCACGCGGGTGAGCTTGTCGACGCAGGCTTGCGCCAGCGCCACCGGCACCGGCTTGGTGCGCCACGGGTGCGGCAGGGGCGCTTTCTTGACCGGCTTGCCCTGCGCCTGGCGCGCCGCTTCCTCGATGCGGCGCAGCCGTTCTGCCTCGGCTTGCTTCCTCTGATAAGCGTAGCCTGCGGCAGCCGCGCCGATGGCCAGCGCCAACGACGCGGCGCCCAGCATGCGCCAGGGAACCTTTTTCTGGACCGGGCGCAGCATCAGCGTGCGCGCGACCCGGACTTGCCCGTTCTTCTTGTGCGGAATCAGGGTCTCGATCGGCTTGGCGATGAAGTTGTGGAAACCGTGCCCGGCCAAGTCCGCATCGCCGATGACCACGTTCCAGCCGCCCAGCGCATAATCGCCCAGCAGGCGATCGAGCACTTCCTCCTGGGTGCCGGCGAAGTCGCCGTTGGGCAGGAAGTTCGCATCCCGCACCGCGAAATACGCCCACTTCCCGTCGGGCAGCTTGAACGCGCCCAGCCAGTTGTGCACTTCCTGCAACTCGCCGTCGTAGCGCGCGCCTTCCAGCGCCAGCGTCTCCGACACCGCCGCCGCCAGCGAGCAGGCGTTGGGACGGGCGCCGTCCCGGCTATGGGCGAACCCGGCCTGGGCAGTGGTCTGGTTCTTGCGCAGCACCATCAGATCGCAATCGATGCGCTTCGCCAGTCCCGCCGCTTCCTTGAGCAGTTCCCGCGGCCGCGACAGCGACTGCCAGAACAGGCCGCACACAAACCGGTTCTTGCCTATCTGGATGTTATGAATGGCCATGATGCTGTTTGCGCCTTGCTCAGGAACCGGCCATCGTGGACGGAGTAATCAGGATGACGATGATTTCCTTGTTCGTGCTCGCCTTGTAGCCGCCGCCGAGCGCGACATTGGAGGGGTTGCCGATGCCGCGCCGGTCAAGGTTTTCATCGGTCTGCTCGAAGCCGCTGATGATGAGCGTTTCATTGGACTTCATCGCCACGCGCTGCAGGAAGTTGCGCGTGTCGATCTCGGGCGTCTCGATCGAGCTGCTGTTGCTCGACACGGTGCGGATGGCGCGCAGCGCGGAAATGTCGGTCGAGAACTGCAGCAGCACCTTGCCGTTGTCGAGCATGTGCGGCAGGATGCTCATGTTGAAGCCGGAGTTGACCGTGCCGGGCGTGAGCGTGGTGGTGGCCCCGACCTGAGGACTGATCGTCGTCTGCGACGACTGCAGGTAGGTGGTCTGGCGCGAAACCTGCAGCGGCACCGGCTGGTTGTTGAGCGTGACGACCGAGGCGCTGGTGTGGCGCCGCACCTTGCCCTGCTCGGACAGCGCGTTGATGATGAGCGTGCTGCCGGCGAACGAACTGCTGGAGGTGGAGAGGATGCCGGCCGAGAAGGCCGAACCGCCCGAGGCGGCGTTGAACGTATTCTGAACGCCGAAGCGGTTGCGCAATCCTGTATACACCAGGTCCCAGTTGATGCCGTACTCGTCGTTGTTGGTCAGGGTCACCGCCAGCACCGTCACGTTGATGACGACCTGCCTGGCCAGCGCCTTGTTTTCATTGTCGACGAACTGCGCGATGCGATCGAGCGAATCGGGGGTGTCGACCACGGTAATGCTGCCCGTCGCCGGCGACGCAACGGTCTTGCCGTAGGGCGAGAGCATCGTGAGAATCGATTTTTCGATGTTCGAATAGACCGACAGTTGCGACGCGACGCTGGTGTTCTGGTTGTTGTTGGCGCTCAGGCCGCCGCCGGAACCGGCGCCGCCGCCGCCCGACGCCCCAGTGGTGACGCCGCCGGTGGACGTCGCGCTGCTGGTGACGGTGGCCGAAAAGCTCGAGTCGCCGGGCACCGCATTGATCTGGAAGGTGCGCGAATCGGTGTGGTAGAACTGGATCGAGCCGTTCGTGTATTTCCAGTAGACGCCAAAGCGCGCGGCGATCGTGTCGAGCAGCCCCTTGAAGGTGCCGTTCGCATAGGTGAGGCGAATCGGGGTGTCTTGCCGCAAGCCGCTGCCGCCCATACCAGCACCGGCACCTGCGCCAGCACCGGCACCAGCACCAGCACCAGACGGCGCCGCCGGCCGGCCCGCCTGGTTCGGCGCTGCCGCAGCGCCGCCGGCCCGGGACGCGCCGCCGCCCAGCACGCTCAGCGCATCGGGACTGATCTTGGTGGGCAGGCCCGAGCGCAGCGTGATGCGTTCGGCCACCTCGGCCAGCGAGTTGACGGAACGATCGAACGTGGCCGGCTCGGAGAACAGGCGCGGCAGGGTGGGCTCGCTGAGCTTGACGATTTTCTTGCCCAGCCATATGCCGTCGTCATGGACCGCCGCCGACGCGGGCTTGTCCACGACGCCCTGCGCGGGGGTGCCGACACCGCGCATGAGGTGGGACGCTTTTTCATTGGCCTGGTCCACGCTGCGGCCGATGCTTTCGGGCAGGTTGGTGCAGGCGGCGTTGCACAGCAGGGCAATCGCGGCGGCGAGCAGTGTCTTTGGCATTAACGGGCTCCTTTGGCAACGATGCGAACCACCTTGTTCTTCTTGTAGAAAATCGCCTGCATCGGCTCCTCGACGGAAGCCATGCTCTGGGCGACAGCCTCGACGGCCTCTTCAAACGTGCCGTTCAGGCGCAGGCGCGACTCGACCGCGTAATCGACCGGCAGCTCCCACACCAGTTGCCAGCCCGCGATGGCGGCCCAGCGGGTCATGACCGCATTGAGGCTCACGTCGTTGGCGGCGATGTCCCAGGTCGACGAGACGGCAGCGCGGGCAGGAGCGGACTCGACGACAGTCGCGGCCGCGGCTTGCCAGACGAGCGGTCCTTCCTTTTTCAACGCCAGCGCCGGTTCGGCCGGGGAGGCGGCCGCTGGCGTGGCGACGGGAAGCGATCGCGTGCCAGGCGCGGCCATGCGGGACGAGACGTTGAGCCGGATCGGGTCGGCAGGCGAGGCGGCCAGGGGCGAGGTGGCTTGGGGCAGGACGACGTCGTTGTCGCTGCAGTCTTCCTCGTCGGCGCCGGCCAGCAGCGGCAGGGATGCGGCGTGAGGGAAGGGGCGCGCGGGGTCGGCGGCGATGGCGGCTTGGGCGAGCAAGGCGCCGAGCAGCGGGGCAATGAGTTGGTGGCGCCAAAACCGCGTCTTTTGTGAATCCATTGCACTCTCCCTTAGAAGCATTGCTGCACTGCAGCGTTGCCGTTACCTGGTAAGCCAACATGTCAATAAAGCGGGTGCTGCGCCGGTGCCTTGGGAGTCGGGACGGTTGCGCGCCGGATGGGGATGATGATGTCGGCGGCAGGTCCCGGACGAGGGGCAGGGCATCGGCCGGTTTTTGCTGAGGTTTATTTTCTACTTTTTTATTGTTTCCGTATAGCACTATTTGCATAGTATGCACGGACTTGTTACATCGTGTCGCAAAAAAGGTGCAGCGGAAAAGACGAGGAGGGCGTCGCGCGGCAGGCGGCCAGCCAGCAGAGGAAGGTTGTTGGTCAAGGAGACTGGCCAGTGATTCCAGGCAAAGAATATTGG
>Ga0136846_1218565_pt1 | contig 11160 bp, 8 predicted proteins | sample HopSoiMetagenom2_FD_96841 | JGI IMG/M metagenome (GOLD analysis project Ga0136846, IMG submission 96841) | Grasslands soil microbial communities from Hopland, California, USA - 2 Assembly 2016 (version 4) | ecosystem: Environmental > Terrestrial > Soil > Grasslands | place: USA: Hopland... | reverse complement strand
ATATCCCTTTAGTGATTGCTGGAAAACACCCGGGTGAACTGTTGAAAAAACTAGCGGCTTCGAATGCTAATGTTCAACTTGTAGCTGATCCATCAGATGAAAAAATGTTTGAATTAATTCAAGATGCGCAGATCAATGTGTTGCCTTCGTTCAACAGTACCGGGGTAAAGCTAAAGTTATTAAACGCCTTATTCAATGGAAGGCATTGCGTAGTGAATGCGGCAATGGGGTGTGGAACAGAAATGGTTTTCTTATTTGACGTAGCAGATGATGGGATGGAATTCCGCACCTTAATCCGAAACCTTTTCAATGAAGCGTTTAGCGAAGAAGAGATTGGAACAAGAACGGAAGTACTGTTCAAAATTTTTGACAACGTTACAAATACCCGGTCCCTCGTTCAATGGATATACTCGCATTATCAATAACCTTCCCCCGCTCAGTTTTCAACGTCCGCGTTGGGAATTTATTGATCACCATATAATCGTGCGTGGCCATAATTACCGCTGTATGTGAATCCCGGCAGATGTTAAATAATAGCTGCATGATCTCGTCTGACGTTTCCGGATCCAGGTTTCCAGTAGGCTCATCTGCAAGAATCACTTTTGGTGAATTCAGTAATGCCCTTGCAACGTCAACGCGTTGTTGTTCGCCACCGCTCAATTCGTACGGGTATTTAAACCCCTTCGATTTCAATCCCACTTTCTCTAATACATCATGAATCTTATCATCCATAAGTTTCACATCTGTCCAACCAGTAGCACGCAAAACGAACTTCAGGTTTTCGTTTACATTTCTATCAGTAAGCAATTGGAAATCCTGGAATACCACTCCGAGGTTTCTGCGCAGGTACGGCACCTTTTTCCAGTCCATCTCCTTTAGATTAAATCCTGCAACCACACCATCGCCTTCAGAAAACGGCAAGTCGCCATAAAGCGTTTTAAGCAGGCTGGATTTACCGGTTCCTGTCTTGCCCACCAAATACACAAACTCACCTTTGTTCACCGTGAGATTGACGTCCTGCAAAATGAGACTCTTTCCCTGGTAGATATTGGCATTGCGTAACTCAACAATTACTTCACGCATACGTATGGATTAGTGAGCAAAAATAAGAGTTTCGGCTTTCCACTTTGCAGAACGCTTTTCCCCCTTCTTTTTTCAAGTATATCTTTACGAAAATTAATTCCATGAGCGAGATGCAACCGACAATCGGAAACGGTAAAATTTGTTACCTGGAAATTCCTTCAACAGATCCGAAAGCAGCTTCAGTTTTTTATAAAGACGTGTTTGGTTGGAATATCAGGACCCGCGGTGATGGTGCCACGGCCTTTGATGATGGCGTGGGTCAAGTAAGCGGCGCATTTGTAAAAGACCGAAAGCCAGGTAAGGAAGTGGGTACCTTGATATATATAATGGTGGACAATATGGCGCAAGCGCTGGACATGATTGTGAAGCACGGAGGTAAGATCGTACAGCCTGTTGGTATGGATGCGCCAGAGATTACCGCCAGGTTTACTGACCCGGACGGAAATCTTTTTGGTGTGTACCAGGAGCCGGGTCAATAGGCAAAAGTCCTTGATACTACAAGGACGCTCATGGTCGGGCAATAGGCAATAGGCAAACATAATCGCAGATCGAAAGTATTATTCACACTTTTACGCTTACTGTTATAAATAATTCTTGCAACTTGCTCTTCTCTTCGTGGGAAATCTGTCGAACTTTTGAATTATCTACAATTGTTATCTCACAATTATGTGAGCGTCTAACAGAATTGCTTGCCAATTGCCTATTGCCTGTTGCCTATTTTGCATTTCCCCTTACTCACATGCTGGCTACTAACTCGTGAGCAGGTTGAAGTACGCCTATTGAACTCACTCAACCACCATAGTTGAGATAGAATGTGGCAGGGCTGTCAGTTCAATTGCTTTGCCCTGGATCCACAAATGATAAGGAATTCTTTGGCCGCCCTGGTTCATTACCACAACAGCTAATTTTGCATCTGGGTTTAGAAAGGCCGTGGTAAGCAGCGCATCGCGGTTACTTGAACTGGCCACGCGTTTGGCGCCAGGGCGAATGAATTTGGACAGGTGGCCGATGTAATAATATTCATTCATATAATACAATTCACCTGTCTTTGTATTTGCATGGATCGGTGCGAAACAGAAATTTTTCACATGATTAGGTCCGCCCATCTCATCGAGTAAAATATTCCAATCGGTCCAGCCAACGGTTCCTGCATTAAAATCATTGATCATAGAACGTCCGTACAATTCTCCCCATTTCCAATCATTGATCTGGCTCATATTAAAAGGACTGTTACACCCTTCGGTGAATAATAAATTCTTGTTAGGAAAAGTTTCAGCCACCCTCCTCACATTTTCAAATTGAGGATCGCCCCCTGTCCAGGTTTCATACCAATGGTAACCGATGCCCCAAGCATATTTTGCCGCCTCCGGATCACCCAATGTTGTGCTTACGCGTTGATAAATTAAATCGCGGTTGTGATCCCATACAATAATTTTTTTATCCCCCAATCCCTGTTTTTGCAGGGTTGGCCCGAGGTTATTCTTAAGAAAGTCACGTTCTTCTTCTGCAGTAAACACACAGGATTCCCAGGTTTGCGTAGCCATTGGTTCGTTTTGAATGGTAAGTCCCCAGACCGGAATTCCTTCCTGCTCATAAGCCTTAATGAATTTGCCATAATAATTTGCCCAGCTATCATAAAATTCCGGCTTTAGCTTTCCTCCATGTAACATCTCGTTATTTGTTTTCATCCAGCCGGGCGGACTCCACGGGCTCACAAAAAGAGTAAGCTTGCCTCCTGTAGCCTGGATGGCTTGCTTGATGAGGGGAATTCGATATTGTTTATCGTGACTTATATTAAACGATTTTAATTCCTTATCCCCTTCCTGCACGTAAGTATAACTATCGCTGGAAAAGTCACAACTATTAATATTGGTTCTTGCAAGCGTATATCCAATTCCTTTGTCTGGATCATAATAGGCATTCAGTATCTGTTGTTGTTTATCTTTCGAAAGTTTCGCGAAAGTCTCAGCCGATGCATCCGTGAGCGCACCTCCTATTCCTAAAAAAGTTTGGAAAGTACGTGTCGGATCTATAAAAATACATGGCTGCGTTTCTAATGGTTGTCCGAAGTTGCTGAATTGCAGCTTCGACTGGCTAAGGCTTAATCTTAGCCTTGTGCTGTCGGCAGTTGTGTATACGGTGACTTTCTTATTAGAAGCATTGTATGCGGCCGATGAAGCTGGTCTGGATTTTTCTTGCGAAAGAGCAGGAATGGAGATGAATGAGAAGGCCACTAAAAGCGCAGATATATTTTTCATTGTTATCTTTTTAGAGCTATCATCACATGAGATTTCAACCACTTGTCTTAATGTCCACGCGAAGATAGTTGCCGTCAGTTACACACATCGATACGAGATGCCACTTAGGTCTCAATAGGATGTCTCAATTTCCTAGTGCTTCAACAAATAGCAACAAGCCTATGTGTATTCTATGTTTGACTATGTGTACTATCCCGCATTTGACGGGACAAGTTGTGATTAAATTTGCTTTTTCCCCATCTGTTCCGAATACCTGTTGCTTATTACTCAATACCCGTCACAACTCTCCCCGCTTCATTCCCTCCACTGCATGATTAGCGGCCCGGGCAGTTAGTGCCATATATAAGATCGAAGGACTTTGATTTCCTGTGCTCGTCATGCATGCTCCATCAGTGACAAATACGTTTTGGCAATGATGCAGTTGGTTGAATTTATTTAATAACGAATTTTTTGGATCATTTCCCATCCTGCATCCGCCCATTTCATGAATATCCAAACCAGGGGCCTGGTGATTATCAAATTGGTTAATGTTCTTTACTCCTGCCTTATCCAACATCGTTGCGCTTTCGGTAAGAAAATCCTTGATCATTTTCTCGGCGTTCTCGTCATAATCAACGGACGTGATGAGTAACGGAATCCCCCATTGATCTTTTCGATCTTTACTAAGCCGAACGTGATTCGTTTCTTTTGGAATGGTTTCACCCTGCATGTACATATAGGTTTTCCATATTCCTGGTTCAGTCATTGCGTTTTTGAAATCAGCTCCAATTGTTTCTGTCAAACCTTGTGTTGCTCCATGCTCCCGGTATGCGCCCATGAATGTGGTGAAGCCACCAACAAAATCTGTATCCTGTTTATGCAGGTTGCGATAATTGGCCAGGATGGGCTCAGTCGGGTTGCGACCGTAATAATATTTATCTTCCATTCCTTCTAATTCACCATTCACTGAAGCCCTGTAGTTATGATGCGCAACAAACTTTCCGAGCAATCCGCTGTCGTTTCCAAGACCATCAGGAAAGCGTTTTGAAGTTGAATTCAACAGAATGAGGTTGCTGTTTAAAGCTGAAGCATTTACAAAAATGATCTTTGAAAAAAAATCTGTCGATTGTTTAGTATTTGCGTCAATGACCCGAACCCCGACCGCTTTATTTTTCTGCTCGTCGAATATTATCGAATGCACAACTGAAAATGGACGGACTGTAAGTTTGCCAGTCTTCTTGGCCCACGGAATCGTTGAAGAAACTGAACTGAAGTATCCGCCGAATGGACAACCGCGCATGCACTTGTTTCTTGCCTGGCACCTCGCTCGGCCCTGTTGAAGGTGAATTTCTTTAGGTTCAGTCAACTGTGCCCATCGTGCATGAACAAGGTAACGGTCATTATAATTTGCACTTATGGCATCATGAATCCGCGCCTCTGCGCAATTGAAATCGAAAGGAGGCAGAAACTCTCCGTCCGGCATCGCTTCTATTCCATCTTTGGTTCCACAAACACCGATAAATTTTTCAACGTGCGAATACCAGGCCGCAACATCTTCATACCTGATTGGCCAATCAAAACCATATCCAAAACGCGAGGGCCCGTTAAATTCAAAATTACTCCAACGTTGGCATGCTCTCCCCCACGTTAGTGACTTTCCACCCACCTGGTAACCACGGATCCAGTCGAACGGCTTCTCCTGTATGTAAGGATGATCTTTATCCTTGATGAAGAAATGAGCAGTATCATCTCCAAAACCGGCCGCCTTACTGATGAGAGGATTTTCTTTTAGGAATTGTTTCGACATATCCCCCCGGTATTTAAATTCCCACGGAGCTTTTGTGGCCGTAGGATAATCTTTCAGGTGCTCCACGTTTCTTCCTCTATCGAGCAATAATGTCTTTATCCCGTGATCACAAAGTTCTTTTGCCGCCCATCCGCCGCTGATGCCGGAGCCGATGACGATGGCGTCATAACTGTTTTGTTCTTTTCCTTTGTTGTTGATGTTAGTAGAGTCACCGGGCATAACAAGTAATTTATTAAAGATCCTATCTTTTATTAGAAGATTGTACCCGCCAATCAAAAACCCCTCATTCCTTTCCCTGCCAACTGATCACTCAATTGTTCAACAATCCTCTTTCCCTTCATCACATCGTCAGTAATTTTTTTGGAATCAAAATCTTTTTCGGAAAGGAAAACAAAAAGATGTTCATCAAGTAGCTTGACCAGTTGTTTCACTGTCTTATCGGTGGAGTGCGCAGCTTTATCTTTTAGTATCCTGATTTTTTCGAAGTCTACAATACCCTCCCGCAATTTTTCAAAACGGATACAACTGGCACCACCTGGATATACGAGGAAGCAATCGCCGGCGGGCCAGAACGTATGTCGCGCATCCCTTACTGGATCTGCCGGCCATGCATCGTATGCCCAACGAAGGAACCCACTATACCCGTGAGCCGAAGTGTACCAGCCAAGCCATCTCCCTTCTATACGAGGAGAAAATAGAAAGTTGTTTGGCACCGGAGGATTACAACATACATAATAAGTTGTGGTGAATCCCTTCATTTGTCGCCTTTTTACGACCTCAACATCAGCTTCTTTTCCGTATAAGAAGCAATAATCATCAAGCAAATTTTCCAATTCAGGATGCCAGTCCCCGGCATAAGTAATCTTCCATTCTTTTGAGTTTTCACGAATGACTCTTATCGCAGCTAACGTTTCGTCCATGGCATTTTCATTTATGCCTAAGTAAGTTTTTTCGAACCAATGTTTTTGTTGCAGATGCTTCTTAAGGTCCGTCAGAAAAATATTCCACATTGTTTTGAATTCGATGGAAGACGGAGCCCACGATTCAATTACATAGTTGCCCGATTTCTCATCCAGGTATCGAAACCTGAATCCCCACGGAACCGGGGTATAGAGTGTAATTGCCTTATCAATGCCTACGCTCATTGCCAGCTCAACATATTCATCAAAAATTTTGTAAGTGAATTTCCATTTTCCATCCGAACGCTTGATCCAATCAATCATTCCACCTTCAATCATGTAGGAGTTATCAGACCAGGGGGAATGAACTGCATAAGTAGTAATATATGTACCCCCGGCTTCAGCATAAAGTTGAAGGTGTTTCTTCAGAAGCATCTTATGTTCCGCCGACCAGGGAACTACATGATTTACTTCTGCCACAACCCACGGATTTTGCCAAATATCCAACCGGTGCTTCCATTCATGTGGCGGTGGTAATTGTTGTTCCTGGACCTTTATCGTAAAATATAAGTTGGCGCTTTCTTTCTCTGAACCGATCACAATGGTGCCGCGATAAATTCCAGGCGTAGTTGATGCTGGTACATCTACTGAAACCCAGACAGGCCTGATGGTGCGACCGGGCAGTTCGAACCGATCATTAAAAACCGTCAGTGGTTCAAACCGGTCAGGCATCAGGTAAAGATTTTTGTATGTGCTCTCGCCGCAGGTTGCATCCTTTGCCCCATATGGATAATTGCTGACTACGTATCGAACAAGGTTCAGGCGGATATTATTATTTGAAATCGACTGCCCATTTTCTGTTTTCAAATCACTTACTGACATGCGCACTTGTTGAAGCGTATCCCGCGACCAGATAAGCACCTGCATATTCAATCGCTCGCCTTTCCACGCGGTTGCTTCCCACAAAGCGCTTTCATTTTTGATCGCTGGAACTTCGGTTCTAAAATAAAGTTCATCAGGCGATCCGAAGGCAATATGCAAGCCAGGCTTTTGAGTTAGCCAGGCGGAGGGATTCGTCGGCTTATCAAATGTGTATTCCTGCAGGTAATGCTGAATGGGTGCAGGAACTGCTGATAAAGCAATATTTCCTTTGTCAAGTTGACCGACCGCTCCGGAACAAATTATTAATAGGGTACACCACGCGAATACTATCTTCCACATATCTATGGATTTAGTGCAAAGCAACAAAAAAGATGCGGATACTGCTTACCGAACACTGAATCCGCCAATTCCAAATATCTAATTCCAAATTCCTAATACCAAAACCAAAGCGCAAATCCTTAGCTTGCACCACTAAAAATCCAAACCAACATGACGGTTCTCTCTTATCAGATTGCTGATACGATTGATATCAAACAGTTCAAGACGGCTTTTAAGGCGGATCTGTATCATAGCGACGCTGATGAATTGTTTTATCAAACCGGTACACAACAATTCGTCTATATTTTCAAATACGGAGTCGTGTGCTTCCTCAATTATGATGCTATTAAGATTTCCGCTTTTTTACAATTGATCTCTTCGTTTTGCAAGAACCTGTTTGCCGAACAACTCACTGAAGAATTTATCATTGAGACCGAGGCAAAGGAAAATAAGATTGGATATAATAAAATAGAAATTGTTTCTGCAGATATTGAGATCCTGCGACTGATCATGCTCAACGTTTCACAATCGGTAGCAATGGATTATTATTCTCAGCAAACTAACAAACTGCTGGAAGAAACAAATTACCATACGCAATCACTGGAACGAAGAGGCAGACTCGATATCTCCGGAAATGCGTTGAAGAAATATATCGGCAAGACGTTGCTGTTAAAGAATCGCATCTCCGAAAACCTTTACATATTCGATTCCCCACCCGAAACCTGGGAAGACGAAAATCTCAATAAAATTGACCTTGGATTAAAAAAAACTTTTGACCTCCAGGAACGGTTCAGGCAAATATCTGAGGGACTACAAATTGTAAAAGACAACCTCGAATTATTCAAAGATCTTCTTCAGTATAGAAATAGTACACTTCTCGAATGGATTATCATCCTGTTGATTTTGGTAGAAGTGTTGAATCTCATTATAGATAAGTTGATGTAAGACATTAGTAGTTGCTGGTTACTGTTAGTCTAAAGCAAAGGCGATAACATAATCACCGAGTTTTGTAAAAAACTTTCCATGACCTCCTGCACAAATGAGTACATATTGTTTACCGTTGACTTCATAGGTCATTGGCGTAGCTTGTCCTCCAGCCGGCAAGAGATATTCCCACAGTAATTCACCTGTGCGGGAATTGAATGCGCGAAAATAATTGTCCCGACTACCGGCCACGAAAACCAAACCACCGCTGGTTGCAATTGCTCCGCCTAAATTTAAAGATCCCCAACTCCTGGCCTCGGGATGTTTAACCGGGTCGAGCATAAATCCAAGCGGCACTTCCCATTTCTTTTGACCGTCACTTAAATTGATTGACAACAATGTTCCCCACGGAGGCTTTGTCTGCATTGTAAATCCCTCGCTTGAGATCTTGAAGAGATAATCCCTCGTCATCACATATGGCGTTCCTTCCTGTCGCCCGATTTCAGCCCTTAATATTTCTTTGTCATCTTTTTTAATCTGTTCAACTTTTTCCCTTGGTATCATCCGGATGATAGCAGCAAGTAGATTAATATTCGTAATCATGGAACCGGTAAGACCATCATAACACATACCTCCCCAATTAATGCCTCCAACATTTCCCGGGGTAACCAATGTCCCTTCAAAACTTGGTGGAGTATAGATGCCTTGATTGACAAATTTCGAAATCCTTTTTTCGGCCTCATCTTTTTCAGCGGGAGTCATGCCCCATGCATCACTGACACTCACCTTCTGCAAACCTAAAGGCTTCGGCAAAGTTGGAAACGGTTGTGTTGGAAAACTCTCTTCCCCTTCGACAGTTGATGCAGGAACAGCCTCTTCTACTACGGGAAAAAGAGGCTTACCATTTTCACGGTTTAAAATGAACACTATTCCCATTTTTGTTCCAACCACTACAACAGGAATGGATTTACCTTTTTGCTTAACGTCAACAAGCATCGGTTGTGCGGGAATATCATAATCCCAGAGATCATGATGAACAACCTGGTAATACCAAACCATTTTGCCGGTAGATGCTTTTAACGCGACAATTGAATTACCGTATAGATTTTTTCCTTTTCGCTCTCCTCCGTAGTAGTCGGGGCTTGGGCAGGTTGTAGGAATAAATACCATGTCCCGTGACTTATCAACGGAGATTACTGACCATGCATTTGATCCACCTCCTTGATGTGCTTTCTCGCCTTTCCAGGTTGACCAGCCAGGATCAGACGGATCTTCTGGAATCGGATTCCACTTCCAAACCAGTTTGCCAGTGATCGCATTAAAAGCTCGGACTACCCCAGGCGGATAATTTAATTTTTGATTATCTCCAAGCGAGGAACCAATGATAACGAGGTTACCAATTATAGCAGGCGGTGACATTACACTTACATCCGCACCCAAGCCCTCCTTGAGATCAATCTGCCCATTATTTCCAAACGAAGAAATAGGTTGACCGTTTTCTGCATCGAGTCCAATCAATCTTCCATCGATGGTACCAATAAAAATTCGCCTCCCGGCGGTTCCATTTTCTTTATCATCTAATGCCGGCCATGTGGATACACCTCTTGAAGTCAACTCTCCATGATAATTGCGCAGATTCACTTTGGGATCATAAACCCATTTTTCATTGCCACTTGCTGCATCAATCGCGTACACACGGCAGGAAGGCGTAGGGAAATAAAGAGTGTTTCCAATAATGATTGGCGTTGCTTCAAAGGCGGCCCTGGATAAAGCTGAAGAAATGCCTTCGTAGAATTTTAGTTCACCGGTTTGAAAAGTCCACGCAGGTTTAAGTGCCTTTACATTATTAGTGTTGATGCGCTTCAATGAAGAATAACGGGTGCCCCCGGCATCATGTCCGTAACAACTCCAACCTTTCGCCGCATCTGTAACATTGTGTTTTGGTTGAGCCGAAACAGAGATTGATGCCAAGCTTAATAAAAGGACAAAATACAAACGCATACACTTTCGTTGAGGGTAAGCCGAAGTTAAGCCAAATGGCTAGGATTAGAAGACCGTCAACTGCCAGCCCGGCAGGGATCTTCGGAATCAAAAAAGAATCTGTGCCTTAGTTACAGAAAATCATCAACGGCATAATAATCGAGCATTTGTTTTTGTAATTTTTATTTCTTCATTCAAAAATGAAAACCATGTACAATTACATGTGCGCCGCAAAAGGCAATTACGGAAGCAGATCACAGCACCTGCTTTACCGTTCAAGTCAAAGAGCTGCTGTCAATGTTTACAAGACGGATAACAGTTTTGAAATGCTGGTGTTTGCTCCTGGCCGCATCAAGGAACATTTTAAAATTGATGTAAAAGGAAACGAACTCACCGTTTCTTACACACCACCAGAAGGATTTCCAAGGCCAGAATGGGTCTTGAGGGAATATAGCCGCGGTGGATTTGTTAGGAGTTTCACCCTGGATGAAAGAGTTGATACCACGCAGATTTCTGCAAAATATCTTGACGGAGTTCTGCAGGTAAGTCTTCCATTAGTGCCGGGCAAAGAAACGCCTGAACAGGAGATCAAGGTGAACTAGTGTGACAAAGTTCCGGCCTTTTTAGAAGTTCCGGCTTTTTTAGAAGTTCCGACCTTTTTAGAAGGTCGGAACTTTTTACTTTTCGCAGTTTTTTTTGCAACCTTTTTTGTTGAAGATGTTTTTTTCTTCACCACTTTCGAAGGGTGACTCGTCTTAATTGTTTTTGTTCGAGGCACCTTCTTTGGAGATTCAGCTGTCACGGTCTTTAACCTGTAAACATTTGTATCAACAGTTTCCAGCCTGCTTCCAACAGTAAGGCGGTCTGCATTTTCCGGGAACACACGGGCAATTCTTACAAATCTCGACATATAATAAGGACTCAGCTCGGTGATGGTGACACCATATTGTTTTCCAGAGGTGGAATGAATAAAAAGTGTTTTATTGTTTTCGTTACTCACTATAATACCCATATGGCCGACGACTCGTAT
>Ga0136846_1235334_pt1 | contig 11161 bp, 11 predicted proteins | sample HopSoiMetagenom2_FD_96841 | JGI IMG/M metagenome (GOLD analysis project Ga0136846, IMG submission 96841) | Grasslands soil microbial communities from Hopland, California, USA - 2 Assembly 2016 (version 4) | ecosystem: Environmental > Terrestrial > Soil > Grasslands | place: USA: Hopland... | reverse complement strand
CGGCTTGGAGAACGCCCAGCCGTAGGCGAAGTTCATGAACGAGCCGTCGATGGTGTCCAGCAGCGACATGCCGGCGGCGAACAGGACCGGCAGGCACAGGATCGCGTACCAGGGCAGCCCGGAGGCCGCGCCCGAGCCGGCCAGGACGAGGAGGGCGACCTCGGTGGCCGTGTCGAAACCGAGGCCGAACAGGAGGCCCAGCGGGTACATCTGCCACGGCTTGGTGATCGACTTCATCAGGCGGCCGAGGAGACGGTTCATGAAGCCCCGCTTGTCGAGCTGCTCCTCGAGGGCGGCCTCGTCGAAGTGGCCGGAGCGCATCTGCCGGAAGACCTTCCAGATCCCGGCCATGATCACGAGGTTGATGCCGGCGATGAGGTAAAGAAACGTCCCGGAGACGGTCGTACCGATCCAGCCGGTGATGCTGTGCAGGGTGGAGTCGCCGTCGCGGACCGGGCCCGCCAGCGCCTTCACGCCCAGGGAGAGCAGGAAGGTGAGCCCGAAGACGATGCTGGAGTGGCCGAGCGAGAACCAGAAGCCGACGGACAGCGGCCGTTGCCCCTCGTTCATCAGCTTGCGGGTGGTGTTGTCGATGGCGGCGATATGGTCGGCGTCGAAGGCGTGCCGCATGCCCAGGGTGTAGGCGGTGACGCCGATGCCGATGCCGAAGGTCTTGGAGCCCACGCTGTAGTGCTCGGGCGCGACGACCGCGACGAGGACGAACCAGCCGATGACGTGCAGCGCCAGGATGAACGCGGCCATCCCGCCGAGGCTCGCCCACTCCTCGCGGGTCATCGACGTACGGACGCGGTGCCATCTCGATTGATTGTTCTCAGCCACGCCATTCAGCTTGATGCACATTGCTTGCAGGTAGTAGTCACATGCAGCAAAACTGAGGTCAGCATTCAGCCAGCATCGGGAAAAGTGGGCAGGTGGGGCCCCGGGAGCCACTGGAATCCCTGGAGTTGCTCCCCGATCCAGTCGACGGCCTCCTCCGGTCCGGCCACCACCCGTACTCCCTCGGGCACCGGCGGCCTGCGCACCACGATCACGGGCACCCCGGCCTCGCGTGCCGCCGTCAGTTTCGGCGCCGTGGCCGCTCCTCCGCTGTCCTTCGTCACGACGACGTCGACCCGGTGGCGCAGCAGCAGTTCCCGCTCCCCCGCGAGCGTGAAGGGCCCCCGGTCGAGCAGTACCTCCATACGCGCCGGAGCCGGTCCCTCGGGCGCGTCCACGGACCGTACGAGAAACCACAGGTCGTCCAGGGCCGCGAAGGCGCCCAGCCCCATCCGGCCGGTGGTGAGGAAGACCCGTCGGCCGAGCGAGGGCAGCAGTTCGGCGGCGACCGCCAGGGAGCCGGCCTCGTGCCAGACGTCGCCCTCGGCCGGGGCCCAGCCGGGGCGCCGCAGCGCGAGCAGGGGCACGTGGGCGGTCTCGGCGGCCCGCGCCGCGTGGAAACTCATCGTGCCGGCGAAGGGGTGCGTGGCGTCGACGAGTACGTCCACCGCGTGCTCGCGCAGCCAGGCGGCCAGCCCCTCGGCCCCGCCGAAACCGCCGACGCGGACGGCGCCCGGGGGCAGCCTCGGTCCGGCCACTCGCCCGGCCAGCGAGCTCGTCACCGCCAGCCCAGGGGTACCGTGCAGCAGTTCGGCCAGACGCCGGGCTTCCGTCGTTCCGCCCAGAATCAGTACGCGCATGGAGATCCGGATCCGTTCATGAGCAGCGAAGCGCAGGGCGCCGCCGAGGCCGGGGGCGGTCGCAGCGCCCAACTCAAGCACACCGGCCTGCGGCCCGGCTGGACCACCGGTGCCTGCGCGACCGCGGCCACCACCGCCGCGTACACCGCCCTGCTGTCGGGCGAGTTCCCCGACCCCGTGACCATCACGCTGCCGAAAGGGCAGACGCCGTCGTTCGCTCTGGCGGCCGAGGAGCTGACCGGCGGGTACGCGATGGCGGGGATCGTGAAGGACGCCGGCGACGATCCGGACGTCACCCACGGCGCACTGGTCCGGGCCACGGTACGGAGGCTGCCCGCCGGGTCCGGAGTGGTCTTCAGGGCGGGTCCCGGCGTCGGCACGGTCACCCGCCCCGGCCTGCCCCTGCCGGTCGGCGAACCCGCCGTGAACCCGGTCCCCCGCCGCATGATGCGCGAGCACGTCGCCCGGGTCGCCGAGCTGCACGGTGGCACCGGCGACGTCGAGATCACCGTCTCCGTCGACCACGGCGAGGAGATCGCCCGCTCCACCTGGAACCCCCGGCTCGGCATCCTCGGCGGGCTGTCGATCCTGGGGACGACGGGGATCGTGGTCCCGTACTCGTGCTCGGCGTGGATCGACTCGATCCGGCGGGGTGTGGACGTGGCACGGGCGGCGGGCCGTACCCATGTCGCCGGGTGCACCGGGTCGACGTCGGAGAAGACCGTCGTCGCCGAGTACGGCCTTCCCCTGGACGCCCTGCTCGACATGGGCGACTTCGCGGGCGCCGTCCTGAAGTACGTCCGCCGCCACCCCGTGGACCGGCTGACGATCTGCGGCGGCTTCGCCAAGCTGTCCAAGCTCGCCGTCGGCCATCTCGACCTGCACTCGGGCCGCTCCCAGGTGGACAAGGGCTTCCTCGCCGAACTGGCCCGGCGTGGCGGCGCGGACGAGGCGCTGGCCGCCGGTGTCGCCGACGCCAACACCGGGCTCGCCGCGCTCCAGCTGTGCCAGGCGGCCGGTGTACCGCTGGGCGACCTGGTCGCGACGGCCGCCCGCGACGAGGCACTGGCCGTACTGCGGGGCGCGCCGGTCGCCGTGGACGTCATCTGCGTCGACCGGGCGGGCACGGTCGTGGGACGCAGCACGGTCCGCTAGGTGTACTGGCCCGTGAGGTTGGGGACGCGGCTGGCGGGTGGCTGGCCCTTGAGCACGGCATCCCCGTCATTCCGGGCCCGCCGCGCCGCATCCCCGGTCGTACGACCACCCCGACCGCCGCATCCGCCACTACGCCCACGAATTCCGCCTCGGCTTCATCACCACCACGACAGCCCGCGCCGACGCCACCTTCCGGCTGACCGGCTGACCGGCCGCGACGAGTGGGTCCCGTACCGTCCGAGGCGGCGCGGTCAGGCGATGCCGCTGCCGCGCAGCAGCAGCAAGGTCACGTCCACCGCCGCCACGGTGACCGCCGCCGCGAACGCCGCCCGCTTCCAGCGGCGGCCCAGCAGCGCCCCCGCCACCGCGACCAGGGCGGCCACCGTGAGCGCCGCCACTCCCCCGCCGCCGGGTGGTCCGGCGGGCCCCAGCACCAGAAGCGCGGACGCGGCCACCAGCGGCACCGGCAGCAGCAACCGGGTGCCGTCCGGGCCCAGCCGCTGCGGCCACCCCCGTACGCCGGTCGCCAGATCTCCTCGGATGTCCGGCAGTACGTCACCCAGATGGGCGCCGATCCCCAGCAGCGCCCCGGCGGCGACGACCCACCAGGCCGGCCAGGGGTGCCCCGGCAGCCCCAGCGCGACGAACGCCGGGAGCGCGGCGAAGCCCATCGCGTACGGCGCCCAGGACCACGCCGTCGCCTTGAGCCGCAGGTCGTACGCCCACGCCGCCGCCACCCCGGCCAGGTGAACGGCGCCCGCCCACAGGCCACAGGCCAGGGAGAGCGGTACGCACAGCGCCAGCGCGGCATACGCGGCCACCCACACCTCCGTCACCCCGACCGTGCCGTCGACGACGGGTTTGCCCCGGCGGCCGGCCTCGATGTCCCGGCTCGCGTCGAACGCGTCGTTGCACCAGCCGACGGACAACTGCCCGGTCAGCACGGCGGCGGCGGTCAGGACACCGCGCGCGGTGCTCTGGCCGGCGGTGACGGCCAGAGCGGCCATCAGCGCGGTGACGGCCACGACGGGCCCGGGGTGGCACGACCCGGCCAGACCGCCCGCCCGGACGGCCCAACTGCCCGCCGGCCCACCGACCGTCGACTGCTCGGGAGTGCCCACCGGCCGATCCTAGGCAGCCCCGACGCGCCCGGCCGGAGCACGCGCCCCAGGGAGGAACCCGGACGGGCTATCCCTGGTGTCCGAAACCAAGATCCAGGGAACAGCTGCTGAGCAACTCGCCCGAGTTGGTGACCGGACAGGAACCACATGACGCGGATCGCTGCCGTACACGGTGCCCTCGCACCACACCGTCACACCCAGGCCGAGATCACCGACATGGTGGCCCGCACCTGCCTGCCGGAGGGCGCGGACCGTCAGGTCCTGGACCGGCTGCACCACAGCGCGAAGGTCCGCTCGCGCCACATGACGCTGCCCCTCGAACGGTACGGGGAGCTGGACGGGTTCGGCGCCGCCAACGACGTCTTCATCACCGCCGCCACCGACCTGGGCGCCAAGGCCGTCCGGGGTGCCCTGCACACGGCCGGTCTGTCCCCGGCCGACGTGGACCTGCTGATCTTCACCTCCGTCACGGGCATCGCCACGCCCTCGATCGACGCACGGCTGGTCGGCCGCCTCGGACTGCGGCCGGACGTCAAGCGGCTGCCCCTGTTCGGCCTGGGCTGTGCAGGTGGCGCCGCCGGCCTGTCCCGTACGCACGACTACCTGCTGGGCCGGCCCGACCAGGTGGCGGTGCTGCTGTCGGTCGAGCTGTGTTCGCTCACGTTCCAGCGCGACGACGCGTCCATGGCCAACCTGGTCGCCACCGCGCTGTTCGGGGACGGCGCCGCCGCGGTCGTCGCCTGCGGCGCGGACCGCCCGGACGAGACCTCCGGCCCGACGATCGTGGACACCCGCAGCCATCTGTATCCGGACACCGGGCGCGTCATGGGCTGGGACATCAAGGACTCCGGCTTCCAGGTGGTCCTCGACTCGCAGATCCCCGATGTGGTGCGCCGTTACCTCGCGGACGACGTCGAGGGGTTCCTCGGTGACCACGGACTGAAGCCGAAGGACGTGACCACCTGGGTGTGCCACCCCGGCGGCCCCAAGGTCCTGGAGGCCGTCACCGAGGCCCTCGACCTGCCCGAGGACGCACTCGATGTGACCTGGCGTCACCTGGCCGACGTGGGCAACCTGTCCTCCTCGTCGGTGCTCCACGTACTGCGCGACACCCTGGCCGAACGCCGCCCGCCACCGGGCACGCCGGGCGTACTGCTGGCCATGGGCCCCGGCTTCGCCGCCGAACTCGTCCTGCTGCGCTGGTAGTTCGGGCCACCGAAGAACACGAGAGACACGCCGGACACGCAGCGCAGGCAGCACACGAAGGACACGAAGGACACGAAGGACACGACACATGATCTGGTACGGACTGCTGGTGGCCGCCGTCGCCGCCGAGCGCGTCGCCGAACTCGGCGTCGCCCGCCGCAACGAGCGGTGGAGCATCGCCCGTGGCGCGACCGTGAGCGGGCAGGGCCACTACCCGGCGATGGTCGCCCTCCACACCGGCCTGCTGGTCGCCTGTCCGGCCGAGGTGTGGCTGGCCGGCCGGCCCTTCGTACCCGCTCTGGCCTGGCCGATGCTGGCCGTGCTGGCGGGCGCCCAGGCGCTGCGGTGGTGGTGTATCCACGCCCTGGGGCCCCGTTGGAACACCCGGGTGGTCGTCGTCCCCGGCCTGCCGCTGGTGACGGACGGCCCCTACCGGTGGCGGTGGCTGCGGCATCCGAACTACGTGGCCGTCGTCGCCGAGGGCCTGGCCCTGCCCCTGGTCCACACCGCCTGGATCACCGCGACGGTGTTCACGGTGCTCAACGCCGCCCTGCTCACCGTCCGCGTCCGCTGCGAGAACCGGGCGCTGGCCGCCTCGACCACGGCGACCGCACCGGCTCCGGTGTGATCGACGTACTGGTGGCCGGCGGTGGACCGGCCGGTCTGGCCGCCGCCATCCATGCCGCGCTCGCCGGTCTGGAGGCCGTCGTCGTCGAACCCCGGTCCTCGCCCGTGGACAAGGCGTGCGGAGAGGGCCTCATGCCCAGTGGCGTCGCCGCGCTGCGGGCCCTGGGCGTCGAGGAGGTCACCGGCCGCGAACTGCGCGGCATCCGCTACGTGGACGGCGCCACCCACGCCGAAGCGTCCTTCCGCGGCCGCACCGGGCTGGGAGTCCGCCGTACTACGCTGCACTCCGCGCTGCACGAGCGCGCGCTCGGCCTCGGCGTGCGCATGCTGCCGGGCAGGGTCGGCGAGGTGCGCCAGAACGCGGACACCGTCACCGCCGCCGGAACCACGGCCCGCTGGCTGATCGCCGCCGACGGCCTGCACTCCCCGGTGCGCCGCGCCCTGGGGCTGGAACTGCCGCGCCGCCCCCACGGCCGCTACGGACTGCGCCGGCACTACCTCGTCGAACCGTGGACGGACTTCGTGGAGGTCCACTGGTCGCGGCACGGCGAGGCGTATGTGACACCGGTCGGCGACGACCTGGTGGGCGTCGCGATCCTCAGCCGCAGCCGTCGTGGGTACGACGACCACCTGACCGCCTTCCCGGCCCTCGCCGCGTCGCTGCGCGGCCCGGCGACGACGGAGGTACGCGGCGCCGGACCGCTGCGCCAGCGGGTGCGGCGCAGAGTCGCCGGCCGTGTCCTGCTCGTCGGTGACGCCGCGGGCTACCTGGACGCCCTCACCGGCGAGGGTGTCGCCCTCGCGCTGGCGACGGCCGGGGCCGCCGTCCGCTGCCTGGCCGCCGGGCGGCCGGACGCGTACGAGCGCGCCTGGGCCCGGCTGACCCGGCGGCATCGGCTGCTGACCGGGGCCCTGCTGGCCGCCGGCCGCCGGCCCGGCACCGCCCGTCTCATCGTCCCCGCGGCGTCCCGGCTGCCCCCGCTGTTCTCGGCGGCCGTCCACGCGCTTCAGTAGGGCCCAGGCCCGGCACGCGCGGCGTCCGGGTTTCCCCCGAGGGGCACATGAGGTGCAAGCTGGAGGGGAGGCCGCGCGTCGCGATCCCGGGCGGGCTCGGCACACGTGGTCTCGCATCTCCTATTGGGCTCCCCGAGCCCGGCGAGGAGGGAAGCGAGATGACAGAACAGGTCACCACCGGTACGCGTTGGCGCCTGGCCGGTGATTGGTTCGACGTGTGCAACTGCGCCATACCGTGCCCCTGCACGTTCGCGCAGCCCCCGACCTACGGCGACTGCGAAGGCGTGCTGGTCTGGCACATCCGCGAAGGAACCTTCGGCGACGTGCGGCTCGACGATCTCAACGTCCTGATGCTCGGCTCCTTCGTGGGCAACGTCTGGTCCGGCGAGCACAGCGACGCGTACGCCGCGGTCTTCCTCGACGAGCGCGCCGACGACCAGCAGCGCGATGCGCTCGGAACCATTTTCGGCGGTGAGGCGGGCGGCTGGCCGGCGCAGTTCGGCGCGATGCTGCGCCCCGAGATGCGCGGCATGGACGTCGCCCCCATCCATGTGGAGATCGACGAGGACCTCGCCACCTGGCGAGCGGAAATTCCCGGCCGGGTCACGGCCACCGCCGAGGCGCTCACGGGCCCGACGGCTCCGGAGGGCGCACGCGTCCAGGTCCACAACGCCCCCGGCGCCGAGGTCGGGCCGGGCCAGGTCGCCACCTGGGGTCGGGCGACCGTCGACCGCGCCGACGCGTTCGGCTTCTCCTGGGACCGCTCGGGGAAGTCGAGCAAACACTTCCCGTTCGACTGGAGCGGTCCTGACTGAGGAACCGGGCAGGAACTGGGCTCGAACTGGGCTGGGTGGTCCAGGGGGCGGTGCGCTGGTGAGTCACATGCCGTCCATCGACGGCGTCGATCCCCGCAGCCCCGGCAGCAGCCAGTCCTGGAACGGCGCGAGCGCGGCCAGCACGAGGAACGCCACGCCCACCACCCGGGCGAGCAGCGGGCCACGGGACCACAGCTTCTCCACGAAGACCACCACGGCCAGGGCGGCCATCGCCGCCACGTTCATCACGCCCAGCGGGATCAGGACGACCATCAGTCCCGCGCAGCAGCCGACGCAGTAGGCGCCGTGATGGACACCCACCCGGAGGTCACGGGCCGGCTGCCGGAATCCGGCGTAGCGCACCAGCTGGCTCAGGGGGTCGCGGCAGTGCCGCAGACAGACGTACTTGAGGGGGCCGAGCTGATACAGGCCCGCGAGCAGGAAGGTCACCGCGCCGATCCAGCGCCCGGCGGTCGGATGGTCGTCCACCAGGCCGCCGGTGAGGGCCAGGGCCGCGTAGGCGAGCAGTCCGAAGGCGGTCCACACCAGCAGATACCCGCCGACGAACTCGACGGTACGCACGGTCCGCGTCCAGCCGGAGGACTGCCGGCCGATTCCGCGCACCCAGGTAATGGCCACCGGCGCCATGGACGGCAGCATCATGGCCGCCATCATCGTCACCCACAGCAGCAGGAAGACCGGCAGCGCCATCCCCATCGTGCCGGGCTCGACCCCCATGTCCCGGGCCTGCCCGACCGTCAGCGCCCAGGCGGGCACCGCGATGAGAAGGATCAGGAACCAGGCGGTCGCGAGATCCCGCGTCGGCAACAGGCCTCCGCCCGCTCCGGTCGGCGCGGGCGACCGGGTGGACGCGAAGGCGGAAGTCCGGATGTGACGCATGGGCGTGTACTCCTGGCGGCTGATTCCAGGACAGCACGCATGCCTGTGCGACGCGACCCGAGGCCCGCGACCCTACGCCGGAACCGGCGTCGCCCCCTCGTAGGAGCGGCCGATCGCGGCGCTCGTGGAACACCGCGGCCGTCTTTCCCTCGACCCGTTCCTGCCCAGCCACATCAGCCACGGCCTCAGAGGGCTGGCGGCGGGTTTCCCCCTGGCGGTGTACCTGTTCGTCGGCTGGGAGAACTCGGCCGCGCTGGCCGAGGAGACGGAGAATCCGCGGCGCGACGTCGGCCGCGCGGTGTTCTCCTCCATCGCGATCATGACGGTGAGCTACGTTCTGTTCGCCTACGCCACGGTGACCGGCTTCGGCTACGACGTCACCAGGCTCGGGGCCTCCCCGATCCCCTTCGTCGAGGTGGCCCAGCACACCCTCGGCGCACTGGCGTTCCTCACCTATCTGGGCGGTCTGACCTCCACGCTCGGCGTGCTGATCGCCGGCATCAACTCCCAGGCCCGCCTGGTGTTCAACGCCGGGCGCGAGGGACTGCTTCCGTCCTTCTTCGGCTACGTGCACCCCATCCGCCGCACACCGAACAACGCGATCATCACCTTCGCCGCCATCTCGCTGCTGATCATCGGCGGCTGGGGCCTGGGCCACCTGCTGGGATCCGCCGGCGGCTCGATGGACCCGGTGGTCTTCTTCACCGAGTCCATCGACCCTCGGCGCCATCCTGATCCTGCTGGTCTACCTGGCGTCCAACATCGCCCTGCCGCTGTACTACCGCAGGTACCGGCCGCAGGAGTTCCGGGTGGTCCGGCACCTGGTGCTGCCCGCGCTCGGCACCCTGGCCATCCTGGTCCCGCTGTACTACCTCGCCAAGCCGGGCCAGCCCGCTCCGTACAACTGGTTCCCCTACGCGGCGCTGGCCGCCCTGGTCGCCGCCGTCGGCTACGCCGCCCTCCTGGTCCGCCGCGACCCGACCCTGGCCGAACGCGTCGGCTCCGTCGTCGCCGACGCGGACTGAACCCGTGAACCCGATCGGCTACAGCCGCGCACCGATTCCGGTCAGTGCCCGGACTTCCATCTCCGCCTGCTTGTCCGGATCCGCGGGGCGCCTGCTGAACACGGTGCCGAGGTAGCCGCACACGAACGAGAGGGGGATCGACACGATGCCGGGGTTCATGAGCGGGAACCAGTGGAAGTCGACGCCCTTGATGATCGCCGTGGGGGTGCCCGAGACCGCCGGCGAGAAGACGATGAGCACGAGGCAGGACACCAGGCCGCCGTAAATGCTCCACAGCGTCCCCGAGGTGTTGAAGCGTTTCCAGTACAGCGTGTAGAGCATCGTCGGCAGGTTGGCGGAGGCGGCGAGCGCCAGGGCCAGCGACACGAGGAAGGCGACGTTCTGTCCGTCGGCCACGATGCCGCCGATGATGGCCAGGAAACCGATCACGATCGCCGTCAGTCGGGCCACCCGGATCTCGGACCGGGGATCGGCCTTACCGCGCCGTATCACGTTGGCGTAGACGTCATGGGCGAACGAAGCCGAAGCGGCCAGGGTCAGACCGGCCACAACCGCCAGAATCGTCGCGAAGGCCACCGCCGAAACGACGCCCAGGAGCACAACTCCACCGATACGGAAGGCGAGCAGAGGCGCCGCGGAGTTTTCGCCGCCCGGGGCGTGAACGATCACGTCGGAACCGACCAGCGCTGTGGCGCCGTAACCGACGACGAGGATTCCCAGGTAGAACGTGAACATCGACCAGGAGCACCACACCACCGATCTGCGCGCCTCCTTGGCATTGGGCACGGTATAGAACCGCATCAGCACGTGCGGGAGGCTGGAGATACCGAGGACCAACGCCAGTGCCAGGGAGACGAACTCGAGTTGGCTCGTCGCGTTATGGCCGTACAAACTGCCCGGTTCGAGCAGTCGTTCGCCCAACGGGCTGTTCTGCGTGGCTTGCCGCAGGAGCGCCGAGAAGCTGAATCCGAACTTGCCGATGATGAAAACGCTGATGAAAGTCACACAGATCAGGAGAAGGACGGCTTTGATGATCTGGACCCAGGTCGTGCCCTTCATCCCGCCCACCAGGACGTAGAGGAGCATGACGACGCCCACGCCGCTGATGAGGAGCGCCTGCCCGCCCCTGGTGTGCACGTTCAGCAACAGGGCCATCAGTCCACCGGCGCCGGCCATCTGGGCGAGCATGTAGAAGAACGTGATCACCAGGGTGGCGTTGGCCGCGGCGGCCCGCACCGGGCGCTGCCTCATACGGAAGGCCATCACGTCGCCCACGGTGAAGCGCCCGGTGTTGCGCAGCCTCTCGCCGATGAGCAGGAGGGCGACCAGCCAGGCGACCAGCCATCCGACGGAGTAGAGGAACCCGTCGTAACCATGGACGGCGATCGCCCCGGAAATCCCCAGGAAGGAAGCCGCGGAGAGGAAGTCGCCGGACAGCGCTATGCCGTTCTGCACACCGGTGAAGGAACTGCCCGCGGCGTAGTAGTCGGATGCCGTCTGGTTCCTGTTGGTGACCTTGTAGACGATGAACAGAGTGATGACCACGAATACCAGGAACACGCTCATATTGAGCATGGGGCTGCCGGTCGCGCCGGCGGCTG
>Ga0136846_1232313_pt1 | contig 11161 bp, 10 predicted proteins | sample HopSoiMetagenom2_FD_96841 | JGI IMG/M metagenome (GOLD analysis project Ga0136846, IMG submission 96841) | Grasslands soil microbial communities from Hopland, California, USA - 2 Assembly 2016 (version 4) | ecosystem: Environmental > Terrestrial > Soil > Grasslands | place: USA: Hopland... | reverse complement strand
CCGTTTCTCGGAGCCATTCTCGCCGCGCTCATTCCCATCATGCCGGCGTTGGCGCAGTTCGATACTGTCGGCCCGGTGGTCGTGATCTTCATAGCGGTGCTTTCATTGCATCTCATCTCCGCCAATCTTCTGATTCCAAAATTTATCGGCTCGCGCGTCAACATTGGCCCGGTTGCCGCCACCATCGGCCTGCTCTTCTGGGGTTGGCTTTGGGGCGTAATGGGCATTTTGCTCGCGGTACCGCTGACCGCCTTCGTCAAGCTGATCGCCGACTCCCATCCTTCCCTCATCCAGATTTCCAATCTGCTCGCTGAAACTCCTCGCTCTCCGCGCCCCTGGCCGCAACCCGGCTCGCAAGCCCCACCGCGCGCCGTTCCCTTCCTGGGCAACGCCCCTCAAAGCGACAGCAAAGACTAATCACGCCACAATTGATTGTTTGAATGCGGGTTCGCCGTAAGGGTGCCGCACCCTACGATTTTCAGGGTGGGGGGTTAGAGGAAGGTTCACCACAAATGAATGTGGGAGCCTCATAATCTCCGTATTCCCCGCCGTTTTCCCCAAAAAACTCCTTCGCTTCCCCTTCACCGTTAACAAACTAGCTCCATCCACCACCGATTACACAACTATTACAGAATCTCAAATCACCTCATGCTACGTTTTATTAGCAGTGAACGATTCTAAGGTCGAGGACTCGGGCCAACTATGAGCGTATTCTCCGAAGACAGAACTTTTCAGCAGCCTTTCAACTGGACCACCACCGGTTTCATGATCGCTTTCCACTTGTGCGCCATTGCGGCGCTGTTCATGCTCACGTGGACCGGCGTCGCGCTCGCCGTGCTGCTCTATTGCATGGCCGGTTGCCTCGGCATCGGTATGGGCTATCACCGGCTGCTCACTCATCGCGGCTATAAAACTCCAATTTGGATGGAATATTTCCTGACGCTCTGCGGCACCTTCGCACTCGAAGGCGGGCCCATTGCCTGGGTTGCCACTCATCGCATCCATCACCAGAACACCGACAAAGAAGGCGACCCCCATTCACCGCAGGATGGCGGCATCTGGGCTCACATGGGCTGGATTATCACCGGCAAAGCCATGCATCAGAACACCGACGAGCTTTTGCCCTACGTCCCCGACCTGCGCAAACACAAATTTCATATGTGGATCACCACGTACCACTGGGTGCCCAGCGTAGTTCTCGCGGTCATTATCGCGTTCGCCTTCGGCTGGAAAGTGATGATGGTGGCGATGTTCCTTCGCGCCGTCCTCGGCTTGCACTCCACCTGGCTCGTCAACTCCGCCACGCACATGTGGGGCTCGCGCCGCTTCATCACCACCGATACTTCCACCAATAGTTTTTGGGTTGTAATCCTGACCTTCGGCGAAGGCTGGCACAACAATCATCACGCCGCCCCGCAAGCCGCCCGCCACGGCCTGGCCTGGTACGAAATCGACATGAACTGGTACGGCATCGCGGTCCTGCGCGCCCTGGGCCTATCCTGGGACATCAAGTTCAACAAGCTAACTCCCGACGCCCACCTACCCCAACCGCAAACAGTCGCACCAGTAGCGCTCCCCGTAAGCCCAGCAGAGCCCGAACCAGTAGCGGCCGGCGATTAAGCCGTCGCGCTCAGTGTCATAGACTTCACTCCGGGTGGCATAGACTTCAGTCTGTGTCCCTCTTAGTTTCTTTAAAAACGAACCGCCGCTCCACAAGCAATTCCCCGTGGAATCCTCAGCCATGGCGATCTGCTCATAGCACGTGTGAGAATCACAACCTATAATCAACATCGCTCGGCTGCTTCCCTCCGGGCCTTGCCTATTAACGCAACCAAGTTTAGTCGGTGTTACAAGCCGACAACGTCATCCAATCAGCCGCACGAACACTCCGAGGAGCCGATCTATGAACGTACGAACTGCAGTGCGATTTTTGTTGCTGCTGATGCTTGGCGTTCTCGCGGGCAATGCGCTTGCCCAGAAAAACGACGCCCCAGCCGATACCGTCGTGCTGCATGGAAAGATCTACACCGTCAACGCCAAGCAGCCGTGGGCGGAAGCGCTGGCGATCCGCGGCGGTAAAATCATTGCCGTTGGTTCGGAGAAAGACATCGAGAGCTATCGCGGCGCCTCCACTCGGGCGATCGACGCCAAAGACCATTTGGTTCTTCCAGGTTTCGTCGATACTCACGTCCATTTCATCGGCGGCGCCTTTGGTTTGCAACACGTTAAGCTGGACGATGCTGCGACAATCCCTGAAATTCAGAAGCGAGTGAAAGAGTACGCCGCTGCGCATCCTGGGACCTCTTTCATTCAGGGATTTGGCTGGATGTATCCGGTGTTCGGTAAGGATGCCTTGCCCGACAAGAAGTACCTCGATGAGGTGCTGCCCGATCGCCCCTCCTTGCTATCCGCCTACGACGGCCATACCTCCTGGGCAAACAGCAAAGCCTTGCAGATGGCGGGCATCACGCGCGACACCCCCAATCCACTGAACGGCATCATCGTTCGTGACCCGCAGACCGGCGAGGCGACCGGCGCACTCAAGGAAGCGGCGGGAGAGCTGGTCTCACGGCTGATACCTGAACCTACTCGGGAGCAAAAACTAGCCGCGTTGCGTCAAGGAATTCAATACGCCAATCAACTCGGATTGACTCGCGTGCATAGTGCAGGCGGCGATGACGTCAATCTGGACCTTCTCGACGAACTCCGTCGCGCAGGGCAGCTCACACTGCGCTTCTATGTCGCTCCTTTTCTGGAGCCACCAGTGCTCGCGCCGGAGACTATCGAAAAAGTGGAAAGGTTACGCCAAACCTACCACGATGAATGGATCGATGCCGGAGCCGTGAAGTTTCTTGGGGACGGCGTCATCGAGGCGCATACCGCCGGCATGCTCGAGCCTTACACGGATGATCCGACTCTGATCGGAAAGCCCAATTGGGGTGCTGAACAATATACCAAAGCAGTTACAGAGTTGGATCGCCGCGGCTTTCAGATCTTCACGCACGCCATCGGCGATCGCACCATCCAGCAGACTTTGGACGGTTACGCTGCAGCTCACAAAGCCAACGGCACCAAAGATTCCCGCGACCGAATCGAGCACATCGAAGATCCCAGCGCGGCCGAGATTCCGAGGTTTGGACGGGAGGGTGTGATCGCTAGCATGCAGCCTCTCCACGCTTATCCGAACGAAGACATTTTGCAGGTGTGGGCGCGCAACGTTGGACCCGAACGTGCCCAGCGAGCGTGGCCCTGGCACGATATTGCAGCCGCCGGAGGGCACTTGGCTTTCGGCAGTGACTGGCCGGTCGTCACCTTGAATCCGTGGCCCGGATTGCAGAACCTGCTCACCCGCCAAACCACCGAGGGCAATCCTCCTGGTGGGTGGATTGCCAAGGAATGCATCACGCTCCAGCAGGCCATCGATGGCTACACACTCGGTGCGGCCTACGCAGGCCGGCGCGAAAAGTCCGAGGGCTCCGTAGAGATCGGGAAAGTCGCAGACGTGATCGTCGTATCGCAAGACCTGTTTCACACCGATGCGCACAAAATCGGCCAAACACAGGTCCTCATAACCATTGTCGCGGGAAAAGTCACATACCAAGCGCCCGACTGGGCCAAGGATCCATCCCCGACAACGAGCCGCTAGAGACGCAAGCGCGTGCCTGCGTTTTGATTCGGACGTTGTAGTAGGGCCGCGCCAGCATCGTCGCAAGCAGTTTTGCTCGCCTATTTGCCGTAGAATACGCACGTCATGCGCATCACTAGACGCACCAAAGCCATCGCTTTCTTTATAGCGCTTGGCGCTTGTCTGGTCGCGCTGGCGGTTTTCCTCAACGTTAGTTGGATCGTCTTTCATCAGCGGAGCACCTGGCTTTTGGTGCTCGGCATCATCTTCTTCAGCGTTATCATCGCCGGCCTGGTCGTAAACACGATTTTCATCGTCCGCGAAATCAAACGTAACGAGCGCCAGGACACTTTTCTCAACGCCGTCACCCACGAGCTGAAGACCCCGATCGCTTCGATCCGCCTGTACCTGGAAACATTGCAAAGCCGTCCGGTGGACGACGCACAGCGCCGCGATTTCTATCGCATCATGCTCGAAGATTCCGAGCGCCTCCTCGGTACCGTCGAGCAGGTTCTGAAAGCCGGCGAAGTACGTCACTCCACCAAGCGCCGCAACTGGCAGGAAGTGAATCTCGCCACTATCGTTTCCGAAACTCTGGAACTCGCGCGCCTCCGCCATCATCTGCCAGAAGAAACGCTGCGGTTCGGTGTGCATCCCAATGGCGAACTGCTTGTGATGGGCAATCCTGAAGAGCTGCGCACCGCCGTTTTTAACCTGTTCGACAACGCTGTCAAATATTCAGGCACGGACAAGGACATCATCGTCGATGTCATCACGCCAGACCTCGACACCATCGCGGTCAGCGTGCGCGATCGCGGCATCGGGATCTCCGCGCCCGAACTCAAGCGCCTGTTCAATCGCTTCTATCGCGTGCCCAGCCCCGCATCTGGAAAGGTCAAGGGCACCGGCCTCGGCCTGTTCATCGTTCGCTCGATTGCCCGACGTTACGGCGGAGACGCTTTCGCCGAGAGCCAGGGTGAAGGCCTCGGCAGCACCTTCACGATTCGCCTGCCGCGGGTCTACCGCGCATGAGCCGCATCCTGGTGGTCGAGGACGAAGCCCATCTCGCGGAGGGATTGCGCTTTAATTTGGAAGCCGAAGGTCACGCGGTGACCGTCACAGGAAAGGGCGAGGAAGCGCTCGATAAGTTGTTGGTAAAAAAGGAGGCGTTCGACGCCATGGTCCTCGACGTCATGCTCCCGGGAAAGGACGGCTTCACCGTGGCACGCGAGCTTCGCGATGCGCACCTTTATATCCCTGTGCTGATGCTCACGGCGCGCAGCCGCTCTGAGGACGTTTTGAAGGGATTCGAGTCTGGCGCCGACGATTATTTGCCGAAGCCGTTCAATCTGGCGATTCTGATGGCGCGACTGGAAAGCCTTCTGCGCCGCAAGAACTGGATGCGCGATCACCCGCCGTCTGCTGTAGCGGACATTGCGAGGTCAGCGGCCGATAGTTCTTCCGAGCCGTCAACGTTCAAATTCGACGGCAAGTTGGTCGATTTTCAGCGACTTGAGCTGCGTTCGGGAGATCAGGTTTTCCAGCTCACCTTGATGGAGTCCGAATTCCTGCGCTATCTGATCCGTAATAGCGGGCGTCCGGTATCGCGCAAAGAGATACTGCAGGACGTTTGGGATCTCCACGAAGACACGGACACGCGCGCCATCGACAACTTTGTGGTCCGCTTGCGGCGATACATCGAACGAGAACCTTCCAAGCCTCGTCATCTGCTGACGGTTCGCGGATTGGGCTACGAATTTGTGCCAAACCCAGGCAAATAGCAGGCCGCCGCTGTGGAATTATGCCCACACTCGGAATCCTGCCCACAATAAAAAGCGCAGCGTCCATTTGTCGACATGCTGTTGACGTGCACACCCGAGTACTGCGCCTTCTGGTGCGCCAGAGTCGAAGCGCGACTCCGCCCTGAGGAACGGCTGGAATTTGCAGGGAAAACCGATTCTTACAGGAGAAACGCACGTACGCAGCCGAACAACATCCCCGTAGGGACGCGCGCCGTCAGGTGCACTGGTTATAATTCAAAGCAAAAGAGTCTTAATTGTGAGCGGCGCAGAGTTCGCGATTACTCTCGTTGCCGAAAACGGCACTCCGGTCCCGATCCTAAACGCATAGGATAACCCTGGGTGGTCACCACCACTCCCGTGGACCGGGGTGCCAGTCATGCAGTTCGAATTTTCCACGGCGCTTTCGAAATTTTCGCTCTTTACAGTCGGTCACTCGGCCCAGGGGTGAGATACATCATGTATCCCATCAATCCGACAAACCCGAGCAACATTGAAATCACGATTGCCACCAACACCATCATCTGCCCCCAGTTTTTTCCTCATCGGCCGGTACGCGAACATGTTCGTGGGAGAGCAGGAGTACTGCCATACAGCGTTTACCTTAATCAGCTCCGGAAGATCGATCAGCTCTATTCAGATGAAAATAAATGGTTTACCGGCAGCATTCAGTGGAATTTTTACGCCGTTTGCAGAGCGTTTACAGCAGCTTAACCAACTGGCGGCGTTCCGTTTCACCGCGTTCATTCCCGAACTGGGTCTAGCTCTGCGGATACCGCGGCAGATTCGGAGGGATGCCCAGATGCCGCGTGCCCCATTTGCACAATACGCTCATCGGCTCGATCAGTTCGCGGCCTGCGCGGGTCAGCGAATAGGTGACCTGCGGCGGCGAGGCCCGCTTGATCGTGCGCTTTACAATTCCATCGGCTTCCAGCTGGCGTAGTTGTGCGGTCAGCACCTTTTCGCTGATTCCGGGCAGCAACTGGCGCAACTGCGCAAAGCGCTTGGGCGCGAAACCCAAGTGCCAGATCGCCAGGGTCTTCCATTTCCCGCCGATCGCGTTGATCGTTCCCTGCACCGGACATCCGTAATGATCCTTCACCGCTCCTCCATAGTGCCAAACCGAACTACTTGCCCAAGCTCACTTACGGCCGCTTACACGCCTACGCACGCTTCGCGGATCGGGCTTACTTAATTGTGCGTACTTCCCGCAGTCACAATACGGTTGTACGATTTTGCGGCAATCTGAAGTGTTAGACGACAAACAAAGTGCTTCAGCAAGCATGCGATATGTTTTACCAAAGCAGAAGGAGAAAGCCATGATTTTGATCACCGGTGTAAGTGGCACAGTCGGACGGGAAGTGCTGAACGCGGTGGTGCGCACAGGGCAGCCACATCGAGCGATGTATCGTGCCAAGGAAGATGCCGCAAAGGCGCCGTCCGGCACCGAAGCGGTCATCGCCGACTTCGCCGACAAGGCCAGCCTTGCGGCGGCGTTGCGCGGGGTCGACAGCGTATATTTGGTCTGCTCACCCATTCCCGACCTTCCGCAACTTGAAGGCAACATGATCGACGCGTGTCAATCCGCCGGAGTTCGCCGAATTGTGCTGAACTCCGCGCTAGGCGCTGGAGACTATCCGAAATCATTTCCTGCGTGGCACCGCAAGGTGGAAGACAAACTGACAGCCACGAAGCTGGCCTTCTGCATTTTGCGCCCGAACAGTTTTTTGCAGAACATCGTGGCGTTTTATGCGCCAACGATTCGGACGCAGGGCGCATTTTATGCCGGCATGGGAAAGGCGCGTGTGAGTTACCTGGATGTTAGGGATATCGCCTCAGTCGCCGGCAAAGCGCTGGAGGGCGGCGAGCATGACGGCAAGACCTACGAATTGAACGGGCCAGAAGCGGTGACCTATACAGAACTCGCCGATCGAATCACCAAACAAACCGGAGTCGCGGCGAACTACGTGGATATTCCAGTCGACGCGCAACGCAAGGCCATGCTCGATCAAGGAATGCCGGAATGGCAAGTCACCGCGCTGCTCGATCTCCAGGCGTACTACACCGGCGGCCAAGGCGGTACAACGGACGGACTGCTGACGCGCCTGCTCGGCCGCGAACCCATCATGCTCGATCAATTTCTGAAAGAAAATGCCGCCGCGTTCCGCAGTCAAGCGGCAAACGCTTAAATCTCATTGCAGCAAAGACCGCTTGACGTGGTGGCAAGCGATTCGATAAGACATCGGCTATGAACTTTACACATCAATGCATTCTTACCGTGGTGCTGCTGGGCTTGGCGCTGTCTTCGGTGAACGCCCAGGAAGTTCAGAAGCTTGATCCAGGGTTGGACAAAATTGTCGCGCCGGACGCTAAAGCGGAACGCATCGCTACCGGCTTCAACAAATGGACCGAGGGGCCAGTGTGGACGCGCGAAGGGACGCTGTTGTTCGCGGAGATCCCGGCAAACAACATTGATATTTGGGCGCCGGGCCGGGAAGCAAAAGTCTTCATCCATCCCAGCGGCTATGAGGGCAGCGAGCCATTCAAGGGCACCGAGCCGGGATCGAATGGCATGACGCTCGACCCGGATGGCCGGGTTTCCGTGGCCGGGCACGCGCGCCGCAATGTGTGGCGATTGGAGACGGTGGACCCCAAGGCGCAAATCACGGTTCTCGCTGACGCCTACGAAGGCAAAAAATTTAACAGCCCGAATGATCTGGTGTATAAATCCGACGGCTCCCTGTACTTCACCGATCCCCCTTATGGATTGCCGACCCAGGCTGACGACGATCCGCAAAAAGAATTGAAATTCAACGGAGTGTTTCGCATTCCCGATGCTCGCAAGCAGAAGCCCGGAGCTGCGCCCGACAATGCCAAGCTGCAAGTGATCATCCAAGATTTGCCGCGGCCAAACGGCATTGCTTTCTCGCCAGACGAAAAATTCCTGTACATCGCGGATTCCGGCAAGAAAGTGTGGATGCGCTATCCCGTAAATAAGGATGGATCGGTGGGCGCGGGAACTTTATTTTGCGATCCTTCGTCGGACAAAACTCCCGGCGGGCCGGACGGCATCCGCGTGGATAAGAAGGGAAATTTGTATGGCTCAGGCCCGGGCGGCGTCTGGATCATTTCGCCGGAAGGCAAGCATCTGGGCACGGTAAAAATTCCGGAGGTGTTAAGCAATGTGGCGTGGGGCGACGCCGGCTCTACGCTTTACATCACCGCGAGCACCAGCATCTACCGCATCAAGCTGAAGATTCCAGGCGTTCGGAACTGAAACGGAAGCAGCGACGATGCGTTCACGTGCGCATTCCACGGTGTGACGAACGCAAGGACGCAAACTCGATCCAGACGTAGTTGTGCGCTCCGCCTTCGGTGCGGCGTAGGGCGCGCGGTTAACCTTAACAATACATAGCCACGCGTAAGCAGCAAAAGCAGCCCTCTGCTGCGTGTTATCTTCACAGTGTAGTCTCCCTCTCTGTTCTCCCCCCTTCTGAGCATTCATTCATCCTGCATTTCGAGAGCGCAATGGCAAAAAGACGACGATTGGGAGAAGTTTTGCAGCAGCGCGGACACGTGTCGGCGGACGATTTGAATCGAGCGTTGCAAGAGCAACGAGGAAAACTCATTCATTTGGGTGAAGTACTTTTGCAGCGCGGCACGGTGTCGAAGGAAGACCTGGTTGCGGCGCTGAGTGAAGTGACTACGCTGCCTTACGTAGACTGCACGATCGTGGAGGTCCCGCCGGACATTCTGAAAACGATTCCAGCTGATATGGCGCGCCGCGGCGACGTACTTCCGATCAAGTTGCAACACGGCAAACTGACAGTGGTTATGGCGGAGCCGCAAAATCTGCAACTGATCGACGAACTGCGGTTCAAGACGGGGAAGGAGATCGTTCCGCAGCTGGGGTTTCACGGCGAAGTCCGCGAAGCAGTAGCAAGACACTATGGCCGCGACGAGACACCCGCTGCCATCGACAATCGGCCGGAGCGCGCGGCCGAGGATATCGCCGGGATGGAGTTCATTTCCTCAAGCGAGCAACAGCGAAACATGGAAGCGATGCGAGAGATCCAGGCGGAACTGCTGCAGAAATCGAAAACCACCCCGGCGGTGCAAGTGGTGGCTTCGACCATCAAAACCGCGATTCAGCGATCCGCCAGCGATATTCACATTGAGCCGCAAGCGACGGAAACAGCTATCCGACTGCGTGTCGACGGAATCCTTCGAGACTACCAAACGATCCCGAAAGCGCTGCAGAATTCAGTGGCTTCGCGCGTGAAAATTCTTTCGGACATGGACATTTCAGAGCGGCGTGCTCCGCAGGACGGCCGTTTTCTGGTGAGGGTGGATGGGCGGCGCGTTGACCTGCGAGTTTCGACTCTGCCCACGCAGTATGGCGAGAAAGTGGTGATGCGGCTGCTGCAGTCCGACGCGCCGCTTGGTGACTTTTCCGGACTCGGGTTTCCGCAGGTGATTTCAGAAGAATTGAAGAGGATGCTGCGGTTGCCGCAAGGAATGATTCTGGTTACGGGGCCCACTGGATCGGGCAAAAGCACAACACTCTACGGGTCACTGGGTTATTTGCGCAATCCTTCCATCAATATCGTGACGGTGGAAGATCCGGTGGAGTACATGATCCCCGGATTGAATCAGGTGCAGGTGAATGTGAAGGCAGGCCTCACGTTTGCGTCCAGCCTGCGATCGATTCTGCGGCAAGATCCGGATGTCATCATGGTGGGAGAAATCCGCGACAAAGAAACCGCGGAGATATCCATCAAGGCTGCGCAGACCGGGCACATGGTGCTTTCAACGTTACACACTAACGACAGCGTTGGCGCTGTTACACGTCTGCTGGATATCGGCGTGCCCGGTTATCAAATCGCGGCAGCGGTTACGGGAATTGTGGCGCAGCGGTTGATCCGAAGACTGTGTTCGTGTCACCGCAGCGTTCCAGCAACCGCCGAGTACGGTTCCAGGCTGACGCTCGTAGGTGTCAGGACGCCACCAGAGATGCAGATTCTGCCGGTGGGCTGTGAAGATTGCGATTTCACCGGCTACAAAGGACGCATCGGCATTTACGAAATGCTGCCATTGAACGACGCGATCCGCGTCGCGATCCGCGAAGGCGGCCGAAACGATCACATCCGCGCCCTGGCGCGGCGCAATGGCATGCGGCTGATGCACGAATATGCATTGGAGCGGGTGATCGAAGGGACTACGACGTTGGACGAAGTGCAGCGCGTGGTTCCGATTGAATTGGTAGCGGCTGCAACTTGCAGAGCATGCCTGACGGAGCTTTCCGGATCATATGTATTTTGCCCGCACTGCGGAGAGAAAGTGCCCGAGGATCACAAAGGCTCTGAAGTTCATGAAGAAAAGCGTGAAGGAGTCATGAGCCGATGATGCCCCCTAGAATTCGCAAGAGCCGCAAGCAAGCGAGGGTTAGCCCGCGCGTTCATAGCGTACAGGATATCTCGCTGACTTATGAAGGGCACAGCGAGGAACTACTTGTCCGGCCGCCGGATTTGAGCCGCCGCGGAATGTTCATCAGCACCACGCGAGCATTTCCCGAAGGCGCGGTGCTGAATCTGAAATTTCGCCTGGCGGTGACCGGAGTGCAAGTTCGAACCAGGTGCGAAGTGCGGCACTGCCTCAGCGGCGTAGGCGTGGGCGTTGAATTTGTCGGACTTTCGTCGACAGCGGCCGATCAAATCGAGCAGGAGATCAAGCTGTG
>Ga0136846_1210909_pt1 | contig 11161 bp, 9 predicted proteins | sample HopSoiMetagenom2_FD_96841 | JGI IMG/M metagenome (GOLD analysis project Ga0136846, IMG submission 96841) | Grasslands soil microbial communities from Hopland, California, USA - 2 Assembly 2016 (version 4) | ecosystem: Environmental > Terrestrial > Soil > Grasslands | place: USA: Hopland... | reverse complement strand
CCTGGACCGTGAATCCTTCCCTCCTGGCAAGATCGCATCCCGCAGATGACACCGAGTACACGCATTCGGCGTCCCCAGCTTGACGCTCAAATCGGGCCTCGGCACGCGAAAACTATGATCGCGTCGCGGATCGACATCCATATACGTCGTCTGCGGCATGTGGCATTCGACGCACTGCGCGCCGGTTGATTTCATTGGATGGCGATGATGGATCTCGCCATCGTATTTGCCCGCCGGATGCTGATGACAAGAGGTGCAGACCTGATTGCCCGTGTGCTTGAGCTTAGCGCTATGTGGATCGTGGCAATCGGTGCAGCGGATGTTCTTGTGGAACATCTTGCTTTCCAGGAACGACGTGTACTCATACACCTCGTCCATGATCTGCCCGTCGGCGTGGTAGGCCGAGGATGTCAGCAGCTCGTTCGAAAAATAGTCGTAGTAATTGCAGCCCGCCGTTTATCCCGGCGCGATCACACGCCGCCGCGAATGGCACGGCGCGCAAGCCTGAATCTGCGGCACATTGCTGGTGTCCTTGAGATCAGCCAGCCCATAACCGCGTTTGCGGTCCCAAAAGAGCGAGCCCGACTTAGCCAGCTGCACGTGCAGGCTTCCCGGCCCGTGACACGCTTCGCAGCTTACGTCGATCTCGGACCAGGTCGTGTGATATTGGTTTTTCGCAACGTCAAAATTCTTCTGCAGATTCGTCGAATGACAGTCGGCACACATATGGTTCCAGCGCTGCGCCAGGCCCGTCCAGTGCAGCTCGTCGGTCGGATCGAGTTTTTCCTTCACGTCGGGTGGATCGAGGTGAAACCAGCGTTTGTTCCGCGTGTCCCACGAGATCCGCAAAACCTGCAATCGCGCCACTTCATCGGGCGGCATGTCGGCGGGCCGATCAAACTCCACCATGTATTGCTGCAATGGATCGACGCCAAAAACATACTTCACCTCAAAATCGGACAGTTTTCCATCCGGGCCTTCCGTATGGACGAAGAACTTCCCGTTGCGCTTGAACATTCGGGATGTCACGCCATGATGAGTCAGCTCTGCGTCTTTGAAATCGCCGAGCACCGTCATCTCTTTCGCTAAATCCATCGCCAGCTCATGGTGAGAGCCTTGCCATGCGCTGTGCTGAGATTCGTGGCACTGCGCGCAGCTCTGCCGGCCGACGAACTCGGCCCTGGCGTCGCCTGGCAAGCCGATATACCAGTCGGCCCAGACATAAATGGCAATCATCAGCGACAGAGCGAACAGCGTCGCAACAATTCCTATCTTCCGCCTCAGCCGCGGCAGATCACCAGAATCCGGTGGCGGCTCGGCAGCGGAAGTGCGACCCGCAGGACGAGGACTCTCTGCGGTCTTCTTACGATTCATGCGAACAGTGAGAACGATGAGGCGCGAATGCCAAAACCGAGACGCGCTGGCAGCGAAGGATTACACTTTCAGAATATTTGAAGCGCGCTCGCCGCGAAAGGTGGCGGTCTGCTTCGCTCGACGCGCCAAACCGCTATACTGCGGCGCTCGTGCAACCGCAGAACTTCCTCGCGCGCAAAGGATTGTTGGATGACGCCAGTCGCGACTGAACATGTGCTCGTGGTCCCCACACCCGTATTTCATAAGCTCGGACACTTTCAGGGCTTTTGCGGCGATACGGATCGATATTTGAAGGGCCTGCTCGACCCGGCGCATACCAGCTATCGCCCGCGATCGGCGATGGAGCAGGACCCGACCTTCAAACAGCTCATTCCCTACGTGATTTTTCGCCATCGCGGCCCTGGCGGCCAAACATTGCTCTTTCAATACACGCGCGGCAAAGGACAGGGCGAGAGCCGCCTGCATGCCAAGCGCAGCATCGGAGTCGGTGGTCACATTTCGGCTGACGATGCGGCACAAGCAAGCGCCTATGAAGAAGGCATGCGCCGCGAGCTGGAAGAAGAGGTCACCATCGATACAACCTACCGCGGTCGGATGGTGGGGCTGATCAACGACGACGAAACGGATGTAGGTCGTGTGCATTTGGGCGTCGTTCACCTCCTGGACGTGGAGCGCCCGGCGATTCAGCCGCGAGAAACCGACATCATGGACGCCGGCTTTCGCCCTGTCGCAGATCTCATCACGGATTTGCCGCGATTTGAGACTTGGTCGCAGATTTGCTTGAAAGCGCTGTTTGCGTAGGGTGTGTGAAGCGCCGCGGAACACACCATAATGACACGGCTGGTGCCTTTCGTCCGCGGGGCGCGCGGACTCCACGCACCCTACAAGGAAAATCACTATGTCCATCGAACGCCTTACTCGCCGCACTGCTCTAGCCACGATCGCTGTTGCCGGTCCAGCCGCCGCGCTCGCGCAAGCCGCGGACTCTACGAACGACGACCCGAACTGGAAAATCAAAAACGGCAGCATCAACCAATCGGTCGTGCAATGGTGCTTCAAGCCGATGCTGACGGAGGAGCTAGCCCGTCATGCCGCGGCTCTGGGCCTGAAGTCCGTCGAACTATGCCCTACCAGCGATTGGCCGAGCCTCAAGAAATACGGCCTGACCTGTGCCATCGCGAGCAGCCACGGCTTCGTGAAGGGTTGGAATCACAAAGAGAACTGGGACTACTGCGCCGAGAATCTCACGACCAACATCAACGCCGCAGCTGACTTCGGCTGCCCCTGTGTGATTACGTTCTCCGGCATGCGCGGCAACCTGCCCGCGGGCGCGGAAGGCGATGAAATCGGGAAGAAGAATTTTGTGGAAGGCATCAAGCGCGTGCTGCCGCTGGCAGCGCAAAGGAAAATCACGCTGGCGCTAGAAATGCTCAACTCTCGCGTCGATATCGAGATGAAAGGTCATCCCGGCTATCAGTGCGACTCCATCGAATGGGCCGTCGATGTCTGTAACCGCGTTGGCTCGGACCGCCTGAAAATCCTGTTCGACATTTATCACGTCCAAATTATGCAGGGCGACGTGATCGTGCGGCTGAAGAAATACAAGGACTACATCGCCCACTATCACACCGCCGGCAATCCGGGTCGCAACGAGATCGACGACACGCAGGAAATCCACTATCCCGGCATCATGAAAGCCATCGCCGACAGCGGCTACAAAGGCTTCGTCGGGCAAGAGTTCATCCCGACCTGGAAAGACCCCGTCGCCTCGCTCCGCCACGGCGTCCGCATCTGCGACGTCTGACCGTGGGGCAGGCTTCCAGCCTGCCACGAAGATATGGCAGGCTGGAAGCCTGCCCCCTATCGCGCCCTTGAATCCCGCCGATTCAGCTCATCGCGAATCTCTGCCGCCAGCTCGTATTTCTCATTAGCGATCGCGTCGGCGAGTTGCTCCTGGAGCGTGCGGCCGACGCGAAAATGCTGCCGCAGCGATTCACGCAGTTCGACCAGACGCTGCACCAACTCATCCTCGTCGAACTCCTCTTCGGCCTCGTAATCGACGAACACCTGCTTCATCCGGTCGAGACCTTTGGTGATCTCCTCAACCGCGGCTTCCGCGCCTTTGTCGCCCAGGGCCGACAGAGCCGCCGCCTGCGTGCGGTGAAAGAGCACGAACGGCCGGTATTGCTCGTGCGAGAGTGTCCACTGCTCGTCGGGCGAATGATCGCGGCAAAAATCCATCATGCCCAGCGTATGATCGGCATCCGCCACGGCCTGCGGAAACTCGCGGAGCGCCAGCCAGCAGATGCGGCGGTGATAGTACTGAACAAACTCCCGGTCGGCCTCCTCACACTCGTCCTCGGTCATGACATATTCGTCACCCTCGGTCAGCGTGCGGCCGATCAAGTAGTCATAGTACGAATCCGCACCCTGCGGCTTCTGTCCGTCGGGCCGGCCCTTCGTTTCGAGCTGCAACATGCCCAAATCGAGGCGCATTTGCAGGATTTCGCGGCCGTCATCCCCCTTTTTCTTCCGCACGCTGATGCCCTGCGGGTCATACGGCCAATCCCGAAGGATGCGGTCGATGTTTTCTTTCCGTGCCATTCGATAGGCCGGGCTGCCCCGCCTTGATGTTTCATCAACTCCAGCGCTGGATTATACACCCCTGACGAAAGACTGTGCAGTTCATTTCCTTCTTTGCCGGGTTTTCCTCGTTTGACACTTGACGCGGGGTTAGCGGCAAATCCAATTGACGCGCCGCGCGGTTCGCAGCCGTACCGTCTGTCCGTAAGATGACAGCAAAGGAGTCATGCATGGCAGCGCCTGATCGTGAAAAACAGCTTGCCGAAGCCGAGGAGATTCTGGGCGACCGGCTGAAGCAAGTCGGGTTTGTGCAGGGCCTGTTCTTTGGCCAGTATTTAGGTGATCGCCTGTTGCCTTATCCCGACGCGGCAACGGATGCTGCGACGACCGAGCTCGCTCAGCGGCTGCGCGAATTCTGCGCGCGCGAAATCGATCCGGTGGCGATCGACCGCAACGCGGAGATTCCGCAGTCGGTGATTACGGGGCTTGGGCAGCTGGGGAGTCTCGGCGCTTGTTTGCCGCGCGATTGCGGCGGGCTGGGACTTTCGCAAGCGTCGTATTGCCGACTGCTGGAGGTGCTCGGCGGGCACTGCGGCAGCACAGCGCTATTCGTTAACGCGCATCATTCGATCGGCCCGCGGGCGCTCGTCTTGTTCGGCACGCAAGAGCAGCAGCGGCGCTATCTCCCCAAGCTCGCCAGCGGCGAATGGATCAGCGCGTTTGCTTTGACTGAGCCGGAAGCGGGCAGCGACGCGGCGAATGTCCAATCGACGGCTACGCCGACCGCCGACGGCCGCGGCTATGTTATTAATGGCCAAAAAAAGTGGATTACAAACGGCGGCATCGCGCAGGTGCTGACCGTCATGGCCCGCACGCCGACGCCAGCCGGGCGCGAGAGCAAAATCACCGCGTTTCTGGTCACGCCCGATATGCCGGGCTTTGAAGTGGTCGAGAAGCGGATGGAAAAAATGGGCGTCCGCGGCACGGCCACCGCCCGCCTGGCGTTCCACGACATGTTCGTGCCGCGCGAGAACGTGCTCGGACAGCTTGGAAAGGGCCTCCGCGTCGCGCTGACCGTTCTCGACTTCGGCCGCACCACGTTCGGCGCAAGCTGCACCGGCGCCGCCAAATTCTGCGTCGCCCGCGCCGTCGAGCACGTCAACCAGCGCGTCCAATTCGGCCAGACGCTGAGCAATTTCGAGCTGGTCAAAGAAAAAATCGCTTACATGCAAGCCGGCGCGTTCGCGATGGAAGCTTGCACCTATCAAACGGCCGCGCTCATCGACTCGGGCGAAGGCGATTTCATGCTCGAAACGGCGATGCTCAAGGTTTGGTCCACGGAAGTGCTTTGGAAAATCCTGAACGATACGTTTCAGCTCCATGGCGGCCTGGCTTATTTCACGGACCAGCCGTTCGAGCGGATGGTCCGCGACGCCCGAATCAACACGATCGGCGAAGGGGCCAACGATGTGCTGCGTGCATTCACGGCGCTGGTCGGCATGCGCGACGTCGGCCTGGAGCTGCAAAGCATTCGCGATGCGATCTACTCGCCGCTGGGCAACCTCTCGCGCCTCGGCCGCTTCACCGGCCGCAAGCTCGGCTCGCTGCTGGTCTCGCCGACGGTCTCGGTTCGCAGCAGCGAGCTGGAAGCGGATGCCGCCGAAGTTGGCCGCCTCGTCGGCGCGCTCGGCGCGAACGTCGAACGGCTGCTCGTCCAATATCAGCTCGGGATCGTCGATCGTCAGTATCAGCTCGCCCGCATCGCCGACGCCGCCACCGAGCTGTACGTCAGCGCCTGTGTCCTCAACCGCCTCGACTTCCTCATCCGCAACAGCCACGACCACGACGGCGCGCTCCGCCTCCACCTCGACACCGGCCGCTACTACCTCCGCACCGCCCGCCGCCGCATCCGCCAATCGCTCGCCGCCCTGTGGGACAACGACGACGAGGCGACGACATCGCTGGCCAATCGCGTTCTCAAGTAGGGTGGGCTGTGCCCACCTACATCGATCTAGTAACAACAAACTCCGTCATCGCGGCCAGAACATCGCGTGAGTGAGACGGCTGCAGGCCATTGAGCCGCCGGCGCGCCGCGTGGGCAAAACCGATGGCCCGCTGCCGCGTGTAAGCGATCGCGTCATAGCGACGCAGGTATGGCGCTAGCGACTCGGTCCTCCGATCGTCGGAACCGACCAGTGCCAGCAGCCTCTCGCGATCCGAGCCAGTCGCCAGCTCCAGCGCGCGAATAATCGGCAGCGTCGGTTTTTGCTTTTGGAGGTCCGTACCGAGCGATTTGCCGGTGGCCTTCTCTTCACCCAGCACGTCGAGCAAATCGTCCGCAATCTGAAACGCGATTCCCAGATCGCGCCCAAATCCGTCCATCTGCTCAATCAGGCCGTCGTCGGCGCCCGTGAACAGCGCACCCAGACGACAGCTCACTGCGGTTAACTCGGCCGTCTTCGCCTCGACAATTTTCAGGTAATCTCTCTCGCTCAACTCAAAATCTCCACGCGATCCTTTTTGCCGCAGCTCCCCCTCGCACACGATATTGGTCGCCCGACCGATCAATCGGCAGCCAAGAACGTTGTCGAGCGTGCTGGCTAGATAAAAGGCGTGCGTAAACAAAAAATCGCCCAGCAACACACTCGCCTCGTTGTCCCAGCGGGCGTTCACGGTCGCCAGGTGCCGCCGCATGTTCGCTTCGTCGAGCACATCATCGTGCACGAGCGTCGCCGTATGAATCATCTCCACGACCGCCGCCAGGGTAATGTGCGCGCGAGTGGTGCGACCGCCGGCTGCCTTCGCGGCTAGCAAGAGCAGCGCGGGCCGCATCCGCTTGCCGCCCAAGAGACACCCATAGCGGACTAGCTCATCGACGAACGGATAATCGCTCTGCAGCTCGGCCCTCAGGACCGTCTCGACCTCGGCGAGCTCCGCAGCTACCGGCGCATATAGAGTTTGCAGCTCGGGGGGCGCGTTGGCGGGACGGGTAGGCGCGGCGGGTTGAATCGTCGTGGGCATCCTCTACTTACCCGCAAATTGCGGTGTTCCTTCACGCACAAAATGGCCGCTCTTGCCGCCGGTTTTTTCCTCCAATCGCACGTCCTGGATGGACATTCCGCGATCCATCGACTTGCACATATCGTAAATCGTTAGCGCGGCGACGCTTACGGCCGTCAGGGCTTCCATTTCAACGCCCGTCTTGGCGGTGACTCGAACTTCCGACCCAATCAGCACCGTGTGGTCGTCTGGGAAGGAAAAATCGATTGATACTGCATCGAGCCCCAGCGGGTGACAGAGGGGAATCAGCTCACCAGTCCGCTTGGCCGCCATGATGCCGGCCAGGCGAGCGACCTCCAGCACGTCGCCTTTGGCCAGGCCGCGCTGCTGAATATGGGCCAACGTTGCGGGCTGCATTACGACTCGGCCGCTGGCCATCGCCACGCGGGCCGTGACCGGTTTGTCGCCCACATCCACCATGCGACTGGCGCCCGAAGCATCGAAATGGGTCAATTCGTCAGCCATGCCAGCTATCGTCGAATTTGCAAATTCTACGGACGCGTCACGCTTCGCGTAAGCGGGTAGCTACCCCGTGCCAGGCTCAAACTTCGTCGGCTCCGGCATCTCGGGTGTGATGACCTTCCAGCTTTCGCCATTTTCGCAAAACTCGCTGAAGTCCTGCGGCGCGTAAGCGAATTCCAGCTCGGGCGTGTCGATCGCTTTACCACCGTCCGCGTTGGAATGCATGGCCGCATCGAGAATGCCGCTGGCTAGCAGCGTTCTCTCGACTGGATATGGCGCCTTGCGAGTCTTGAAGAAATGCGCAATCGCGCCGCTAAGTGCATTGAACAGATTCCAATTGCCCCACGGTCCGCTATAGAAGGCGGTCGCCAGCGGCTCCTCGCGTCCGCGCAGCTTGCACGCAAAATTCCAGCGGTCGCCGCCGCTGCCGACGGTGAGCGCCGTGCCGCGCGTGCCGTCTTTGTACGTCACCAGCACGGCGTGGCGAGGGACAAACGGTTCCGCGGGAAAGCGCATCGTCGGCCGCCGGCGCATGCCGGCATTGCGTTCGGCGTTCATTGCGGCTGTAACCAGCTCGCTCGAAAATCGTCCTTCATTCATCGCGGCCCGGCAAGCGTCGCCTGTCAAAAGTTGCACTTGCTTGACGCCCGTCTCGCCGCCGCGCCGCGCTTCGATCAGCGACTGCATCACTTCCAGCGCGTGAAAGTCGTACGACTCAATGCCGCCGCCGTGAATCGAAACGGCTTCTTCCACAGCCGCATCTTTGGGAAACTCAATCGGCGGCCGCCGCTCCGCCAGCGGCACGCTGCTGCCAGCCATGAAGGGCATGTTCAGCCGCCGCGCGTCGTCGTACATCGCCTTGGCCCAGTCCCAGCGATACGAGAGATGCTTGTCGTTGAACACCGGCACTGGCTTGCCACTGCGCTCGACGACGGCAACGATCTGGTCAAAAAACTGCTTTCGCGGATACATCGTCTGCCCGAGTTCGTTCCGCGGGTAGCGGCCATGCTCGCCGATCAGGCATACCGCATCGACGGCCATTGTCGTGCCACCCAGGCAGAGTGCTTCGTCGATTGTCTTGTACAGCGGCACTTTGAACTGCGCCGAGGCCTCGCGTGCCATGTCGCCATTGGGAAATTGGTCGGCGTAGAAGGAGACGACATCCACGCCCGGATCGATCCACTGCCCGCGAAACAGATATTTGCCCATCAGGCTCGTGAGGATATGAAACGCATGCGAGCGCACGCGAAATTCCGTGAACACGGCCGCCACCTTGGGCCGCGGATTGTCCGCCGCCCTGCCCCGCGATATGAGACAAGTCGAAGAGGCCGCGGCCGACGCGACCTTGATCCAATTCCGCCGCGATAATAAATAAGCAGCCATCGATTGTTCACCCAAAAATGGCGCAAAAATGTGGGATGCAGCCAATAGCATGTCCTACAATAGCTGGCGAATGAAAGTCCCCTCGCAAATCGCCGTCATATTGACCGCCCTGCTCGCCCTGTTTGGCTGCGGGCGCGGGTCGAAGATCACTCAGGTCGAGCCGAGCATCAAGTCCGCGCAGAAGCAGGCGGGCGCAGTTCAAAAAGCGGTTTCCGAATTGGACAACGCAGTGCCTGAGGAACATGAGGCTTCCAGCGGGGCTCGCGAGCCGTCCGCCCCCTTCAGCCCGGCGGAAATCCTTCGCAACATGCCGGTGAACCGCGAGTCTCGCTGCGTCGGCATTTCGCTGGTTGCGGGGGCGCTTCTCGAAGGGCAAATGCTCACCGACGATGTGACCGATGACCCGGCCACGCTCGCGCAACAGATCTATGATGCCTCGCTGAACAAAACGAAGGTTCAATTTCACACCAGGCTGACGCGGGATGACGGTGCGGCACCGATTCAATCGCGCGACGCGCTCGAACAGCTCAGCACGACCGTCGCAGATCTGTATAAGCAGCGGCATATGGAGCTGATTGCGACGGAGAAAGGACGCCAGCGATTGCGTGCGGCAATGGGCGAGGTTGTAACGTCTTCGGCCGAGTTGGACGCCATCCTCGACGCTGATCCGGACCAGATCGATACGTTCTTCTGCGTCGGCATGCGTCGGTTTCCCGACGGAACCTTTAAGGACACGAATCATGCGATTCTGATTGCCAAAAATTCGATAGGCGACAAGATCGTGTACGATCCGAACGATCCCGGCGCCGCGATTCCCTGCCGCCTGCACGACACGGGCGATGGCGTGGAGGTCACCTGGAAGTGCCGCTATCGCGACACGGGCCAGGTCACCACGCAGCGCTATCAAATCCTGGCGCGAGAGACGTTCTTTCGTCTCGCTCTCGCGAAGGAATAGTCATTCGTTATTCGGCCGGCGCGGCGCCTCTCTTAAAGCAGAACAAATGCTTCTCGCCGCGAATGAAGATCGAAGCGCGGGAAATCGCGGGCGATGAGTAGCAATGCTCGCCCAGCGGATTCTCGGCCACGACTTCCAGTTGTTCTCCGGGACGGACGATTTTGGTCAGTCCATCGTCCGCGATCAGGTACACCAGCCCGCCGGCGGTGACGAGAGATGCGCTGAAGTGACTGCCGAGCCGCTCTTGCCAGAGCCGCTCGCCCGTTTCCGCGACAAAGCAGTTTGCCGTTCCGCGGTCATCCGGAACGATCAAATAGCCGTTGACGACAACGGGTGACGGAACGTAGCACTTGGCGCTCGTCGATTCCCATACCACGTGGGTATCGGTGACGTTGCCGCGGCCGTCGGGCCGGATGCCGACGACGTGAAAGGTGGGAAAGCCACAGGCCATATAAAACAGCTTGCCATCGAAGACCATCGAGGCGACGTACTGCTCGGTGGGACCGTCGATTCTCCAGTGCTCGTGACCGTCGTTCGGATTCAAACTCGCCACCGACTTGTCGCCGGAAAGGACCATCTGCGTTCGTCCGCCGACTTCGCGGATGATCGGCGTGACGTAGCTCCGCGTGTTGTTTGGTCGCGGCGACTTCCAGGCAATCTCGCCAGTCGCCTTCTTAAGCGCCACGATGTAACCATCTCCGTCGTGGTCGCCGTTGACGATTACGAAGTCCTTGTAAAGTAGCGGGCTGGCACAGTAGCCGTGAGCGCTGATGAACTCGCCCGGCCTAATGAACCAGCGCTGGTTGCCCTCGAAGTCGTAGGCCGCGACGGCCATGTGACCGGGCGTGATCGGCCGCGGCGCGCCTACGTTGGGGGCTGGGATGGTGTGGCCATCGACTTCGAGGAACGAGACATAGACCAACTCGCCGTCGGTGGCTGGCGTGCTGGAGGCAAAACTGTTGAGGGCATGTTTGGTTTCCAGCGGTGAGCGGATAACCGCTCGCTGCCAGAGCAGCTTGCCATTTCGCCGGTCATAGCAGGCCAGGATTCGCTCCTGCTTGTCGTCCGCGCAGGCAACCAGGAAAAGTCGATCTTGCCAGATGATTGGCGAGGCATGACCGCTCCCGGGAACAGCCACCTTCCAACTCAGGTTCAAGCCCGTTTCGCCGTTCCATTTCGTCGGAACGTCGCGTTCCAGACTCGTGCCGTCGCCACGCGGCCCCCGCCATCCTGGCCAGTCTTCGCCCGCTGCAAGTGCAACTACAACGAGCGCTAAGGCAATCCAGGCCACGCCGAACGGCCATTCGCGCCGTTGCCGTCGCGCACCCAGCATCCACAAGATAT
>Ga0136846_1223824_pt1 | contig 11162 bp, 10 predicted proteins | sample HopSoiMetagenom2_FD_96841 | JGI IMG/M metagenome (GOLD analysis project Ga0136846, IMG submission 96841) | Grasslands soil microbial communities from Hopland, California, USA - 2 Assembly 2016 (version 4) | ecosystem: Environmental > Terrestrial > Soil > Grasslands | place: USA: Hopland... | reverse complement strand
CACCGCCACCGCCTCCGCCAGTCGCACCACCCGCAACGCACGCCCCGCCGCCGTCGGCGACCGCACCACGAACCACCAAGGGCCCAGGCGCGCGCGCACGCGCGAGGAACCAGCGGCTGACGCGGACGGGCCCGACGGCACGCTCGCGTTCGGTGGTCACGCAGCCCCGGACCGCCTCGTCCCGACCCCCACGACGCGCACGATCGGTCACGCGGCCGCTCACAACGTCGGCGGCACCGACGCGACAGCGGGTGCAAGCGGCGACGCCGCGGAGTACGAGAGCGAAGCTGCCACACGGCGTCTTCACCGCGGGCACCCTCGTCCCGACGGTCCGCAAGCTGCCCTTCCTTGCGGTCGGGCTCGTGGCGCTCGCGATCCTGCTGCTCGCGCTCGGTGTCCTACCAGCCACGGCGGCGCCGCACCCTGCGGCGGCGGAGCTGCTGAGCGAGCGCCGTCTGGAGCTTGCGATCGGCGGGCTGCTGACGCTCGTCGCCGCGATCGCGGCTTACCTGCTCGTCTGAGCCTCAGCGCAGTTCCCCTTTCCGGGGGATCACCTGCGCCCGAAACACCGGGAAACTACGTCCGTGCGGCACCTCTTCGCGGCTGTGGCCCCTGCGCGAGCGCTGGACGACGACCCCGTCGTCGCGGCAGCCCCAGCCGTGGACCCGCTCGTTCAGTCCTACCGGCAGCTCGCGGACGTCTTCCACGACATCCTCTCGGAGCACAGCCTCGACAACCTGCTCGAGCGGATCGCGGACACGCTCGCCGAGCTCGTCCCGCACGACACACTCTCGATCTACCAGGCCGACGACGCGCAGACACAGCTCGTGCCGGTGCTCGCGCGCGACAAGTGGGCCGAGAAGATCATGGACAGCCGCTCCGACTTCGGCGAGGGCATCACCGGCTGGGCGGCACTCCATCGCGAGCCGGTGCGCACGAACCAGGCGCACCTCGACCCGCGTACTAAGACGGTCCCCGGCACTCCGCCGGACGAGGCCGAAGCACTGATCACCGTCCCGCTGATCGCGCGCGACCTCGTCAAGGGCGTGCTGAACATCTACCGCCTCGGCGAGCACGCGAGCTTCGCCGACGAGGAGTTCGAGCTCGCGACGCGTTTCGCAGACGCCGCCGCGCTCGCCCTCGACAACGCACAGATCCGGGCGCGCCTCGAGTACCAGGCGCAGACGGACTCGCTGACCGGGCTCTACAACCACCGCTACTTCCACGAGCGCCTGCGCTCCGAGCTCACGCGTGCCAGCCGCGCGCGCGACAGCGTCGCCGTGCTGATGCTCGACATCGACGACTTCAAGCGGGTGAACGACGTCTACGGCCACGGCTCCGGAGACCAGGTGCTGACGGACCTGGCCGAGCTGCTGCGCAACGCACTCCGCGGCTCCGACGTCGTCTGCCGCCTCGGCGGTGAGGAGTTCGGCGTGATCATGGCCGGCAGCGACGCCGTCGATGCGCTCAACCTCGCGCAGCGGCTAACGGAGACGCTGGCGCAGATCGAGTTCGGCCCGGCAGGGTCGGTGACGATCTCGATCGGCATCTCCGAGGGTCCGGATCATGCGATGAACCCGCGCGAGCTCGTCGCCTGCGCCGAGGCGGCGATGATGACCGCGAAGGCGCGGGGCAAGAACCAGATCGTCCTCTTCGACGAGCACACCACCGAGCGCCCGGGCGGCAAGCCCGCGAGCCGCCGCGACGTGCGCTCGATCGCCCACCTGAAGATGCTGCAGAGCCTCGCGGGCAAGCTGAACCGGCTGAACGACGTGCGCCAGATCGGCGAGGTGATCGCCGACGAGCTCCGGCTCCTGATCGATTACCACAACTGCCGCGTGATGGTGGTCGAGGGCGACGAGGTCGTACCGATCGCGTTCCGCGGCAACCTCGTCTCCCGGGACGGGGAGCAGGTCGACTTCCCGCGGGGGAAGATCGGCGAGGGCGTCACCGGCCGAGCCGCCGCGACCGGCGAGCCCCAGCTCGTGCCGAACACGCTCGAGTGCGAGTACGCGGTGATGATCCCCGGCACGCACGCGATCGAGGAGTCGCTCGTGGCCGTCCCGCTGCGCTACGGCGCCCGCGTGATCGGCGTCGTCGTGATCTCGAAGCTCGGCGTCGGCCAGTTCGACGAGGACGACGTGCGGCTGCTCGAGGTGCTCGCGGGGCATGCCTCGGTCGCGCTCGAGAACGCGCGCCTGTACGAGGCGCAGCGACGCGAGGCGAGCCACCTGAAGGCCCTGCTCGAATTCACCGGCGCGATCTCCCAGGCGGAGACGCCCGACGAGATCGGCACCGAGACGGTCGGCGCGGCCTCGCGCATCCTCGGTGGCAACCGCTGCGCGCTCTGGCTGCCCGACGGCAACGGGGACTTCACTCTGCGTGCGCACTCCGACGACGACGGCGACGACTACCTCTCCGCGCTGCTGGCGCTCGTGCTGCCCGCCGAGAGCGTCCGCCAAGTCGTGGCCGACCGGACCGAGCCGTTCCTCGTCGACTCCGCCGACGTGGAGAGACACGTTCCCGCGCCCGCCGGGCTCGTCTGGCCCGAGCTGGCGCTCGCGCCGCTCCGGTACGACGGCGTGCTCGAGGGCTTCATCAGCGTCCGCGAGCCCGCCACGACGACCGAGCACACGATCGAGGAGATCCTGCGGTTGCTGGCCGGCATCTCGCACCAGGCGGCACTCGCGCTCGAGCGAGCCCAGAGCTTCGAGAGCCTCGAGCAAACCTTTGTCTCGACCGTGGAGGCGCTCGCGAACGCACTCGAGGCCAACGACGAGTACACCTCCACGCACACGCGCTGGATCACGGACATGGCGATGCGGGTCGGTCGCGCGCTCGGCTTCGAGGGTCAGTCGCTGAAGCGCCTCGAGCTCGGAGCGCTCTTCCACGACATCGGCAAGATCGGGATCCCGACGAGCATCCTGCTGAAGCCCGGGCCCCTCTCGCCCGAGGAGCGCAAGGTGATCGAGATGCACCCCGAGCTCGGCGAGCGGATCCTCGAGCCCATCGACCGGCTCGCGGAGGTGCGGACGATCGTGCGCAGCTGTCACGAGCGCTGGGACGGCGGCGGCTATCCCGACGGCAAGGCCGGCGAGGAGATCCCGCTCGAAGCGCGGATCATCCTCGTCTGCGACGCCTTCCACGCGATGACGACCGACCGTCCGTACCGGAAGCGGCTTAGCTCCGCCGAGGCATGCCGACGCTTGCAGAAGAGCGCTGGAACGCAATTCGACCCGGCTGTCGTCGACGTGTTCCTGAGCCTCCCGCATGAGGTGCCCGTCCCGGTCGAGGACAACGGCACCGAACGTCTCGCCTCCTAGCGACGCGACTTCACCCGTTTGAGGCAGGCGACCGCCTTGAGTTGCGACAACCGCCTTCCGATGGACCTGCCATGCGGCCGGTCAACCGAACCCCGGGGGTCTCCTTGCCTTTGCGCTCTTTCATCCTCGCCTGCGCGCTTGCCGTCGGCCTCGGTCTCGTGGGCCCCGCGAGCGCCTCGCAGCTCATCGCCCGCAACGCGTCGAAGATTCAGCTCGGCGTGAACGCAGAGGGCACCGCGCTCGTGACGTACTCGGTGCGCCGCAAGGTCACTCACCTGCTCGCCTGGGGCGCCGTCAACGCGCGGCCACGCCCCGCCAGCAGCAAGGTCCGGCAGCTCGAGTTCAGCCTCGACTACTCCGGAGGCTGGAAGCATCGGCGCATGGTCTGGAAGCAGTTCCAGAACGGCTGTCAGTCCTATGACGGCCCCGACCTGCCGTGGCTCGTCACGGCGTGCAAGGCGCCGAACGGGTCGTACTGGGCGCTGCAGAGCTGGCAGACGGCGCTGCCGAACCTCGGGATGGCGCCGTGGCTCAGCCACCAGAAGACGTGGTGGCTCCACCTCTCTCACTGGACGGGCGAGCCCGCCAAGCTCGAGGTCTTCACCGACTGGGTCTACGGCGGCCGCTTCCAGGAAGTCTTCGGCCGCTACACCTACCAGGGAGTCGGGATTCGCGGCTTCGGCACGACGCACTTCGGCAACCCGACCGACGGCTACGGCCGGCTGCTCTACCTCGACACGCTCAACTCGCGCTACGGCCACGGTTGGCTGCGCGAGAACTCCTTCGTCTCGCACGGGCCGGTCGGAATGTTCTGCTACGGCTTCTTCCCGCACAACCCGTACGTGGGCGGCTACGCCCATCCGCGGGGCATCCCGAATCGCAAGCGCCAGCCTGGCACCGGCGACGAGTACCGCCTGACCGCCGTCGGCCCGGGAGTGACGCCGGACGTGATGTGGCAGGGCGCAGGTCTCCACCCGTACAACCGCGGGAACCCGGCCGACGTCGCCCTCGAGAGCCAGATGAACGCGACGCTCGACTCGATCCGCGGTACCTGGAAGAAGTGCCGCAAGCACTAGCGCGCTGACGCCCGGAGCGCCGCTCGTATCATCGCGGCGGTGGTCACGGGCGACGAGTTCCGCACGGTGATGCGACGCGCTCCGGCGAGCGTCTGCGTGATCACAATCGACGTCGAGGGGCAGCGGCTCGGCCTCACGGTCGCGACGCTCGTCTCGCTCTCGCTGGACCCGCCGCTCGTGGGCTTCGCGATCCGCCGCGATGCTGCGTTGCACCAGCTCCTGCAGGAAGCCGGGGAGCTCGCGGTGAGCGTGCTGGCGGCGGGACAGGAAGACCTCGCGCAGCACTTTGCGCGCGGGGTCCCGCCGATCGCCATGTGGGAGGGCATCGCCCTGCGTACGGCTCCCGGGCCGCCGCAGCTCGACGGTGCGGCGGCGTGGCTGCGCGCGCGGCTGACGCAGTGGATCGAGACCGGCGACCACAGCTTCTTCGTCGCGCGCGTCGAGGATGCCGAGCCTGCACCGACCTCGACGCGGCCGCTGGTACTGCACAGCCGAGCCTACGAGAGCCTGTGATCGACGCAGTCGTCTTCGACCTCGACGGAGTCCTCCTCGACTCGGAGCAAGTCTGGGACGACGCTCGCGAGCAGCTCGCGCGGGAGCGCGGCGGGCGCTGGCACGACCGCGCGCAGCGGGACATGATGGGCATGAGCTCGCTGGAGTGGTCGCGCTACATGCACGACACCATCGGCCTGACGGACGAGCCGGCGGAGATCAGTCGCGAAGTGGTCCGCCGCCTTGCAAGCCACTACCGCGAGCGCCTACCCGCGATCCCCGGCGCCCGCGAAGCCGTCGAGCGGCTGGCGGCGCGCTGGCCGTTGGGCCTGGCGTCGTCGTCGAACCGCGAGCTGATCGACCTGACGCTCGACCTCCTGGGCGTGAGCGACCTCTTTCGGGCGACCGTGTCGTCCGAGGAAGTCGCCCGCGGCAAGCCCGCACCCGACGTGTACCTCGAGGCGGCCCGGCGACTCGGCGTCGACCCCGGGCGCGCGGCCGCGATCGAGGATTCGCACAACGGCATCCTCGCGGCCAAGGCGGCGGGGATGCGCGTGGTCGCGCTGCCCAACGCGCACTTCCCGCCAGACGCCGAGGCGCTCGGCGCCGCCGACGTCGTCGTCAAGACCGCGGCGGAGCTGACCGTCGACGCCGTGGAGTCCGCGGGCTGAGAGGCTGTCAGCCGGAGACGCGACCGACGAGCACGCACGCGTTGTGGCCGCCGAGGCCCATCGCGTTCGAAAGGGCGACGTCGACCTCGGCCTCCCGGGCCTCGTTCGGGACGTAGTCGAGGTCGCAGGCCGGGTCCGGGTGCTCGTAGTTGATGGTCGGCGGCAACACCCCGTCTCGCACGGCGAGCACGCACATCATTGCCTCGATCGCGCCCGCGGCCCCGAAACAGTGGCCCATCACCGATTTCGTCGACGACACCGCGAGCTCGTAGGCGTGATCGCCGAAGACGTCCTTGATCGCCTTCGTCTCGGCGGCGTCGCCGAGGGGAGTCGACGTGCCGTGGGCGTTGATGTAGCCGACTCGCGCAGGCTCGACGCCGCTTCGCTCGAGCGCCGCCCGCATCATCTCGCCGACCCCGACGGCCTCCGGCTCCGGCGCGGCCATGTGGTAGGCGTCGTTCGAGGCGCCGTAGCCCAGGATCTCCGCGTAGACCGTTGCGCCGCGGGCCTGCGCGGCCTCGAGCTCCTCCAGCACGAGCACGCAGGCGCCCTCGCCCATCACGAAGCCAGCGCGCGTGGCGTCGAACGGCCGCGATGCGCGCGGCGGGTGCTCGTCCTCGACGGCAAGCCCTCGCATCGCGGTGAACCCGGCGAGGATGAGCGGGTGGATGCAAGCCTCGGTCCCCCCGGCGAGGATCGCGTCCGCGTCGCCGCGGCGGATCGTCTCCGCCCCCTCGCCCACGGCGTGCGAGCCGGTCGCGCACGCCGACACCGGCGCGTAGTTCGGGCCGCGGATGCCGAGCGAGATCGCGAGCTGGCCGCTCGCCGAGTCGACGAGCACGTTCGGGATGAAGTAGGGCGAGACCCGGTCGGGCCCGCGCTCGCGCATCGTCTCGGCCTGCTCGACGATCCCGATCAGTCCGCCGATCGCAGAACCGAACACGATCCCGACCCGGTGGGGATCGAAGCCGTTGAGCCCGGAATCGGCGAGCGCCTCCTTCGCGGCCGCGAGCGCGAGGACGACGTTGCGGTCGAGGCGACGCAGCTCCTTCGGGTGAGCGAGCCCAGCCGGATCGAAATCCTTCACCTCGGCCGCCACGCGGACGGGGAGCCCGTCCACGTCGAAGGCGCGGATGAAGTCGATCCCACTGCGGCCCTCGACTGCAGCGCGCCAAGTCTCCGGCGCGGTGTTGCCGACCGGCGTGATCGCCCCCAGGCCCGTGACGACTACGCGCCTCACGCGGAGAGCTTACGGCTAGTCGCGGCGGCTGTTCGCCACGTCGCTTAGGCGGTGACGCCCTCCTCCTTGAGCGAGAGCTCGGCGAACTTGTCCCAGTTCGCCTCGATCTTCTTCGCCATCGACTCCTCGTCCGCCCGGTTCTTGCGGGCGACCTCGGCCGTCGCGGTGTCGCCGGCGCGCTCGGCGATGCGCTCGAGCAGCTGGTAGCTCGCGATCTCGAGGTGCTCGGTCGCGTACCCGTCGCGGGCGTTGCGGCCGGCCTTTTCGCCCCGGACCATGTCGACGACGCCCTTCATCAACGCGCCCATCACGCCGCCGGCCTCGCGCACAGTCGAGGGCGAGGCGCCAAGTGCCTCGAGCCGCCGCTCGAGCCGCTCGGCGTGCTGCTCGGTCTCGAGCTTGTGCTCGCGGAGCTGCGAGCGGATCTCCTCGTCGTCGGTCGTCTCGATCATGCTGTCCAGCATGCGGAGCACGTTCTGCTCCATGCCGAGCGCCTCGTCGATGTGCTTAGTGAGCTGGTCTTTCAGATCTTGCGAGGCCATTCAGGTCCCTCCTCCGTCGAAAACTCGTTCCAGGGCGAATCGCCCGAACGTGCTGCCGCGAAACGTCGCTCGGCCGCGGTAGCCGTCACCGTCAGGCTCGAGCTCGTCGACGAACCCGCGGAACGGCGCGCGATAGCGGAGGCTGTGGCCGACGACGTCGAAGGGCACGCCGAGCAGCGGCCCCACCTTCGTCTCCCCGCGGCCACCGCTGATCTCCTTGCGCACGCCGACGAGCGGCGGCAAGAGGCCGCTGAGCCGTCGCACGTTCCAGACCCCGTCGAGCTCGCCCACGTCGTTACGGTTGCCCTCGATGCCGCCTCGAAACCTGCCGTTCCCGCCGATGGAGGCCGAGCTCGTCGACGGCTTGCCCGATGGCGAATGGCAGTACGAGCCGAAGTGGGACGGGTTCCGCGGCGTTCTCGAGAACCTAGGCGGCGGCCTGCGGCTCTGGTCGCGCAACGGGCGGCCGCTGCTGCGCTACTTCCCGGAGCTCGAGGAGGTCGGAGGGCTGCTCCCCCCGGACTCGGCGCTCGACGGCGAGATCATCATCTCGCGCGAGGGGAAGCTCGAGTTCGACCAGTTGCAGCTGCGGCTCCACCCCGCCGAGAGCCGGATCAAGCGCCTGGCCGCGGAGATCCCCGCCGACTACGTCGCCTTCGACCTGCTCGTCTGGAAGGGCACGCCGGTGCACGAGCTGCCGCTGCAGAAACGGCGCGCGGAGCTCGAGCGCAAGGCGAAGAAGTTCCGTCTCTCGCCTGCGACGCGCGACGCGAAGCAGGCGGCGAAGTGGCTCGACCGGCTCGAGCAGGCCGGCCTCGACGGGGTGATCGCGAAGCGCCTCGGGCTGCCGTACCTGCCGGGCTCACGCGACGGGGTCGTGAAGGTGAAGCCGCACCGCACCGTCGACTGCGCGATCGTCGGCTTCCGCTGGAGCGACAAGGCCGACGGCCGCATCTCGACGCTGCTGCTCGGGCTCTACGCCGACGACGGCTCGCTCGACTTCGTCGGCCACTGCTCCGGGTTCCCCGCGGCCGTGCGCCGCGAGCTCGAAGCTGAGCTGCCGAAGCTGCAGCAGCCCGGCTTCCTCAGCGAGAAACGGATCCCCGGTGGCCAGAGCCGCTGGTCGCAAGGCAAGGAGCTCGACTGGAACCCCGTGCGACCGGAGCTCGTCTGCGAAGTCCGCTACGACAAGCTCGAGGGCAACCGCTTCCGCCACGGGACGAAGTTCATCCGCTTCCGGCCCGACAAGGATCCAGACCAGTGCAAGTGGGACCAGGTGCGCGCGAAGCGGAAGCGCGGCGACCCGACGGTCGACAAGCTGCTCGAGCGCTAGCGGCCGGGCTCGCTCGTCCAGCGCCGCCCACGGCTCTTCGGAGGAACGAAGGTCGTGTCGCCGGCCGGGAGGTCGAGCTGGTCGAAGCGCGGCAGCAGGCTCGCCTTCCGCCGCCACATCCCGGCCGTCAGGTCGCCGACCTTGTCGACTCGCTTGCGCATCGTCTGCACGGTGAACCGCGCCGGGTCCGACCGCCCGACCTCCTTCCAGTCGAGCGGCGCCGAGACGCGTGCGTCCGGTGTCGGCCGCACCGAGTAGGCAGACGCAATCGTCCGGTCGCGGGCGTTCTGGCCGAAGTCCACGAACACGCCGCGGCGGTCGGCCACCTTCCAGGTCGTCGTCGCGACGTCCTGGTCACCGATCCGGCGCTCGACCTCCTCGGCAAGCGCCTTGGCGAACCTGCGCACCTCGGGGAAAGGCAGCTCCGGCTTGATCGGCGCGAGGATGTGCATCCCCGTCGCGCCGGAGGTCTTGGGGAACGAGGCGAGCCCGAGCTCGTCCATGACCTCCTTTACGACCAGGGCGATCTCGCGTACGTACTCCCACGGGTTGCCCTCGCTCGGGTCGAGGTCGATCAGCAGGTAGTCGGGTCGCTCCACGTCGTCGACGCGCGAGTGCCACGTGTGCAGCTCGATGCAGCCGAGGTTGATCACCCACGCGAGCGCGGCCGCGTTGTCGACGACGGCGAACACGGTCGAGTGGCCGCTCGGGAACTGCACGAACAGCTCCCCGACGAAGTCCGGGTGCGACGGCACGCGTTTCTGGTGGAAGAACTCGCCCTCGACGCCGTTCGGATAGCGCTTCATATGGAACGGCCGGCGCCGGACGTGGTTGAGCGCGCACGGTGCCAGGTTCACGTAGTACTCGACGAGGTCGCCCTTCGTCACCCCCGGCCCGGGGAAGAACAGCTTGTCCGGGTTCGAGATCGCGACTTCGTGGCGGCCGATCCTCATGCCGTGAGTATGAAAGGGCCCGGTCGCCCGGGCCCTCGTCAGGCGGAGAGGGCGGGATTTGAACCCGCGATGGACCTTTCAGCCCATACGCGATTTCCAGTCGCGCTCCTTAGACCGCTCGGACACCTCTCCGAGCGGGCTCAGCGTAGCGTCGCTAGCCCGACCAGAGCTTCGCCTGGAACAGATTTGCGAGAGTGGACAAGCTCTCGTGCGGCTTGCTTCTGCCAATCCCGCATCCGGGCGAGCCGTGGGTCGCGCGAGACCCGTGCTACCGTCGTGAACGTGTTGAGGGCGCGCGGGGCCTGCCCGGGGATGTTCCTGATCGCCGCCGCTGCCGTGGTCGCGCTCCTGATGCCCCAATCCTCACGCGCGGACAGCGGCTTCTTCTTCGGGTTCAGCGACGACGGGCCGAAGTGGACCGGTTCCAGCGCCGCGACCCCCGCCCGCAACGCGGGCGCGGCAGCCTTCCGCGTCACTCTGCAGTGGACGCCGGGTGCGACTGCCCTGAACGCGCACGACGTGACGGAGCTCAGCACGGCAGTCGGCGGGACCAGCGGGCTCCGCCTCGTGCTCTCAGTTTACGGAGCCCCGACCGCCGCGCCGCAGACCGACGCCGCTCGCACGCAGTTCTGCACGTTCGTGAGCAACGCCGTGGGCCGCTTCCCGTCGATCGACGATGTCGTCATCTGGAACGAGCCCAATCTGACCGGCTTCTGGCGGCCGCAGTTCAACCCCGACGGCTCGAGCGCAGCGCCGGCAGCCTACGAGGCGCTGCTCGCTCGTTGCTGGGACGTGCTGCACGCCTACAGGCCGTCGATCAACGTCGTCGGCATCGCAACCTCGCCCCGCGGAAACGACAACCCGAACGCGGTCAGCAACATCTCGCACTCGTCGGTCAACTTCATCAAGCAGATGGGGCTTGCCTACCGCGCCAGCGGCCGCTCGCAACGCCTCTTCGACACCGTCGGCCACCACGTCTACCAGAACACCTACGACGAGCGCCCGTTCCGAATCCACTCGACCGGCACCGCGATCGCCGAGGGCGACTGGGACAAGCTGCTGGCGACGCTCCACACCGCGTTCGATGGAACCGCCCAGCCGGTCCCCGGGCCGACCTGCGATGTGGCCTGTATGCCCATCTGGTACCTCGAAAGCGGGTTCCAGACAACCGTGCCGGCGGCCAAGGCGAGCTTCTACACCGGTGCCGAGAACGTGGCCACGATCGCCGACCTGACGGTGCCGGAGCCGGACTTCCCGAATCCCTCGCCGCTCGCGACGAGCCCTGCGCCCGACCAGGCGACGCAGCTGCGGTACGCAGTGCGGCTCGCGTACTGCCAACCGAACGTACGCACGATCTTCAACTTCCTGCTGCGAGACGAGGCAGAACTCAAGGCCTGGCAATCCGGCCTCCTCTGGGCCGATGGGACGGCCAAGGGCTCCTACAGCGCCCTCAGCTCGGTCGTCGCCGACGCCAACGCGCGCCGCCTCAGCTGCGACGCGCCCACTGCGCCGGGGGAGCCCGTGGCTTCGGT
>Ga0136846_1224041_pt1 | contig 11163 bp, 10 predicted proteins | sample HopSoiMetagenom2_FD_96841 | JGI IMG/M metagenome (GOLD analysis project Ga0136846, IMG submission 96841) | Grasslands soil microbial communities from Hopland, California, USA - 2 Assembly 2016 (version 4) | ecosystem: Environmental > Terrestrial > Soil > Grasslands | place: USA: Hopland... | reverse complement strand
GTCCTGCATCGCCTCGGTCTCGCGGTAGGGCGAGGCGACCGAGCCCGAGTCGAGATGGTCGCGGCCGAGCACGACCGGCGCCTTGACCTGGCCGCTGCGGACGAGCTCGTTGATCGCGAGCCCGGCCCGGGCGCGGTCGCCGAAGCCGAGCCAGCAGATCCGCGCCGGCAGCCCCTGGAAGGCGACGCGCTCGGGCGCGACCGTCAGCCAGCGCTGCAACGCCTCGTCCGCCGGAAACAGTTCCAGCAGCGCCCGGTCGATCGCGGCGATGTCGGCCGGGTCGCCCGAGAGCGCCGCCCAGCGGAACGGGCCGATCCCGCGGCAGAAGAGCGGCCGGATGTAAGCCGGAACGAAGCCCGGATAGGCGAACGCGTCCTCGACCCCGACCTCGAGCGCCTCGCCGCGCAGGTTGTTGCCGTAGTCGAAGACGTGGCTGCCGCTGCGCGCGTACTCGAGCATGCCTTCGACGTGCCGGGCGATCGACTCGCGCGCGCGGCGCAGGTACTCGTCGGGGTCGCGCTCGCGCAGCGTCGCGGCCTCCTCCACGTCGAGCCCGGCGGGCACGTAGCCGGTGAGCGGGTCGTGGGCCGCGGTCTGGTCGGTGACGAGGTCGAACGCCTCGCCCCGCCGGGCCAGCTCGGGCACGACCTCCGCGGCGTTGCCGAGCACGCCGATCGAGAGCGCGCGGCCTTCGCGCGCCGCGGCCCGCACCCGCTCGAGCGCGTCGTCGAGCGAGTCGGCGGCTTCGTCGAGGTAGCGCGTCTCGAGCCGCCGCCGGATCCGCTCCGGGTCGACCTCGACGCAGAGGATCGCGGCGCCCGCGAGCGTGGCCGCCAGCGGCTGCGCACCGCCCATCCCGCCGAGGCCGGCCGTCAGGACCGTGCGGCCGGCGAGGTCGGCGGAGCCGAAGTGCTTCTCGGCCGCGGCCACGAACGTCTGGTAGGTGCCCTGCAGGATCCCCTGGCTGCCGATGTAGATCCAGCTGCCGGCGGTCATCTGGCCGAACATCGTCAGCCCGAGCGCCTCCAGCCGCCGGAACTCGTCCCACGTCGCCCAGCGCGGGACGAGCAGCGAGTTCGCGATCAGGACCCGCGGCGCCGCAGGGCTCGTCCGGAAAACGCCGACCGGCTTCCCGCTCTGCACCAGCAGCGTCTCGTCCTCGCCGAGCTCGAGCAGCGACCGCACGAGCGCCCGCAGCGCCTGCGGGTTCCGCGCGGCCTTGCCCGAGCCGCCGTAGACGACGAGCTCCTCGGGCCGCTCTGCGACCTCGGGGTCGAGGTTGTTGAGCAGCATCCGCAGCGGCGCCTCCGTCGACCAGGAGCGCGCGTTCAGCTCCGTCCCGCGCGGCGCGCGGATCGCCGAGAGGTCGCCGCAGAGCGCGTCGACCGTCGCGTCGGGCGCGCGCGTCGCGCTCACGGCGACTCGCGCCTTCGCGAGCGCAGGCGCCACCAGGTGTACGCGGTGGCGAGCACGAACGCCGCGATCCCGCCGGCCAGCGCTTTCAGGAAGGTACTGCCGGTGACGTAGGCAAAGATCACGACCAGCGAGCCGAGCGCGGCGTAGGCAAGAACGCTGTCGCGAAACGGCCGGACCGACCTGCGCCGCTGCGGGTTGGCGCCGTTGCCGCCACTCACGCGAGCTCCCCGACCTCGGCCTCGACCGCCTCGACGAGGGAGCCGTCGCGGATCGACGTCGCCACCGCCTGGATGTCGCCGGCGAGCGTGCGGTCGTCCCGCAGGCGCGGCGAGAGCGAGCGCACGTGCTCGCGCGCGGCCCGGACGCCGGCGCCAGGCTGCAGCGGGGCCAGGAACTCGACGCCCTGCGCGCCGGCGAGCAGCTCGATCGCCAGCACGCCCTCGACATTCGCGAGCACCTGCCAGGCCTTGAGCCCCGAGGCATTGCCCATCGAGACGTGGTCCTCCTGGCCCGCGCTCGTCGGGATCGAGTCGACCGAGGCCGGGTGGGCCAGCACCTTGTTCTCGCTGACCAGGGAGGCGGCCACGTACTGCGGGATCATGAAGCCGGAGTTCAGGCCGCCGTCGCCGGTCAGGAACGCCGGCAGGCCACCGGAGAGGTTGGGGTTGACGAGCCGCTCGACTCGCCGCTCGGCGATGTTCGCGAGCTCGGCGATGGCCATCGCCAGCGCGTCCAGCGCGAGCGCCAGCGGCTGCCCGTGGAAGTTCCCGTTCGAGACGAGGATGCCGTCCTCAACGAGCACGAGCGGGTTGTCGGTCGCGGCGTTCAGCTCGACCGCGACCGTCTCGCGCACGTAGTCGAGCAGGTCGCGCGAGGCGCCGTGCACCTGCGCGGCGCAGCGCAGCGAGTAGGCGTCCTGCACCTGGTCGCACCAGCGGTGGGACTCGTTGATCGCCGAGTCCTCGAGCAGCCGGAGCACGTTCGCGGCCGAGTCAGCCTGCCCCTTGAGCGGCCGCAGCGCGTGGATCTGCGGCAGGAAGCTCGTGCGCGACCCCTGTAGCGCCTCAAGCGAGAGCGCGCAGGCGATGTCGGCGGTCTTCACGAGCCGCTCGGCGCGGATCGACCCGAGCGCGCCGTACGCCGCCATGAACTGCGTCCCGTTGACGAGCGAAAGGCCCTCCTTCGCCTGCAGCCGCACCGGCTCGAGGCCCGCCCGCTCGAGCGCCTCGGCCCCGGACAGCCGTTGCCCGTCGAAGCTCGCCTCGCCCTCGCCGATCAGCGGCAGCGCGAGGTGCGCGAGCGGCGCGAGGTCGCCGCTGGCGCCGACGGAGCCGCGGCTCGGGACGTACGGCAGCACGCCGCGGTTGAGGCATTCGACGAGCAGCTCGACAGTGACCGTTCGCGCGCCCGAGTAGCCCTTTGCGAGCGCGTTGGCCCGCAGCAGCATCGCGGCGCGGACGATCTCGTCCGGGTACGGCTCGCCGACGCCGCAGGCGTGGCTGCGCAGAAGGCGGAGCTGCAGCTCCTCGGTCAGCTCCTCCGGGATCGAGCGCGAGACGAAGCGGCCGAAGCCGGTGTTGACGCCGTAGGTGTGCTCGCGGCGGCCGTGCGCGGCCTGCTCGACGAGCTCGCGGGCGGCGGCCATGCGCTCGCGCGCGGAGTCGGCGAGCGCCACCGGGCGGTCGTGGACGGCGACCTCCCAGACGTCGGCGAGCGCCAGATCGTCGCCCGTCAGCGCCTTGCTCTCGATCATGCGGCGAGTCTATCCCGCTCCTGCCGGCCCGCTTTCGGCGCGACTTCCCCGTACTGCGGTTCGCCCGGCCTCCTCCCCGAGGCGAGCGTATCGCCGGCGGGCGCAGGTGTCTGCGACGGACCGTGACGAAGGTGTGTCAGTCGTCCAACAGCCGGAGTTCGAGCACCCGGGAGGCGTCGAAGCCGTCGATCCTTAGCGCCGCTCCCGCGGCCGCCGCGGCCGCGCCAGCGGGCATCAGGCCGACCAGCTCCGAGCCGGCCACTTCCGCCCCGCGCTCCGTCGCCAGCCGTTCCACCTCGGCGACGATCGCGTGCAGCTCGGCGGCCTCCCAATCCTCGACGTTCATGCTCACCTGGACCAGCCCGGCCCGCGGCAGCTCGAGCCCGAGCGCGCGGACGCCGGGGAAGCCGCCGCCGGTCTCGCGAACGCGTGCCGCGATCTCGCGTGCCGCTTCGACCGTCCCGCGCAGGTTGACGTTGAAGGCGATCAGCGGTGGCCTCACGCCCACGAGCACGCCGCCCGCGGACTCGGAGAGCTGTGCCGGCCCGTGCTCGGCCGCGAGCTCGCCGGCGTCGATCCGGCGCTGCAGCTCCTCGAGCCCGCCCTGGCGGAAGAAGGCAGGCCCGCGGCCGCCGGCGAGCGCCCCGTAAAGGAAGACCGGCAGGCTGAGCTCCTCCCCCACGCGGACGGCCAGCCGGCCCGCCGCCTCGCGCGCGAGTGGCTCGTCCTCGTCGACCAGCGCCACGAGCGGGACGACGTCGGCCGCGCCGATGCGTGGATGCGCTCCTTCGTGCCGGCGCAGGTCGATCAGCTCGGCCGCCCGCCCGATGCCCGCCAGCAGCGACTCGACCAGCTCGTCGCCGGAGCCGACGAGCGTGAAGACCGAGCGGTTGTGGTCCTCGTCGGCGTGCACGTCGAGCAGCCGCGCGCCGCCCGAGCGAAGGGCTGCGGCGAGCGCGTCAATGGTCGCCCCGTCACGCCCCTCGGAGAAGTTCGGGACGGACTCGAGTGGCCGCGGCACGCGCGTAGTCTAGGAAGCGTGAAGGCGTACTACGACAAGCGCGCCCCGGAGTACGACGACTGGTATCACGGTGCCGGCCGCTTCGCCGAGCGCGACCGGCCGGGCTGGGAGCAGGAGGTCGCGGAGCTGGGGCAAGCACTCGCCGGACTTCGGCCCGCGCGCACCCTCGACGTCGCCTGCGGCACGGGCTTCCTGACCCGCTTCCTGCCGGGCGAGATCGTCGGCGTCGACCAGAGCGAGTCGATGCTCGAGGAGGCGCGCCGCCAGGCCCCGGAGGCGACCTACGTCCAGGGCGACGCGCGCTCGCTCCCGTTCGAGGACGGCTCGTTCGAGCGCGTCTTCACGGCGCACTTCTACGGCCACCTCGAGGACGCCGACCGAGAGCGCTTCCTCGCCGAGGCGCACCGCCTTGCGCCCGAGCTGGTGGTCGTCGACTCCGCGCTGCGCGAGGACGTCGAGCCCGAGGAGCGCCAGGAGCGGATCCTCAATGACGGCTCCCGCTGGCAGGTCTACAAGCGCTACTTCGAGCCTGACGCGCTCGCGCGCGAGCTCGGCGGCGGCGAGACCGTCTTCGCCGGCCGCTGGTTCGTCGCCGTCCGCTCTTGACGACGCGCCGAACGCGCTACCGCTCACTCGCCTCGCTGCAGCGCGACAACCGCGTCTGCCGCGCCTGCGCCGAGGCCGGCTTCCCGCTCGAGTCGCTGCCGATCGTCCAGCCCTACGCGGGCCAGCGCGCCTACATCTTCGGCCAGGCGCCCGGCATCGTCGAAGGCGAGCAGCGCCTCCCGTGGCGCGGACGCGCCGGCAAAACACTCCGCCGCTGGCTCGAGCTCGACGAGGACGAGTTCTACGCGACCTTCTACTGCGCCTCGGTCACGCGCTGCTACCCGGGCCGTGCCGCCAGCGGCCGCGGCGACCGCACGCCCACGCCGCCCGAGCAGGAGCTCTGTGCCTTCTGGCGCGAATGGGAGCTGCGCCTGATCCGCCCCCAGCTGATCGTCCCGGTGGGCGGGCTCGCGGCCCGGAGACTGCTCGGCCTGAAGCGCGTGACCGAAGCCGTCGGCCGCCGTTTCGAGCTCGACGGGACAGTGGCGATCCCGCTCCCGCACCCCTCGGGGGCGAGCGGCTGGCTGAACGATCCGACCAACCGCCGCCTCGTGGCCGGCGCCGCCAAGCTCGTCCGGGCCGAGCTCCAACGGATCGGTCGGATCCCGGTGGATCGCTAGATTTCGAGGGTGCAGGACGTCCCTCGCTATCGCCAGACCTTCGCCCGGCTGCTCGGGTTCCTGCGCCCCTACAAGATCTCGCTAATCGTCTCGATCCTGCTCGCGGTGCTCTCGCAGGGTGCAGCGATCGCGCTCATCTGGCTGACGGGCGCGGTGATCGACAAGGCGCTGGCCACGCACGATCCCCAGATGCTCTGGATCCTGGTCGCGGCCGTCCTGGCGGTCGGCTTCGCGCGCGCGATCCTGATGGCCGGCCGCCGGCTGCTCTCCGGGCGCCAGGCGCTGGCCGTCGAGATGGACATGCGCCAGGCGCTCTACGCGCACCTCGTGCGGCTGTCGTTCGGCTTCTACGACCGCCACCAGACCGGCCAGCTGATGTCGCGTGCGACGGTCGACCTGCAGGGGGTTCGCTTCTTCCTCGGCTACGGCTTGATCTTCTTCTTCCAGAACGCGATCACGGTCATCTCGGTGACCGTCGTGCTGCTGGTCTTCAACTGGAAGCTCGCGCTGATCGCGCTGGCGATCACGCCCGTGCTGGTGGTCGTGGCCTACCGCTACAGCCACGTCACGCACCCGACGCTGCGCGAGGTGCAGCAGAAGCTCGCCGACGTCGCGACCGTGGCCGAGGAGAACATCGTCGGCGTCCACGTGGTCAAGTCGTTCGCGCAGGAACCCCAGGAGTCGGCCAAGTTCCACGCGCGCTCCGAGGCCGTCTTCGAGCAGACGGTGAAGGCGAATCGGCAGCGCGCGCTCTACGTCCCGTTCATCTCCTGGATCCCGCTGCTCGCCCAGGGTGCCGTCCTGCTCGTGGGCGCGCGCATGGTGACGAGCGGTGAGCTGACCGTCGGCGACTTCGTCGCCTTCAACCTCTACCTCGGCATGCTCGTGGTGCCGCTCCGCTCGCTCGGCATGTGGATCGGCCAGGCGCAGCGCGCGACTGCTTCGGGCGAGCGCATCTTCCAGGTGATGGACGAGCCGGAGGAGATCGCCGAGCGGCCGGACTCGATCGAGCTGCCGCCGGGCGAAGGCGACCTGCGCTTCGAGGACGTGCGCTTCGAATACCTCGAGAGCCGGCCGGTGCTCGACGGCGTCACGCTCGACGTCTCCGCCGGCCGCACGATCGCGCTGATCGGCCAGACCGGCTCCGGCAAGACGACGCTCACCTCGCTCGTGCCGCGCTTCTACGACGCGACCGACGGGCGGGTGCTGGTCGACGGCGCCGACGTCCGCGACGTGACGCTCACCTCGCTACGGCGCGCGATTGGCGTCATCTCGCAGGACCCGTTCCTCTTCTCCGCGAGCGTGCGCGAGAACATCACCTTCGGCGCGCCCGGGCTGGATGAGGCCGAGGTCGAGCGGATCGCGCGGCTCGCCCAGGCACACGAGTTCGTCGAGCAGTTGCCCGAGGGCTACGACACGATCATCGGCGAGCGCGGGATCACGCTCTCCGGCGGCCAGCGCCAGCGGCTCGCGATCGCACGCGCACTCGCGGTCGACCCGCGGATCCTGATCCTCGACGACGCAACCGCCTCCGTGGACGCCTCGACCGAGGCGCGGATCCGAGTCGGCCTGCGCGAGGCGATGCGCGACCGGACGACGCTGATCATCGCCCACCGCCTCTCGACGATCGCGCTCGCGGACGAGATCGTCGTCCTCGACGAGGGCCGCATCGCCGCCCGCGGTACGCACGACGAGCTGCTCGAGACCAGTCCCGTCTACCGGGACATCTACGAGCACGGGCTGCTCGAGCGCCAGTTCGCGGACGCCGTCGAGGCCCGGGCCGGCGACGCGCTGGAGGCGGCGTCGTGAGGGTCTGGCAGCCCGGCAGTCACCTGATGCACCAGCGAAGCGCAGAGGTCCAGGACTGGTCGTGGCAGCGCACGCGCCGGCGGGTCGGGATGCTCGTCCGCTTCACGCGGCCCTACAAGACGCGGACGCTCTTCTCGATCGGCTCGCTCCTGCTCGCGACCGCCTTCGCGCTCGCGCCGCCGCTGCTCTCCAAGTACGCCGTCGACGACGGGATCCGGCAGCACGACCTCGGCAAGCTCTGGTGGATCGTCGGCGCCTTCCTGCTCTTCGGCCTGCTCAGCTGGGGCATGAGCTACGTCCAGACCTACCTCACCGGCTGGGTGGGCGAGCGGATCCTGGCCGACCTGCGCAACCACCTCTTCGACCACCTGCAGCAGCTCTCGCTCGGCTTCTTCGAGCGCAACCGCGCCGGCGTGATCATCAGCCGGCTGACGAACGACGTCGAGGCGATCGACCAGCTCGTCACCGACGGCGTCACGAGCCTCGTCCAGAACTCACTGACGCTGCTCGGCACGGCGATCCTGCTCTTCATCCTCGACTGGCGGCTCGCGCTCGCCACGCTCGTGGTGATCCCGTTCATGAGCGTCGCGACCGTGATCTTCCGCAAGCGCTCCGCTCGCGCCTACGCCTCCGTCCGCGAGCGGCTCGGCCTCGTCACCGCCACGCTCGCGGAGGACATCGCCGGCATGCGGATCGTCCAGGCTTTCACGCGCGAGCAGGCGAACATGCGCAACTTCCGCGAGGTGACCGAGCGCTACCGCGACGCGAACATGGAGACGGTCGTCCTCAACGGCCTCTACTTCCCGTTCGTCGACCTGCTCTCGACCGTCGCGCTCGCCGTCGTGCTCGGCTACGGCGGCCACCTCTACTTCCAGAACGCGATCACGCTCGGGACGCTGTTCGCCTTCATGCTCTACGTGCAGAACTTCTTCGACCCAGTGCAGCAGCTCTCGCAGCTGTACGGGACGTTCCTCTCGGCCACGGCGGCGCTCGACAAGATCGTCGACGTGCTCGACCAGGAGCCCGAGGTGACCGACGACGCGGGCACGGTCGAGCTGCCGCGCGTGAACGGCGACGTCGCCTTCGAGGACGTCCGCTTCGGCTATGGCGACGGGCCCGAAGTGCTGCACGGGCTCGACCTCGAGGTGCCGGCGGGGACGACCGTCGCGCTCGTCGGGCACACCGGCGCCGGCAAGTCGACGATCGCCAAGCTGCTCGCCCGCTTCTACGACCCGCGCGAGGGCCGGATCACGATCGACGGCCACGACCTGCGCGCGGTCACGCAGGCCTCGCTCCGCCGCCAGCTCGGAATCGTGCCGCAGGAGGGCTTCCTCTTCGCCGGCACCGTCCGCGACAACATCGCCTTCGGGCGGCCCGACGCGTCGCCGGAGGACGTCGTCAAGGCGGCCGAGACGATCGGCGCGGACGACTTCATCGGGCGGCTCGAGGACGGCTACGAGACCGAGCTGCAGGAACGCGGCACGCGCCTTTCGCTCGGCCAGCGCCAACTCGTCGCGCTGGCCCGGGCGCTGCTCGCCGACCCCCGCATCCTGATCCTCGACGAGGCGACCTCGTCGGTCGACATCGGCACCGAGCGCAAGATCGAGCGCGCTCTGCGCACGCTGCTCGCCGGTCGGACGGCCTTCGTGATCGCCCACCGGCTCTCGACGATCCGCGACGCCGACCTGATCGTGGTGCTCGAGCACGGCCAGGTCGTCGAGCAGGGAACCCACGACGAGCTGATGCGTCTCGGCGGGCTCTACACGTCCCTCTACGGCGACTGGGCCGCCGACGCGGCGTAGGAACTGCGCCGACTTCGTGACTTAAGCGTCCAGTACCTGAAACGAGGGATGAGAGCGCCGCTCTGTCCGCCCGATCCTCGGGTCGGTGACCCGCACTCGCATCGCCCTGCTCGCGGGGCTCTCCGTCCTCGCTGCTGCGGTCCTCGCGCCCGCTGCGCTCGCCTGCCCGAAGGGCTACTCGTACGCCGGCCTCTACAGCTCGACGAAGGCCTCCGGCATCGCGGCGACGATCAGCATGCTCGACACGCCCGTGGCGCTCGGCGGCACGAGCCACGTCGCCGGCTGGGTCGGCGTCGGCGGACCCGGAGTCGGTCCGCACGGCGAGGACGAGTGGCTTCAGGTCGGGCTCGCCACCTTCGGCGACTCTAGCGAGGGCCACCTCTACTACGAGCTGACCCAGCCGGGCCGGGCGCCCAGGTTCGTCGAGCTAGCGTCGGGGATCGTCCCCGGCATCCGTGTCCGCGTCGCGGTAATGGAACTGCAGTTCGCGCGGGACGAGTGGGTCGTGATCTCGCCGGCCGGCATCTCAGGCCCGTTCTACCTCCCGCACAGCCACCGCGCCTGGGAGCCGATGGCGACGGCCGAGAGCTACGCGGAAACGTCGCAGTGCAACCGCTACGCCTACCGCTTCGCCGGGCTGCAGCTGACGCACGGTGACGGCAGCTGGCAGACGATGCGCCGGGCCGACACGCTGCGGGATCCGGGCTGGCGCTTGCGCCGCCAGGGCGCCTCGGCGTTCAGCGCCACCGGGGCCTGACCAGGGCTACACTTCCGGCGCCGCAACGGCACGTTGCGGGGTCGTCTAATGGTAGGACGCTCGGCTCTGGACCGAGTAGTCTAGGTTCGAATCCTAGCCCCGCAGCCTTCGAAGACCCGCTGCAAACCGGCGGGTTTTCGCACCTTTTTAGGGATACCGCGCACCGCCCGACGCCCGTGCGCCGTTGTCTCCCGATGACATCGATCGACGAGCAGACTCTCAAGAGGCCCGCGAACGAGGCCCGTCGGCGCGGTCGTAGCGGCACGGGCTGGTACGCCTGGCTCGCACGGACGGGCCTCGTCGCGAAGGGCGTGTCGTACGGGATCGTCGGCGTGCTCGCCGTCAAGCTGGCGGCGGGCCACGGGGGCGCGGCGACGAGCCGTCAGGGCGCATTGCACGCGCTCGCGCAGGAGCGGTTCGGGCAGATCGTGCTGATCCTGCTTGCGACCGGCTTCGGCGCGTACGCTATTTGGCGCGCCGTCCAGGCGCTCGCGACGCCCGCCGACGAGGCCAAAGACTGGGGGAAGCGCGCCGGGTACCTGGGCCGCGCTGGGGTCTATGTCGGCCTCACCTTCTCGGCGCTCTCGATCCTGCTGGGCGACAGCGGCGGCTCCTCGCAGACCGGGAAGTCGCACAAGACGACGGCGGTGGTGCTCTCGTGGCCTGCGGGCACCTGGCTCGTCGGCCTCGGCGGCGCAATCCTGATCGGCGTCGGGCTTTGGAACGCCTACCGTGGGCTCGCCCGGAAGTTCGAGGACAAGTGGAACACCGGCGGGATGGGCGCTGCGGCCAGACGGTGGGGCGCTCGCGTCGGCGTGGTCGGACATATCGCTCGCGCCGTCGTCTTCACCCTCATCGGCGTGTTCGTGATCCGTGCAGCACTGCAGTACGACCCCAAGGAGGCGGTCGGGCTCGACGGGGCGCTGCAAAGGCTCGCGAGCGCCGAGTACGGGCCGTACCTGCTCGGGCTCACGGCCGCGGGCCTGATCGCCTACGGCCTCTTCTGCCTGGCCGATGCGCGCTTTCGCGACGTCTCGGCGGGCTAGCTGCGGTCGCGCTCTCGGCGCTCTTCGACCGAGAGGCCTTCCTGGGGCGCGCCGGCCGGGCCGCTCATCACGACGCCGTCGGCCTCGACCACCTCGGTCGGCTCCGCGTGCCGGTACTCGTCGTTCTGCAGGCCGCCGCGCGGATCGCCCTCGACCGCGAGCGCGTCGGGATCGCCCTGCTGCTTGTTCGCGCGATGCTTCTCGCCGCGCTTGCGCCACCGTCCGAGCATGGCTCCGTTCTGCCCGCTCGTCGCTACACTAAGCCTCCGCCGCGGCGCATTCGTCTAGTGGCCTAGGACACCGCCCTCTCACGGCGGCGGCACGGGTTCGAAT
>Ga0136846_1219144_pt1 | contig 11164 bp, 10 predicted proteins | sample HopSoiMetagenom2_FD_96841 | JGI IMG/M metagenome (GOLD analysis project Ga0136846, IMG submission 96841) | Grasslands soil microbial communities from Hopland, California, USA - 2 Assembly 2016 (version 4) | ecosystem: Environmental > Terrestrial > Soil > Grasslands | place: USA: Hopland... | reverse complement strand
CATGTCCGGGAGTAAGCGGCCACGCATGCAGTTCTCGACCGTCGCCGGCTGCTCGAAGATCTCCTTTAGCATGAAATGGTCGAACCCGCCGCGCTCGATCTGATCGAGATCCCAATCGATCTTGCTGACGCGCCGCTCGAGCTGCTGGGCGCGCTGATTGAGCACGGTGTACCCATCGCGGGTCAGCACCGCGACGTCGCCGTCGTCGAGATAGACGACCTCGCGGGTTTGCGCGAGGATCGCCGAGACGTCGCTGGCGACGTAGTACTCGCCGTCGCCAAGTCCGACGAGGAGTGGGCTGCCCTTCCGCGCGGCGACGAGTTTATTGCGATCTTCGCTGGAGACCACAGCGATTCCATAGGTCCCCTCGATCTGCCATAGCGCCTCGATCACAGCGTCTTCGAGGTTTCCGTCAAACGCTTCCTCGATGAGATGCGCGATGACTTCGGTATCGGTCTCGGAAACGAATTTGTGGCCGCGCGCCTGAAGTCCCTGCTTCAGCGTGCCCGCGTTCTCGATGATGCCGTTATGAACGACCGCGATGTTGCCCTTGCAATCGAGATGCGGGTGGGCGTTGCATTCGTTGGGCACACCGTGAGTCGCCCAGCGGGTGTGGCCAATGCCGAGCTCACCGTCCACCGGACTGGTAGCCAGGGCGCGCTCGAGCTGGGAGATCTTCCCGGCCGCCTTCCGGGTTTCGACGCCGCCACCGTTCATGACGGCAACTCCCGCCGAATCGTACCCGCGATATTCCATGCGCTTGAGTCCCTCGAGGAGGAGAGGGGTAGCGCCGCGCTTTCCGATATAACCGATAATTCCGCACATAGGTTCTTTGGGTTGACTGTACTTCCCTACCGAGCCAGCGCCTCCACAGGCTGCCGGCAGTCGCGGACGAGCTTTTCCGCGTCTTCGGCGCTCGGCGCTTCGGCTATCACTCGCACGATTGGTTCCGTTCCAGAAGGACGGATGTGCACCCAGCGATCGGGCCACGTGAGCCTCAGTCCGTCCTGTGTATCTACCTCTGCGTCACTGAAGGCCTTCCGGAGGGCCTGATAGACGGTATCCAGCGGCGCATTGGGGCGGGCAAGCTTGTCCTTAACGATAATGTACCGCGGGTACGCAGCGACGATCTTGGACAGCGGTTTGTCCTCCTCGAGCAACAGCTGCAGCATGAGCGCTGCACCCACCGGCGCGTCCCTGCCCAGGTGTAACTCTGAAAGAATTACGCCGCCATTTCCTTCTCCTCCAATCGGCGCTTTTTCCTCGCGCATCTTGACCGCGACGTTGACTTCGCCGACCGGCGCGCGGACGACCCTGGTGCCCGCCTCCGCGGCGATATCGTCAACGATCCTGCTGGTAGAAAGGTTCGTCACAACGACGCCCTTACGGTGCCGGAGGACCTCTTTGGCGGCCAGCGCGAGCGTATAGTCCTCGCCGATGGCCAACCCTTCATCCGAGACGAGGGCGAGGCGGTCGACGTCGGGGTCCACCGCCATGCCGATGTCGCAATGAGAGTCCTGGACGAGCTTCTGGAGCTCACCGAGATTTTCGGCTACAGGCTCGGGTGGCCTGGGGAAACGACCATCAGGCTCCATGTTGATCGTTGCCAGCTTGCATCCCAGGAGCTCGAGCAGGATGGGCATGAAGGTGCCGCCGGCTCCCCTCACACAATCCAGACCTACCCGAAATCCCTTCTTTCGGATGCCGTCGACATTTAGAAATGGGAGGGCGAGAATTTTTTCGATATGCTCACGGGCTGCATCTTTGTCCTGAGCGATGGTGCCCAGCTTGTCCCACGTAGCGCGGGGGATGTTTCCCTCAACGACCTGTCGCATCTCTGCGGCCTCGGCAGGGTCGAGAAATAGCCCCGACGGACCAATGAACTTGAGGGCGTTCCATTCGATCGGATTGTGACTGGCAGTTATGGCCAGGCCGCCGGCGGCGTGATGGTGTTCGACCGCTAGCTGTACCGTGGGTGTCGGGACCATTCCGATGTCGAGGACATCGCACCCAACCGATTGAAGCGCGGCGTGGACGACGGGCTGAAACATTGGTCCCGATACGCGACTGTCACGGCCGACCACGATGCGGGCTTTGCCGCCAGCGCGGGCCATCGCCCACGCGCCGAAGCCGGCCGCAAATTTTGCGATGATCTCCGGTGTCAGGGCCTCTCCGACGCGCCCTCGAACACCGGACACGCTGACCATCAGACCTTCGTACGCCATTCTGGGTATCCCTCGAGTCCGCCTGTTAACGCCGCGTCGTTGCCAATAATTTACTCGCGCCTCAATGCCCACGACGCGCGAAGCCCGCGCTCGATTGGTTAACTTCCCTCCACAATCTCTTCGGTGTGAAAAGCGCATGACTCGCATCTTCGATGAAGACCTGAACGCAGCGTTCGGAACTCGCGCCATCCACGCCGGCCAGCGACCCGATCCACTCTCGGGCGCCATCATGACACCGATCTACACCACATCGACATACGTTCAGGAAGGCCTGGGGAAGAACAAGGGCTACGAGTACGCCCGCGGAAGGAATCCCACGCGAGAGGCGCTCGAGCGAAACGTCGCCGCCCTCGAGGGTGGAACTCACGGCTTCGCGTTCAGCAGCGGAATGGGTGCGACTGATTCGATCATGAAGCTGTTCAAGTCGGGCGACCACATCATTGCCGGTGAGAGCAGCTACGGCGGAACCTTCCGCTTGTTCGACAAGATTCTCAAAAACTTCGGATTGTGCTTTACCTACGTCGACAGTCGAGATCCCCAGAACGTCGAGGATGCGTGCGAGAAGAACACCGTCGCGGTTATGATGGAAACACCGACCAACCCGATGATGCGCATCACTGACCTCAGCGCGGTCGGTGAAATTGCCAAACGAAAAAATCTATTGTTCATCGTAGATAATACATTTGCTTCACCTTACTTTCAGCGCCCGTTCGAGCACGGCGCCGACATCGTCTACCACTCCTCGACCAAATATCTGAATGGCCACAGCGATATGGTTGGCGGAATCGCGGTGGTCCGGGATGATGCGCTCGCGGAGCGGATGCAATTCATTTTGAACTCGTCGGGCGCCGTTCCCGGGCCGTTCGATGCGTGGCTCGTTCTGCGCGGCACGAAGACGCTTCACTTGCGAATGCCCCGGCACGACGAGAATGGTCGGAAGATTGCTTCGTGGCTGGCTGAGAGGTTGGGACACGAGAACGTGATTTACCCGGGACTGACCTCACATCCACAGCACGAACTGGCGAAGCGCCAGATGAAAGGATTTGGCGGAATGATCTCGGTGCTGACCGGCAGCAAGGAGAAAGCGGCGAAAATCCTCGGCAAGGTCAGGGTGTTTTCGCTCGCCGAGTCTCTGGGTGGTGTCGAAAGTCTGATCAGTCATCCTGCGTCGATGACACACGCGTCCGTTCCCGCCGATCGGCGCGCGGCTCTCGGCCTGACTGATGATCTGGTACGTCTGTCGTGCGGTGTCGAAGATGTAGGTGACCTGATCTCGGACCTCGAGCAAGCATTCACATGAAGATTCTGATCGTCGGCGGCGGTGGGCGCGAGCATGCTCTCGCCTGGAAATTGTGTCGCGACGATCCGACCCTGGAAATCCTCGCCGCGCCGGGGAATCCCGGTATTTCGAAGCTGGCGCGATGCATCCCGATCGCATCCGACAAATACAAAGAGCTCGCCGACCTCGCGGAGGATGAGTTCGTAGATCTGACAATCGTCGGACCTGAGCAGCCGCTCGAAGGCGGTATCGTCAACCTGTTTCAGAGCCGTGGGCTTCCAATTTTCGGCCCCACTCGCGAGGCAGCGCGCATAGAGACTTCGAAGCGCTTCGCGAAAGAGCTGATGGGCCGCGCCGGAATCCCTACCGCCCGAGCCAGCCAACACAGCGACGCGAAAGAGGCAAAGGCAGCGCTTGCAAATTTCTCAACGCCTGTCGTGATCAAGGCGTCCGGGCTCGCCTCCGGAAAGGGTGTAATCGTAGCGCTGAGCACCGCCGAGGCGGAGCGAGCCATTGACTCGATGCTCAGCGATCGCGTGTTCGGCAACGCGGGGCGTGAGATCCTCATCGAGGAATTCATGGAGGGAGAAGAGATCTCCCTCTTCGCTATCAGCGACGGTCATCAGGCGCTGCCTCTACTTGCAGCCCAGGATCACAAGCGGTTGCTCGAGGGTGATCGGGGACCGAACACTGGCGGCATGGGTGCATACGCCCCGACTTCTCTGGCGACGCCGGAGCTCGTGACGCGGGTGATGGCGGAGATCATTCGTCCGACGTTGGCTGCGCTCCGTGAAGCCGGCTCGCCGTTCAAGGGTCTCCTGTACGCCGGGTTGATGATCACGGCCGATGGCCCGAAGGTGGTTGAGTTCAATTGCCGTTTCGGAGATCCCGAGACTCAGACGCTGATGCCGTTGATGGATTCCTCGCTCGTCGAGCTGATCGCCGCCGTCGCCGCCGGTGGATCGCTGAGCCGCGCGCGCTATCCAGATTGGAAACCGTTGACCTCAGTGACCACGGTCGTCGCCTCGGCCGGATATCCGGACAAAGCGCGCACCGGCGATGTCATTGAGCTCCCAGCGCCCGAGAATGGGGTCGAGGTTTTTCACGCTGGAACTGCCATCGACCCCGCCACGAACCAGCTGGTCACTGCGGGCGGACGCGTCCTCGCCGTGACGGCAGTCTCCGAAAGTCTGATCGAGGCGGCGGAGCTGTCACGATCGTACGCCGAGCGGATCTCAATAAACGGAAAACAGCTTCGGCGCGACATCGCCTGGCGCGAGCTGAGCCGCGGTGCCCGAGTTACCTGAAACTGAAACGATCGCCCGCGATCTCGACGGGGCGATTCGCGGGAGAACGATAAAAAACGTTTCCGTTCGGAAGAGCGACGTGTTGCGCGAAGTAAGCGCGCGTTCGCTCGCGAGGCGACTTCAGAACGCGACAATAGTGCGAAGCTGGCGCCGCGCGAAACTCGTCATCCTGGATCTCGATACGGGTGATCGGCTCGTGGTGCAGCCGCGATTCACCGGTGCGCTCCTAATCGACGACGGGCATTTTCGTGGTAACGAGCTCAGCTATTCGACGATGCGATTCGATCTCGATGACGGTCGAGCTCTCCACTACGCCGACGTCCGGCGGCTGGGCACGGTCGCATTGATGAGCCGAGATCGCTTCGAAGAATACTCGGGGAAACTTGGCATCGAGCCTCTTGACCATGCGTTCACCACGGCGCATCTATCGGGTGTTCTTCGGGCTACGAGTCAGCCCGTGAAGAAAGTCTTAATGGAGCAGCGAAAAATCGCAGGCATCGGCAACATTTACGCAAACGAAGCGCTGTGGCGCTCACGCATCGACCCATCACGTCCGGCAGCATCGATATCCCTGGAGGAGGCCTCGCTTCTCCGTGACTCAATCGTAGACGTTTTGCGCGAAGCGATTGAAGCGCGCGGCACCAGCTTTCGTGACTACCGCGATGCACGCGGTCAGCGCGGCACTTTCGTGGAGAAGCTCGAGGCGTATGGCCGGGCCGGCCTCCCGTGCCGGCGTTGCGGGGCCAAACTCGTTTCCACGCACGCCGTGGACGGACGCGCGACGACCATGTGTGTAAGATGCCAGCACTGACATGAGTCGCGCCGTCTCAGCGCTCGCCAAGCAGCCGACGAGTGACACCCAGCTGGCAATCATGAGATCGAACGTGCGCGAAACCGCCGCCGACCGGCCAGGCGTCTATCGCATGCTGTCGAGCGACGGCGAGATCGTCTACGTCGGCAAATCCAAGCGCGTACGCTCGCGACTCCTCAGTTATTTCCGCTGCGCGTATCCGGAGGACAAAGGCGCGCGCATCCTGCGTTCTGCGGAAACGATCGAATGGGATTACACACCGAGCGAGTTCGCGGCACTGCTCCAGGAGCTGCGGATGATCAAGCGGTTCCGTCCCCGCTACAACGTCGCCATGAAGAGGGACGGCCGGAACTATTCGTTCATCAAGCTGACAAACGGAGCGGCGCCAAAGCTGCTCGTGGTGCGTGGCCCGACTGGCGAAGATGCGGACATCTACTACGGTCCGTTCGTGGGCGCTCAGAGAGTCGGTGAGGCAGTGCGCGAGCTGAATGACGCGCTGATGCTTCGCGATTGTCGCACCGATCTCAAGATGTTCTTCAGCGATCAAACCGAGCTGTTCCAACTGGCGCGAACACCAGGTTGCATCCGACACGAGATCTCGAAGTGCCTCGGCCCCTGTGTCGGCGGCTGCACCGCGTCCGAGTACGAACAGCGCGTATCACTCGCCCGCGCATTCCTCGATGGATCCGACGACGGGCCGCTCGACCTGTTGCGCACGCAGATGGAGCGCCTGAGCGCCGAGCTGCAGTTCGAGCGCGCCGCCGTCTATCGCGACAAGCTGGAGAGACTCGAGGCGCTGCGCGCGCAGTTCGGGAGGCTGCGGTTCGCCGTCGAGAATCTCTCCTTCGTGTACACGGTTCCCGGCCACGAGGGGGAGGACAAAGTCTATCTCATTCGTCGCGGTGTAGTTCGCGCCGAAGTGGCGAAGCCACGCTCGTCGAAGGATCGGCGAAGCATGAAACAGCTCGTCGAAGGAATCTTCTCGCAGCCGGCGCCGTCCCACTCGCAGGTGCCCACTCACGAGATCGACGAGCTGCTGCTGTTGTCGTCGTGGTTCCGTCGCTTCCCCGCTGAGATGAAGAGGACGAGGCAGGTCAGTTGAGCTGCTCGTCCAACCGTCTATTGCACCTGCACCGTAGCGGTGAGCGGTGGTAGACGACCGTTGTTCGCGGTTATCGTGAACGGATTCGAAAAGGGCGGATCGAGCCGAACGGTGTGCGGTTCATAGAAGATATAGGTGGCGCAAGAAACATTTTTCCGGCCTTTTGCTGCATCAGTTCCTAAAACGGTTAGGGTCGCGTTAGTGGTCGTGCGTTCGGTAACGATTCGATCGAACGACAAGCATCCACCCAACTGCACCGTCACCACGACGTTCAGGGAACTGCCCGAGGTTATCGTCTGCGGTGCGTCGAGTTTCGACGCGCCGAGCTGAACGCTTTGATCAGGCGCAAAGGGATTGCAGCTCTCGAGGCAACCGATCATTCCCGCGAGACCCAGAGCTAACAACGCAGTTTTCACAAACTCCTCCTTCTAATCCACCCGTAACCAGACAGTGCGGGCCGGCACACCGCAAGGTTATTCCTGCGTTTCTCCCTTCCAACGAGCCACGAGATTTTGCTCGACACCGAGTTGATCGAGCATTCTCGCGACCATGAAATCCACGAGGTCTGAAATCTCCTTCGGCCGGTGATAGAATCCGGGCGCAGCCGGCATCACCACTGCGCCCGCCCGCGCCAGTCGCAGCATGTTGCCGAGGTGAATCGCACTCAGCGGCGTCTCGCGTGGCACCAGAACCAGCTTTCGCTGCTCTTTGAGCGTTACGTCGGCCGCCCGCTCGATAAGCGATCGGGATGCGCCTGCGGCAATTGCGGACAACGTCCCCATCGAACACGGGCAAACGATCATTCCCGCGGTGCGCGATGAGCCTGACGCCGGCGCGGCCCCGCGGTCATCGTTGGAGAATACTTCCACGTAGGAAGCCCACGCATCGATTCCGACTGCATCCCTGAGCGCATCCATCGAATCGATTCCGGCTTCGGTCGCCAGCAGTCGCATCCCATACTTCGAGACGATTAGCGATACCCGGCGATGCGCGGCGGTGAGCGCCTGCAGCAGTCGCACGGCGTATGGCGCGCCTGACGCGCCGGTGATTCCGAAGACGATCGGTGGGGTTCCGTTCATCTGAAGAGCCTCTCGGTGAACACGAAGCCGAGGAAAACGATGCTGATCACGCCGTTCATGGTGAAGAACGCGGCGTCGAGCCGCGAGAAATCATCCGCCTTGACCAGAGAATGCTCGTAGAGCAGCAGCGCCGCCGCGACGATGACGCCAAGGAAATAAACCAGTCCCGCCCCCGCGCCGACTCCCGCCAGGGCCAGCGCGGCGACGGTCGTCAGATGCAGAGCCCTCGCTATTCCCAACGCATTTGCCTCCCCAAATGTGGACGGTACCGAGTAGAGCCCATTCTCCCGGTCAAACGACACATCCTGGAGTGCATACAGGATGTCGAAGCCACCAACCCAGGTCGCCACCGCAATGGCGAGCGCGATCAGCATCCACCACGGATTGCTCCATGTCCCCGTAACTGCGAGGTACCCCCCGACCGGAGCGATAGACAGCCCGACGCCGAGCACGAGGTGCGACCAGCGCGTAAAGCGTTTGGTGTAGCTGTAAAAAAGCACCCATGCGAGGGCAACCGGAGCGAGAGCAAGGCATAGCGGGTTCAGCTGCCACGCGGCGATCACGAACGCCAGCGACGCAATCACCACGGCCACACTCGCCTCTCGTACCGTCATCGCGCCTGAAGGAATTTCGCGCGACCTCGTACGAGGGTTCCGTCCGTCAATCTCGCGGTCCACGATTCGGTTGAATCCCATAGCCGCGAATCGCGCCGTAGTGAAGGCAACAACGACCCACGCCACCGCGCGTATCGTGATCGGCGCCACATAGCTGGCCAATACCACACCGACGAGAGCGAACGGTAGCGCGAACACAGTATGCGGAAGCCGTACAAGGTTGGCGTGCCGCAACAACATTCCCCGGCCTCGAAATGTCTGGCCCTCGCGATCCACGTCGGTCACAGCGTTTCTATCTTGGCTCATTGCGCACAAATCTCTCGGCTCTCTGTGCGGGGCCGAGGCCGAGCTTCTCCCAGATGCCGTCGATGCGCTGCTTCGTCGCCGCATCCATCTCGATCACCTTGGGCCAGTTGCGCGTGAATCCTTCTTCGGGCCATTTCCGCGTCGCATCGATGCCCATCTTCGATCCATAGGTGAATCCGCGGCTGGAGTGATCCAGCACATCGACCGGCCCCATGGAAAATCGCACGTCGCGCTCGGGATCGATGTGATTCAACGCCACCCACCACGCCTCCTGCACGTTGCGCACATTCACGTCCTTGTCCACCACAACGATAACCTTCGCCAGGGCCATCAATCCCTGCCCCCAGAGCGCATTCATCACTTTGTAGGCCTGACCCGGATATTGCTTGTCGATCGACACAAAAACGAGGTTGTGAAAAATCCCCTCTGCGGGCATGTGATAGTCGACAATTTCGGGGACCGTCAATTTGAGGAGCGGAAGGAAGATCCTTTCTGTGGCGTGACCGAGATAGAAATCCTCCATCGGCGGTCGCCCGACGATCGTAGTAGCGTAGACGGGATTTCGACGCATTGTCACCGCCGTCACGTGCACTTGCGGATAGAGGTCCGCCTCCGAATAAAACCCGGTATGGTCGCCGAACGGTCCTTCGATCACCAGCGGCTCCGCAGGATCGATGTAGCCTTCGATGACAAATTCCGCGTCGGCGGGAACCTCGAGATCACAGCTTACAGCCTTCGCCAGGCTTACCGGATTTTTGCGTAGAAAGCCGGCGAACAGAAACTCGTCGATGGTCGGCGGGAGCGGCGCGGACGCCGAATACACCGACGCCGGATCGGCGCCCACCGCGATCACTACCGGCATCCGCTCACCTTTCTCAGCCATCTCGCGCCAATGCGCGGCCCCAACCTTGTGACGCTGCCAATGCATTGCCAACGTCCTTGGTCCGAGCACCTGCACACGGTACATCCCGACGTTACGAATCCCGCGCCGCGGATCTTTCGAAATCACCATCGGCAAGGTGACATACGGTCCACCGTCCTCGGGCCAGCACGTTATGATCGGGAGGCTGGACAGATCGACGTCACCGCCCTGCAGAACGATCTCCTGGCATGCCGGCTTTCCGCTTCGCATCCGCGGCGGAAATTTCCCGACCTCCAGCAGACGCGGGAGCATCGCCAGTTTTCCGACCAAGCCTTCCGGTACCTTCAGATCCAGCATTTCGGTAATACGCTCGCCGACGTGGTCGAGATCGTCCACACCGAGCGCCAGACACATGCGCTTCATCGAGCCGAAAAGATTGATCGCGACCGGGTACTGCGAGCGGTGGCCGTTGTCGAGGATCACGTTCTCGAAGTAAAGCGCCTTCCCGCCGCCCGGCTGCTTCATCACACGATCGGCGATCTCGCAGATCTCCAGACGCGCCTTCACCGGCTCACTTATACGCGCCAGCTCTCCCGCGCGATCGATTGCCGACAGAAACTGCGATATTGTATCCAGGCTCACTTGGTCGGGACTGAAGTAACTGGACGCTCTCCAACGTGAATCGCCGCTACTCCGAGTGACAGGCTCGTCCACGTCACGCCAGTAAATCCCGCGCGTGTCATTCTGCCGGCAAGCTCCTCTTCCACCGGAAAGTTCGCCACCGATCGCGGAAGATATTGGTACGCGGTACGATGTCCGCTCACTGCCCGTCCGATCATCGGCAGAACGTTGTGGAAGTACCACTGGTACAGCGCGCGCAGCGGTCGGATACGCGGCGTAGAGAACTCGAGGATCACGAAGCGAGCTCCGGGCGCCAGCACGCGGAAAATCTCGCGCAGTGATGCGTCCAGTCCGGCGACGTTTCTGATTCCGAATGCAACGATCGCTCCCGCCAATTGCCCGGTGGCCAATGGCAGCTGGAGCGCATCGCCTGTCACCGGTGCCACACTCCTTCCCTTCACCTTCCCCCTTCCTGCCCTCAACATGGGCTCTGCGAAGTCTGCGCCTATAACGAGCCCCATGAACCCCGGCAGCATCGAAATGCTTTGGGCGACATCGAGAGTTCCGGCGCACAGATCCAGGTAGCGGCCGCCCACATCGCGTTCCACGCCGAGCATCGCGATGGCCTTTCGGCGCCAGCGACGGTCGATGTTCAGACTCAGGACGTGGTTGAGGAGGTCGTAACGCGGGGCGATCTCCGAAAAGATCTGCTTTACGTAAGCTCTCTTTTCGGCGCCACCGGCAGCGGCGGAACTGGCGGTCGCGCTGTCGATGTCAGTTGCCAACATTGCCACGAAAGTTGTCCGGCGACGGTGCGCGGGGCAAGCTATCTTTCCCGACCTTCAACGATGCCAGCAAGGTCCTACACCGACGTATCCGACCAGCAAGTGGTCGTCTTCGCCCAGGAAGGGCGAGAAGACGCCTATCGCGAGCTTATCAAGCGATATGAGCGCCCGGT
>Ga0136846_1238626_pt1 | contig 11165 bp, 7 predicted proteins | sample HopSoiMetagenom2_FD_96841 | JGI IMG/M metagenome (GOLD analysis project Ga0136846, IMG submission 96841) | Grasslands soil microbial communities from Hopland, California, USA - 2 Assembly 2016 (version 4) | ecosystem: Environmental > Terrestrial > Soil > Grasslands | place: USA: Hopland... | reverse complement strand
GCGCTCCGAGCGCCGTGTGGCGAGCCACACAAGTGAGGAGCAACGCCGCAGCGCGCCCGCCCAGCGCCCCCAAAACGGGAAATTGTTTCGGGCCAAATCCTCAACGGCTTGCCGAGATCAAGAATGCCGCGTTCACGCGCAAGCTCTTCGGCTATGAAGCACGTCGCGTCGCGATACACCGCGCGCTTCAACACACTCAGCTTGTCGTAGGCCGCTCGCGAAGGCAATCGATTCGCGGTGACTGCATCCTCTGCATGGCGGCTCGCTGTCCCACCGCGGCAATCATCGGTTCATCAAACATTCGTCAAGTATCCGAAGGTTGCGAATCCCAGAATCGCTACGGAAATTGAGAGCGCGCCCATCAAACGGCAGGTCGCGCCACATTCGGACGCAACAGGATCTTCACGATGAGCATGCCAAACCCACGCCCCATACGCGCCACGGCGACGAGTGCACTGCTGTGCGCACTGGTGCTGTCTGCCTGCGGGGGTGGGCATGACGCGGGCACCGCAACGGTACCGGTTGCGTTAGCACCTGCACCTGCACCTGCACCTGCACCTGCACCTGCACCCGCACCGGCACCGAAGCCAGCACCAGCACCCAATGCGTCGAGCTGGACAAAGATTGCTAGCGAAGGTCAATCCTTCTCGGTCAACGGAACCCAGGTCGTTCGCTATGGTTCTGGTTCCAGCTGGATCGAAAAGACTGTTACGGGTGCTGGCCAATGCACTAACGAGTTCTTTGGTAATGACCCGGCGGTCTCGATAATCAAAGAGTGCGATGCGCAAGGTTCTGCACCTGCACCTGCACCTGCACCTGCACCTGCACCTGCATCTGCACCTGCACCTGCACCTGCACCCTTCAACGGTAGCGTGGGATGTGGCGGTGCCGCCAAGTTTTCGAACGGCAAATACACCCTGACTTCAGATGGTGTGCCGCGCGACTTCTGGGTCCTCCTTCCGTCCGGCTACAAGAACGACAAAGCCTATCCGTTGATCGTCGGGTTGCACTGGCGTGGCGCCAGCGCCACCGATGTCTACTACGGGAACACTTGGGCCAGCGGCAAGCCTTTCTATGGCTTGAAGGAGCTCTACGGCGAGTCCGCGATATTCGTTGCCCCTCTTGGGTTGGATGCCGGCTGGGCCAATTGGAACGACACCGATATTCGCTTCATCGGCGCGATGGTCAACCAGCTCAGGCAGGGCCTATGCACCGATACCAGCCGCACCTTTGCGACCGGCTTCAGCTATGGCGGAGGGATGTCGAACGCGATCGGTTGCCAGATGGGGGACGTCTTCCGCGCCGTGGCGCCAATGTCCGGCTTCCCGATGGGCTGCCCGCCCTCACCGAACAAAACCGCGGTGATCCTGTTCCATGCCCAGGAAGACGCCGTCGTCGCCTACCACTTCGGCGAAGAGGTGCGAAATAACTTCATCGCCAAGAACAACTGCACACAGGCGACCAACAGGATCGGCGCCAATGGCTGCGTGATCTATGAAGGTTGCAGCGACAACAAGCCCGTGGCCTGGTGCGGGTACAGCCCCGGTGGTCACTGGCCGCCGGGCTTCGCTGCGCAAGAAATCAAGTCCTTTTTCGACCGTTTCTGAAATGTCGGGGCGCAGCACATACGGGTGTGCCCCCGGCTGAGAGGCTGAGAGGCTGAGAGTATTTCGAACGTGTCCGAGCAGCACGTCAAAAGGCTCCTGATAGGCGAAAAGCGCAGCCATAGCTTGGGCTATGTCGAGCATTTGCTACGACGAGCAGGGGGCTTTTGGCGTGATGAGCGGGCATGATCGAAAGACTCTCAGCCTCTTAGCAGGGCGAGCCACTTGCTTAGGACATGACCCGGAATAAGGTCAATAAGCAAATAGGCCTCCACCATGCCAGCGTATAGGGTGTCGATCGCTGCAGTCAAAGTCATGCGCCCCCCGGTTATAGGTCCAGCGGCCGGGAATCGCACCACTGACTATGCCGTCAGTAGACAGCGACACCCCCTTTCAATGCGCGTTTCCCAAGTCTTTTCGAGGTGCATCAGGTCCGCGTGCAGGCATTCGACAATGCCAATGGATGGCCCGTGGCAACACCTTTGTGATAGGTGCCGCTGTCGAAGAGCTCCACGAAGCTCAGCATGTCCGTATCCGGCGTGGAAGTGCGGGATGCGTACAAGGCGCTGGATCGTGGCAGGGACATCAGCGCGACGATCGCACGATGAACAAGTCTTACAAGCGAGTTCATTTGCCAACTCAAAGTTTGCAGGAGCATCGGGTTAGCATTGCCACCCCGTGGGGTAAAAGGTCTTTGACATGCCTGTCCTGAGCATTGTCCAAGGTGACATCCCGACATCCGTTCGGTCGCACCTGCATTCAGGACTTCATGTCAATTCAAAGGATCCTCGATAACCCATGCAGCTCCGGAGCAACCCATCGTTCAGCAACGCAAGCCGTCGTAGGCGGCGCAGTTGACGTCGGTGCGCCGCCATGAGACGCGAAACCTCAACAATTCTTGGCGCGGACCGACTGGTGGTCATAAGTTGTTCAGGCTTTCGTCGTTCTAAGTTTTTTTGCTGAATCAACAATGTGTCCACGAGCTGCGATGCGTGATGCAAGTTCGGGTGGGGCATGAACTCAACGCGATCCGAATTCCATTTCGATGGCAATCGGTCAGCAATTCAAGAACTCGAGATCAAGAATGCAAAAGCTTCTTCTAATACTGTTTTGCGCTGCGACGGTCGCGGGCTGCAACAGCGAGTCGGTCGAGCAAGATGCGGGAGCACCACCCGCGGTTGGTGCGCCGGCCGGGGCAACTGGCACGAACGCAGCAACGAGCGCACCCCCGCTGACAGCGTTAATCGATCCGCACGCGCAGGGGACAGCGGTTGCCCTGGCGGTCAGTTCGGAGAGCACCACCTCGCCCGGATGCTATCCACTCGGCCCGCCCCGACGGCTCACTCGCAAGCAAGTCGTCAATGCGCTGACCGATGTCACTGCAGCCCTGACGGCCGATACGGCTCTTGCTGCCACAGTAGGTAAGCTGGTCAGTGACACTGCGCAGTTCCCACCCGACACCGCGGTCAACCCCGACACGACGCGACACAAGGGCTACGAGCGACTCGACACAACGGTCAATGGGCGTCAGGTTTTCTCGCTGCGCGAAACCGCCCAAGCCTTGGCCAAGGCGATGACCTCCGACCCCACTCGCATGGCCAAGCTTTCGGGCACTTGCACCGATACCGCGGATGCGTGCGTCACCGGCTTCATCCGCAAGGCCGGGCGGCTGCTGTTTCGCCAGCCGATGACGGATGCCGAGGTGAACGTCTATCGGACCGCGGCTGGCAACACTAACACCCCAAGCGCCTTTGCCCGTGTACTGGCAACCATGATTGCGTCGCCGAAGTTCTACTTTGTCATCGAGAAAGGACAGACTTCTTCCGCTGACGCTTCTTCCAGTTGCATGCCGCTGACCGCCCACGAGCAGGCGACGCGGCTGGCCCTTCATTTCTGGGATTCAGTGCCAGATGCCGCGCTCAACGCTGACGCGGACAGCGGCGCCCTGCTGCAGCCAGCAACCTATACCGCGCAAGTAACCCGCATGATGTCCGATGCGCGTGCCGATCGCGCAATGCGTGACTTCTTTGGCGGCTGGTTCCGGCTCGACGAGTTGGTGGCCCTCAACGGCAAGGTCGGCGATCCGAAGTTCGACGCCTTTGCGGGCAGTTTCAAGCCCTTGCCTACGTCCAGTGACGCGGCCATCAACGAAGTCCTCGACATGGTGTCGTACCTGGCAGCGCACAACGCGTCGCTGCAGCAGGTGTTGACAGATCGCCACTCGTACGCGCGCACCAGCGACATCGCGTCTCTCTACAAAACCGCGGTGTGGGATGGTGTGTCTTCGCCACCGGTTTTTTCCGAATCTACACGTGTCGGATTGCTCACGCGTATCGGCTTCATCGCGCAAGGCTCCTCCGACACCACGCTGCCCATCTCGCGCGGCAGCCGCGTGCTGTTCGGACTGACTTGCAAGGCGATGCCAACGCCTGCGATGGTTCAGTCGAACGCGAAGGCCGATCTGAGCGGCTTGCTGACCACGCGCCAACGCGTGGAACGTGTGACCGAGATGAACGGCACCTCGTGCGTGGGATGCCACAAGCCGCTGATGAACCCATGGGGCTTTGTGTTTGAAGGCTTCGATTCACTTGGGCGGGTTCGCGAGACCGAGGTCATTCTTGACGACAAGGGCAAGTCTCTCGGTGAAAAGCCGATCGATACGGCTTCGCTCCCCAGTCTGGCTGACACGATGTCTCGCGCCGTCAGATCACCTTCGGAGGCCCAGCAGTTCATCCTCGACAGCGGTCAGTTCGAGCGCTGCTTTGCGCGTAACTATGTGCGCTATGCCTTCGGACGCGCTGACACGGCCGGCGACGGTGCGTTGATTGAATCGCTGCGTCAGCAGGCGGTCAGTGGCGCCAATCTGCGCAGCCTGTTCGCTTCGATCGCGCTGCGCTCGGAATTCACCACGATACAGAGGGCGAAATGAAGCCAGCATTCAACAAACTCTCCCGCCGACAGTTTCTGATCGGTGCCGGCGGTACAGCACTGGCCTTGCCACTGTTGCCATCTCTGCTTCCACGCGAGGCGCAGGCTGCTGCAATGGCCTCGGCATCCGCCGAGCGGTACTTCGTGCACACGACCACTTGGCACGGCATCTTTCAACAGGAGTTCTTCGGCCCCTTGTTGAATCAGGCCGCGGCCCAGACGCAGAGCTATGGCGGCATCGCCATTCGAGGCGCATCGCTGGCCGGCGCCGTCACGACCACGAACGGCATGACGGTCATCTCCGACGTTCTGCAGGCCAAATCTTCGGCTCTGAACGCACGCATGTTGTCACGCATGAACGTGATCAACGGATTGGACTTCGCCGTCGGTGTCGGCCACAACCGCGGCGGCACGCTCGGCGGCGATGCGAACAACCCGACCATAGACCAAGTGCTTGCGGCGTCCAAAAGCTTCTATCCGAGCAGTATTCTTCAGCCGGCGATCGTGCGAAACCTCGTCTCGCTGTCCAAGTCGGGCACGGGCACCGTGCAAACGCAAGCCACCGCGGAAAGCAACGTCAAGCTCTTTGACCGCCTGTTCAAAACGTCTGTCGCCAGCAGTGGCACCGCCGTTCCGGAACAGGTCGTCCTGGTGGACCGAGTCAAGGAGCACGCCGATCTGGTCATGGCCGACCCGGCCTGCTCGGCAGACTGCAAGACGCGCCTAGGCAACTATCTCGATCTGCTCAACGACGTGCAGTCCAAGGTGATGACCACCGTCATGAGCGGCTTTGCGCGGCCCACCACCGACACCTCGGCCCTCGAAAAAGCCAGCGGCTTCTACGGGCAGCCCAGCAGCCAGGCACAGTGCGAGAAACTATGGAACGACATCGTCGTCGCAGCCTTCGCCGCCGGCATCAGTCGCGTCTACGTTTGCGGGCCGACCAGCTATACCTTCGGCCCCGCGACTGAGGGTGCCTGGCACAACGACTATGCCCACGCGATGGATGATCCAGCCAAGCGGGCGGGATTCAGCGCCGCAGTTCAACTGCAATTCGAGAGTGTCATGCTCGACATGGCCAACAAGCTGGATCAGATCACCACGGCCGACGGAAAAACGCTGTTCGACAAGTCACTGATCGCCAGCGGCTTCGAACTCGGGTCTGGTGGCCACCCCGGTCACCACCACAACCGGTGCATTCCTGTCATCAGCCTCGGCGACGCAGGCGGTTACCTGAAGACTGGACAGTCGGTCGACTATCGCGATCTCACTCAATTCACTTGGTCCTCCAACCCGCACTGGTGGAGCGGCCTGCTGTACACGCAGTGGATGGGCATGGTCCTGCGCGCGATGGGCGTGTCCACCAGCGACTACAACACAACCGCCTACGGCTACCCGAACTTGCGGAACTCCAGAACCGATTACACCGGTCCCACCGAAAACACCGATCACACCGACGCCGTATGGAGCGTCGCTGGGCAGGACCTTCCCTGGCTGAGGGCTTAACTAATGAGAAATCTAATCATCGCTGCCACGCTCGCTGTCACGAGCTTTCTGGCCCAGGCTCAAGACGCCGCCAACGGCCAGTCGCTCTACACAAACGGCGTCGTGGCGGGCAAGCCGAGCTGTTCGAACAGCGCTTGCCACAACACGCTTCCAAACAATGCGCAGAATCGGATCGCCAACGGCATCAACGCGTCCAGCATCAAGAGCATGATCGCCAACTTCAGCCAGATGAACTTCATGTCTGGCCGCGTCACCGATTCGCAGCTCAACGACCTGGCCGCCTACATCGCAAGCAAGCTGGGCGGCACGCCCAGCTATCTGGCAGTAGTCGCCACGCCCAGCCCTTCGACCAGCCCGACCAACCTTAGCTTTACGAGTCAGAAACTGGGCAGCACCAGCGGTGGCCAGACAGTCACGCTAAGCAATGCCGCAAGTGCGAAAGCGGCGCTGGTACTTGGAACCATAGGCGTCACTTCCGGCAGCGACTTTGCCGTCCGCGGCGGCACCTGCTCAACAGGTGCAACGATCGCCGCCGGCGCCAGTTGTACCGTGACCGTGACCTTCACACCAACGATGGCCGGAACCCGCTCGGCGACGCTGTCCATCGCCCACAATGCGGGCGCGAGCACTGTCTCGTTGAGCGGTACCGGCGTCGACAGCTCGCCAGCGATCACCATTTCGCCCAGCCAGCTGTCCTTTACCCAGACAGTGGGCGCAACATCGGATGCGCTGCGCGTGATGATCAGCAGCAGCGGCACGGCCGATCTGCAGTTGTCCTCGATCGCTCTGTCGGGAGCCAACGCCAGCGACTTCGCCATCGGGGCCGGCTCCACCTGCAAAGCAGGCGCCAGCTTGATGAGCGGGAGCAATTGCTACGTCGAGTTGCGCTTCACGCCTTCTGCCGCGGGTGCGCGTTCGGCAACCTTGAGCGTTCAGCACAACGCCAGCACCAGTGCAAGCACCGTCACGCTTGCCGGCCAGGGCAACGCCGCGGCACTGCCTGGCTTTGCGCTGGACGCGACATCTCTCGATCTCGGCTCGCAAGGGCTCGGGACCACTGGAGCGGCGCGCACCGTGACCATCACGAACAACGGCCAGGCGGACCTGAAGTTCAGCGCCATCACGGCCACCGGCATGCACGCCAATGACATCGTGTTGGGCGGCACCTGCGCAGTCAGCACACCGGTAGCGCCGGCCGGCAAATGCACCATCACGGCCGCGTTGAACCCGAGCGCGCTCGGAGCACGCTCGGCCGCGCTCAGCGTGGCAACCAACGCATCCATTGGCACTGCCACCATCGCCCTCACCGGCGAAGGCGTCGCGTTAAAGGCCCCGGCAATCAGCCTGTCTCAACCCTCAATCGGCTTTGGCATGGTGACCATCGGGATGACCTCGACACCGCGCATGGTCACGGTCAGCAACAGCGGCGGCGGGGCGTTGGCGATCTCCAGCATTCAAAGCTCCTCGAACGAATTCAAGGTTTCTCACAATTGCCCGGCCAGCCTTGCAGCGAGCGCGACCTGCACGGTGTCCGTGACATACACGCCGACGACCTCCAATGCGGCCGAGAGCGTGGTGATCACTTCAAACGCCTTCAGTTCACCGAACAGCATCGTGCTGACCGGCCTGGGCACAAACGTCATGCTCCCGGTGCTCGCATGGACCACCAATGTCCCTTCGCTATCGTTCGCTGCAACCGAGGTCGGCAAGTCAATCGACGCGCCTGCGTTGACGCTGGTCAACAACGGCCCAGGTGCAGTAACGGTCTCGTCGATCGGCACGGCTGGCGCCAACGCTGACGCGTTCTCGATTGGCGGAGGCACGTGCCTGGGTGGCATCAATTTGGCCGTGGGCGCAACCTGCACTGTTGTCGTGAGCTTCGTGCCAGACGAGGCTGGTGCGCGCAACGCCACGCTGCTTGTCGCTTCCAGCGGCAGCAATCCTGCGGACATTCCGCTCAGCGGCAACGGGGTAGCAGGGATGATGACCGTCGGAGGGACCTCCCCATCCACTCCGTCAACTCCATCCACTCCGGCAGCTCCGTCCACTCCGGCAGCTCCGGCAACCCCAGCCACAGGTACCCTGGCCGTCACACCCACTGCGCTCGACTATCGCTCGATCACAGTGCGCACGGGTGGCCGCAGCGAACCGCTGGTCGTGCGCATCTCAAACAGCTCAGCCACGGACGCGGCCATCGCCTCCGTCACCACGACAGGCAATTTCGTTTTGGCGCCGGCCAACGCCACCGATGCCTGCCCTGGTGTGCCCTGGACCTTGGCGACTGGTCAGTCATGCACGGTGTCGGTGGTCTTCATGCCCAGCGCCAGCGGTGCGGCCAGCGGGACCCTGAAGGTGCTCTCCGCTGGCGGTCAGACCATTGATGTCCAGCTGTCGGCCGAGGCCGAGACAGTGATGACCAATGTGGGCGGCGGTGCTCTCGATCTGCTGTGGCTGCTCATCACCACCAGCATGCTCTGCGGCGTTTACGTCGTGCGTCGCCATTCATCCCAATCGAACGACTGAAGGAAGTCCTATGAAACTCCCATCGACCCTTGCACTCGCCCTTGCATCGATGCTGTTTAGCGCAGTCTCCACTGCACAGGCCGTGGAGCCTGGAGCATTGGCCCCCGAAATAAAGCTGGCTGGCGTGAGCGGTCCTGTGACCCTTGCGGACTTGAAGGGCAAGGTCGTCTATCTCGACTTCTGGGCCTCCTGGTGCGGTCCGTGCCGTCAATCGTTTCCGTGGATGAACGAGATGCAGGCGAAGTACGCGGCCAAGGGTTTGCAGGTCGTCGCCGTCAATGTCGATGCGAAACGTGAGGATGCCGACAAGTTTCTCGCCGAGGTCCCTGCCAGCTTCAGCGTGGCCTTCGATTCGAAAGGTGACACGCCCAAGCTCTACGGGATCAAGGGCATGCCGAGCTCGTTGCTGATCGGCCCGAATGGAAAGGTCATCAGCATGCACGCGGGCTTCAAAGGCGCGGAGCGCAAAGAGCTTGAAGACGCCATTGCGGGCGCGTTGGCATCCGCTCATTGAAGTCATCTATGTCACAGACTGGAAGCAACATGATTCATCGACGATACATCAGCGCTCTGTGCGCGCTGGTAGCCAGCCTGGCAGGCTGTGCTTCACCGCAGCCGTGGGAGAAGGGTGTTCTGGCAAAGGAAGCCATGACCATGGGCGGGGACACCCTGGAACAGCGCTTCAATCAGCACATCCTGGCCAGCAAAGAGGCGGCTTCGGGCGGTTCCGGCGTCGGAGGAGGTGGCTGTGGCTGCAATTGACTCTGTGAAGAAGAGAAGTGGGAAATGGGGCGCCATCACCGCGGCTGCGCTGGCACTGCCAGGCGTCATGTCGGCGCAGGCTGAGGAGCCGCCGGAAAAGGGTGTGATTGCGCTCAAGTACCTGCATTACCGCGATAGCCAGACCAACCACACGATCTACCCCGGCTACGATGGCAGCGAAGGCAGTTCGCTGAATCGGATCCGCGTCAACTCGCCATCCGTCTATTTGCTCGTACCGACGTCGCACTGGTCACTCGAGGTTTCGGGCGTGGTCGATCAGGTCTCCGGCGCAACACCACGTTATTACAGCGACGTCTCGGGCGCCACCAAGTCGCCAGGAGGGATGAAAGACGAACGCAAAGCGGGCGACGTGAAGGTGACCCGCTACATGGACCGAGGTTCGGTCGGCGTGGGGCTGGCCTATTCGACCGAGCACGACTACAGGTCGACCGCCGTCTCGCTCGAGGGGCGTTATGCCAGCCTCGACAAGAACACCACTTGGAATATCGGCTTGGCTGGGACCAGCGACACCATCAACCCGGTCAATCAGATCGTGGTGGGCGAGCGCAAGCGCACGGTCGAGCTGACGGCCGGCGTGACGCAGGCGCTGTCGACCAATGACTTGGCGCAGCTCAGTCTGACTTACTCCGGCGGCAGGGGCTATTACGACGACCCGTACAAGCTCTTCGATCACCGCCCACGCACGCGCAACGAGGCGATCGGCATGCTGCGCTGGAACCACCACTTCGACGCGCCGGATGCGACGCTGCGCAGCAGTTATCGGTTCTACAACGACAGCTTTGGAATCCACGCGCACACGGTCGAGGCCGCCTGGGTGCAACCCGTCACGTCGTTCCTCACGATCACGCCGTCGGTGCGCTACTACTCGCAGAACTCGGCATCTTTCTACTATGACCCGGTGACCGATGCGAGCGTCTATCCCGGACCGCTCGGCACGCCGGCATACAGCTCAACCGACCAGCGCCTGTCCGCCTTCGGCGCTGCAAGCGTGGGTCTGAAGGGTGAAATCCAGTTCGGACGGTGGTCTACAGACCTGAAGGTGGAGCAGTACGTGCAGCGCTCCGAGTGGCGCCTCGGTGGCAAGGGCACGCCGGGCATAGACCCTTTCTCCGCGACCACCGTGCAGTTGGGGTTGAGCGCCAAGTTCTGACCTCAAAGCAGATCGGCTCTGGACGATTTTCGCCAGGCACGCCCGCCTTGGCGATGTCGTCCGACGCGAGCGTGTTGCTCAACCGCTGAACGACTTTTCAAGCACGCCGACGAGGCCCTTCGTGCAGCCACGCATCGAATGACTCAAACGCGCCCAAGACATTGCAGTCCAAAGGAATGATGACATGAAAATTGCCAAGCAACATGAAGCCGCTCTGCGACCGAAGATGGCGAGCGCCGTCCTCCTTTGCTTGATTCTGTCGGCCTGCGGTGGTGGTGGAGACAAGGAATCAGCTCCAGCTACAGCACCTGCTCAAGCTACAGCTCCCGCACCCGCACCCGCACCAGCACCGGCTCCGGCTCCGGCTCCGGCACCGGCTCCGGCTCCGGCTCCCGGTCCAGCCACCTCCGACTGTTCAACAGGATCGTTCCTGTTCTGCGAAGACTTCGAGTCGTCAGGAGCAGGTACGGCGTCGAGTTCAAAGTGGACGACCGAGCTCAAGACCGCTACAGCCACGATTGACTCGACGCACGCGCGTGGCAAGAACGCATTGCACTTGAACACCACGGGCAATGGCATGGCGTTCCTTGTGCCAACCAACTTCGCGCCCCCGGGCAATAGCTTCTTCGGCCGCATGTGGCTTTGGGTTTCCGCTTTCCCGACGAAGCCGG
>Ga0136846_1220948_pt1 | contig 11165 bp, 8 predicted proteins | sample HopSoiMetagenom2_FD_96841 | JGI IMG/M metagenome (GOLD analysis project Ga0136846, IMG submission 96841) | Grasslands soil microbial communities from Hopland, California, USA - 2 Assembly 2016 (version 4) | ecosystem: Environmental > Terrestrial > Soil > Grasslands | place: USA: Hopland... | reverse complement strand
GCCCGGCGCCCTGATCCGCAACGACCACCGGAAGTTCGGGTGCCTCGACCAGCGGCTGGTGATCGAGAACGACCGCACCGCCTGGACCTCGGCGTACGACGCGGGCCAGGAGGTGACGATCGTGCTCAAGAACGGCGAGGGCTCGTTCGTCGCCGACGAGCGGACCCTGGACATGCTCGAAGGCGAGGGCAGGGTGGTCGCGCGCTACGTCGGCAACCCGAACGGGTCGCAGCGCGCGATCGCGGGCGTCACCAACGAGGCCGGCAACGTCGTCGGCCTGATGCCGCACCCCGAGCACGCCATCGAGGACCTGTGTGGTCCGGGCACCGACGGTCTCGGCTTCTTCACCTCGCTCGGCGCGACCGGCCTGCTGTCGGCCTGACCCGCCAGCCTCAGACGACGGGGTCGGACCCGTCGGCCTGCGGGTGTACGGCGACGGCCGGGTCGGTCGGCTCGTGGCCGCCTGATCCGCCGGGCTCCGTATCGGCGGGCACGGCTCCGGCGAGGATCACCGTTACCTCCGGCCCTTGAGCAGGGCGGCCCAGGTCTTCGTCGCGACCACCCTGGTCGGCTTGATCCCGACTCTCTTCTGGTAGGCACCGACGGCCGCCTGGGTCGCCTTGTCGTAGGCGCCGGTGACCTTCAGCCGCAGCGAGATCGCGGCGTTGAGAGCGCGCTGGAGCAGCGCGATGTCGGGGCTGCTCACGCCGGCCTGGAGGACGGTGCGGGTGCTGCCGGCGGCCAGCAGGGACGTCCAGTCCGAGCGGCTGAAGCCCTTGTGGACCGAGTGGTGCACCTTGGCCTGCCACGCCTTGACGGCGCGCGTGGTGGCGCCGTTCCAGGTGCCGGTGACCGAGCGGGTGTACAGGCCCTGCTGCTTGAGGACGCACTGCAGGGCGCGGTGCAGCTGGGTGCGCTGCTGCGGGGCGGTGTCGCGGTACGCCGTCCGGTTGATCGTCGTCGGCGTGCACAACGGGTCGCTGACCTTGTCCGACGGCGTGGTTGCCGGCGGCGGTGTCGGTGCCGCGGTGCCGCTGAGGTCGAGGTAGCTGCGGTCGATGTTGATCGTCACGCCGCCCCAGGTCTCGTTGTGGCCGCCTTGGTACTGGTGGATGCGGTGGCCGGCCCATCCGTCGGGCCGGACGAACGTCGACCCGGCGTCGGCCAGGCCGTTCCAGTCGGCGATCCAGACCTGGTCGGGCATCGTCACCTTGTTGCCGGGCGTGACCCGGGCGTCGTCGAGCGCCTTGATGCCCGATGCGGCGCTCGAGTAGACGCCGGACACGTAGCTGTTCTTGTGCAGCTGGCGGGTCCAGGCGCTGAGGAACCACAGGGACGACCACCGGCAGGAGTCGATCTTGGCGTTGAACGCCTCGAGGTCGTAGTAGATGGTGCTGCCGGTGACGATGCCCAGACCCTGCGCGGCCGCCACCGCCTGCTTCGCCTCGGCGCGGCCCTGGTCGCGGGCCGCCTCGTAGCCGTTGGTCGCGTCGGCGCTGATCTTGTCCTTCTGGTACCGGTCCCGCGTCGTGCAGGACGCCTGCGCGCCGAGGTGGATCGGCAGCAGCTGCCATCCCGTCGCGAGCTGGGTGCTCACCCAGGTCGGTGTCAGGTTCGTCTGCGCCTGGCAGAACCGCAGTGCACCGGACATGTAGATCCCGACCGCGCGGAACGGCGAGGAGGTCAGCCATGCCGTCATCGCCGCCTGGCTCGGCGCCTCGCACTGGTCGAAGCCGTAGCCGACCATGTTCGCCGGCGTCACGGCGTTCGGCGTCGTCGCCGTGGAGGTGGACGCGGTCAGGCCCACGGTCGCGGCAAGGCCGGCGATCGTCAGGACGGCAAGGGTCCGGCGAAGCCGCGGCAAAGAAGGCATTTCGGTCACTCCAGGGTGGGGAACCTGGTCACCATAACCACACCAGTAACAGCGGTAACAGTGGTTCCGGTGAACTACAGATCTGTAGTTCGTGCGGTTCGTCCGGCGGACTCCCGGCGGCGGCCGGCGCGGCACGCACAGTAGATTTGGCGCGTGCCCGACGCTCGCACCGCCCTCAAGCTCGACACTGTCTCCCTTGCCACCGACGACCCCGGGCGCGAGCAGCCCTGGGCGGACCTCGGGCTCAAGGCCGACGAGTACGCGAGGATCCGCGAGATCCTCGGCCGCCGGCCCACGTCGAGCGAGCTGGCGATGTACTCCGTGATGTGGAGCGAGCACTGCTCCTACAAGAGCTCCAAGGTGCACCTCAAGCAGTTCTCCGAGATCCCCCAGGAGACGCCGGTCGGCAAGATGCTGGCGGGCATCGGTGAGAACGCCGGCGTGATCGACGTCGGTCAGGGCTACGCCGTCACGTTCAAGGTCGAGTCGCACAACCACCCGTCGTACGTCGAGCCCTACCAGGGTGCCGCCACCGGAGTGGGCGGCATCGTCCGCGACATCCTCGCGATGGGTGCGCGGCCGGTCGCGGTGATGGACCCGCTCCGCTTCGGTCCGCTCGACGCCGAGGACACCCACCGCGTGCTCCCCGGGATCGTGGCGGGCGTGGGCGGCTACGGCAACTGCCTCGGGCTCCCCAACATCGGCGGCGAGGCGGTCTTCGACGAGAGCTATGTCGGCAACCCGCTCGTCAACGCGCTGTGCGTCGGCGTGCTCCGGCACGAGGACCTGCACCTCGCCAAGGCGAGCGGTGCGGGCAACCTAGTCGTCCTGTACGGCGCCCGCACGGGCGGCGACGGCATCGGCGGCGTGAGCGTGCTCGCCAGTGAGACCTTCGACGCCGATGGACCGGCCAAGCGACCCAGCGTGCAGGTCGGCGACCCGTTCATGGAGAAGCTGCTCATCGAGTGCACGCTCGAGCTCTTCGCCTCGGGTGTGGTCGCCGGGATCCAGGACCTCGGCGGAGCCGGCCTGTCCTGCGCGACGTCGGAGCTCGCCAGCGCGGGCGACGGCGGCATGCAGGTCGAGCTCGACCGGGTGCCGCTGCGCGACTCGACCTTGGCGCCCGAGGAGATCCTCATGAGCGAGTCGCAGGAGCGGATGATGGCCGTGGTCGAACCGGGCGACGTCGACGCGTTCATGGCGATCTGCGCGAAGTGGGACGTCGAGGCCGTCGTCGTCGGCGAGGTCACCGACAGTGGCCGTCTCGAGATCACCTGGCACGGCGAGACCATCGTCGACGTGCCGCCGCGGACGGTCGCGCACGAGGGTCCGACGTACCAGCGTCCGTTCGCCCGGCCCGACTGGCAGGACGCGCTCCAGGCCGACGCCGCAGAGGCACTTGCGCGACCCACGTCCGGCGACGATCTGCGCGCCACCGTGCTGCGGCTCGCAGCCAGCCCGAACCTCTGCGACAAGTCCTGGATCACCGACCAGTACGACCGCTACGTGCTGGGCAACACCGTGCTCGCGCAGCCGTCGGACTCGGGGATGATCCGCATCGACGAGGAGACCAACCTCGGTGTCGCGGTCTCGACCGACTGCAACGGCCGCTTCGCCAAGCTCGACCCGTACGCCGGCGCCCAGCTCGCGCTCGCCGAGTCCTACCGCAACGTCGCGACCGGGGGAGCGAAGCCGCTGGCGATCAGCGACTGCCTCAACTTCGGCTCGCCCGAGGACCCGGCCGTGATGTGGCAGTTCGCCGAAGCGTGTCGCGGGCTCAAGGACGCCTGTCTCGAGCTCGGCATCCCGGTCACCGGCGGCAACGTCAGCCTCTACAACCAGACCGGCGAGACGGCGATCCTGCCGACGCCGGTGGTCGCGGTGCTCGGCGTCATCCAGGACGTCACGAAGCGCACGCCGACCGGCTTCCAGCGATCCGGCGAGCAGCTGTACCTGCTCGGCACCACCCGCGAGGAGCTGTCCGGGTCGGAGTGGGCGAGCGTGGTTCACGGCCACCTCGGGGGTCGCCCGCCGATCGTCGATCTCGGCGCCGAGCAGGCGCTCGCCACTCTCCTCGCCGACGGCGTCGGGCTGCTGACCTCGGCGCACGACCTGTCCGACGGCGGTCTGTCCCAGACCCTCGTCGAGGCGTGCCTGCGCAACGGTGTCGGCGCCACAGTGGCGCTGCCGGGGGATCCCTTCGTCGAGCTGTTCAGCGAGTCGGCCGGCCGGGTCGTCGTCACCGTCGCTGCCGACGATGCGGTCCGTCTCACCGAGCTGGCGCTGGAGCACGGCGTACCGGTGACGCACCTCGGTGCGACCGGTGGCGACACCCTGGCCGTCGAGGGCGAGTTCGAGGTCGGCGTCGACGAGCTCCGAGAGGTCTGGTCCGCGACGCTGCCTGCCGTCTTCGCCTAGGCGGCGACCGTCGCGGGAGCTTCGGGACGCAGCTCCGCCTGCCACACCGCCGGCCTCGGTACGGCGCGCACCGACCGGCTCAGCGTCGGGATCAACGCGGTCAGCGCGATCAGCACTCCGAGTGTCGCGACCGCGGGGCCGCCTCCGAGCCAGGCGAGCAGGCCGCCGGCGAGGACCGGGGCGAGCGGCATCATCGCCATCACCGCGAACTGGTTGGCCGACTGCACGCGGCCCTGCAGGCCGGCGGGGGTCAGGGCCATCCGGTAGGCGCCCATGCCGGCGTTGCCGGCGGGATTGAAGAACAGGCCGGCCGACAGCGAGGCCGCGACGACGACCGGGTTGTTCCAGAACATCAGCGGGAGGGCGAGCGGCACCCAGCTCCACGCGACGGCGATGGTGATCGAGCCGGTGCGGAGACGGTCGATGATCCAGGGCGCGGCCATTGCTCCGAGCAGGCCGAACAGGCCCGCCGAGGTCTCCACGAGGCCGATCTGCGCAGGCGCGAACCCGGCCTGGATCAGCCGCAGCACCGCGAGGAAGAGCAACGCGTTGAGCAGCACGTTCAGCAGTGCCGCGAAGGTCATCAGCACCCGGAAGAGCGGCCGCCGGCCGATGAAGCGGAACCCGTCGACCAGCCCCTGGCGCACGGGCGCACGCACGTCCTCGTCTGCGGGTGACAGGTCGGTCTCGATCCGGCCCAGCAGGAACCACGACACGGCGTAGGTCACGGCGTCGGTCGCGAACGGGAGCCACCGGACCAGCCCGAAGAGCGCTCCGCCGAGCGGGCCGCCCACGAGGGATGCCACGTGCTGGCGCGCCTGGTTCTGCGACAGCGCGGCCGCCAGCTGCTCGTCCGGTACGACGGACCGCACGGCGGACGTCTCGGCCGGCCCGAACAGCCCGACTCCGGCGCCGGTGAGCAGCGCGACGACCAGCAGGTGCGGCATCGTGATCCCGACGGTCAAGGCCGCCACGACCAGGGACAGGTAGAGCAGGAAGCCGGCCGCGCTCGCTGCGCGCATCAGCCGACGACGGTCGGCGCGGTCGGCCAGCACCCCCGCGGGGAGCAGCATCGCGCAGAGGCCGACGAGGTGGACGCACTCCGCCATCGCCGCCCAGAGGGCTGAGCCGGTCAGGGCGTAGGCGAGCAGCGGGAACACGAACAGGCTCATCCGGCTGCCCAGCTCGCTGACGGTCTGGCCGACCCACAGCACGGTGAAGTCACGGTTGCGAAGGAGGTCCCGAGAAGCGCTCATACCCGCAACATATATTGCGCAACTATACGTGCGCAATACTTCGTGCGGATATTTCGCTAGGCTGGGGTCATGGCGGCGAAGAGGAAGGATCCGACCGAGTCGGCGCGCGTCGAGGACCCCCGGATCCTGCGCGCCATCGCCCACCCCGTGCGCAACCGGATCCTCGGTGAGCTGTCCGCGGCGGGCCACCTGCGCGCCGCGGATGTCGCCGACGTCCTGGACATCCCGGCCAACCAGGCAAGCTTCCACCTCCGCCAGCTGGCCAAGTACGGCCTCGTCGAGCTGGCCCCGGAGCTCGCCCGCGACGGACGTGACCGGGTGTGGCGCCCGGTCCACGAGCACGGCCTGACCATCGAGCTCAGCGCGATGGAGAAGGGTCCTGGTGGCAAGGAGGCCGTCGCGGTGTGGCAGCGGCAGGCCGCCTCGGTGGCGAAGGCCGCGATCGATCGCGCCTACGCGAGCCGCTCGAACCGCGCCGCGCACGTGATGATCAGCGACGACTGGATCCGGCTGACCAAGGCCGAGGCGAAGGAGCTCTCCGAAGAGCTGATGTCCCTGCAGGAGCGTTGGCAGGATCGCAGCCAGGCACGCGCGGACGACGGCCGGGAGCGGCGCACGTATCACGTGCTGAAGGTCGTCCAGCCCGCACCGGAGGTCGAGTCCTGACCATGGCCGAGACGACCAAGGAGCAGGTCAAGCGCTACCTGGCAGCGCTGCAGGCCAAGGCGCCCGGCCGGGCGGTCGAGGTCCGGGTGCCGCCGTACGCCGCCGTGCAGGTGATCGGCGGTGGCACGCACACGCGAGGTACGCCGCGGGCGGTGATCGAGACCGACGCCGACACCTGGATCGCCCTCGCCACCGGTGAGCTCGACTGGTCCGAGGCCGTCGCCCAGGGTCGCGTGCACGCGTCCGGCGAGCGCGCCGACCTTGCGGCGTACCTGCCCCTGGACTAGCGCTGCCCTACGGCTGCTGCCCGGGCAGCAGCTCGGCGCCGCCGCCCAGGGCGAGGTACTCGACCAGCCGGTCGTCGCGCAGCGCCTGCCACAGCTCGTTGTCCCGCGCCTCGTCGAGGACCACGTAGTCGGTGCCGTCCTGGGTCGCCAGCGGCTTCGCCGCGACCGGGACGGTCAGGAACGTGGTGTTGCCGGTGCGCACGTGCCGCATCGACCACAGCAGCCGGAACATCGAGGGATAGGAGAACCCGTGCTCCACGGCGAGATGCATCGACGTCGCCCGCAGCATCCGGTTCAGCGCGAGCGGATGGGTGATCGCGCCACCGTCCAGAGCGCCTCGGATCAGGCCACGCACGAGGCTCTGCTGGCGCTGGACCCGGTCGAGGTCCTTGCGGGGCATGCACGGCTGCAGCGTGAGGTAGTCGAGGGCGGCCTGGCCGTCGAAGCGCCGCGGCCCGGCGGGCAGGTCGCAGACCGCGCGCGGCACGTCGACGACGACGCCGTCGAGCACGTCGGTGATCTCCCGGAACGCGTTGAGGTCCAGCACGGCGAACCGGTCGAGCCGGACGCCGGTGAGCTCCTCCACCGTGCGCGCGACCAACCGGGGGCCGCCCGCCGTCGCGGCGTCGGAGAGCTTGCCCGGTCCGACGCCGGGGATGTTCACGATCCCGTCGCTCGGGATCGAGATCACGTAGAGGGCCTTGCCGCTCTCCGTCATGTGCAGCAGCATCACGAGCTGGCTGTGGTCGAGGTCGTCCCGCCACGTGTGGTGCGCGTTCGGCGAGAGACTCGCCGCCGGGTCGCTGCCGACGAGCAGGATGTTGGTGCCCGGCGTGCTCGCCCCGGCCTGGCCGACCGACTCGGGCATCCGCTCGAGCCCGCCGAAGGTCCACCAGAACCAGGTCACGCCCAGCACCAGCAGGGTCGCCAGCGTGACGCCCGCGACGATGGCGATCCGCTTGCGGCGGCGCCGACGGCGTACCTTGCGCCGGTGCGCCTCACGGCGCTCGTGGTGTCGCCGCTGGCGCTCCTCGATCTCCTCGGGGGAGCGCTCGAGCCAGGCCTCCTCGGCCGGCTCCTCGCTCTCGCCCTCGGTCACGCGCGCCCTCTTCCTGGTAGCAAATCGCGGACAGAGTACGACGAACAGGTGCCCTTCGGGCCGGTGCCCGCCGCGCGGACCCACCCCCCGGATCCTAGAGTGGGCCCATGGATCTCGAAGACCTCCGCCAGCGCGTCCAGGCCGTCCTTCCCGGGGTGCGGGCCAACCTCGAGGAGCTCGTCCGGATCGAGTCGGTCAGCGCCGATCCGGCCCGCGCCGGCGAGGTCCGGCGCAGTGCCGAGGCCGTGCGCGACCTGTTCGCGGCGGAGGGCTTCGCAGTGCGGATCACGAGTGCCGACGGCGGCGCTCCCGCCGTGATCGCGCACAAGCCGGCACCCGCGGGAGCGCCGACGATCCTGCTCTACGCCCACCACGACGTGCAGCCGGAGAACGACCACGCCGACTGGGACTCGCCGCCCTTCGAGCCGACCGAGCGTGGTGAGCGCCTCTACGGTCGCGGCGCGGCCGACGACAAGGCCGGCATCGCGGCCCACCTCGCGGCGATCCGGGCGCTCGGCGACGACTTGGCGATCGGCGTCACGATGTTCGTCGAGGGCGAGGAGGAGATCGGGTCCGACAGCCTCGAGGCCCTCCTGCAGCAGGAGGCCGGCGAGCTGTCGGCCGACGTGATCGTGATCGCCGACAGCGGCAACTGGGACATCGGCGTACCGGCGCTGACCACCAGCCTGCGCGGCCTGGTCCGCGTCGACATCGAGGTGCGGACGCTCGGCCACGCGGTGCACTCCGGGATGTGGGGCGGCCTCGTGCCGGACTCGCTGATGACACTCGCGCGGGTCATCGCGTCGCTGCACGACGACGAGGGCAACGTCGCCGTCGCGGGGCTGCACGAAGGCCCTGCGGCCGACGTCGAGTACCCCGAGGAGCGGCTGCGCGCCGAGTCCGGCGCTCTGCCCAGCATCCGGTGGATCGGCTCGGGCCCGATCGTCGAGCGGATGTGGACCAAGCCGGCGATCAGCATCACCGGGCTCGACGCGCCGCAGGTCTTCGGCGCCAGCAACACCCTCGTGCCGGCTGCGCGGGCGCGGATCTCCATGCGGATCGCCCCCGGCGACAACACGACCAACGCGACCGAGTGCCTGCGCAAGCACCTCGAGGCCAACCTGCCGTGGGGTGCCGAGCTCGGCTTCACCGTGGTCGACACCGGCGAGGCGATCGCCATCGACGCCACCGGGCCGGCGTACGACGTCGCACGGGACGCCTTCACCCAGGCGTGGGACGGCGTCGCACCGGTCGACATGGGCGTGGGCGGCTCGATCCCGTTCATCGAGCTGTTCCTGCGGACCTTCCCGGGCGCGAGCGTGCTGGTCACCGGTGTCGAGGACCCGGACACGCGGGCCCACGGCGCCAACGAGGGTCTCCACCTCAAGGAGTTCGAGCGGGTCTGTCTCGCCGAAACGCTCCTGCTGGCAAACCTGGCCACCTTGCGCCCGTAGACTCTGCTGCGTGGCCCTTCCTGGACAGCCCGCCGGACCGCCCTCACCCCGGCGACGCGGCGACGGCCGACTGACCCACGATCTCGACCCCCAGGACGCCGGACCCCAGGACGCCTGCGGGCTGTTCGGCGTCTGGGCGCCCGGCGAGGACGTCGCCAAGCTCGCGTACTTCGGCATCTACGCGCTCCAGCACCGCGGCCAGGAGTCGGCCGGCATCGCGGTCAGCAACGGCCGCCAGATCCTCGTCTACAAGGACATGGGCCTGGTCTCGCAGGTCTTCGACGAGTCCACGCTCGAGGCGCTCAAGGGCCACATCGCCCTCGGCCACGCCCGCTACTCCACCACGGGCGCCAGCACCTGGCACAACGCCCAGCCGACCTTCCGGCCGACCGCGACCGGCTCGATCGCGCTGGCCCACAACGGCAACCTGACCAACACCGCCGAGCTGGCCCAGATGGTCGCCGCGCTGCCCAGCGACTCCGGTGAGCTCGAGCTGCACGCGCGGTCGCTGGAGTCCAGCACCAACGACACCTCGCTGGTGACAGCGCTGCTGGCCCACCACGCCGACGCGTCCCTCGAGGAGCGGGCGGTCGAGCTGTTGCCGCAGGTCAAGGGCGCGTTCTCGTTCGTCTGGATGGACGAGGGCACCCTGTACGCCGCCCGCGACCCGCAAGGCATCCGCCCGCTCGTGCTCGGTCGCCTGGAGCGCGGCTGGGTCGTCGCGTCGGAGACCGCGGCCCTCGACATCGTCGGGGCGTCGTACATCCGCGAGATCGAGCCGGGCGAGATGGTCGCCGTCGACGAGCACGGCCTGCGCAGCCGCCGGTTCGCCGAAGCGGTGCCGAAGGGCTGCCTGTTCGAGTTCGTCTACCTCGCCCGCCCCGACACCCTGATCTCCAACCAGCGCGTGCACAGCGTGCGGGTCGAGATCGGCCGGCGTCTCGCGCGCGACTTCCCGGCCGATGCCGACCTGGTCATCCCCGTGCCGGAGTCCGGCACGCCCGCCGCGATCGGCTACGCCGAGGCGAGCGGCATCCCCTACGGCACCGGCCTGGTCAAGAACAGCTATGTCGGACGCACCTTCATCCAGCCGAGCCAGACCATCCGGCAGCTCGGCATCCGGCTCAAGCTCAACCCGCTGCGCGACGTGATCGAGGGCAAGCGGCTGGTCGTCGTCGACGACTCGATCGTGCGGGGCAACACGCAACGGGCGCTGGTGCGGATGCTCCGCGAGGCCGGTGCCCGCGAGGTCCACGTGCGGATCTCGAGCCCGCCGGTGAAGTGGCCCTGCTTCTACGGCATCGACTTCGCCACCCGGGCCGAGCTGATCGCCAACGGCCTGTCGGTCTACGAGATCCGCGCCTCCATCGACGCCGACTCCCTGGCCTACATCTCTCTCGAGCAGCTCGTCGAGGCCACCTCGGTGCCCTCCGACAACCTCTGCCGGGCCTGCTTCGACGGCGTCTACCCGGTGCCGCTGCCGGAGCCGGCGCTGCTCGGCAAGCACCTCCTCGAGCCGGCCCTGATGGTGCCGGACCGCCAGCTCGACGTCGACGGGCTGGCCGCCTCGCTGGCCGGCGGTGGCGCGAGCGACGCGCTCGAGCGCCCATGACCCGCAGCACGTACGAGGCCGCCGGCGTCTCCATCGAGGCGGGCGACAAGGCCGTCGAGCTGATGAAGGTCTGGGTCGAGAAGGCCCGACGGCCCGAGCAGGTCGGCGGCATCGGCGGCTTCGCCGGCCTCTTCGACGCCAGTGCGCTGAAGTCCTTCGACCGGCCGTTGCTGGCCAGCTCGGCCGACGGCGTCGGCACCAAGGTCGCGATTGCCCAGGCGCTCGACAAGCACGACACGATCGGCTTCGACCTCGTCGGCATGCTCGTCGACGACCTCGTCGTCTGCGGTGCCGAGCCGTTGTTCCTGACCGACTACATCGCGACCGGGCGAGTCGTGCCGGAGCGGATCGCGGCGATCGTCCAGGGCATCGCGGATGCCTGCGTCGTTGCGGGCTGCGCGCTGATCGGCGGCGAGACCGCCGAGCACCCCGGTCTCCTCGGCCCCGACGAGTACGACGTCGCCGGCTCGACGACCGGAGTCGTCGAGGCCGACGCCCTG
>Ga0136846_1218369_pt1 | contig 11165 bp, 10 predicted proteins | sample HopSoiMetagenom2_FD_96841 | JGI IMG/M metagenome (GOLD analysis project Ga0136846, IMG submission 96841) | Grasslands soil microbial communities from Hopland, California, USA - 2 Assembly 2016 (version 4) | ecosystem: Environmental > Terrestrial > Soil > Grasslands | place: USA: Hopland... | reverse complement strand
TTCAATGCAACGTTATACAACCCGGGGAATCCATCGGCATTATCATTGTTACCAACCAGATTCATCTTGCCATTCCCATCCATGCTAAACCAAAGCGCAATCGAAAGATGGGCGGGATCCAATGAGCTGGTTCCATTCAACTCCAACACATCGTCTACGCCGTCAAACTGATAAGCCTTATCTGCATTTCCGGATCGATCAGAGGTGAGAAGTACACCATTTTTAGGGACGGCATTGTTCGCGTTTCCACTCTCATCATTTGCGTTTCCATTAAAAGGATAATATGCTACCAGCCCATCTTTTATATCTACAAATTGACACGGGGCAGGACAATCTTTTTTGCACATTGGGAGAGAAATCACAGCAAGAATCATTAGCATTATAGATAGAAGCGTTTTCATCATATAGATTTGTGAATGAGGTATAAAATTAATTGTTATTCATGACAGTTGAAAATGACTGCAATCAACTATTATTGATTGACATTGTAAATCGGAAGCAAGCAAAATGACTAATAAAGCAATAATCTCCATCTGCATTCCTGCATTCAAACGTGTTGAGTTCCTCAGGCGACTCCTTGATTCAATCACCATACAAACCTTTCGAGACTTTGAAGTTGTGGTTACCGATGATAGTCCTGCGAATGAAGTTCATGAACTCTGCAAAGAATTCGACAAAATTCCGATCCGATATTACAAGAATGAAAAGCCACTCGGCACTCCCGAAAATTGGAACGCATCCATCAGGCTCGCAAGAGGTGAGTGGATCAAGTTGATGCACGACGATGACTGGTTTGATGATGAAGACAGTCTTCAACATTTTGTTGATGCGGTGCGCGAGCATCCGTCTCAGCATTTTTTTTTCAGTGCATACAGAAATGTTTTTGAACCTTCTGGCAAAATAAAAGAAGTGTTTGCCAGCATATTTGAAAGGAACAGGATAAAGAAAGACCCGGTTGTTCTTTTTGCGAAGAATGTAATAGGCCCGCCCAGCGTGGTGCTGCATAAAAATTCTGGTGAATTTTGGTATGACCCCAGGATAAAGTGGGTAGTGGATATCGATTTTTATATCCGGTATCTAAAAAAATACGAAGCTATTTATATTCCAAACGTCATGGTGAACGTAGGTATGCATGCCGGCCAGGTCACCAGTAGTTCATTTCGGGTAACTGACGTAGAAATACCAGAGAACTTTTATTTGCTCAACAAAGTGGGAGCAGCGTCACTTAAGAATCTTCGGATTTACGATGGTTGGTGGAGGCTGATGAGGAATTTGAATATTACGGAACCAAGCGCGGTGGCAAAGGCTGGATATACTGGAAATTTGCCACCGGCTATTGTCTCAATGATCAACTGGCAAAAGAAAATTCCGAGGAAGTTACTCATGAATGGCGTCGTTTCAAAAATGACTATGTTAGCAAATTATTTTTTCAACCAGCGACGCCTTCGTTGATCCATGCAATTAACTGTTATCATAGTCAATTATAAAACTCCGCGCCTGCTTCTCAATGCTGTCACATCTGTATTCACGGAAACTAAGAGCGTGGAGTTTGAAGTCATTGTTGTTGACAATCATTCAGAAGATGATAGCGAAAAAATTATCCTCGCTGCACATCCACAGGTTAGATGGATCGATATGGGGTACAATGCGGGATTTGCAAGGGCAAACAACCGCGGCATCCTGGAATCTGATTCAGCTGCCATACTGTTGCTCAACCCGGACACCATTATTGAAGGCAATGCTATTGCCACCTGTTTTCACCAATTGATGGACTCATCATACATTGCGTGTGGCATACAATTGTTGAATGCAGATCGAACGCCGCAGATATCCGGGCTATTCTTTGTAAAAGGTGGTTTGAATTACTTGCTGCCTTTGCCTTTCATGGGGAACGTTTTAAAGTCTTTCGCGGAAAGTGTAAGGGTAAAGAAACCGAATATTGCTTTTACCAGGGGCGTGGAAGAAGTGGATTGGATCAATGGCGCATTCCTCATGGTAAAAAGAGAAGCAATTGAAAAGGCAGGATTAATGGACGAAGATTTTTTCCTATATGCGGAAGAAACAGAATGGTGTAGCAGATTACGGAAAGCAGGGAAGCTTTGTTTGTTCGGTAATATTCAATCGATACATCTGGAGGGAGGCACGGCCGACACTGTTTTTCAATCGGAGGACATGCGTTATAATTTATTCGGCAGAAAGGGAAGGCAAATAATGGTATCGAATTTTGTGAGGATCCGCAAGCAATACGGTAGCCTTTGGTTCTTATTTTTACTTTTATTTTATATACTGGAAATTCCTGTCTTTGCAGTGGGTGTTTTTTTTTCGCAGCTATTCAAACAAAAGCAATACGATTTCAGAGATGTGCACAGCTATACCGCTAATGTCTTTTACGTTGTCCGCATCCTACCGATCATTCTGCGTAATCAACCTCACTTATATAAGGTGCTATAAGCACTATCCCCATTCGAAAATAAAATTGTTAGCATACAAAGATGAAGTTTCAAATCCTTTGACGCTGCTGTCCTGGTGAGAACTGAGCTTGAATTCTGCCAAAGGCTTTACCTGGTTGTCATAAATGAAAAAACCTTTGTAGCCAAGCGCGAGCACTACTTCAAATACATCGGCAACTTTTTTATCCTTTAGATGGCGCTGCTCGCATTCCATTAGGATTTTCGGATGATAAGTCTGTAGCACCTGCCTTGCGCCCGTGAGTACTTCGTATTCAAATCCTTCCACATCTATTTTGATAAAGGAAGGTTTGATAGAGCCTTTGGTGCAATATTCATCGAGGCTGATGGTATCAATCGTGGTTTCTTTATAATCTCCCAAGCCGACGCGGTAGTCGGTCATGCTGGCTTCCGCCGAAGAGCCATCCGGAGTAACGGGAATGTAAAACCGATGCGTTTCGCGCGCATTGGAGACTCCTAACTTTTCAACCTGCACATTCTTCCATTTGAAATACCCGGTGATTTGCAACAGTTGCCGATAAAGGGATTCTTGCGGTTCAAATGCAAACACCTTCCCCTCCATTCCCACTTTTTTTCGCATCCAATAAAGGTATCCGCCCTTATGCGCGCCAATATCAATTGCGGTATCGCCTCTATTAAGTTGAGTCAGCAGGTATTCAATCTCAGCTTTATTAATTCTTAGCTTATAACGGTAGGCGACATAATATAGCTTCAACAATTGTTTTAATGTCATGTATTGCTCTTCGGGTTATCTGATGTTTACGGCTAGTTAAGTTCCGGGAACTAAAGAGCGTCAAAAATACAAGCTGCATGTGGTATCGTTGCTAATCGTACTTATTTTAATCTCAAGCTGGTTAAGAATATTACAAAGAGAGGGGATGCTTGCTGGAAATGGAAGATGGGACCGATTGAGGTTGCAATAAGCTGAAACTATGAGTTTCTTTCCCTTTCTGGGCACATTCCAGACACACTTATTTTGTCCGTTTCACGTTTAATCAACCAATTGCAGGTTTCTCTGTAAACAGTTGCATAGCAATTTTAAAATCCAAAGTTGTTAATAATAAAAAAGTAAATATGAAGAACCGTACCTCTTTACTAGTGGCGATTGCCCTCTTTACAATAATTGCCACTTCGTGTACCAAAGAATGCGATTGTGATTGCCCGCAAGAAAAGACACTTACCACTCAGCCCGGTCCGAACGACGGGCAAGATTGTCTTGTTAATTATCGAACCCTCGATCCGCAATTTGCTTCAACTAACCAAAATATAAATCCGGATTTTGGTGCCTGGTATTGGACATTCAATGCTGAAGGTGACGGAGAAGGTCCAGGAAGAACGTATATAAAATTCCCTGAGCTTTCGCAAATTCCTCAGTCGGCGACGATCGTGTCCGCAAAGTTATCGTTGTATGGTGTCTCGGTGGGAGCCGCTCTGCCACAAGGAAATTCGTATTACCCGGGATCCGGATACAATGCTTTTGGTGATAATAAGGGTTGGCTAAAGAGGGTCCTGGCTAACTGGGATGAAACTACCATTACGTGGAACAACATGCCAGCTACAACGGATGCAGGCCAGGTGGAAGTGCCTGCTTCAACTTCACAATGGAATTATACCGTTACCGACCTGGATGTTACTCAGCTTGTAAAGGAAATGGTTGCTAACAACCAGAATTACGGTTTCACGTTCCAAATGCAGGTGGAACAAATCTATCGTAGTTTAATATTTGGTAGCAGTGAAATTGCTGATGCAACCAAAAGACCGAAACTCGTTGTGGTATATACCGAATAAAACATATTTAGGTTTCCCACATTATTCTTTGAAAGCCTCCGCATGGGGGCTTTTTCCTGCTATAAATCTGGAGGCCCTCGCAGTATTATATCCCCAATAAAAATGAGCAAAGTAGGACGATCCAATTTCTTTGTCTATTTGGGCTGCTTCAATAATCTTTGCAGCAAATAACTTCCAATCACCGTCTGGTACTATGAGCAGTTTTCCGTTGCATAAGTTTGCATCCACACCAATTGCTCCACTTACGGTTGATACTGCGTTGCAATTGCTCGCCAACGCTTCAACCAATTTTGTTTTAATTCCTCCTCCTTCCAATAGCGGGTTTAAAAAAACGTCAGCGGATTGAAAGTATGGATCTATGTCATCAACAAATCCGGCGATGATCACATTGTTGTATTGCTGAGCCGAAATTTCTGCTGGTATATTTCTGCCACAAAGAATTAATTTATAGTTGAACTTTTGTACCTCTAGTAAAGGATGAATATTATTCAAAATAGTGTTGAGCGCCTCAAGGTTTGGCAGGTAGTCAAATGCGCCGTTAAAAAGAAGAATGGTTTCATCTGTGATGCCATGCTTAGATTGCAGCATTTTTTTCGCTCTCTCAACATCTTCAGCCGGTGGGGCCGCATTCCTCTCTGTTCCATAGGTGACAAGCATGGACCGGCCAGGCTCAAGACTGAATTCCTTCTCCGCATACTGCATGTCATTGTCTGTAATGAAAAAATTGTAATCAGCCATTTGGTGCGTGAACCTTTCATATCTCCATAATAACTTCCACCACCATTTGCCAAGGGACTTCCATCGCAACCCTTCGATATTATGAGAATGTACAATCAATTGAATGGGTAACGATCGTTTCAAAAAATAGGCTAGCCAACCGTAATACGGATGTTCTATCATTAAATGTGTTGCCTTCGATTCAACCAGGACCTTTTTGATCTTTGATATATAAAACGGATTCAAATACCGAGTTCTTGAAGATGAAAGAATATTCAAGACCTGGTATCCTTCCGCCGCATCAACGGAGTTGTTGGTTGTTGTAATGCAAATGAGTGGAAGCAGGCGCGAAAGATATTTGTAAAACAACGAAATGTTTTTCTGGCCGCCTACCTTCGCTGGCAGAAAAGGATATGATACAATGCTAACGATCTTGGGCATACTTATTTCACGTTAGGGGCTTAATGATGTATCTCGCTTCAAGCACAACCTTACCATCAATGGAATTAAACCGGCAATGCCTTCTTCCTGGTTTCCATAAATATTGCTACGGCTAATAGAGCATAAGCAAGGAGCGTGGCCAATAGTGTCACTGTGTTGCCCAACTGGTATGTGCGCGGCTCAAATCTGAATTCGATAGTATGCTTACCAGCGGGAACCGACATCCCCCTTAACAGATAATCAGTTTTTACGTAGTCTGATTTTGTTCCATCAATATACGCATTCCATCCAAGCGGGTAATAGATTTCACTGAATACTACAAATTGATTTGTCTTTGCATTGAAATCATACCTGATCGTATCATTCAAATAGTATCTTACTTTAATAACTGCGGCCGAATCAAATTGAGGAGGAAATTTTATAGCTGACTTAAATTTCTCCTGGATCACTGCTGTATCACGTAGATGGGTACTGTCTAAGGCCTTCATTTCTTCGTCCGCATTCCTCACCTGTTTGATTTCTTTTACTATCCAGGCCGGGCCATAAGCGCCAGGATTCATTTGCGCCACTGGCTGCCGGTTCGAAGGGTTTTCAATGATGAAGTATTTCGTGTTGAGCATATTGAATACTTCCATATTGCCATTAGACAATTGCCTTTCTATCAGGTCCTGGTATAAGGCCAACTTCGCCGGGCTGTATCCACCAATCGCATTATGGAAATTGGCGGCCCTTGAACTATTGTACGGACCATTGACTGCGTCTGAATTATCATACACCCGGAATGGTTTATTTGGATCCGACATTATTTGTTGGTCAGCTGCAGTTGGCAGAAGAGGAGCGGTAAATTCATCCGGTTCAACAAAGTTGTCATTATTGAGATACCTTTTACCCACTGCAAATAGATCGAATGCACTGATCACCAAAAGTCCTATCACCAGTACGAGCGCTTTAATTTTATTTTTCAGATAAGCGCCCATTAGCAACACGGCAATGAGTATAAGAAAGAATGTTCGCAGGAGGTCGCTGCCATACAGCGATTGCCGGTCTTCCTGCAATGCCTTAATCATGGATTGCGCAATCGGCTGGGCCTGGGCGTCGCCTTGCGGATTGCCCCTGCTTAGCATTGAAACAAAGGAGTCGCGCGTCATTGAATCGCCCTCGCCTTTATAGTCGGAAGTCAGATAGAAAATAATCAGTATCGCCAGTAATCCGGCTGTGATATAAACCGTTAGTTTGAATTTTTTCCATATTTCCTTTCTATCGGATTTGTCGTTGAATAATTGTTCCAACGACAACGCACCTAATAAGGGGAATGCCAATTGTGGAAGTACAAGTGCCATAGTTGGCGCGCGAAACTTATTGTAGAAAGGGAGATAATCAAAGAGGAAATAATTGAAACCGGCAAAATTCTTACCCCATGCCATCAGGATACCTAGTAGGACAGTGCCAACAATCCACCACTTGTGCCAGCCTTTATAATATACCAAACCAAAAATGAAGAGAAAGCAAATCACTGCTCCGAGATATACCGGGCCGGATGTGCCCCTTGTTTGTGCGCCCCAGTAAGCATAACCATTCTCCATTTGTAAGGCCGATTCTTCCGGCACGCCCAACTCTGCTAACTTGTCGCTGAATTTTGTCTGACCTTTGAATTGCGTTCCACCTGAGCCGCCACCATAAATATTTGGAACCAACAATGTGAGCGTCTCACTCTTTCCATAGCTCCATGTGAACGCGTAGTCTTTGTCTACACCTCCTTTCGTTTTATTCTTCGCATCAGCAGTTAATTCGGACCTGCCGCCGCGCATTGTTTCTTTTGCATACTCCTGGAGTGGCAACATGCTCACGGCGTACGAACAAAATCCGATGATTCCCGCCACCGCTGCAAGGGCGAGACTAATGATGGCGTTCCTCGCTTGCTTTTCCTTTGCATTTTGGATTAGATAACAAACACTAATTATACCGAGCGTAAGAATGGTATAGTATACAATTTGTAAATGTTGTGTACCGATCTGAAGGCCCGAAAAAATCGCAAGCAGTGAAACACCCCACCAATACCTGCGCTGAAGAACAAGGAAGAAACTTGCCAGGACTGCGGGTGCCAGACCTAGTGCCTGCATCTGGCTTTCATGTCCCACGGCAATAATAATAGAATCGAAAGTGGCATACGCAAAACCAACTGCAGCCAAAATAGATAACCACGATCGGATCCGCAACACCTGGCACAGAAAATAAAAGCAGAGGCAAGCCACGAATAAATAACTCGCCGGTTTAGGTAATCCAAGTGTGATAATATAATAGATGTAACCAAGTGAAACAGGATACTTCTGGTCCATCGCTATCGTAAACGCTGGCATGCCACTGAACATGCTATTGGTCCAAAGAGGAAAATGTCCGTGTTTTTCTTTGTAATCGAAGGACTGTTGCGCCATTCCCTTCCATCCCAATAGGTCGTGCTGATTCACAACCTTGCCCTGCAGTGCAGGTGAACAATAAACAATAGCAATCAACAAGAAAATTCCAACTGCGATTAAATGAGGAACGATTCTCTTCAGGAAGGGAGACTTCATTGGTTTTGAATTATTCCCGGCAAAATAAGAGTATTTTAAGGAAAAGAAGGTAGGAATGGGATGTGAGCTACAAGGCACATGCTGCAAGCAAGCAAAGTAGCTATACGCCGCAGGCTGTGAGAAAGAGAACTGCCGGGCAGTTACCTTTGCGGACAATGAATTTGCGCTTTCTTTCCCGCATTGCCTTCATCTGTAACCTATGCCTATTGCTTTCCTGGCCGATGCGGTATTACTCGTTCATCCACGATCATGCACTTCAATCTACCATCATCATTACCGGCATGGTCTTATCTTTCTTTATGAACGGGCTGGTGAATATATTGTATGCGGTGCTGTTAATAAGAAAAAAACGACTGACTGCATTTGTTCCAGTTTGGCTGGTGACTATTAATTTCCTTTTTTTGATCTTTCAATTATACATCATACTCTTTGGATGATACATAACATCATAAAAGATAAGTCTACCCGCTTGTTCATCATCCTTGGCGGATTTTTCATAGTCAATGCGCTGGTTGCGGAAATTATAGGCGTGAAACTATTCTCCCTGGAAAAAACGGTTGGCCTCGATCCTGCGAACATTATAATCCTCGGAAATAATTTCTCCTTCAATTTAACCGCGGGAGTATTGCTTTGGCCGGTTGTATTTATTATGACGGATATTATCAATGAATACTATGGCATGAAAGGTGTGCGCTTTCTTTCTTTTTTTACTTCTGCTCTCATCGCATATGCATTCCTGACATTTATGGCTGCTATTAGCCTGCCTCCTGCCAACTTCTGGGCAAAAGATTATTTTACCGGTGTACCCGATAGCAACAAAGCCTTTTCCGCCATTTTTGGACAAAGCCAGTCGATTATTGTTGCTTCATTGGTAGCATTCCTGTTAGGCCAGGTGCTGGACGTTTTCATTTTTCACAAGATCAAACAGATCACGGGAGAGGGGAAGATATGGCTGAGGGCAACGGGTTCGACGCTGGTTTCACAATTGATCGACAGCTTCGTAGTATTATTCATTGCCTTCTACGTTTCGCCACGTATTTCCGGGAATGTAAGACCATGGACGTTCGGGGAAGTAATGACCACCTGCTTCGGAAATTATATTTATAAGTTTGCCGTGGCAATCATTCTGACGCCAGTCATCTACATTGTGCATGGATGGATTGAAAAGTTTCTTGGGCATTCGCTTGCCGCGGAGATGAAATCTGCGGCGATGAGGGCGAATTAGTTTAAGGTTTAAAGTTTAAAGTTTAAGGTTTAAAGTTTAAGGTTATAGTTGTTTCTCCATAATGAAATCTTGCTGCACATGGCCGTTTCCAATGTCCACGTCCTCTTCCCCAATAATTTTGAAGCCTAATCTCTCGTAGAAGTTGATGGCTTTGTTATTGCGATTAACATTGAGCTGTAATTTTTCTGCGCCTTCCACAGTGCACTCTTCCAGGACGCACTCCAATAATGATCTGCCTACGTTCATATTTTGTAAGCCAGGGAGAACATATAGCTTGTGCAATTTAAAAATACCTTGCCTTATTTTTGAGAACGACGCAAATCCAATCGGTTCTTCATCTTCGGTTTCAGCAAGCAGGAATGTATGATGCTTCTTTAGCATTTGGTCCTTCAAAGAATCAGGACTGTAAAAATATTGCAGCATATAGTGAAGCTGCTCAAAATTAAGTATGTCCTTGTACGCCGCGGGCCAGATCTGGTAAGCGAGATATCCAATGCTGTTTATATCATCCGCTTCTGCGGTGCGGATCACTAATACATCACTCATGCTACAAATCTACTTCAGAAGACGCTTATTTTGAAACGTTGCCGCTAAACGCAACAAAAAATTGTTAGTCGCCGGTTGGCTGAATGCCGCTGGTTTCTACCATTAGCATCACCGTTCTCTTGGGAGCACGCGGCCGGTGCATTACGCCCTTACTTATAGTGACGCCCTGCTGTGGATTTAATTCGATTGTTTTTCCTTCGAGGTCAATAAACAATTGTCCTTCCAATACAAAGAAGAATTCATCATCATTATCATGTTTATGCCAATGGAATTCACCTTCAACAATACCCAACCGCACTACGCTTTCATTCACTTGGGAAAGCGTTTGATTAGACCATTTCAGTTTGTTGTTGCGTACAATTTCATTCACATCAATTCTTTCCAGGTGATCAAAACCAATTTCCAGGTTGATGTTGTAGTGGAGATGTTCTTGCATATGCTTGGTTTTAAAGTTCCAACCTTTTAGAAAGGTGAAACTTTGGTTATTCATTCGCCAGCTCCTTAATGTCCGTGACCTCGATGATATTTTTTTCATAACCTTTCGTAACTGCGTTGATCATGGCTAAGCCGAGGTCCCTCAACGTTGACACAAATTTTGGAAACAATGCCCGCCAGACCGGGTAAAGCCAGGTAAATAAGAAATACCATTTGTTCACGTTTTTTAAACCGGGTGTCGGATGCAAATAACCCGGACGGAAGAGATATACTTTTTTAAAGGGAAGCTTCATTAAATCATTTTCCGTTTTTCCTTTTACTCTTGCCCACATCCTTTTCCCTTTTTCCGTGCTATCGGTTCCTGATCCGGACACGTAACAGAATTGCATTTCAGGATTTAGCGCAGCCAGTGTTTTTGCAAACTCCATGGTGAGTGTGTGCGTGAGCTCAAAATACTGTGGTTCTTTCATGCCGATAGAAGAAACGCCAAGGCAAAAAAAGCAGGCGTTAAAATCCCGCAACCGGTCTTTTATGGGAGACAGATCAGTAAAGTTCTTGTGAACGATCTCTTTTAGCTTTGGATGTGTCATACCTGACGGCCTCCTGTTGATGATTAAAACTTCATCAACTTGTGGATGCAGCAAGCATTCATGCAGGACGCCTTCACCTACCATCCCTGTGGCGCCAGTTATAATCACCCGGAGCTTCATGACGTAAAGATACCTGATTGAAGAATCAAGAAGCAAGGAACAAAGAAGAATGAATACAATCAAATTACTTTCAATTGTAAGCGTATCAATTCGTGCTAATTCAGGTCACATCCCTGCATGCATGTTCCTGGTAAAAAAGAAGTCGCACATTCCTGCCGCAGGCAGCACTATGATTCGTGCTAATTGGAATAGAGGTTTACCACAAACTGCGGGGGATTCTAAAATAGCTCCATCGAAATTGTTGTTATCTATTCGCAACTTAATT
>Ga0136846_1224213_pt1 | contig 11166 bp, 18 predicted proteins | sample HopSoiMetagenom2_FD_96841 | JGI IMG/M metagenome (GOLD analysis project Ga0136846, IMG submission 96841) | Grasslands soil microbial communities from Hopland, California, USA - 2 Assembly 2016 (version 4) | ecosystem: Environmental > Terrestrial > Soil > Grasslands | place: USA: Hopland... | reverse complement strand
TGGACGTTGTGCTCGGTCGCGTACGAGTCGACCAGCGGGTCGACCGCGGCCAAGCCCTCGTTGAACGCGTAATTGATCTTGATGAACGGCGACCACTTCTCCGGCAGCGCGTCCTCGGGGAAGATCGCCTCGACCGGGCACTCGGGCTCGCATGCACCGCAGTCGATGCACTCCTCCGGGTCGATGACGAGGATGCGACCAGCCTCGTGGATGCAATCGACCGGGCAGACGTCCACGCAGGAGCGGTCTTTGATGTCGATACAGGGCTCAGCGATGATGTACGTCACGACGGCAACTCTACCCAGCCGGCTACTCGGCAGACGCGATCAGCCCTTCGATCACCTCCCGGGTGCGCTCGAACAGTGCCGACTTGACGATCACCTGGTCGAAACCCGCTGCGTGCGCGCGCCGGAGCCCTGCGGTGTCGGTGTGGTTCGTGTAGCCGAGGATCGGGACGTCCGGGAAGTTGTCGGCGACGTCGTTCGCGTCGATCCGCGCAATGTCGGCGATCACGAGGTCGGGCGGATCGACCGCGTCCGACGTCATGAAGCGGTGCTCGGGAAGCACCGCCTCCAGCTTGCCGCGGATGAAGAGGTCGACCCCACACAACAGGATCGTCGCCATGCCTGCACTCGACCCTAGCACTGTCACGGCGTCATACAACCGGGGGCTCTCCCTGGCGCGAGCCGGCGCGTTCTTCGAGGCGCACGAGGCGTTCGAGGAGGCGTGGCGCGCCTGCACGTCACCGGAGCGCGACTTCTTCCAGGGACTCGTCCACGTGGTCGTGTCGGCCTACCAGGAGACGCGCGGCCGGCCGGTCGCACGCGAGCGCCAGCGCGTGAAGGCGCTCACCCGCCTCGCGGCGTACACGCCCGTCCACCGTGGCCTCGACGTCGAACTGCTCCTCACCGTGCTAGAGCGTGCCGAGGCCGATCCGCGTGAACACCTGGTCGAGCGCGACGCGCAACCACCAGTCGCGGTCGAAGAAGAGCAGCAACCCGAGCGCGACGAGCACCGCGCCTGAGACGCCGCGGACGACTGCGTAATGGTCGCGCACCCAGCGGAACGCGCGCATCGCGTGCGCGAACGCGATGCCTGCGGCGACGAACGCCGCCGCGAGGCCGAGCGAGTACGCGATCAGAAGCAGCACCCCTCGCAGGAGCGTCCCGCTCGACGAAGCCAGCACGAGGATCGAGGCGAGCACCGTTCCGATGCACGGGGCGGCGCACACGGCGAACGCCCCGCCGAGTAGCGCGCGCGAGCCGCTTCCTTGTGCGCGCCGGAGCAGCCCCGGTGCGACTGCGCGCTCCGGCCACGGCAGGACGCGCAGGAAGGCGAGACCGAGCACGACGAGGACGAAGCCCGCGATCTCGAGCTGCGTCCGCTTGTCGACCGTGCTTCCGACGGCGGCGGCCGCGGCGCCGAGCAGCACGAACACGGCCGTGAAGCCGATCACGAACGGCACGCTCGCGAGCAGCACGCGCCTCGAGATGCCACGCTCGCCGAAGCGGTCGACCTCGACCGCGGAGACCGCCGAGAGGTAGCCCGGGACGAGCGGCAGCACACAGGGCGTCACGACCGAGAAGAGCCCGGCCAGGAACGCGACCGGGAGCTTCTCAACCATCGAGCCGCTGCAGCTCCTCGTCGATCCGGCGCTCGATCTCCGGATCGAGCGCGGGCGGCGACGGGCCGGCCGGCGCGCGCACCCAGTAGCGGGCTCCGAGGCCGAGGACGACGACGCCGGCCATCGCCCCGCCGAGCGGAAGAACCCAGGCGAGCAGGTCGAAGCCGTGCTTCGACGGCGTCGAGAGGACGCCGGGCCCGAAGTTCGCGACCATCTCGTCGAGGATCTGCTTCTCCGTCCAGCCCTGCGCGATCCGCCGCCGGATCTCGACCTTCATCTCCTCGGCCTGGAGCGACGTCGACTGGTCGAGCGTCTCATGGCAGACGGGGCAGACGAGCTTGGTCTCGATCGCCGCGGCGCTCGGGCGGCTGCCTGCCAACGCCGGTGCGGCGAGCACGAGCGCCACGACCACGAAGGCGAGCGCTCTCACGTCGTCAGCGCGCGGCGGACGTGATCCGCGAGATCCGAATCGCTCATCGGCCCGACCACCTGCGCCACGATCCGTCCCCGGCGGTCGATGAAGAACGTCGTCGGAGTGTTCGCGACGCCGTAGTCGATCGTGGTGTCGCCGACCCCGTCGAAGCCGATCGCGTATCTGATGTTGTGCTTGCGCACGAAGCTGCGCGCGGGGCCGCGGAAGTCGAGGACGTCGATCCCGACGAAGCGCACGCCCTTGCCCGCGTAGCGGTCGGATGCCGCCTGCAGTTGCGGCATCTCCTTCTTGCACGGCCCGCAGTCGGACGCCCAGAAGTTCACGACGACCGCGTTCCCGCGGAGGGCCGCAAGCGACACGCGCCCGGTTCCGCTGAGCGCGGAGAGGTTGAAAGCCGGAGCCGGCACGATCTTTCCCTTTGCGACCGCTTTCGCGACCTTCGTATTCTGATGGGCGAGCCGCCACACGAGCACCGCTCCGAGCGCCACGACCCCCGCGACCGCCGCGACCCTCACCAGCCTGACGCCGGTACCTCCGCTGCGTTGTTCGCCTCCGTCGGGCCTGCGCCTCATGCGGTGAGCGCTCGCTGGATCGCGGCCTTCAAATCCCCGGCGCCGATCGGCCCGACGACGTGCGGCGGGATCACTCGGCCCTGCGGGTCCACGAAGAACGTCTCCGGGAAGCCGGTGACGCCCCACGTGCTCTGCACGTGCGCGCCGATGTCGCGCACGACGGAGTAGTTGACGTCGTAGCGCCTCATGTACTTCGTGGCGGCGCCCGTCAGATCACTGCCGTCCACGCCCACGAAGACGACGTTCGACCCCGACTTCGCGGCCGCGTCGTGGAGCGTCTTCGCCTCGAGCTTGCAGTCGACGCACCAGGACGCCCAGAAGTTGAGGACGACCACCTTCCCTCGGTACGCGGCCAGGTCGAAGGTGCCGTTGCGGCTGCCGAAGAACGGCATCGTCGTCTTCGGCGCGGAGACCGTGTGACCCTTGTCGACCTTGGCGGCCACCCCGCCGTGACCGGAGTGTGCGACGTCCCACACGAGCAGGCCGAGCAGCGCAAGCACGGTGACGGCTGCGGCTGCGCGAACGATGCGCATCAGACGATGTAGACGGTCGTGCCCACGTCGACGTGGTCGAAGAGCCACTCCGCGTCGGGCACCTGCATGCGGATGCAGCCGTGCGACGCGCTGTAGCCGATAGACGCCGGCTCGTCGGTTCCGTGGATGCCGACACCGGGGGCGTTCAGGCCCATCCACCTCGTGCCGAGCGGGTTCGACGGGCCGGGCGGGACGGGCTTCTAGCCTTTCGCCCAGTCGTCCTGCACGGGCGGATACCACCAGGGGTTCTTCCACTTGACGACGATGTGCCAGCGGCCGCGAGGCGTCGGGTAGATCGACTGCCCGGTCGCGACCGAGAAGGTCCGGAAGAGCTTCGTGCCGTCGTAGAGGTACAGCCGGTTGGTCTCGCGGTTGATCACGATCACGTCGGCGAACGACTTCGAGTCGACCTCGGGCGCGACAGCCCGAGTGTGGACGCGAACCGGGAGCCGCGTGTTCGCGCGCAGTGCCTTGAGCACGCGCGCCGTGACGATCTTCGTATCGAGGACCCGGCCGACCTTCTCCCGGCGCACGACCGGCTTCGCGTTCCGGAACGTCAGCGACGCGTCCGACGACGTCCGGTCGAAACGCTTCTGGACCGCGTCGATCCAGGCCCGGAGCTGCGGCCCGTGAACCGAGACGACCAGCGGGACGTTGGTCCCCGGTGCCGCGATGCGCGCCTTCGCAACGGCGGTCGCCGGGTAGGCGGTTGCGACCTTCGTCGGATCGAGCGCGAGCGTGCGCTTGTCGATCACGACGGGCAGCGGCCGCGCGAACGCCGCCTGGACGGCGGCGACGGCGTCGGCCGGCGTCAGCGTCCCGACCCGCACTCCGGCGACGCGGACCCCCACCGGGACGGTGTTTGCCGGCGGCGGCGCGGACGTGGTCGTCGGCGCGGACGTGGTCGTGGCGACGGTCGTGGTGGTCGCCACCGTCGTCGACGTCCCCGTCGATGTGGTGACGTCGGCGATCACGGTCCCCGAGAGCGCACCGGCGACCGCGAGCCCGAGCACGAAGAGAGGCACTGCGTGCAGCGGTTTCACGGCGCGTTCAGTGTAGCCAGCGCGCGTTTTGGATCGTCCGAGACGACCGCGTCGACGCCGAATGAGGCGAGCCGCAGGATGAGCTCCGGGTCGTTCGCCGTCCAGGCGAAGACGGGCACGTCGCGTCGGTGGGCGGCCGCGACCGAGGCCGGCGAGCAGAGCGTGTGGTGCAGCGCGAGCACTGTTGCCCGCGTGCGAGCGAGGAGCACCGGGATGCGGGCGGGCACGACGGCGCGAAGCGCGGCCGCTCCCGGGCGAGTCACGGCAGACGGCCAGCTGAACCGGGCGACGCCGACGCGGTCGCGTGGATAGCCGATCGCCCGGGGCACGTCCGGCGCGAGCGAGCTCAGCATGCGGGCGACACGCGGGAACGCCGTCGAGAGGATGGCCCGCCCGCGGAGGCCGTAGCGATCGAGCGCATCGAGCACCGCCGGCTCGTCGCCCGGCTGCTTGAGGTCGACGTGGATGCCGATCGAGTGCGGCGCGAGCAGCTCGAGCACCTGGAACAGGTGAAGCCCCGGCGCGCCGGCGTCATGGGAGACGACGAGACCGTGGGTCACGTCGAGCTCGACGAGATCGGCACCGGCTGCAACAGCGGCCTCGAACGCGGCACGCGAGTTCTCCGGAGCTTCGGCGCTCGCGCCGCGATGCGCGACGACGAGCGGCCGTCCGCCGTCGCGCCGGAGGTTCACGCGGAACGGCGCAGCACGACGATGGCGCAATCGTCTGCGAGGTCGCCGCCGGCGAAGCCACGGCACGCAGCGAGCACTGCGTTCGCCACCTCCTCTGCAGGCTCGCCGGCGCTCCGCGCGAGCACGTCGTCGAGACGCTCGACACCGAACAGCTCAGTCCCGCGCCGAGACTCGATCACGCCGTCCGTGTAGAGCACGACCGCCGCGCCCGGCTGCAACGACGCCGACACCTGCACGTACTCTTGCGGCGACGCGATCCCGAGCGCGAGGCCGCCGCACTCGACGGGACGCACCGCTCCCGTGGGCTCGAGCAGCCTCGGCGGCGGATGCCCGGCGCTGGCGCACAGCACGTTCCCGGCGGCATCCAGCGTCAGGTAGGTCATGGTGATGAACTTGCCGAGCGCGATCTCGTCGACGACCACGTCGTTGGCGCGCGCCAGGAACTCACCCGGATCCGAATGCTCGCGCGCGAGCGACCGGAACACGAACTTCGCCATCGCCATGTCGGCGGTCGCCTCGATCCCGTGCCCGGTGACGTCGCCGAGCACGACCGCCAGACGGCCGTCGGCCAGCTCCAGGAAGTCGTACACGTCGCCGCCGACGTCGACGCGGGCAGCGGACTCGTACACGCTCCCGACCTCGAGGCCGGGCACCGCAGGGAGCTCGCGCGGCAGCAGGGAGCGCTGCATCGTCTCGCTGAACTCCTTCTGCTGTTGATAGAGCCGCGCGTTGTCGATGGCGAGCGCGGCCTGGCGAAGCACCGGCAGCGCGGCCGCGAGCGTCTCTTCGGTGATCGGCACGGCGGGGTCGAGCGACACGATCGTCAGCTCGGCGAGCAGCTCGGTGGCGCTCACGATCGGCAGGAGCGCCGCGGTCGAGCCCGCCTGGAGGAACGGGAGCAGCAACGCGTGCGCGCCTCCGAGGCGACCCACCGCGGCAGGGTCGAGCAGTAGCGGCTCCCGACGTCCCGCTCGGAGCGGTTGGGGCCGGCCGAGGACGGTCGACACGGCCGGGTGGAGCCACGACTTCGCGACGTGGACCTTGTGCGCCACCAGCTGGTCGCCCCGCTCGTCCGGAACCCGGATCACCGCCGCGTCGACGCCGAGCTGCTCGACAAGCGTCGTCGTCACGGCATCCAGCGTCGTATCGAGCGACAGGGTCTGCGTGAACGAGCGCGAGATCTCGTAGAACGCCGTCACGCGCCGCGACGCCTCGCGCTCCAGCTCGAGCACGTCGTACAGGCGGTTGCCGAGATCCGTCGCGCGCTCGTGCAGTCGCGCGTTCTGCACGGCGACCGCCAGCTGTCCGGCAAGCGTCGTGAGCAGCGCGAGGTCGTTCTCCGCGAGCTCGCGGTCGCCCGGATAGGCGACAAGCAGCCCGATCGACTCTTCCTGCACCTGCAATGGCACCGCGACGACCGACTGCTCGCCCACCCGGCGCAGCGCGGCGCGAAGACGGGCAAGCGTCGCGTCGCGTCCGCCCTGGTTCGCCTGCAGCGACGATCGCGCGCGCAACGGACCGAGGAACGCCTCGGAGGCACGCTGTGCGACCTCCTCGTGACCGCTCGTCACGCTGCGGCCCGCGGCCGGCAGCAGCTGCTCGTTGTCGTTCAGGTAGATGCCGATCGCGTCGACCTGCAGCAGCTCCGCCGTCCGCTCGACCGCTGTCTCGAGTGTGTGCCCGAGCGACAGGCGCGAGACGGCCTCGCTTACGACCTCGAACAGCGAGCGCGTGCGCCCGAGCTCCTGCTCGACCGCCCGCGCGTGGTCGCCCGACCGGAGAGCGTGCGCCGCGCGGGCCGCGAATGCCGACAGTGGCTGGAGCTCGGCGTCAGTGGGCGACGCGTCCGGCGAATAGAACAGTTGGAGAACGGCGAACGCAGGCCGTCCGAGCGCCGCGGTCACAACACGCGAGAGCGTGACGGGAAGCGTGGCCTCGGTGCCGACCGCGAGCCCTTGGCCGGCGCCGTCGTCGACCACTTCGACGACCAGCTCGGCTGCCCGCGGCAGCGCTGCCGCGACGTCGCCGAGCGTCGCGAGCTGAGTCGGCGGTCCCCCGGTCTCGAGGCGCCAGAGGATCCCGGCGCGCGCACCGGTCGCGGCCGCGGCTACGCGAAGCGCCTGCTCGGCGGTGCGATGCGCGTCCCAGCCCGCTGCAAGCGCGTCGCCCGCCAGCTCGAGCCAGGCGAGCCGACGGAAGTCGGCCACGGTGTGCGCACCGGGCGCGAGCGTGCGCACTGCGAGGGCGACCTGCGCGGCGGCGATCGCGGCAAGCGACGTATCGGTCTCGTCGAACGGCACCAGCCGCACGACCTCGACCGAACCAACGAGCCGCTCGCCGGCGAACGCCGGAACCGCGAGGACTGCGGCGCCCGCCTGCTCGGCGACCCGGAGCACGGCCGGCGACGCGAGGCCGGCGGCGAGCCGGTCCGGGGCGGCACGCGTTCCGGCGACCTCCGCCGCGAGCGCGGACGTCTCGGGAGCCACCGAGCGGACGACGACGTCGCCGTCGTCGCCGACAACCCTGACGGCGACGAGCTCGGCGCCGAGCGCCTGAGCTGCTCCGGCGGCGATCGCTGCGAGCGCCGGCCGCAGCTCAGTTCCCGCTGCGACCCGTGTGGCCGCGTCGGCAAGCGCCTCGATCGGCGGCCGCTGGGCTCCGACGGCCATCGTGGAGACGATAGCCCTCGAGAGCGCCTGACACGCGATGACCCCTTACAATCCCGCCGATGGCCCAGCCTGCCCGCCAGAACCGATCCGAGCTCGACGACGCCCCGTCACTCGATCCGCTCGCGATCGAGCGGAACTACCGGCGCGAGCGCGCACGCCGGCGCGCGCGGATCGAGCACAAGAGCAGGGTCCGCCGGTCGGACGTCCGGTTCTACGTCACGCTGCTCGTCCTGGCATTCGTGACCGCATTCGTGATCCTCGCGGCGTGGCACGAAGTGCAGACGCTCTTCGGCGTCTAGTGCGGCTGATCGGCGTCTAGTGCGGCTGCGCCTCGCGCTCGCGCTCCCACGTCGTCCCGTTGCACATCGGGCACTGCGGAAGCGTCGACTGCACCGTCACGCCGTAGCCGCACGCCGAGCAGTGGAACGCACCGGTCGCAGGAGCGCCCGTCGTCACGAACTCGACGTAATCCGCCCGCTCCGGAGCGACCTTGTCCGTCTCATCCAGCACCTTGACCCCCTCGGGTGACCGTTCGATCGTCCTCCGACCGAACTCTTGCCCATACTTACGCCCGTGGAAACGCCAGACTTCTTCGACGTCGAAGGCCCCGCCCCGGGAGACCCGGCGGGTGGCTACGCCCGCCCGGTCGCGAGCGGCCTGTGGGCGGCCGGTGAACGAATCACCTGGGTGGCCGGGCTGATCCTTGCGCTGTCCTCGTTCATGGACTGGTACGCGGGCTCCGGCGTCGGCGTGAAACTGTCCGTGATCGGCTGGCAGAGCGGCGTCCTCGGCAAGCTCGTCTTCTTCATCGGGCTCGCGGTGGTCGTGATCGTCGCGTTGCGCGAGACGGGCTTCGAGCTGCCGCCGTCCGTGCCCGAGAGCCTGCTCGTCCTCGCGCTCGGTGCGCTCGCGGCGATCTTCGTGCTGATCCGAATCATCTCGATCCCCGACGCGGTCCTCCCCGCGGACGGACGCGGGATCGGCATCTGGATCAGCCTGCTGGCGAGCCTCGCCGTGATCGCGGGCGGCTTGCTGCGCGCCGCAGAAGAGCTGTAACCGCCCCGTCGCCTTCGATCAGACGGGAACGAGCTGCTTCGCGCGCTCGATCAGCTGCTGCGGGTCGAACGGCTTGCCGACGAAGCCGCGCGCACCGCGCTGCTCGGCATCCGTCGCGGACCGCTCGTCGACCTGGCCGCTGAACATGATCACGGGGATCGAGCCGTGGCGTTCCTGCATCCGCTGCAGCATCTGCCACCCGTCGATGCCCGGCATCACGACATCGAGCAGCACGAGGTCGGGCGCTCCGCCCTCGATCGCGTCGAGCGCCTCGTCGGCGCTCGCGGCCTCGCGCACCGTGTATCCCTCCACCTCGAGGTTGATCCGCATGTACTCGCGGAGCCTGGCGTCGTCGTCGACCACGAGAACGAGCGGACCGGCGGTCGAGCCGCCCGGCCCCGACCGCTCGAGAAAGGCCTCGAGGTCGCGCCGCCGGTAGCGCCGGTGGCCGCCCGGCGTGTAGAAGGCGGGCACGCGGCCCTGGTCCGACCATTTGCGGATCGTCGACTGGGCAACGCCCAGGAACTTCGCCGCCTGGCCGAGCGTCAGCCAGTCGGGCTCGGTCGTCGGCGCCCGCCTGCTCGGGTACGTCACGCCGAAAAAGTAGCCAAAGCTTGCGCTATCTAAACCCACACACTCGGTTTTATGGGTTAGACACCGTAACCGTCACGGTTTCGCGGGCCGCCGGTGCGAGCGGCAGCGGCTGCAGCGTCCGCACCAGGGTCTGCGTCCCGCCCGGCTTCGGGTTGTCGTGCAGCGCCTCCCCGACCGCCACCCCGACCGCGAAGGTCACGACCGCGACGACCGCGGCGGCGAGCCTCCTCACGGGCGGTAGTCCATGGCGCCGCGGGCGTAGGCGTGGAACGCGGCGTCCGCGACCGTTCCCGGCTCGAGCGGGACGGCGCCTTCCGGGTCAGTGTCCTCCACGAGCTCGAGCACCCAGTCGTCCGCACCACCGTACGCGGTGGCCAGCTCGTCGAGCGTGAACGACTGGCCGAGGCGGCGCCGCAGGGCGTCGACGACGCGGTTCGTCCCGTCGACGAGGCGGTGGTACCGCTCCCCGTCGCCGCGCGCCTCCTCCAGCCGACGATTCCCGTCGCGCCACTGCTGGCGTGCGAGCTCGAGGTCAGTCGCCATCGACGGCAGTACAGCAGGACGACGGCCACAACGACGGTAGCTCGGCGAGGATTCGGTCGCCGAGCACGTAGCCGGGACGTGCGAGCGCGAACGCGGCGTGCGCGTGCAGGCATTTCAAGCTTCCTGCCCGCGTCGAGCCGCCGATGCCGGCGGCGAGCTCGGGCCGCTCGCGTCGCTGCTCCGCCTGTGCGGCGGCGAGGCTCGCAGCGAGCTCCGGATCGTCTTCCGCCGCGCGCGACCACCGCTCGACACCGCCCGCGGCCTCGAGCCGCGAGATCGCCGCGACGAGCTGTGGGCACGTCACCCAGAACTGCGTCGGGAACGGGTGACCCGCGTCGTCGAACGGCGCCTGCTCGGTCACCGCAGGCCGGCCGAACGGGCAGCGCACGGCGACGCCGCGAAACGCCCGCGGCGGCCGCCCGAGCTGACGCTCGACGACCTCGTCGTCGGTCAACGATTCCGGTGACGCCACGCGGACACACCGCGCACGAGGAACAGCTGCTCGTTCGGGCGCACGAGCCCGAGCATACGCCCCTGACGGATCAGCTCCGGACCGGTGTTGGCACGCGCGATCTTCTGCTCGAGCGACCTCTTCTCGGTCGACAGGGCATGCACCTGTGCGTGCCGCGTCTGCAACGCGTTCTTCGTGCGGAGATAGGTGTGGATCGGGCGCCAGTAGAGGTATGCGACCAGCACGAGCGCGCCGATCGCGAGCAGCCGGGTCGGGCGCACGCGGATCACGCCTCCCGTTTCGGCGGCGGTGCACCGCCTCCTTTTGCCGCCTCAGGCGATGTCGACCTTGATCACGTTCGTCGACCCGGGCAGGTTGACCGCCGTGCCGGCGGTCGTCACGACGCGATCGCCGCTCTCGATCACACCGCACTTGAGCGCGACCTCGAGCGATCTCGTCCACAGGTCTTCGACGTTCTCGGTCTGCGGCATCAGCACCGGTGTGACGCCCCACTCGAGCGCCATCTGCTGCACCGCCGTCTGGTGGTGCGACAGCCCGACGATCGGCCGCCGTGGCCGGAGGCGCGCGACCGCAGATGCGGTGCGGCCGGTGAAGGTCGGCACGAGGATCGCGCTCGCGCCGAGCGTCTCGGCGAGGTCGCAGGCGCCGTTGGACATCGCGCGCCCGACAGTCGTCTCCTCCCCCGGCTCGGGCAGCTGGTGCCGGTAGCCCATCGACGGCTCGACCGCGCGTGCGATCGAGTCCATCGTGCGAACTGCCTCGACGGGGTAGTTGCCGGTCGCGGTCTCCGCGGAGAGCATCACCGCCGAGGTGCCGTCGAGGATGGCGTTGGCGACGTCGCTCGCCTCTGCACGCGTCGGCTCGGCGTGCTCGATCATCGACTCGAGCATCTGCGTCGCGGTGATCACCGGCTTGCCGACGTCGAGACAGCGCAG
>Ga0136846_1231362_pt1 | contig 11169 bp, 10 predicted proteins | sample HopSoiMetagenom2_FD_96841 | JGI IMG/M metagenome (GOLD analysis project Ga0136846, IMG submission 96841) | Grasslands soil microbial communities from Hopland, California, USA - 2 Assembly 2016 (version 4) | ecosystem: Environmental > Terrestrial > Soil > Grasslands | place: USA: Hopland... | reverse complement strand
CATGTATTCGGTGTCCGTTTACGACATGCACATCCAGAACGACATCCTGACGATCCTGGATGCGCAGGGCGCGCAGACGACGTCGAACGCCGGCGAGACGCAGCATCGCGGTGTGGAGCTGAGCGCCGGCGCGATGCTCACGCACGACCTTCGTCTCGATGCCGCCTACTCGTCGTCGAAGCAGAACTACGTCGAGTGGGTGATTCCGGTCGCCGGCCAGAACGTGAGCTACGCCGGCAAGACGATCGAGACTGCGCCGCACACGCTCGCGAACATGCTGCTCAGCTACTCGCCTAACGTGCTCAACGGCGGCCGCTTCGCCGTCGAGTGGTCCAAGACGGGCGAGTACTACGGTGATCCGGAAAACACGCAGATGTACCACGGGTTCGACCTGTGGGCACTCCACGGCAACTACATGGTCCGGAACATCGGCGAGCTCTTTCTGCGCGTGACGAACCTGACCAACGAGAAGTATGCCGAGGTCGCGACGTACAACGCGTTCAACAAGTGGCAGTACACGCCGGGTACGCCGCGGTCTGTGTTCCTCGGGTTGAGATACAACTGGCAGAAGTAGACGAACTGCCGGCGACGGGCGACGGGCGACTTCACACGGACTAACGATGCGAATCAGAAATACTCTTCAACTTCTGGCGGTTGCCGCAGCGACCGGCGCGTGCCGCGACGCAGGGGCTCGGACGACGCTGTCCGAGCCCGAAACCGTCAGCGCCGCGACGACCGTGGGCGCTGCTCCCATGTTTGCGGTGTCACCCACCGGCAAGCGGGCGGTGGCGTGGGTGTCGGCGCCCGGCGGTGGAACCGACGGACGACTCTACGTCAGCACCGACGGGGCTCCGAGCGAGCTGCGTGACTCGTTAGGCCCCATCGAACCGCATGGCGAGGCGCCGCCCAAGATGGCGTATGGCCCGGACGGAACGCTCTACGCCCTGTACGCGGTCGGCAAGGTCGTGCCGGGTCGCCGATTCCCCATGAGCTCTCTGCGGCTCGCGAAGTCGGCCGACGACGGCCGGACCTGGACGACGCCAGTGACCATCGCGTCGGATAGCGCGTTCGGGACGCGCAACTTCCACGCGCTGCACGTTGGGGGTGACGGGAGCCTGTACGTCGCGTGGCTCGAGTCCAACCAGGGGAAGTCGAAGACTTTCCTCACACGATCCACCGATGCGGGCACGACCTGGACGCCTCCGGCGCTCGCCGATACGAACCAGTCCTGCCCGTGCTGCCGAACGGCGATCGCTACGGCACGCGACGGCACACTGTACCTCGCGTGGCGAACGGTCTTTCCGGGCAACGTGCGCGAGGTCGTCGTCGCGCGGTCCGAGGATCACGGCGCGACGTGGGCTCAGCCCGTGCGGGTTCACGCCGACAACTGGGTGTTCGACGGATGCCCGCACGCCGGTCCGTCCATGCAGGTCGACTTGGCCGGCACCGTACACATCGCGTGGTGGACCGGCAAGCAGGGCTCGGCCGGCGTGTTCTACGCCCGGTCGACCGACCGCGGCGCGACGTTCGCCGAGCCGATTGCGCTCGGCGCCGCCGAGTTCTCCGCGCCGGCCCACGTGCAGCTCGCGTTAGGTAGCGACCGCACCGTGGTCGCGGTCTGGGACGATGGCACAGTGAAGACGCCGAAGGTCGTGATGCGGGTGTCGCACGATAACGGGGTCTCGTTCGGGCCGGCAGCGCTCGTCAGCGCCGAGGGGCGCGCCGCGACGTTCCCGGTGCTCGCCCTCGCCGGCAAGGACCTCACGATCGCGTGGTCCGAACAGTCTCGGTCAGAACACGATCACGAGATGGCGATGGCTCCGAACATGAAAGACCCGAAGGTTGTGAAAGGACTGTCGCGGGTTGGTGAGTCGGCGGTTCGTATTCGCAGCGGGAGGCTGCAATGATCCGAATTTTATCAGCGCGCCACGTCCGCGTCGCGGCGGCGCTCGTGTGTGTTGCCGTCGGCGCCACGGCCGGCTGCAAGCCTAACGCAGCTCGGGAGGAGTCCTTCCGACCGATCGCCGTAGGCCAGCCCGTCCCGGAGTTCACCGTTCGGACCCTCCAGGGCGACAGCGCACGGATCGCGGCCGGCGAACCGGTAACGCTTCTTCACGTCTGGGCGACCTGGTGCGGGCCGTGCCAGAAGGAGTTTCCGGAGATCGAGGCGATCCAGCGCGAGTTCGGTCCGCGTGGGCTTCGCATCGTGGCGGTCAGCGTCGACGAAGGCGAAGACGACCCGGTGAGAGCCTTCGCGCAGGAAAAAGGCGCGACGTTCGAGATAGGCCGAGACCCGGAGGGATCGGTTCGGCGGCTCTACCAGAGCATGGGTGTTCCGGAGAGCTACCTGATCTCGGCTGACGGGCATCTGCTCGCGCGACAGTTCGGCGCCATTCCGGAAGGCGCCGCGGCCATGCGCGCCGCGATCGAGAGCGCGCTTGGCCCAACAGTGCAGGCGAGCCGGTCGGGCAAGTTCAAGCGAGCGTCGATGTAACCGGGCAGGTCAGCGATCGTTAGGCTTGCCGAGCGGTGACAGCGCGTCGCGCACTCGTTGGCGACGCGCTTCGTCGTTCGTGATGATGATGGCCGCCAGGTTGCCGTCCATGACAAGGGTGGGCTGTGCCCGCCATTTGATCATCATGTTCGGTGGTGCGACGCGCTGTTTATCCAGCTTTTCTGTGTCCCTGGTACGGCTCGCGGAATCCGGGTACAGGAAGACCTGCAACTCGTCGCCGTCGGCCAGCTCGTACGATCGCGCGGGAATGGACATGAAGATGTGGCGACCGGTCGGAGGAAGCGGACGCGCCTCGATGTTAGCGTCACGAAGCCGCCGCTCGACAAGCTCCGACGTCCACATGGTCGACGGCGGCTGATCCGCCGTGACTGCGCGCCCACCCATGTGGTCGACGCCCATCTCCTCCGCCATATCGCGCCACTCCGCAACGGTGGTCACCGACGACGTATCGTCGCGGTATCTGGCGGCGGCACGAAGAATCTCGGCGCGCTTGCGGGACGTGGGCACCGTGCTGTCGGCGAGCACGTCGGAGATCACGTCATGCATGGCGTGCAGGTTGTCGAAGATGATCGCGATCTCCGGATATCGCCTGGAGAATTCCGGCGCGACTGCGGCTGTCATCGGCATGATCGCCGGCATGCTCCGAGGGGGATCCGCCAACATCGCACGGAATCGCGCAACGGCCGCGTCCACACCTGCCCGGCGCCCCTCGCTCGACTTCGCGGTCACCAACGGCTCGTAGAGCCCGACCTGGAGCCAGTGGTAGGCCCAGATCAGACCGTTGAACTTCGGGTACCGCCGTCGGAACGCGAGCGAGTACGGCTGCCCTTCCATCAACTGCATGTCCTTGGGCCGAGTGCTGAACGCGGCCTTCCGGCGGGCGAGGTAATGCGCGAGGAGCCGGTGGACTTCGCGATCCTTGCTCGCGGCGGAAAGCCGCTCGTCCGCCCAGACGTCGTAGACCTGGCGATGGAGGATGTGCGCCCACTCGAACATTTCTTTCGCCTCGGGGACGAGCTTCGCGTACTCGACCTCGATCACCGACTCTTCGAGTGGAAGGCGAGGCGGTTCGACGAGCAGACGTTGTGTGATGAAGTCGTACTCTTGCTGCTCGAGGCGCGACGTGGGAGCGTTCGGCTTCGTGTACAGCGTCTCGTAGAGAATTGCGTGGCCGTAATCGAACGCGTTGAACAGCCGGTCCGCCGCCGGATAGTTGCGCCGGAACGCCCAGTTGTGCGACGCCTGCGTATAGAACTGGTGGTACGCCGTAGACCACTGCGCGCGAGCGGGCCGAGCGATCGAGATGGCGGCGAGAAGCGAAACGCTGGCCGTCAAGCCGCGAACGAGCACATAGCGGCAGGCTTTCATCATCGAAGGCCCAGGGAGTATGCCGAACCGAGCGTGACGTACCACGCGCGATTGTCTCCGGTGAAACGACGGCCGATGCCTGCGTCCATGGTCCACCGTGGGTCCAACTGATATCGGAGCCCGGCACCGGCGCTCCACGCCACCGCCGCCCCGCTGCTGATCGGCTGCTCGGCGAACGATTCGGCGGTTACGAGAAGCGAGTGAAACGCGAACGTCCTGTCGACTGCGAGTCCGGCAAGCCACCGCGACAGGTCCCGACTGTCATTCGCGACGGAGGTCGTCGGGTCGTCAGAGCTCGTGGAAGGCCCCGCGGTAAGCTGGGCGTTGGCGTGGAACCGCGCCCACGGAAGCGTACGAGTCACCATTCCCTTGACGGTCCCGTATGTCGCTGTTCCGCCTAACGGGCCGATGGGAAGGGATATGCCGCCGGCGACCGCCAGCGCGGGTATAGACGTTTCCATGTTCAACGCGTGCAGAACCGATACATCGAGCCCGGCGACGCCGTGCGCGGATGTCGCGGGCGCGTCGACGTACGCGAGCGGCAAGACAAGTTGAAGCTGGGTTCGTGGAAGAAAACCAATCGTCGCCTCCGGGTGCAGCGACCAGAATCTCGTGTCCTGGGCCATGACGTCGAGGCGAACGGGCGCGAGGTTCAACTCCACCGCGCGGTATTCGACCGGGACCGCGTCCTCGATGCGGAGCGGGCGGCCAACGCTCGTGTTGTAGAAGTCGGTCTGCGCAGCGAGCGTGCGTGCCGCGCTCAGCGCGAGCGCGACGGCAAGCGCGATCCGACGTCGGCCGTGGCGCCTAACGTGCGTCACCCGCGAGGCTGCAGGATGCGGCATCAGCGCACGTGCTTGTACATGAGCTCGAGGAGCTCATCGTACATGGCGTCCGCCTTGTCGGAACCCGCGGCAATGGCGTTCGCGGCGCAGTGCTTGAGGTGGTTGCGCATCAGCTCGCGGCCGACCGACCGCAGCGCTTCATGGACGGACGAGATCTGCGTGAGGATATCGGCACAGTACCGATCGTCATCGACCATCTTCTGCAGGCCTCTCACCTGCCCTTCGATCCGACGCAGCCGCTTCACGTTGCGCGCCTTGATGTCGGGGTCCACTGCCACAGCGTGTCGGTGCGCACCGCTCTCGTCGAACGGGCCGCATGCGCATTCGACCACCACGGTGTCCGACGACGACTCCGCGTTGGCGGTGCGTTGCCGTTTGCCAGTATCTCGCATGAGTCCTTCCGTAGGTGAAGGCGCGTCGTGAGGGTCAGACGACCCGCGGGTCATACCGACGAAGCCGGAGGCTGTTCGAGAGCACGCTCACCGAGCTCAATGCCATCGCTCCGCTCGCGAGGATGGGGCTCAGGAGGATGCCCGCAATCGGATAGAGCAGGCCGGCGGCAACCGGAATGCCGACGACGTTGTAGATGAACGCCCAGAACAGGTTCTGTTTCATCGTTCGCATGGTTCGCCGCGACAGTGCCACTGCGTGCGCCACGCCGCGCAGGTCGCCGCGCACGAGCGTCACGTCGCTCGCCTCGATGGCCACGTCGGTTCCGGATCCGATCGCAATTCCGAGATCCGCCTGCGCCAATGCGGGCGCATCGTTGACGCCATCGCCGACCATCGCCACAACGCGGCCTTGCTCCTGGAGCCGCCGAACCTCCGCCACTTTGCCTTCCGGCAAGACGCCCGCGACGACGCGCTCGATGCCGACGGCCCGCGCCACACTCGTCGCGACCACCTCGCTGTCGCCTGTGAGCAGCACGACGTCGAGCCCCATTTGGCGCAGCGCGTTCACGGCGTCGCGCGACCCAACCTTGATCGGATCGGCGATCGCGATCAGACCAGCCAACCGGCCGTCGATCGCGACGAGCACAATCGTTCTGCTTTGCGCAGCAAGCCGCTCGACGTCCGCCGAAGCGGTCGACGTGTCCACAGCCCACTCGGCCATGAGCCGAGGGTTGCCGGCTGCGACGGCGGTCCCGTTGACCACGCCCGTCACGCCTCGCCCTGGATACGACTCGAACGACTCCGCGGCACCTAACGTCAGACCGCGGTCTTCCGCCGACGCCACGATCGCCGCCGCGAGCGGGTGCTCGGATCGTCGTTCCACCGCCGCCGCGAGCGCGAGGAGCTCGGCGTCGGTGCGATGAGGGTCGTACGACACGACATCGGTGACCGCTGGTCTGCCCTCGGTCACGGTACCGGTCTTGTCGAGCACCACGGTGTCGAGTGACCCGGCGCGTTGCAGGGCTTCCCCGCCCTTAATGAGGATCCCGAGCTCGGCACCTTTCCCAGTTGCGACCATCACCGCCGTTGGAACAGCCAAGCCCATCGCACAGGGACACGCGATGACGAGCACGGCTACCGCGGCGGCGAACCCGCGAACCACCGGCGCCGTATCGACCGAGACGTACCAGATGACGAACGTCGCGACGGCAAGCGAGATGACAATCGGCACGAACACAGCGCTCACGCGATCGGCGAGACGCTGCACCGGTGCTCGGGTGCCCTGCGCCTCGCGCATCAGCCTAACGATTCGCGCGAGCACGCTGTCGGCCCCGAGCGTCGTCGCGCGGTAGCGGAATGCTCCGGTGGTGTTGATCGTCCCGCCGATGACTCGGTCACCGACGGACCGGACCACCGCACGTGACTCGCCGGTGAGCATCGACTCGTCCACCGCGCTCCCGCCGGCGACGATCTCGCCGTCGACGGGGAGTCGTTCGCCGGGACGCACGCTGACGACGTCGCCCTGTCGAACGTGCTCGACGGGCACGTCGACCTCATCACCGGCGCGCTCGATGCGCGCGGTTTTCGGCTGCAGGTTGGCGAGGGCGCGTAACGCTGCGGCGGTCTGTCGCTTTGCGCGTGTCTCAAGCGCGTTCCCCACAAGAACGAGCGCGATGATGAATATCACCGCCTCGTAGTAGGTATCGGCGCCAACACCGCGTGCGACGAAAAACCATGGCGCAACCGTCGCGGCAGCCGAGAACAGGAAGGCCGCACCGGTGCCCACGGCGATGAGCGTGTTCATGTCCGCCGAGCGATGGCGGAATGCCGCCCATGCGCGCACGTAGAAGGCGCGGCCACTCCATGCCATGATCGCGGCGGTCGTCGCAAGGAGCGCGAACGACAGGACGCGCGTGTCGATCGAGTAGAGCCACGGCAGCCCACGCTGCACGATCGGGGTAAGCGAATGCGATACCCAGCGCATGAACGGATCCGACATCGCCGGCATGCCCTCGCGCCCGGCTGGGGCCATGAGCGGCATGGACACGATCATCGCGACAAGACCAGCGGCGAGCGTCAACACCGCCTTCGTCGCGAGCGCACGGTACTCGTCGGCGTAGGCGCGATCCGCCGCTTCCTGCTCATCGAGAATCGATCGGTCGAGTGGGAGATCAGCCCCGTACCCCGTGGTCCGGATCGCGTCGACGAATGCCTGCGGCGACGCCTCGGCAGGATCGTACGTGATGGACGCGGTTCGCGTCATCAGGTTCACGGCGGCATCGCGCACGCCATGCTGACGCACGAGCGTGCGCTGCACGCGCGCCTGGCAGGCGGCGCACGTCATCCCTGACACCGGGATGTCGATCCGCACAACTGGCGCGTGCATGGCGATCAGGCCTTGGCGTGCGCGGCGTAGCCCGCGTCTTCGATAGCCAGCGCGATCTGTTCGGGTGACACCTGACCCGGATCGTACCTTACTTGAGCCGTCCCGACCCGCACCGCGTCGACGCTAACACCGGGCAATTCACCAAGCGCCTCCGTGACAGCGGCGACGCAGTGCTCGCAGGACATCCCTTCGATCTCCAGCTCGATCTTGTCCACCGTTTGCTCCTGATAGCCTGTGGGGGTATAAGCTATATACCCCCCTACCCTATGTCAACCTGGTCGGTCTGTCGCGACGGACAGCCCCAACCGGCTTGCGTGTGTTTGCGAGCGGGCCTTCCTTCCGATGAGACGCGAAATGCCAGCGCGACCCAACCGCTCAGCCCCATGAGACCCGTTCTGTGAGCCAAAATCGACTCAGTCGCGGACTCGGCGTCCCAAACGCTCGGGCGTCGGTGCGCGTGCTCTTTCAGCTCGCACTCGCTGTCGCGCCCATGATCGCGGCTGCGCAGACCGTGCCCGCGATCCAGTACGAGAAGTACACGCTGGCGAATGGCCTCGAGGTGATCCTCTCGGAGGACCACTCCGTACCCCTGGTTGCCGTCAACACGTGGTACAAGGTTGGCTCGGGCGATGAGGTCGCCGGCCGAACCGGGTTCGCTCACTTGTTCGAGCACATCATGTTCATGGGCTCGGAGAACGTACCGGTGGGCAAGTTCGACCAGTGGCTCGAGGCCGCTGGCGGGAACAACAACGGCTCGACGAACGCGGATCGGACGAACTACTACGAGTGGATGCCGTCCAACGCGCTGCCACTCGCGCTTTGGCTCGATGCCGACCGGATGGGACGTCTCCTGCCGACGATGGACCAGGCGAAGGTCGACTTGCAGCGGGACGTAGTGAAGAACGAGCGTCGCCAGAGCTACGACAACGTGCCGTATGGTCGTGCGTTCGAGACGATCCTCGCCGCGCTGTACCCGGCGACGCATCCGTACTCGCACTCCACGATCGGTTCGATGACCGACCTGAGCGCCGCGTCGCTGGAGGACGTGAAGAACTTCTTCCGGACCTACTACGCGCCTAACAACGCGACGATCGCGATCGTCGGCGACTTCCAGCGCGACTCCGTGAAACGACTCGTCCAACAGTACTTCGGCGGGATTCCGCGCGGTCCGGCCATCCCGCCCCGGCCGCAGGTGATGTCACAGCCGGCCCCGAAAGACACGTTTCTCGTGCTCGAGGACAAGGTTCAGCTGCCACGTCTCTATTTTGCGTGGCGCACGATGAAGGCTTTTGAGGAGGACGACGCGCCGCTGGATGTGGCGGCGTACGTGATTGCCGGCGACAAGAATTCCCGGCTGTACAAGCGTCTCGTCTACGAGATGCAGGTGGCGCAGGATGTCCGCGCGTTCCAGAACAGCCAGCGGCTCGACGGCGGGTTCCAGATCGTGGTGACGCCGAAGCCGGGCCACACGCCGACAGAGATGGCGAAGCTCGTGAACGAGGAGTTGCGGAAGCTCATGGCCGACGGAATTACCCCCCGCGAGCTCGCGCGCGCGCAGAACACGACGCGCGCACAATTTCTCGATCGCCTCGCGAGCGATCTCGGGAAAGCCGATCGGTTGAACTACTACAACTACTTCACCGGGACTCCCGACTATACGCGGCAGGATGCGGCGCGCTACGACAGGGTGACGGCGGACGACGTGAAGCGCGTCGTCGTTGGGTACCTCGGGAAGCCGCGTGTCACGTTGACCGTTGTGCCGGAGGGCAAGCGCGATCTCATGGTGACGGGGGTGATCCAGTGAGCCCGCGACGCGCGGATCGAGTGAAGCGAAACGCCGTTGCCCTCGCGAGCGCGGCCACGTGGCTCGTCGCCGCGGCGTGCTCGCACGGCGCGCCGCCCGCCTCGACAACGGCAGCCGCGCCGGCGCCAACGCCAGCGGTTCCACCGGTGGACCTGACCAAGCCGCCGGTGCTCGGCGCGCCGAAATCACTCACGCTGCCGGACGTGGTATCGCGCACGTTGCCTAACGGGCTCCGGCTCCTGGTCGTGGAGCAGCATGAGCTCCCGCTCGCGGATTTCGTGCTCACCGTGAAGAGCGGCGGTGAAACCGACGAACCGGGCAAGCTCGGCACGGCGACACTCGCGACGTCGCTGCTCAAGGAAGGGACGACCACGCGCAGCTCGCTCCAGATCGCTGACCAGGAGGCGTACCTTGGCGCGGACATCTTCGCGAACAGCGGCTGGGACGCCACGACCGTTCAGCTGCACACCCCGACGGCGCAGCTGGATAGCGCCCTGGCGTTGTTCGCCGACATTGCGCTGCACCCGGCGTTCCCGCCAGCCGAGCTCGAGCGGCTGCGCAAGAGCCGCCTAACGAGCCTTCTGCAGGTGAAGGATCGCGGGCCCGAGATCGCAAACCGGGCGTTCGCCGCGATCGTGTTCGGATCCGCCGCGTACGGCCACGCCCTCACCGGAGACGAGGCCAGCACGAACGCGATCCAACAGGCCGACGTGCATCGGTTTTACGAGACGTATTTCCGGCCGAACAACGCAACGCTGCTCGTGGTGGGCGACGTCAAACCCGACGACGTGGAGCGCCGTGCTCGGGCGCTCTTCGGGAGCTGGCAGCGCGGAACCGTTCCCGCGACCAGCTACGGTCAACCTGCTCCCGCCAAGGGCACCACCATCTATCTCGTCGACAAACCCGGTGCCGCCCAGTCGTCGTTCCGTATCGGCGAGGTTGGGGTCGCCCGCAACACGCCGGACTACTTCCCGCTCACCGTGATGAGCACCGCCCTCGGCGGATCGTTTACGAGCCGTCTGAATCAGAATCTGCGAGAGACCAAGGGCTACACGTATGGAGCGTCATCAGGATTCGCGATGCGTCGCACACCGGGTCCCTTCATTGCGAGCGCCGAGGTGGTCGCGGCAAAGACCGACTCCGCGCTCATCGAGTTCATGAAGGAGCTTCGCGCCATTCGCGACACGATTCCGAGGGACGAGCTCGAGAAAACGAAGCGATATCTGCAGCTGCAGTTGTCCGGTCGATTCGAAACGACGGGAGACATCGCGGGGCAGCTCGCGGGGCTCGTGCCGTACGATGTGCCCCTCGATTTCTACAACGGGTACACTCGGGGAATCGCGGGGGTGACGCAGGCGGACGCACAGCGCGTCGCGCGACAGTACATCGATCCGGACAAGCTTGCGATCGTAATCGTAGGGGACCGCAAATCGATCGAGCCGACGCTCAAGGCAACCAAAGTCGGCGATGTCGTGGTGGTGGACATCACGGGCCGTCCGGCGATGTAGAATGGCCGTGGCGCTGGCCACGGGCCCGTCAGGTGCTGAGTCCCGCGGCGCGAAGGCTGTCCATCACTCGGCGCCGGAGCGCGTCCGGCGCTCGTGCGTCGGCCTGTCGAGCGGATGACAGGGCGGCAAGAAAGACGCGGCCATACTCGTGATGTGGGAGACAGTCTCCGCACCGCTCCAGGTGCCGGCGGACTTCGTCCATCCGTTCCGGAGTGAGCTCATGGTCGAGATAGTCCCAGAGCTTCTGGACTGCGCAGCGGCAGTCGATATCGCGCTTACATTCAGTCATCCTTCGATCCGCGTTGGCCGCGCTGAGCGGTCGTAAAGCCGGCGTCGCGCGCGTACGTCATG
>Ga0136846_1243327_pt1 | contig 11170 bp, 9 predicted proteins | sample HopSoiMetagenom2_FD_96841 | JGI IMG/M metagenome (GOLD analysis project Ga0136846, IMG submission 96841) | Grasslands soil microbial communities from Hopland, California, USA - 2 Assembly 2016 (version 4) | ecosystem: Environmental > Terrestrial > Soil > Grasslands | place: USA: Hopland... | reverse complement strand
GCCGAACTCAGCAGCGCCGGCTTGGTGTTGCCGAGCCCCTGGAACATGCTCGAGCAGGTGAAGATCAGGCCCTGCGCCACCATGTTGAGCGAGATGATCCGCAGGAACAAATAGGCGATCGTCATCGTCTCCTGGTCGTTCGAGAACCCGGCGAGCAGCAGTTCCGGCTTCAACTGCGCAAGGATCATGAAGCCGACCATCACGATGGTGGTGATCAGCGCCGATTTGACGAAGGTGTCGCGCACGCGCGCGCTGTTGCCGGCGCCGAAATTCTGACCGGCGATCGGCCCGGCCGCCAGCGCCACCGCAAGCGCCGGCATCTGGATCAGGCCGAGCATCCGCTGCCCGATGCCGAACCCCGCCTGCGCCGCCGCGCCGAAATCGCTCAGCACGAAATAGACCACCGCCATGAGGATGAACATCATCGCGAACTCGCCGCCGGCGGGCAGACCGACATTGAGGATGCGCTTCAGATGACGCGCTTGCGGCCGCCACTGCGCCGGATTGAAGGCGACGTAGCGCTCGACCTTGCGGAAATAAGCAAGCAGCATCAGCCCGCCGATGGCGACCGCGATCGAGCTCGCCAGCCCCGCACCGGCAACACCGAGCGCGTAGCCGGTGCCCCAGCCCGAGATCAGCACCGGCGCCAGTGCGATGTTGATGGCGACAGCGAGCACCCGCACAAGCATTGCGGGGCGCACGATGCCGGTCGCCCGCAGCGCAGCTGCCAACACCTGCATCGCGAATTCCAGCGCGAGCGCCGGCATGAACCACAAGAGATATGTGGTGCCCGCCTCGATCGTGGCCTCGTCGGCGGCGATCGAACGCATGTAGAGACGCGACAGCGCCGCACCCATGGCCAGGGTCAACAGTCCGAACATCACCGACAGCGCGATCGCCTGGTTGAAGATCAAATTGGCGTCCGGCCGATCCTTGCGTCCCACGGCGTGCGCGATCAGCGCCACCGTGCCGACGCCGAGCACCTGCATCAGCGCATTGACGAGAAAGCCGGCGTTGCCGGCCGCGGCAACACCCGCCACGGCGGCATCGCCCAATCCCGACACGAAATACAGATCGACCAGCTGGCAAAGCATGATCGAGATCATGCCGGCCATGATCGGCGGCGACATCACCAGAATGTGCCTCACAATGGAGCCGTCTGTCAGGTCTTTCATGTCATTCCATCCTTTGGCCGCGTGACGTCGGGACGTTCGCCCGCAGCCACGCACCTCACTCCGCCGCTGCGACGTGCCCGAGCTCCACCACCTGGCGCTCGAACAGGCCGCGATAGATGCCGCCGCGCTCGCCCGCGAGCATGGCATGGGTGCCTTGCTCGACGACCTCGCCGCGATCGAACACCAGGATCCGGTCGAGGCTCTTCACCGTCGACAGCCGGTGCGCGATCACGATCGAGGTGCGGCCCTTCATCAGCCGCTCCATCGCCTGCTGGATCAGCGCCTCCGATTCCGAATCGAGGCTCGACGTCGCCTCGTCCAGGATCAGCACCGGCGCATCCGCCAGGAACGCGCGCGCCAGCGCCACGCGTTGCCGCTCGCCACCCGACAATTTCACGCCGCGCTCGCCGACCAGCGTGCCGTAACCCTTCGGCAGCCGCAGGATGAAGTCGTGCGCGTTGGCCAGCCGCGCCGCCTGCTCGATCGCCTCCAGGCTGGCGCCGGGCCGGCCATAGGCGATGTTCTCGGCGAGCGAACGATGAAAGAGAATCGGCTCCTGCTGCACGATCGCGATCTGGCTGCGCAGCGATTGCTGCGTCGCCTTCGCGATGTCCTGCCCGTCGATCAGCACGCGGCCATCGGAGACGTCATAGAGCCGCTGCACCAGCTTGACGAAAGTGGTCTTGCCGGAGCCGGAGCGGCCGACCAGGCCAACACGTTCGCCGGCGCGGATCGTCAGCGACAGCCCGTCATACAGCGGCGCGCGATGGCCGCCGTAATGGAAGGTGACATCGTCGAACACGATCTCGCCGCCCTCGATCGCGATGCGCCGCGCGTCGGGCGCATCCGCAATGCCGATCGGCTCGTCATGGATCGCCACCAGCTCCTCCATGTCGTTGACCGAGCGCTGCAGGTTGTTGATGTGCATGCCGACGTCACGCAGGTACGCGTGGATGATGTAGTAGCTGGTCAGCACATAGGTGACGTCGCCGGGCGAAGCGTGCCCCGACATCCACAGCAGCACCGATCCGCCGATCACGGAGGCGCGCAAGGCCAGCAGCAGCGAGAGCTGCGACATCGCGGTGTAATTGTAGCGAAACCAGGTCCGCCGCACCCGCACGCGCCAGCGGTTGACGACGCGGGCGAGCCGCGCATCTTCCCGCGCTTCGGCGCCGAAGGATTTCACCACCGCATTGCAGGTCAGCGCGTCCGCCAGCGTGCCGCCGACCTTGGTGTCCCAGGCATTGGAGATTCGCGCGGCCGGCGCGATGTAGCGGGTCGAGAACAGCACCGTCATCGTCACATAGATAAACGCGCCGAGCGCAATCACCGCGCCCAGCGAGGCCCAGTGCACGCCGAGCAGAACCATCGACCCGATCAGCACGACGAACGAGGGCAGCAGCGCCAGCAGGATGGTGTCGTTGAGCAGGTCGAGCGCCCACATGCCGCGCGTGACCTTGCGCACAGTCGAGCCGGCAAAGGAGTTGGCGTGCCAGTCGGTCGAAAAGCGTTGCACGCGTGAGAACGCGTCCTGCGCGACCTCGGACATGATCTTCAGCGTGAACGGCACGATCACCTGGAGGCCGGTCAGGCGCAGCACCATCGACGCCGCGCCCAGCGCCACGATGGCACCGAATGCGACCAAGGCGGCGTGACGCGCGTCGGGATCAGACGGGCCGCGCGTCAGCGCATCGATCAGATGACCCGAGAAGACCGGCATGAAGAGGTCAGCGGCGGTCGCACCCAGCAGGCCGACTGCAATGACAAGCAGACGCCCGGGCTGCTTCAGCCAGTGCCTGAACACGAAGGGCAGCACCACGCGTATCGCCGCGGGCTTTTTTGACAGAGCGGTCATGGCATCATCCGGCTGCTTCTCGCGCAGGCCGGCTCCATCGATGGACGCAAACCGGCCACAAGGGCCCAGACGGCGTCAATTGAGACTGATTTTGACTTGGGAAGCGGAGCGATCGGGACTTGGAGCCCAATCGAAGCTGGCGGAAAGGACCTCTAGGAGGTCGAACAGGTGCCGAGCCAGAGCATCATCGAGCGCGGGCGTGCGATCTGCGAAAGCGACGAAATCATGCAAATCCCTCCCCGGTTCCGATGAATGAGGTGCGCTTTATAGATGTATCGTTTGTGATTTGCAACGGGCCGGCCGCAAGATCACGGACGAGTGTTGCAAATTAGTGCGCGTCGCCACTTCACACTCCGCTGTCATTCCCCGCGAAGGCGGGGAATCCAGTACGTCGCGGCTTCTCGATTCTAGCCGCGCCGTCCCGGCGTACTGGATCGCCCGGTCAAAGCCGGGTGATGACACCGATCGCGTGGCGTCAATGCGCGTCGCCGCCGCCGGTCATGGAGGCCGGCTTGTTCAGCAGCGTGACCAGCAGGGTCAGGCCGAGATAGAACAGCGTCAGCATGAAGAAGGCGTCGCCAAAACTCATCACGACGGCCTGCCGGTGTACGATCTGGCCGAGCTGCTTCATCGCCATCAGCGTGGAATCGCCGAGTCCCTGGAATTTCTGCATCAGCATGGTCAGAGTTTCGGTCGCGGTCGCGTTGCCCCAGGTCACGCGCTCCTGGAGACGGGTGATGTGCAGGTCAGTGCGGTCGTTGAGCACGGTGTTGATGACGGCGAGGCCGACGGCGCCGCCCAGATTGCGCATCAGATTGAACAGGCCCGAGGCGTTCTTCACCCGCTCGGGCGCCAGCGTGCCGAGCGCGATATTGTTGGTCGGCACCATCGCGAACATCATGCCGATGCCGCGCAGGATCTGCGGCACCAGCAGCTCGTAGAAATCATAGTCGCGGGTGATCCAGGTCATCTGGTAGGAGCCGATCGCGAACACGATGAGGCCGAACGCGATCATGTAGCGCATGTCGAACTTCAGCATCAGCCGGCCGACCAGCGGCGCGACCAGGAACATGGTGATGCCGGAGACGAACATGGTCTCGCCGATCATCAGCGCGCTGTAGCCGCGCACCTCGGCGAGATAGCGCGGATAGATGTAGGTCAGGCCGTAGAGGCCGATGCCGATGCAGAACTGCAGGACGCAGCCGACTGCGAAATTGCGGTTCGAGAACGTGCGCAAATTGACGATCGGCTCGGCCGCGGTGAAGACGCGCCAGAAGAAGGCGATCGCCGAGATGCCGCAGATCCAGGCGCAGATCGCGACCGAGGGGTCCTGCATCCATTCATATTGCGGGCCTTCCTCCAGCACATATTCCAGCGTGCCGAGGAAGCCGGCCATGAAGATCAGGCCCCACCAGTCGAAACGGTCGAGCAATTCGAAATGCGGTTCGTCGAAATCGACCAGAGCCAGCACGCCCAGGGTGATGGCGATACCGGGCACGACGTTGATGAAGAACAGCCAGTTCCACGACATCAGATCGGTGATGTAGCCGCCGACCGTCGGGCCGATCGTGGGAGCCAGGGTCGCAACAAGCCCGATGATGGGACCGACGATATGGAATTTGGAGCGCGGAAAAACAGTATAGGCCGAGGCGAACACCGTCGGGATCATGCCGGCGCCGAGGAAACCCTGCAGTGCGCGCCAGAGGATCATCTCCTCGATCGTGGTGGCAAAGCCGCAGAGCAGGCTCGATAGAGTGAAGCCGGCCGCCGAGATCGCAAACAGCAGCCGCGTGCCGAAGGCCCGCGACAGGAATCCGGAGAGCGGGATCGCGATGACTTCGGCGATCAGATAGGCGGTCTGGACCCAGGAGACTTCACTGGAGCTCGCCGACAGGCCGGCCTGGATTTCGCTCAAGGAGGCCGAGACGATCTGGATGTCCAGGATCGACATGAACATGCCGAACACCATGATGATGAAAGCGAACAGCCGCTTCGGCGCGATGCGCTCCGAAGCGGGGCTCGCCATCATGGCGGGTGAAGCGGTCGTGGCGGTCGCCATGGTCTGACCTCGCAGCGCTCGAGCGCGCTTATTGCGGATGGACCATGGTGGGATCGTCGAGATCGACCTCGCTGTCGGCGTCGGCTGCGCCCTTGTTGGTGTCGACGGTCGCATAGATCGACATGCCGGCGCGGAGCAGGTTCTGCCTCGCCACCGATTTCGGCACGCGGATGCGGACCGGCACGCGCTGCACGATCTTGGTGAAGTTGCCGGTGGCGTTGTCAGGCGGCAGCAGCGTGAACACCGAGCCGGAACCCGCCGCGATGCTGTCGACCACGCCGGAGAACTTGCGCATGCCGTAGGCATCGACCTTGATCGTCACCGGCTGGCCGGGGCGAATGCGTTTGAGCTGCGTTTCCTTGAAATTGGCGTCGATGTAAACGTCGTCGAGCGGCACGACGTTGCCGAGGCGCTGGCCGACCGCGATGAAATCGCCGGCGTTGACGAGACGGTTCGAGAAAGTGCCGTCGACCGGCGCGCGCACCGCCGTGAAGCCGAGGTCGCGTTCGGCCTTGGCGAGCGAGGTCTTGAGTTCGGCGAGCTGGGCCTGCGCTTCGGCCTGTTGCGCCTTGGTGACGTCGACATTGCTGAGCGCGACGTCGAAGGCGGCCTGCGCGGCCTTGACCGCGGCGGCGCCCTGGTCGCGCCCGGCCTCCGAGCTCTCGAACGTGGCGCGCGAGGCAAAGCCCTTGCTGCTCAGCGCCTGCTGGCGCTCATAGTCGAGATCGGCGCGTTTGAGGCCGGCCTCGGCGGAGACCAGCTGCGCCTTGGCCTGCGCAACCTGGCTCTCGAGCGCCGCAATCTGGCGGCCGATCCGATCGATGGTGGCCTGCTGGGTCGCGATCCTGGTCGCGGCGGCATCGACCGCGATCTTGTAGTCGCCGTCGTCGATGCGGAAGATGATGTCGCCGGCGCGCACGGTCGTGTTGTCACCGGCAAGGACCGAGGCGATGTGGCCGGCGACGCGGGCGCCCAGCATGGTGTTGTTGGCGCGCACATAGGCGTCATCGGTCGAGACGTAGAAGCGGCCGACCAGCGTGTAATAGCCGGCATAGCCGGCGGCCGCGAGCGCCAGCACGAGGCCGACGCCCATCATGACGAATTTGCGCTTGCCGGACTTCGGCGCGACGGCGGCGGCTGGCGCGTTCGGCGCAGGTGCGGCCGGCTTGTCGGTCACGGGCTTCTCCTGCACCTCGCCGGTGCGGCGCTTGGCTTCCTCTGACACATGGGAGCGCAGCTGCTCGGCGAGGGCTGCGGGCATCTCGGCTGCCGCTTCACCGTTCGCCGGAATCGTCTCCGCCGTTTCCTGGCGCAGGACGCGCGCAGCCTGGTCTCTCGATACGGCCATAAAGGCCTCCCCAAAAAAAGCGCGATCAAGGGCGGCCGCCGTGCGGCCTGCTCCTCTCGCCGATCCCAAATACCATTGACCGAACGGTTCGGTCAATATACATAATATTCCCGGGCAGGACCCTACTGGCCCGAATCCTTTATTTGCGTTTCATAGGTCACCATCCCGTCCAGAAACCTTTCGAGACCCTGAACCAATGGTTGTAGCCAGCCGCGAACATCTGCACGTCATCCAGGAGGAGGACAGCTCCAAGCGCCGCCAGATCCTCGACGGCGCCCGCAAGGTGTTCATGGATCTGGGTTTTGACGGCGCCAGCATGGGCGAGATCGCGCGCGCGGCGCAGGTCTCGAAGGGCACGCTCTACGTCTACTTCGCCGACAAATGCGCGCTGTTCGAAGCCATCCTCGAGCAGGAAGCGCTCCAGCACGGCCAGGTCGTGTTCAATTTCGATCCCGCCCGCGACGTCGAGACCACGCTGAACGAGTTCGGCCAGGCCTATATCCATTTGCTCTGCCGGCCCGGCGGCGGCTCGGCGATCCGCACCGTGATGGCGATCGCCGAGCGCATGCCGGATGTCGGCCGCCGCTATTATCTGCGCGTGCTGGACAAGACCATCAACCGCCTCTCCGATTACCTCAAATCCCATGTCGCGTCCGGCGATCTCGCGATCGAGGATTGCGATCTGGCGGCGTCGCAGTTCATGGAAGTGTGCAAGGCCTCGCTGTTCCTGCCGTTCGTGTTCCAGGCCGCGCCGGCGCCTTCGGAACAGCGCATGACCGCGGTGGTCGACAGCGCAACGCGAATGTTTCTGGCGGCGTACCGGGCCAAGTAACGGCAAGCGGGCCACGCGTTGCACAGGCCGGCTGACGGCATTATTTTCCGGCCATGTCTCGTGATCTTCGCCCGCCCGTCGATATCCTGCATTATGAGCTCGTCCAGGAACAGGCCTCGGCGCTGGGACGGATGGGCCGCACGCTCGAACAGGCCCTGGCGCGCTTGCGCGAGTTCGACGCCGCGCACGCCGCCTCCGAGCTGCCGGCCTCGATGCAGCCGGCCAGGCGCAAGCTGGTGATGGAAGCCGGCCAGGCGCTCTGGATGTTCGTGGTGCAACGTGAGGCGACCGGCTTGCGCGACAGCCGCCACATCATGCGGACCTATAACGTCCCGGGCGAGGTGCAGCGGTGCATGGGGCTGGTCCCAACACCGTCGAAGCCGCCGTCGAAATAATCTAGATTGACTTGCTCGTAGCCCGCATGGAGCGGAGCGGAATGCGGGGAACACTGTCCCGGATTGCACTACGCTCCATCCGGACTACTGGCGAAACGCGCCACTAGTCGTCGGCATCCTCGTCCTCTTCCTGCTTGCGCGACGTGCTCTTGCGGGTCCCGAGCGAGCCGGTGACGTAGGGATCGCGCCTGCCGGCGTAAGGGTTGCGCTGCTGGGCGCGCCCGGCGACCTCTTCGCCGGAGACGGCGGCCGGCTGGCAGATCAGGCGGCGGCTGGCGCGGCGCATCAGGTCCACGTGGATGTGATCGTAGTGATAGACGTTGGAGCCCGGCGCCAGCACCGTGGTGAAATGCGCGCACGCACCCGACTGCACGTCGCGCAGAAAACCCTGCTCTTCCGGCATGCCGCGCCAGCCGTCCTTCACCGTGACACGGCGGCCGTCGGCGAGCACGAAGGCGGCGATGTCGAGCGCGTTGCCGAAGGCATGCTCGGAAATGTGGGCGTGCGGATTGCCGTTCATGCCGCGGCAGGAATAGGCGGAGATCTGCTTGAGCTCGACGACGCGGGCGCCGAACCAGCGCATCGCCGACGGCTGCACGGTGTCGGCGAGCCAGCGGTCGAGCTCGGACACGATCGGACAGGCCAGCGTCGCGGTCGGCTTCACCGCGACGGGGCCGACGGCGGTAACGGGATTGCCCTGTGCGGGACCAAGGCGCGGCAGCGGTTGCTGCGCCGGTGCCTGCGAATACGGTGCGGGACCGGGCTGCCGGGCCGGATAACTCGGCGCATTCATGTAGCGCGCCGCACCCGCGGCATCGGTGCCCTCGGGTGGCAGGTCGATCTCGTCCTCCTGCTGCGCCACGCCCGGCGCGTTCAGAGGCATTGGACCAGGGGAAGCGCCATAACCGGATGGCTGGCGTACCGCGCTCTCGGGATAGTTCGAGCGCTGCGGATAGGACGATGCCGGATAGTTTTGGGATTGTGGAATGTTCGATCGTGCCTGCGTCACCGGCCAGCGCGGCTGGCCGCCAACATTGCCGGGCGGACGCAGTTCCTCGTCGGCAAAACCGTAGCTGCTCGAGGCATCGCCCAGCGCGGCGACCTTGAGCGGGAACTCCGCGCCACAGCTGCCAGGCCCGGAGATCGGGTCGATGCGAACGAGATCCGGCCCCTCTTTCACCGCGCCGGATTTCAGGCAAGCGGCTTCGGCCTCGGCCCGCCACGGTTCGCGTTCGGCCTGGAAGAAGCCGCGTCCGCAACCCGCGAGCGAAACAAGGACGATGGAGCCGACGAGATACAAACGAACTCCGCGCGTCATGGGCGCAGGTTCGGTGAATTTACTTAAAGACTCTTCAACGTGTTGATTTCAACCTTGCTTAACCATGTCGCGCGCAGGGGGCCGGCTCTTGGCGGAAACGAGCGACAGCAAGGCTGACTTTTTCGCTAGGAGACTTTCTGTTAACCATGGTGCCCGCGCGCAAGGGCTGCGCGACGAGGGAGCGCCTCATGACGTTCACAGGGAGACTGAGCGTTATCACCGCGTATCTCGCGATGGCCTTCGTCGGCGCCATCGTGCTCGGCATGATCTAGGTCGAGCCGCCACCTCGCGTGTTTCCGCGCTTCACGACCGTGCACTCCACTGCCCCGACGTCGTGATCAGTTTCTCCCGCCGTTCCTCGACGCGCGTCCAATCGTTGCCGGAGCACCAGAAGCGGCCGAACGCGCAGGCTTCGACATGGAGCCTGCCGGTGTTCGTCAACGTCATCGTCCCATAATAGGTGCTGCCGCTGGAGCGGCTGTAGATGCTGCCGGTCCAGACGTCGTGCGCTTTCGGCTTCATGTTGACGAGCACGCTCTCGCCCCGGCTCGACGCTTCAGTGAGCGCGAAACCGCACAGCGCCGGGCCGCAGCGTTCGATCCGAACCGTGCCTTTCGCACCGGTGCTCTCCCATTCGCCAAGCGGCAGGTAGGCCGGCTCGTCGTCGCTACGCTGTGCGACCGGTGATGTTTGCTTGATCTCGGGACTCGGAACGACAACCGGGGGATCGAGCGCAACAGCTTTCGGTGGTTCGAGGCGCTGCAGATCGACGCGCGGCGGATTGGGCCTCAGCGGCTCAATCCTTGGCGCCTCGAGTCTCGGTGCCGGAGGCGCGACGAGCTGCGAATTCGTGGCGGCGAGGACGGGAGCCGGTGGCGCGGCGACCACGGTCGCCTGCACCGGCCTGACCGGGGCAGCCGGATAGACCGGCACCTGGACAATTGGCGCGGGCGCAGGCGGCGCGGGCGATGTCGTGCCGACATCTCTCACTGGCTGCAGGCTGCGAGTGGAAATCGAAACACAGGAACTGGACCGGCAATTGCGCGGCGCTTCGACATGGAAGCGGTGGCCGCCGATCGAGAAGGAGTAGGAGCCGGCCTGGGCTGAAGGCAAAACCGCCAGCAGTGCGATCACGATGCCAAGCGAAGTCACAAGCCGTGTCATTCATGCCTCCCTCTCTGTCGCGGTGACGCTACGCGGCCCAACTGCGGCTGAATGTGCGCTGGCTCACCCAGGCGCTTCCGTGCCGTTGTGACGCCCATCACAGAACGCCGGAGAGACCCGGCATAGGGTCGAACCACGCTTCATCCGCCAGCGACTTCAGTCCATATCGGGACCCACATTTTTCGGAGGTTGTCATGAACAAGCTCACCATCGCCGCCACCGCACTCTTCCTCGCTTCGACAGCGGCCGCCCACGCCGGCAATTCGATCGCATTCCAGATCGAGGGCCAGCGCATCCGCATCGAGACGCCGCACAATTGCGCCTCGCTCAATTGCGTCACCATCGTCGCGCCGGGCCTGTCGGACAAGCCGATCAAGCTGAACAACATCAACCTCAAAGGCCTTGGCTCCAAGGACGACGACGCCGACACCACGCCGGCTCCGGCCACCACTGCACAACCCGCACCGGCTCCGGTGCAGCAGCAGCCCGCGCAGCAGACACCGCTGCAGGCGACCGCGCCGGCGGCGCCTCCGGTTGCCGCTCCCGCCACGACGGTTGCCGCTGCGCCGTCCGTCGGCTTCGACAATGCGGTGCAGCCCGCACCCGCCGCGGCTCCCGTTGCTGCGCCCGCGCCGGTTGCCGTTATTCCCGCGCCCGCACCGGCTCCTGTGGCAGCCGCACCCGTGCAGGCCGCCAACTCGCCGATCGGCGTCTGGGCGACCGAAGAGAACAAGGGCAACGTTCGCGTCGAGCAGTGCGGCGTCAATCTGTGCGGCTACGCCGAGAAGACCAATGACCGCATCCTGATCGACATGAAGCCCGAAGGCGCGAAGTGGAGCGGCCGCATCCACGATCCCAACTCCGGCCGCAACTATGACTCGACCATCGCGATGAAGGGCCCGAACGCGATGCGCGTGCAGGGTTGCGCCTTTGGCGGCATGTTCTGCGGCGGCCAGACCTGGAAGCGGGTGAGCTGAGGCTGACGCAGTCACAACGGCATACACCATTGTTCGTCATGCCCGGG
>Ga0136846_1230203_pt1 | contig 11170 bp, 14 predicted proteins | sample HopSoiMetagenom2_FD_96841 | JGI IMG/M metagenome (GOLD analysis project Ga0136846, IMG submission 96841) | Grasslands soil microbial communities from Hopland, California, USA - 2 Assembly 2016 (version 4) | ecosystem: Environmental > Terrestrial > Soil > Grasslands | place: USA: Hopland... | reverse complement strand
GTGCGCGCGATCGGCGACGGGCTCGAGCTCGACGAATACGCGCTTCGCGCGAGCGGCACCGGCGTGGTCATCATCGACAAGGGCGTGATTCTCACCAGCCTGCACGTGGTCTCGGGCGCGGGCCGCATCCGCGTCACGTTCGAGGATGGCCTGGAAGCCGACGCCGCGGTGGTCGGCACGCAGCCGGACAGCGATCTCGCCGTGCTGCAGGCGAGCCAGGTGCCGGATGATCTGCGCGCGGCGACGCTGCGCTCCGCGCGCACGCTGGTCGAGGGCGAACACGTCACCGCGATCGGATTTCCTTACGGCATCGGTCCGTCGGTGTCGGCGGGCGTGATCTCGGGCCTGCGGCGCGAGTACCGCTCGGCCAGCGGCGAGCGGCTGCTTTCGAATCTCATCCAGTTCGACGCGGCGGCGAATCCCGGCAGCTCGGGCGGGCCGCTGGTCAACGCGGCGGGCGAGGTGATCGGCATCGTCACCGCGATCCTCGGCAGCGCCGAAAAAAGCGGCTACTCCGGCATCGCCTTCGCGGTGCCGATCGAGACGGCCGCCTCCGCCGCCGGGCTTCCGCCCTTCTAGCCTGCCATGACGTTCCTCTGGCCCGCTGCCCTCTGGTTCCTTGCCGGCGTGCCGCTGCTGAGCGCGCTCTACGTGTGGCTCATGCGCCGCAAGCGCAAGACCGCCCTGCGCTACTCCAACCTCGCAATGGTCAAGGCGGCGCTCGGCGAAGGCCACAAGCTGCGCCGCCATCTGCCGCCGGCGCTGTTCCTCCTCGCGCTCGCGGCGATGCTCTTTGCGCTGGCGCGCCCCGCCGCGGTGATCACGCTGCCCTCGCAGCACGAGACCGTGGTCCTGGCGATCGACGTCTCCGGCAGCATGCGCGCCGACGACGTCAAGCCGACGCGGCTCGCCGCCGCGCAGGCCGCCGCGCGCGCCTTCATCAAGGACACGCCTTCCAGCACGCGCATCGGCCTGGTCACTTTCGCCGGCAGCGCCGCGCTGGTGCAGCCGCCGACGCACAACCACGAGGATGTGCTCGCCGCCATCGACCAGCTGCAGCTGCAGAACGCGACCGCCATCGGCAGCGGCATCCTCACCTCGCTGAAGGCGCTCTTCCCCGACCAGGACTTCGAGGTGAAGCCACCGCGCCTGCAAAGCGCCGCTGCCGGGGCGAGCGCAACGCCGCTCGGCCAGGCGAAAAAGGACGAGGCACGCAAATCCGTCGCGCCCGGCTCCTACAGCGCTGCCGCAATCATCCTGCTCACCGATGGCCAGACCACTTCGGGTCCGGATCCGGTCGACGCGGCGCGCCTTGCTGCCGAGCGCGGCGTGCGCGTGTTCACGGTCGGTGTCGGCACGCCCGACGGCCAGATCCTCACCGGCGAGGGCTGGTCGATCCGCGTGCGCCTCGACGAGGACGCGCTCAAGGCGATCGCCGACCTCACGCGCGCCGACTACTACTTCGCGGGCAACGCGCTGGACCTCAAGAAGATCTACGAGGGGCTGAAGTCGCGCCTGGTGCTGGAGAAGAAGCAGACCGAGATCACGGCGCTCGTCACCGGCTTCGCCGCGATGCTGGCCCTTGCCGCGGCGATGCTGTCGTTCTTCTGGTTCAACCGCCTGCTCTAGGGCCCGACCAGCTCGAAGCGCGGATCGCTGGTAATGCCTTCGTAGTAGTAGGTGTGCGCCGGCGCCTTCGCCTTGCGCAGCTTGCGCGGGTCCAGCTCCGAAACGTAGAGCGGCGTGCGCACCCCGGCGATGTTGATCCACTCTAGCACCGCCTTCGGCAGCCCCCGGACATAAACCAGCTCCGAGACGCGCCGCAGCGTGTGGTTGCCCACGCGATGCTTGTGGATCACTTTCAGCTGGAAGCGCGGGAGGTTGCGCCGATCGTCGTCGCCCATTCTCCAAGACGCCAGCAAGCGCCGTACCAACTGTAGAATCAGCCCCTTTTTATGGCGCTGATCGTACAAAAGTACGGCGGGACCTCGGTGGGCTCGACCGAGCGCATCCGCAACGTCGCCCGCCGCGTCGCCAAATGGCACGCCGCCGGGCACCAGCTGGTGATCGTGCCCTCGGCGATGGCGGGCGAAACCAACCGGCTGATCGCGCTCGCGCGCGAGCTGCAGGCGCACCCCGACCCGCGCGAGCTCGACGTGGTCGCCGCCACCGGCGAGCAGGTCACGATCGGGCTCCTCGCCATGGCGCTGCTCGAGCTCGGCGTCAAGGCGCGCAGCTACGCGGGGTGGCAGGTGAAAGTGCTGACCGACTCGGCGTTCAACAAGGCGCGCATCGTCTCCATCGAGGAAAAATCGCTGCGCACCGACCTGCAGGCGGGCAGCGTGGTCATCGTCGCCGGCTTCCAGGGGGTGGATGAGCGCGGCAACGTCACCACGCTGGGTCGCGGCGGCTCCGACACGTCGGCCGTCGCGCTCGCTGCGGCGCTCAAGGCCGACGAGTGCCAGATCTTCACCGACGTCGACGGCGTCTACACCACCGATCCGCGCATCGTTCCCGAGGCGCGGCGCCTGCGCACGGTGACGTTCGAGGAGATGCTCGAGATGGCCGGCGCCGGCTCCAAGGTGCTGCAGATCCGCTCGGTCGAGTTCGCCGGCAAGTACAAGGTGCCGACGCGCGTGCTCTCCAGCCTCACCGACCCGGCGCTGCCGGTGGCGGAGGAGTCGCAGGCCGGCACGCTCGTCACATTCGAGGAAGACCCGCACATGGCAATGGAAAAGGCAGTGATATCCGGGGTCGCGTTCAATCGCGACGAGGCGAAGATCACGGTACACGACGTACCCGACCGGCCGGGGGTCGCCTACGCCATCCTCGGGCCGATCGCGGAGGCGAACATCGACGTCGACGTAATCGTGCAGAACGTCGGCCACGACGGCATGACCGACATGACCTTCACCGTGCACCGCACCGACTACGCGCGCGCGGTGAAGATCCTCAAGGGCCAGGTGCAGCCGCACGTTAAATGCCGCGACGTGACCGGCGACGAGAAGATCGCCAAGGTATCGATCGTCGGCATGGGGATGCGCTCGCACGCCGGCATCGCGGCACAGATGTTCCGCACGCTCGCCGAGGAAGGCATCAACATCCAGATGATCTCGACTTCGGAGATCAAGATCACGGTGGTGATCGAGGAGAAGTACACCGAGCTCGCCGTGCGCGTGCTGCACAAGGCCTTCGAGCTGGATCAAGCGTAATTCGGGGTCAGAGTAGTAATTATCCGAGTCGGCGGAGCACCACAATAATTAATACTCTGACCCCGAATCAGATTTTGGTTTGCGATTCTATGAATACGCGCTTCACCCGCGGGTCGGCCTGCTTGATGCGCAGGTCGAGCTCGTCGAGGATCGCGTGCGCGCGCGTGCGCGGCACCGCGCCGGCGATGTCGATGCTGATATTGGCGAGGATGTACTCCGGGCCCATGTGCATGGTCAGAACCTCGTTAACGCGGTCCACCTCGGGATAGCGCTCGGCGAGGCGGCGGATCTCGGCGACCACCTCGCGATTCGCGCTCTCGCCGATCAGCATGCCCTTGGTCTCGAAGGCGAGCCATCCCGCGGTGAGGGCGAGGATCAGGCCGATCACGATGGACGCCGCGGCGTCGAACACCGGATTGCCGGTGAGCTGGTAGAGCGCCACGCCGGCGAACGCGACCAGCAGCCCGGCGAGCGCCGCGCTGTCCTCGAACAGCACCGCGATGACCGTCGGGTCCTTGCCGCGTTTCACTCCCTCGACCAGGCCGCGCTCGCCGCGCATGCGGCTGAACTGCCGGTAGGCGACGAGCCACGGCGCGCCCTCGAGCACCATCGCGAGCGCGAGCACGACGTAATTGATCACGGGGTTCGCCATCTCGCCGGGGTGCCGCAGGTGCTGGATCCCCTCGTACAGCGAGACCCCAGCGCCGGTCGAGAACACGAGCAAGGCGACGACGAAGCTCCAGAAGTACACCTCCTTGCCGTAGCCGAAGGGGAAGCGAGCGTCCGGCGGCCGCCTGGCCCGGCGCATGCCATAGAGCAACAATCCCTGGTTGCCGCTGTCTACGAGCGAGTGGATGCCCTCCGACCACATCGCCGAGCTGCCCGTCAGGGCGGCGGCGGCAAACTTGGTGACCGCGATCGCCAGGTTGCCGGCCAAGGCGGCGTAAACGACCTTTTTCGAGCCGCCTTGCATGGTTACGGTGGACAGCAATCCGCATACCGGGGATAACTCGCGGCGCATGTTTCCCTCCCACGTAACATTCATGTAACGAAGGAGTTTCCGATGAAGTGGTATCTCCCAGCACTGCTCGCCGCCGGCCTCGCCGTCAGCGGCGCCGCAGTCGCGCAGCAGAAGAAGGACGGCGTGAAGAAGGACTCGGGCAAGATGGCGAAGAGCATCAACGTCGCCATGCACGCGCAGAACAAGTCCGGCGAGTCGGGCCGGGCGCGCCTCACGCCCGAGGGCGCGGACAAGACCAAGGTCGAGATCATGCTCAAGGGCGCAAAAGGCACGCAGCCGGCGCACATCCACGAGGGCACCTGCGCCAAGCTCGATCCCAAGCCGAAGCAGGGCCTCGAGAACGTGGTGGATGGCAAGTCGACCACCACCGTGCCGATGGGAATCGACGCCCTGACCGCCGGCAACCTGGCGATCAACGTCCACAAGAGCACCGACGACATCAAGACCTACGTGTCGTGCGGCGACATCCGCAAGGCCGGCGCGAAATCGGACAAGAAGTCCGACAAGAAGGGGATGGACAAGAAGTCCTGACGAATTTCCTCCGGCGGGAAGGCGGTAGAATCCGCCTTCCTCCGGAGTGATGCCCGAGTGGCCGAAGGGGGCGCCCTGCTAAGGCGTTATACCGGCTTAAACCGGTATCGAGGGTTCGAATCCCTCTCACTCCGCCATTTCAAGATTCTTCCGATCCCAGTTGGCGAGAGCGGCGGCAGCTTCATAAGTGGATTGCGCGAAATCGCGCAGCGCCATGTCCGCGTCTTGCCGCCGGCGCAGCTCTTCATACGGCAGCACGAATTCCGCGAGCTCCTTAACGTAGCGCGCTTCCTCGGGCTGCACGCTCGCGCTCGCGAAGCCTGAAGGCTCTGGATAGGCGTAGGAGTAGAACATCGGCTGCGGAAACGCGGCGCCGCCCGCCCAGAAGCCGCAGCTGGAGACTTCCTGCGAGTACGCTTCGCGCAGCACCCAGCGCGGCATGTGCGGCACCGCGCCGGGATGCTCGGGGGCGCGGCGCCCGGAGAAGCGCGTCACGGCGAGGTCCGGCGCGCCCCAGAAGAAGTGCACCGGGCTCGCCTTGCCGACGAAGCGTGAGCGGAACTGCTCGAGGATGCGGTTGGCGCGCACCAGGATCTGCCAATAGCGGCCGACGTACTCGCGGTCGTAAGAGCCATGCGCTTCATCTTCTTGGAAATGCAGCACCGGGTCGGGCACCTCGCAGGGCAGGGTGCCGATCTTCACGGGCACGCCGAGCTCTTCCAGCGCCGCCATGAACTGGCGATAGAACTCGGCAACCGGCTTGGCGACGAGCGGGACCGAAGCGCTGCCGCCGCCGGTGGTGCGGATCCAGAGGCGATGCTGCACGAAATCGAACTCGATCTGCAGCGAGTGGGTATCGTGCGGGATGAGCCGCGTGATGAGCCCCCGTGCGGTGACGAAGAAGGTCACATGCCACGAATGATTGATCCACGGCGAGCGCGCGAGCGGTATCTTGCCGACGATCTGGGTCCACAGGTGGAGCGTGGTGTGCGTGTCTTGCCATGCCTCGTAGGGCAGGCTGGGCCAGGGTGAGCTCATGAGCGCGATTATCGTCGAGCGCGCGCAGCGCGCCGGCGCGCCGCTCTTCGTCTGCGCGCACGGCGCGGGCGGCGACATGAATCACCGCGGCGTCGCGCGGCTCGCCGCACTACTCGTCGAGCGCGGCATCAGCGTCGCGCGCTTCAATTTCGCCTACCGCGAGAAAGGCTCGCGGCGGCCCGATCCGATGCCGGTGTTGCGCGCCGCTTATGAGACGGTCGTACGCCAGGTGAGAGGCGAAGAGAAGCTGGTCATCGGCGGACGCTCCATGGGCGGGCGCGTGGCGTCCATGATGGCCGCCGACGGCTTCCCCTGCGACGCGCTGCTGCTGGTGGCCTATCCGCTCCATCCGGCGGGCCAGCCGGAAAAGCTGCGCGATGCGCATCTCGCGCGCATCAAGGTGCCGGTGTTGTGCTTCAACGGCACGCGCGATGCGCTCTGCCGAAAAGACCTGATGGAGCGGGTGCTCGCGCGCACGCGAGAGTGGGACATGCGCTGGATCGAAGCCGCCGATCATTCGCTCGCGCGCGATGACGAACTGCGGCAGATAGCCGACGCCGCCGCGGCCTGGCGAGTCTTACAATAATTACGACCCTGACCCCGAATTCCATGCGAATCGTCTCGTGCCTGTTGTTCGCGCTCGCGCTGCCGGCGGCGGCCCAGGAGGCATACCCGTCGCGCACGGTGAAGCTGGTGGCGCCGTTCCCCGCCGCGGGTCCGCTCGACCTGCTCGCGCGCGTGGTCGCGGCGCGCCTCGGCGAGGTGTGGAAGCAACCGGTGGTGGTGGAGAACATCCCCGGCGGCACCGGCACCATAGGCGCGAACGCGGTGGCGCGCGCCGCGCCCGACGGCCACACGCTCCTCCTGACGGTGGATATCCCGCTCGCGATGTACCCGGCGGTGGCGAAATCGCTGCCGTACGACCCGGAACGCGACTTCAAGCCGATCGCCAACCTCGCGCGCACCGACAACGGCCTGTTCGTCAACGCGGGACTCGGCGTGTCCAGCGTAGATGAGCTGGTCGCGCTCGCGAAGAAGCAGCCTGGCCGGCTGACGTTCTCCTCCGCCGGTGTCGGCTCGCCGGGCCACTTCGGCGGCGAGCTCTTCAAGGCGATCGCCGGCATCGACATGACGCATGTGCCTTACAAGGGCGCGGCCCCGGCAATGACTGCGGCGATGTCCGGCGAGGTCAGCCTGATGTTCGGCCCGATCCCGCAGGGCGCGCCGCAGGTAAAGGCGGGCAAGCTGCGCGCGCTCGGCGTCACCGGCCCCGGCGTATCGGCCCTCCTGCCGGGCGTGAAGCCGCTGGTGGAGCAAGGCTTCGCCGGCCTGCTGGTCTACAACATCTACCCGGTGCTGGCGCCTGCGGCGACGCCGGACGCGCTCGCGTCAAAGGTGCGTGCCGGCCTGCAGCAGGTGATGTCGGATGCGGCGGTGCGCGCGCGCCTCGAGGCGGCCGGCATCGACCCGGCGTGGGAAGGCGACGCGCAGCGAGTCGCCGCCGCGCTCGCGGCCGAGCGCAAGCGCTGGAGCGAGCTCGCGCGCCGCGCGCGCATCGAATCGCCGAACTAGGCGCCGCGGTTTTCCAATAGGGGTAGATTAGCCGGCGATGCTTCGGCTGCTCGCCCTGTTGCTATGGTCCGCCAGCGTCCTCGCCGCGCCGGTCGCGGTGGTACCCCTCGAGGGCGCAATCGGTCCGGCGAGCGCGGACTTCGTGCGCCGCGCGATCGAGCAGGCGGGGCGCGATCGCGCGCCGCTGGTGGTGCTGCGCATCGACACGCCCGGCGGCCTCGATACTTCGATGCGCGAGGTCATCAAGGCCATCCTCGCCTCGCCGGTGCCCGTGGCGGCGTTTGTCGCGCCCGGCGGCGCGCGCGCCGCGAGCGCCGGCACCTTCATCCTCTACGCGGCGCACATCGCCGCGATGGCGCCGGGCACCAACCTTGGCGCCGCCTCGCCGGTATCGCTGATCGGCGGCGCTCCTCAGGACAAGGACGGCAAGAAGGCCGACGACACGATGACTCGCAAGGTGACGAACGACGCCGTAGCGTACATCAGGAGCCTGGCGCAGATGCGCGGGCGCAATCCCGACTGGGCGGAGAAGGCGGTGCGCGAAGGCGCGAGCCTTCCCGCCGCGGAGGCGCTCAAGCTGAAGGTCATCGACCACGTCGCCGCCGACGTCCCCGCGCTTCTGAAAATTCTTGGAAAGCCGGCGGAGATGCGCGAGGTCGAGACCGACTGGCGCACGCGCATCCTGGCCGTGATCACCAACCCGAGCGTCGCCTATCTGCTGATCCTGCTCGGCGCCTACGCGCTGCTCTTCGAGTTCATGAACCCGGGCCTGGTGCTGCCGGGCGTGGTCGGCGTGATCGCGCTCCTGCTCGCGCTCTACGCGCTGCACCTGCTGCCGGTCAACTATGCGGGCCTCGCGCTGATCTTCCTCGGCATCGGCTTCATGGTGGCCGAGGCGTTCCTGCCGGCGTTCGGCTCGCTCGGCATCGGCGGGCTCGCGGCCTTCGTCCTCGGCTCGATCATGCTGATCGAGGACACGGAGCTGCCGGGATTCGAGATTCCCTACGCGCTGATCGGCGGCATGGCGGCCGCGAGCGCCGGCTTCCTGGTCTTCGTGCTTGGCATGCTGGCGAAGAGCCGCCGCCGGGCGGTGGTCAGCGGCCGCGAGCAGATGATCGGCGCGAGCGCCGAGGCGCTTGCCGACTTCGAGGCCGAGGGCTGGGCGCGGGTGCGCGGCGAGCAGTGGAAGGTGCGCGCCGCGGGCGCAGTGCACCGCGGCGAGAAGCTGCGCGTTACCGGCATGAGGGGGCTCGTGCTGGACGTAGAGAGGGAGGGAGACTGACCATGTATTTCGCTTTCGGCGTGCTGTTCCTCGTCCTGTTGCTCGCCATCGCCTCGATCAAGATCCTGCGCGAATACGAGCGCGGCGTGGTCTTCTTCCTCGGGCGCTTCGACAAGGTCAAGGGGCCGGGGCTGATCCTGGTGGTGCCGCCGATCCAGCAGATGGTGCGCGTCGATCTGCGCACGCGCGTCTTCGACGTGCCGCCGCAGGACGTGATCACGCGCGACAACGTCTCGGTCAAGGTGAACGCGGTGGTGTATTTCCGCGTCGTCGACCCGCAGCTGGCGATCATCCAGGTGGCCAACGTCAACGAGGCGACCAGCCAGCTCGCGCAGACCACGCTGCGCGCGATCCTCGGCAAGCACGAGCTCGACCAGCTGCTCGCCGAGCGCGAGAAGCTGAACAGCGACGTGCAGGAGGTGCTCGACAAGCAGACCGACGCCTGGGGCATCAAGGTGTCGAACGTCGAGATCAAGCACGTCGACATCAACGAATCCATGATCCGCGCCATCGCGCGCCAGGCCGAGGCCGAGCGCGAGCGGCGCGCCAAGGTGATCCACGCCGAGGGCGAGCTGCAGGCCTCCGAGAAGCTGCTCGCCGCCGCCGAGATGCTGGCGAAGCGCGCAGAGGCGATGCAGCTGCGCTACCTGCAGACGCTGACGCAGATCGCCGGCGACAAGACCTCGACCATCGTCTTCCCGGTGCCGATGGACCTGCTCGCGGCGCTGTTCAAGAAATAAAAAAGCGGGCCCTTAGGCCCGCTTGGGTGCGCGTGCGGCGCTTACTTGGTGCTGCCGGGAGTCTTGGACATGCCGCCGGAGCCGCTCGAGCTGCCGCCCGTCGAGCTGCCACCGGTCGAGCCGCCCGTGCTGCCGGTCGAGCTGCCGCCGGTCGTGGAGCTGGACGAGCCCGACTTGCCGCCGGCGCTCGAGCCGGACGCTGCGGACTTGCCGTGCGCCGCATCCCACTCCTGCCGGCTGACCTTGCCGTCGTGGTCCTTGTCCATCCGGCTGAACTCGTCGCCCGAGCTGCTGGCGCTCGAGGCGGCGCTGCCGCCGGTCGCGGCCGACGAGGACGCGGGCTTGCTGCTTTGCGAGGCAGACGGCTGCGCCGAGCTGCCGCTCTTCTGCTTTGCTGCATCGTCGGCATAGGCGGCCGCCGCGGCGAAGGCCGCGAGCGAGAAGCCGAGGACGACGGACTTGAGGGTCTGCATATATATCCTCCTACGATAGTTTCGAGGCCGGCGTCGCCGGCGTCTGAGACAAGCACAACGCATGCCGTGACCCGCTAGGCCCGCAGCGCGCGCATCACCGCGCCGTGCGCGACCACCACGTTCGGGTCGCGCTGCAAGAATTCGGCGTAGCGGCGGTGGAACTCGATCGTCGGCCCCTTCGGACTCACCAGCGAGCGCACCACGCGCGCGAGCTCCTCGCCGCGCGGGCTTTCTTTCTCGTCCAGCCGCACGATCAGCGCCGTGAGCGGCGCGAGCCACGCGAAGGCGGGGTCCTTGATCAGCGCGTCGAGGAATTCGCCGTCGGAGAGCCGGCCGAGCGATTTCTCGTGGTCGCGGCGCTCCGCCTCGACCAGCGCGCGGTGCAACTCGATCAGTCCCAGGCGCAAGGCCTGGAGGGAAGCGCTTTCCATGGTCTGGATGGCCGGCCGGAACGCCGCTTGCATAGGCGGTTCCCATGGACCAGCGCCAACTCTACGCCAGGGCCCTTTCGCATGCTGCGATGGCGCTCAGCGGCCGGCCGCAGCTCGCCGCCTTCCTGAAGGTCTCGGAGCCGACGCTCGACGCCTGGCTCGCCGGCGACGAGACGCCGCCGCTCGATGCCTTCCTCGACTCGCTGGATGTGATCGCCGACGGCCCCTACGCGCGCGGCGAGCGGCGGCCGATCCGCGTCGCCGCGATCAAGAACCGGTAGAGCGCTCGCCGGTCGTGTCGGCCTGCGGCGTCTCACGCAGCACCGCGACGCCGGTGCGATGGCTGCTGAGCTCGAACTCCGTGCGGATGAACCGGGTCAGCGCGATGATCATGCGCTGGCGCTCCTTGGCGAGCTCGGACGGAAAATCGTAGAGCGTAAGGCGCGCGTGCTCCTCGATCTGGTCGAGCTTGGAGACGAGTTCTTTCAGGTCCATCCCGGACCACCCTAGCACCGGCCGCAACCCCCGCCCTGTCATGCGGCCCGCATTCGACTGTCGCTGTTTGGCTACAGGTATGATTGGTCGATGGGTACAAACGACGCGGTAGCTCTGACCCGCTCGCTGCTGAGCTTCGACACCATCAACCCCCCCGGGCGCGAGTCCGACCGCGCGCGCCATGCAGGCGGAATGCTGCAAGAGTGGGGCTTCAAGGTCGAGTACTACGACTATCAGCCGGGGCGCACCAGCGTCGTGGCGCGCGCCGGAGGGTCGCACGCGAAGGCGCCGCTCGCCTTTACCGGGCACCTGGATACCGTGGCCCTCGGCACGCGTCCCTGGTCGAAGGATCCCTTCAGCGGCGAGACCGACAAG
>Ga0136846_1220515_pt1 | contig 11171 bp, 11 predicted proteins | sample HopSoiMetagenom2_FD_96841 | JGI IMG/M metagenome (GOLD analysis project Ga0136846, IMG submission 96841) | Grasslands soil microbial communities from Hopland, California, USA - 2 Assembly 2016 (version 4) | ecosystem: Environmental > Terrestrial > Soil > Grasslands | place: USA: Hopland... | reverse complement strand
TTTGAAAAAGTTGCGATGTACAATCGAGACCTGTTCGCGATCCACGGTAATATCGTCAGGAAACATAATGAATGGAAAAACACTTTGTGCGTGGCAAATCACTTCTTGTGAACCGCCTACGGCTTTGGCCAATTCCTGCTGTGCCTTGTACTTGTCGTAGCGCGTATGACCAAACTGATCCGGCGGCTCTGGTGGAGAGGTCATAGCATTGTTAGGATCCATAAGTACCTCCTTGTACGCATTATGTTACATGCTTTCAGGAGGTTTACGCAGTTAAAAATACCGCAGCGAGGGTGATGCCTTAGCGTTTTTTGGATTTGCTTGAGCGACTAGCTTGCGCAAAGAACCACACAAAAGTAACCATTATTGGTGTAATGATAAGGCTGGTGGCTGCAACCCCTAGGTAACCGTGCTGACTTGGGTTCAGGAATGGATATGGATACCAATTTGTTATAGCGCCGCGGACAAGACTATAAGCTAAGTAGGCAAGCGGGAAGGCGACCCAGTATAAGCCAGTCTTGAAGCTGATGTAGTTTTTTGGCTTATCTATGAACCAATCAAGGAACATTATGACCGGTGTAACATAGTGCAGGACTGCATTGACCCATGGAATGGTTGTCTGTAGGGATTGTTCGAGGCCAGAGAGAAGGAATACGTATATCAGGCCAGTGGTAGTCATATATAGTGTTGCTGCGCCGCGCACAAGTTCCCAGCGTTTACCCTGGAATGTATTGCTTAGTAGCAAGACAAACACAGCCAAAATGTTACTTTCTATGGTAAAAAAACTGAAGAAATTATCGATGCTTGCCCCATGTTGGATACCATATGCCAACTGGACGATGATTGCTACTGCGGCGAGTATACCGAAAAATAAACGATAGCCGGAAATGAAGTCTCGCTTGTTCATGCTTATGTTTAGTCTAGCAGATTTTGGCATTTGCGGACGCTTTGTTTTACATTAAGAGTATGGATCAATTCGGAACTTCCCAAAAAATCGTTATTATTGAAGACAACGCTGCACTGGCAGACATCTACAAGACGCGTATGGAGCTACTAGGCTACACCTGTTATGCGGCCTATGACGGTGTAACTGGCTTGGCTCTTATACAGAAAGAACTACCCGACCTAGTACTCCTTGACCTTATGGTTCCTAAAATGGCTGGTGACCAGATTTTGGAACATATGCGTGCCAGTGAATGGGGCAAAAATATTAAAGTTTTGATCGTATCAAACCTTAATGAAGCCGATGCACCAGCCGGCCTACGAAGTCTGGGTATCGAAGACTATGCGGTTAAGGCGAACTTGTCTAACGACCAGCTGGACCAGTTAGTGGATAATATCCTCAAGCCTGCCGATCAAGAAGACGACATTTTGCTTGAACGCCCCGACGCCGAATAAGGTTATTTATCGATAACTTTGAGGTGTGGCCAACGTTTTTGCCATTGCTTCTTTTCGACGCGCTCGTGGAATGTCTTAATTAGATCGCCAGTAAAGTAGGGTGTAGGTCGGGCGACTAGATTGAATAGGTCATCTGTCCCGTAGCAGAAGAGAAACTTGAGCTCTCCATCCTCGAGTTTTACTGCGACACAAGTGGCGGTCTCTACCCAGTGTGATATTCCATCTGCCGTGGATGTGTACGGCTCAAAACCGTTCACGTAGTGCATCCTTGCCTGGTTGCGGATTTCCCATTCTACTTGAGGGTATTGTTCTTTCATGGCTTCATCAAAGGCCCAGTCGGTTTCGGGGGTAACGTCACCCGGGTTGAAATATACGAGGTCGACATCTTTGGGCTTCTGCGATTCGTTGCCTTCCATGACATCCCAGACTTTGTTGCGCAAGAATCCTGCGCCAATCCACCAGTCGGGCAGGCCGAGCTTTTCGGCGGAGCGCAGTACGTCCATCATCCATGGATCAGCTCGGACTATTGCTTTGATATCTGCTTCGGTTTTGATCTTCATATGTCTGCTTTCTCTACATTTATTTCTAACGAGGCCGATTAATAGCTTTACAGGTTGCACCTGCCTGATTAGGTACGGTAAAGCAACTCTACCAGCTGCTGCTGCGAAGCTACGTATTCACCCAGCTCAATAGGAAAAACCGGTGTCTCAAATCCATAGTTCGCGAGCAATGCTGACACTTCAGCGACGTCCTTCTCTGGCACTTCAATATGACTGAGATCCGAGATCTTAATAGATGACGTTGTACGTGCTTCCCATTTTTGCATGGATTTTGGTATTTCAGTAGCCTCAAAACACTTCTTTATACCAAAAATGATCGGGTAATTTCCCTCTATATCGCTGCCCAGTCCAAAAACATCCCAAACATCTTTTGCCCTTGTGTTTGTTTTCTTGCCCCATGTCCGCTCGCCGTTATGATCCATGCTGGCTGCGCTAAATGCCTTCCAATTCTTTGCGAGAGTAAGGCCATGCCTAAGGGTCATTTCGGCATAAAAAAGACTATAGTAGTAAGCCGCCCACCAGAGTGATGATCCGTACCTGTCACTTTCGTGCAGGCCCTTGCCGTGTGTGTCAGCGTAGCTCCGCGCAATTATCCGTGAGTGTATTGCAGAGATAGAGTTCATTGGCTTGCCAGTAATAACCATAGAGTACACGTCATGAGTAGGATTTAGGGAGCCAGATTTCAATATGCTCTCAAAAGTATCAACAATCGTACCGTTACTATATTGGAATCGGCCGGTGCCGTGCCACAGTAGGGCTTGTTTTGCCGCCTGCGTGTAGGCCAAGACGTGATCTTTTGAAAAGGTTTTGAGACTTAGCTTGCTTAATGGTTTGGGCACCGGCAAGTATGGGCGCTTCGCAGAACGCTTGCCGGTGCGCTTCGCTTGCACCGAGAGCATGGCGTGATGCGGGAGGTACCGAATCGCTAACATCAAAAACTGTCGCTGGTAGTTTGGCTGGGACTGATTACGCATTGACTTATATTCTAGCACCACCCTTGGCATAATCGCTCTCTTCTGGTACAATCACTCTGTTATCGGAAGATAATGGCGAGTGGCCAAGTTGGTAAGGCGCCTGTTTCTGGCACAGGAGATCGTAGGTTCGAGTCCTACCTCGCCAGCCATGAGATTATTGAAAAGACTACAGATTGAACTGTAGTCTTTTTCTTTTGGTATGATGTGTCTATGAAAATATACCTAAGCGCATCAGCTAAAATTTACGGGAATGTCGCTCCGGTAATTAAAGAACTTGAGACTATGGGACACGAAGTCATCCCACCTAATGGTTATGGCGAAGATCTGGATGAGTCAGCAATACGCACTGGCGACAACTATCAGCAGTGGGAAGAAAAGATTTTGCTTAACTCTATACCCGATGTCGGTTTCGCGGACGAGATCATTGGGATGAATCCGATAGTCTTGAACGGTGACTTGTCCGCGATACAGTAGGTTCATTGCACTCCCGATCCGAATAGCCGAGGCTCGTCTTAATCATGGTGGCAAGGAGCACTGTCATGTTGATTGTACGTATCGCATTGAAGTGCCAGTGATTCTCCCTGCCCAGCATGACGACAGTGAGTCATCGAATATCGGATGGTTCTCGTACATCAACCATAGCTTGGCAAAATGGCATTCCAAGACCATCTTGGCAGTGCAACTATTCCACCCTTTCTGTTTGATATGTTCGCCAATATAGCCACAGAACAGGGAGTAGACAGATCTGACCAGCCAAGATTGCTCGCCCGATTCCCCAGCGCTCGGCGGCCAAACCAACAAGTGGCGTAAAGATGGCGTAAAGACAGTTGCCAAGAAAGGACGTAATAGAACCCATTGTCGCGCGTTGGTGGTCGGTATATTCATCGTGTAGTATCTTGCCAAGTGCAGTAGTCATAGGCCCATAAGGAGCGCCGGCGAGCGCCATAAAGATTGGTGTTAACGGCGTAATCAAGATCAACGCAGGGATGAAGAGTAGTCGTGCGATTACTTCACCACCAAAGACAATTTGCATAGGTCGCAGTCGTTGCATAAACCAATGACTAGCGCGAAAACCAATAGCGCTTTCTAAATAGTTTACTGAGTACATTGTTCCAACAAGTCCAAGCGGCATTAGTGTATGGTAAAAAGCCGGCCACAACGCAAAGGTTGAGCAGCCTTCACTAATAATTTGTGCCATGCTCAAGCGACGAAGAGTTTGGTTTTGCCGCATATACCCAAATGCCTCACGGAAGTGTCCCCATAGGGCCACATTTTCAGTCTGTTGATGCCTTGTTGGCTCAACAAGGCGAAAACTACTGATAAGGGCCGGAATATGCATAAGCGCAGTTATCCATAGCCCCCAGCCAAAGCCAATTGCAGCCAAAAAACCACCGACAGACATGGATGCAAAACCACTTATTTCCATCACCATGTTCATATTCGCAAGCTGTCGAGGGAAACCCCTCACATTTCCGTTTTGTTTGGCGGATTCATATAAAAGCGCTTCATTATTGCCACTCATTAGAGCGCGCCACAGGCCATCAAACGCAGCCCCAATCATTAGCCATGTGAAAGAACCACCAATGGCGTAGCATAGTATTGCGACAATACTGGCGACAGCCTGCAGGCGTAATGTCCACACACGTCCTACCTTGTCACTTAAAACGCCAGTAGGTATTTCTGATAAAGCCTGTGATACTTGGACGGCCACAAGCACAACAGAAGCCAAAAAGAGCGAACCGGTAACATGCGAAAAGTAAACTGCCTGCGTTGCGACGTAAAAACGCAAGCAAAACCAAAATAAAAACCAATTTGTTGCAAGCACATTGCCTTTGGGCGATGGCGTAGGCCAAAGTTTTGTAAACATAATTTCTCCTTAAGATAGATTTGTGGATGCACAAAAAAACGCCAGTAGCGTTTATATATAACCGCTATCGGCGTTATCTCTGGGAAAGGAGAAGGATTTTGCCTACCACTGCTGTGCTAAGCTGTAACTAATCCCCGGCAAGTGCCGGCGCGATGCGGTATTAGTTACGAGTCATTCCTGCCATGGGTGTTGGCCTTTCTTATTTTTTGTATTATAACACAAGCGTTAACGAAAAGCAATAGATTAAGCAGAAATCGCACACTCTCGCAATGCCACTCTTATTTGCGGACAGCTATACATCGCTTTGAGAGCCCATATATTTCTCACCCCATTCTCCCATAAGCTTGATGATTGGTATAAGCGTAGAACCAAGCGAAGTAAGCGAATACTCTACTCTGGGAGGAACCTGTTTATATACTTCACGATGTATAATGCCATCTTCTTCTAGCTCACGGAGTTGTAATGTCAGTATTCGCTTACTAACGTTCGGGATTAGCCGGGACAACTCTCCAAAGCGCTGCGGATGATCTATCAAGAAGGTTAGTATAAGGGTTTTCCATTTCCCGCCAATAAGCGTAGCTGTTACCTCAGTGGGGCAATTTAAATCCTTAAACTCATGTCTACTAATGCGCATTTGAGCTCCCAATAGTTACTTTTAAGTAACTATATAACATATTTGTATGTAGTTGCAAAATATGCACTGTAGATTTATGCTTGCAAAGTACCTGAAGGAGAAATCTTATATGCGTGGCTCAGATATTCAATACATAACAACCGGTGATGGCTGTCGCATCGCTTATCGACTAGAGGGCAAGCCGGATGCACCGGTTGTTCTTTTTGCAAATTCTATTGCAACAACCATGCAAATGTGGGATACGAATATCCAAAACTTTACTGATGAGTATCATGTGCTGCGTTATGACCTGCGTGGACATGGCAAGTCCGACGCGCCAGCTGGCCCCTACTCAATTGATCGGATGGGTTACGATGTTATAGAAATGCTTGATGCCCTCAATATAGATAAAGTACATTTCGTTGGATTATCCCTCGGGGGATTTATTGCACAATGGCTTGCCGTACGAGCCCCAGAAAGAGTCGACAGGCTTATCTTGGTTAACACGGCTGCAAATCTTGGACCTCGCGAGCAATACCAAAACATGGTTATTAAGGCGCAGTCTGCGTCTGATATGACTTTTTTTGCTGGTATGTTCATGTATAATTGGTTCCCACAAGAAATGCTGGACGTCGACTCTCGTACGACATTGTTCAAACAAGACATACTTGCAATGCAACCACATGCTTTAGCAAGTTCATTTGCCATTACGCGTGATTTTGATATGCGACAAGTTATTCAGTGCATCAAACAGCCTACGCTAATTATTGCAGGAAAGCATGACAAGGTGACACTTTCCGAACAGAGTGTAGAGATTGCCACACGTATTGCCACCTCGGAGCTACGAATACTTTCGACTATGCACTTGTCTAACGTCGAACAACCGGCTAAATTTGCATACCTCGTACTTGATTTCTTGAAAGATAAGTCCTAGATAGTTTTTAGTTTATACGACATTGTAATTATCAGCTGTGCTGGTTGATATAATTAGACTATGAGATCATCAAAACCGTTTCGGCGCAACACTACTACCTTTCCGGAAGGGTTCCGACAGGAGCTCGGCTTTGTCCGTATTATCGTTCTTGGATCATTACTGCTTGCGCAAGCAGTAATGGGGTCCGAACCCGATCCGAGCGACATAGCTGCCTATAGAACAGCCCGCGAGGCTGAGCTAGATACGTATGACTTTCGAGACCAGCAAAAGGATCCAAGCATCCGAGTCGCCCTTGATAAGTTAGCACAAGACCTGAGCGGCACTCGTGGAGTTTTGGAAGACAAGTTAGTCGATCAGGGTTATTTCGATGAGTAGTACACCATTAATGTGTTGCGATTTCAGGTCACTGATCAGGCAATTGAAAAACTACCTAGCATTTCGCGTATTTCTTTGGCACCCTTGTCCGAAAAAGGAATAAAAGCTACATCCCGGGGCATGCTCCCCACCAAGAAAAGAGACCAGCAAATGCCGGTCCCTTTTCTTCTTAAGAAGCTGCTATGCGTGATAGCTATTGCTACTTTGTATACAGATAGGTCGTAGGAATGACTTGTTTTTTAAGTGTGGTGTTGCTCCAGGATAGCTGAGCTACAGCCTTGCCCTTATTTTCGTAGTATTCCATCTTTATGTCGTACTTTTGACCTGCTGTAAGGGTGACCTGTGCTTTGTTTTCTGTGACGCTATGAGGTGCCCAGTTGTTAACGAGAAGCTGGCCATTCACCCAAAGCCGTACGCCGTCATCACTTCTTGTGTAGAAGGTGTACTTGCCGGTTGCCGGTACTGTCAATTTACCAGTCCAGCGGGCGCTGAAGGTGTTGTTACCGATTGCGCTAGCTGGCGAGCCAGTGCCCCAGTTAAAGTTTACGGTTTTGTCGGTACGGGCTACCTGACGTCCGGTGAAGTCTTTGTTGTCAAAGTAGGTTGCTCGTAGTCCATCTCCCTTTTCTGAAGGCGTGGGCGTAGGGGTGGGGGGCTGTGAAGTTGTGTTCTTAACGGTCACTTGGACTGACGTCGGGCTACTGTTGCCAGCTGCGTCAAAGGCAGTGGCGGTGATAGTGTGTACTCCATCGGAGACGCCAGTGCTGTTCCAACTAAAGCCGTATGGCGAGGTGGTGTCAGCGGTAGTTTGGCCGTTGTCGACCTTGAACTCCACCTTCGTCACACCTGTATTGTCAGCTGCACTTGCATCTACATTAACTGTACCGGCTACAGTGCTTGCATTTAGTGGAGCGGTGATACTGATTGTAGGTGCGGTTGTGTCTGATGAAGCAGGAGGTGGCGTGGTGCTCCCACCACCAGTGCTGTTCATAGTGCTTCCTGTGTCTTGGCCGTATGGTGATGCTTGCCACTCGGTAAAGGATTTGAGGTTGCCCTGTTCGAATGGCAAGAATTTCCAAGACCCTTCGTAGGTGTTGTCGCTAAAGGTATTGTTTTGATTATAAGTCACGGCATTCTGTACAGTCGTGCCCTTATATGGTGACCAGCTTGGGTAAGATCCGTAGTTAGAGAAGACTGCATTGAGCCCACAACTATTTTGGAAGGTGCAGTTGGCTCCAATATGTGCAGGGGTTAAGCGGAATGTGTTGCCATGGACTTTGACGTTCTGTGTTTTCCAGCGGCAATCGGTGTAATACGGTGCTTTGGAAATGTTGGTGCTATTGCAGGAGCTTTCTTTCACAACCGAAGGGTTGACTAGTGTACACTCGCCACTACTGGTGTTGGCGGGCGAACCACAATAGCGGTCGGCATTCTCCCAGAGTGCAACACCGCTCCAGTTATCCTCTATTAGGTTTCCAGTAATCTCAAGGGTGTTGTTATATGCGGTGGCAACGCGACTGTCAGCACCTGACTCCGAGACATAGATAGCTGCTGTGGGGAATCCTGGATTTTTAGGACCGCCGACGTTTGCATTGCGCACAAGGGTGTTATTGCGGATCAGCGCGTTGTAACTGGTTTCATATAGAATGCCGACGTCATCGTTATCTGCGATGTAGTTTCCTTCAATCAGGAAACCTGCGTTATTGTTGTCAGCCCAAATGCCGACGCTCTTATTGTTGTGGATATAGTTGTTGGTAATTGTTGCATTTTTTGTTGCCCAGAATTTACCACCACCAGTACAGCCGCAGCCGTCGATCTTGGCTTCCCAGTCATCAGTATTGTTGTATGAAATCTCGTTGTGGTCGAGCGTTACGTTGTTTACGCCCGCCTCTTCGTAGGCACTGAAACCATACTGACCATTATTAGTTAGACAGTTGTAGCTGACTACATCTCCTGAACCTATGAAGACGCCCGCACCCGCGTTATTCTTTACTGTGTTGTATTGGACTGTCCAGTTGTGGCCAGCGTCATGGTTAACAACACCCTCGTTATTGTTGTCACCTGCTTTACCAAAGTTTTGAATGGTCAGGTATTGGATAGTTACGCCCGTGGCATGCTGCGTGAATGCATAGAGGTTGTCGTGTTGGCCATCTAGGACGGCACCAGGCGCACCTATATATTTGCTATTGCTGCCAGGTTCGATCTGGGCATATTGGCCCGTTCCAAGTGTATGCGTCCCAGGGGCAAACCAGAATGTCTTATTATCCTGCTTAAAGTCGATATTGCTATTGTTGCCTGCGGGCACTGTTATGGCGCCGCTTGGTGCCGAAGATGGGCCATTTAGGGCGCTGGTATTACTACACATTGCACCTTGTGGCGCCGAAGGCCATGGAGTAGACGCGCGTGATATCAAGATTGTGCCAACACCTACTACGGCCGTAATGGCAGCAAAGATCATTATTAAATGAGGACGCAAGAGGCGTTTGGACAGTGGTTCTCTGCCTCCCGACTTAACTGCCCTCTTAGAAGAAGCCTGTTTTTTGGTAGTGGATTTTTTTGCCACGCTGCTGTTCTTTCTGTTAACGGTAATGTTTAGATAATACCAAGAGCGAGCAGTATGGACTACCAAAAATGCGCAATTATATTCCTATATGCTTAATAAAAGCTTAAGCGAAGCGTATTGCGCTTATGACAACGGACTGTAATAATACAATTATTACGAACAACTAGGGGGTGGTATGACTAGATCGATCGGCAGAATAAAAAGCATAATTGGTTCGGCACTATTACTGTTGGCGGTGGCTATAACCATTATTCCTGCGCAGGTATCTGCTGCCTCCGGAAACCCTGGCTATTGTGAAGGTGGTTTTGCGGGTATAGACCGCATAGATAACATGAACTTTGGTACTGAAGTTCCAGTGATAATGGTCCATGGCTGGAACGGTGATTCTAAGGTTTGGGGATCTATTAACAATCCTTCAAGTTTCGCTGGTCGGGTAAATAACATACCAGGAGTAGCGGTGGCGCACCTGTATAACTACTTCACCTACAACTGGGTGGATAATCCATATAGTGGACCTAAGCTTGCAAACACAATCGACTGCGTATCGCAGATGTCGCTTCACAATGGCGGCAAGGGCAAAGTAATTGTCGTTGCTTATTCTATGGGCGGACTAGTCGCACGCGATGCGCTAAGCCATCGTTCATATGACAACGAGCGATCCATTGCAGATGAGGTAGGCCAGGTTGTTACAATCGGTACACCACACATCGGGACCGTCAATCCAGATGGCCCATTCGCTACTGGATCAGACTCCATGAATAACATACCTCATTTTCCGCCACAAACGATTGTCCATACCATTGCCGGTGATGTGACACACGTTTATCTTGACCGCAAGGGAAATGTCCTAAAGCGTGACCAACCGCATGACGACACGCTTGTTTCAACAATTTCAGCCAATGCTGAATACACCATTGATGTGAGCAAAGGCGGCGGTGAAAAGACGATTAACTGTAATAAGCAGTATCGTACCTATTTTGGCTGGCTCAGTGTCGATAGCGGGCCTGCCCAATGTGAGCATACCCAATTGATTCAAAATGCCGGTAACGCTGTTCGAGGGGATACTATTGATGCGATCAAAAAATATGTAGCCTGGCTCAACACCCCTCCCGTCTCTAACTCAACGAGCCTCACTGTCGGATCCCTTACTACAACCTACGATAGCCGTTGGAACAACGCACAATATGGTGCCAGTGGTCCCGGCCAGGATGCTATTGCTGACGACACTACCAATACTGCTGACTGTACGAATTGCGAGACCACGCCACCTCCAGCTGTGTATGCATTTATCCAAATAACTAATATGGATTGGTGTACGGGCTCGATGCAGTCATGCGTGATTAGTGACTACTCTGTAGTGGGGGCAGCACCCGCTGTGACTATTGGTGGCAAGACGCCAAGTTATTCTGCAAGGTATATAGATGGTGGCTACCAAGGTACTTCGCTAGTATGGTGTTTTGAAACTGAGAAACTCTGTGTGCAGTATCGTAGGCCAGTCGATACGCCACAATTAGAACCATCAGCAGCCTTGCTGGACGTATTCAGCTCGGCAACCTGGTCGAATTAATAAGCCTAGGGGATGGGAGCCGCCTAAGGGAGGTTCCCATAATTTCTTTTGGTAGTGGCATTAACAAGACTGATTGGGTCATACGTTCTACCGGTCCGTCGTACATCATTATTGACGATGGTATCGACGTTGGTATTTATTAGTCGTATGCCAGAGGTATTCCCCTTAGAAGAAGGGGCGATTACATTATTCTGTATATGAAGCTCGCCCTCCATGGGTGTATTTTTGTAACCACGAAATGCAATTGCGCCCGTGTACTCGCCATTCCAGCTGACAATGTTATTAAATATGACTCGTATATGTGACAGGGTATTACCCAC
>Ga0136846_1220127_pt1 | contig 11171 bp, 9 predicted proteins | sample HopSoiMetagenom2_FD_96841 | JGI IMG/M metagenome (GOLD analysis project Ga0136846, IMG submission 96841) | Grasslands soil microbial communities from Hopland, California, USA - 2 Assembly 2016 (version 4) | ecosystem: Environmental > Terrestrial > Soil > Grasslands | place: USA: Hopland... | reverse complement strand
GGGACGAGCAAACTCCGGCTGGTCATGGCGATGACGCCTCTCGCCGCGCGCCGGGAGAGGGCCTCGCCCTGAGTGGGCATCGACCGCTGAGCCTCAATCCCGACGACCCCTCACCCGCTCGCGCCCCAGGCGCCAGTCGGCCTCGCCCCGCAAGCGGGGCGAGGTAGGGCGCGCCATGACCCTCCGTCTCACCATGGCGCAGGCGCTCGTGCGCTACCTCGCGGCGCAGCGGACGGAGTGCGAGGGCCGCATCGAGCCGGTGTTTGCCGGCGTCTGGGCGATCTTCGGCCATGGCAACGTCGCCGGCATCGGCGAGGCGCTGTCGGGCGCGCGCGACAGGCTGCCGACCTACCGGGCGCATAACGAGCAGGCGATGGCGCATGCGGCGATCGCCTTCGCCAAGGCGTCGCGGCGCCGGCGCATGATGGCCTGCACGACCTCGATCGGGCCCGGCGCCACCAACATGGTGACGGCGGCGGCGGTAGCCCACGTCAACCGGCTGCCGGTGCTGCTCCTGCCCGGCGACGTGTTCGCGAGCCGCCGCCCCGACCCGGTGCTGCAGCAGGTCGAGGATTTTTCCGACGGCACCGCGTCGGCGAACGACTGCTTCCGCCCAGTGTCGCGCTATTTCGACCGCATCACGCGGCCCGAGCAGATCCTCACCGCGTTGCCGCGCGCCCTCGCCGTGCTGACGGATCCGGCCGAATGCGGGCCGGCGACGCTGGCGCTGTGCCAGGACGTGCAGGCGGAGGCGTTCGATTATCCCGAGCGCTTCTTCGCCGAGCGCGTCTGGCGCCTGCGGCGGATCCGGCCGGACGAGCGCGAGCTCGTCGACGCGGCGGCGCTCGTCGGGCGCGCGAAGAAACCGCTGATCGTCGCCGGCGGCGGCGTGCACTACGCCGAGGCGGCCGAGACGCTGAAGCGCTTCGCCGAGGCGCACGACATTCCGGTCGCCGAGACGCAGGCCGGCAAGAGCGCCCTCCCCCACGAGCATCCGCTCAACATGGGCGCGATCGGCGTCACCGGCACGAGCGCCGCGAACGCGCTCGCGGCCGAGGCCGACGTCGTGCTCGCGGTCGGCACGCGGCTGCAGGACTTCACCACCGGCTCCTGGGCGCTGTTCCGCAACCCGGAGACGACGATCATCGGCCTCAACGTGCAGAACTTCGATGCCGAGAAGCACGGCGCGCTGCCGCTCGTCTGCGACGCGCAGGTCGGGCTCGAGCGGCTCTCGGCGGCGCTCGGCGGCCGGCGCGCGCCGCTCGTCTGGGCCGAGCGCGCCGCATCCGAGAAGGCGCGCTGGCGCGCGCTCGCCGCCGCAGCGACCGCGGCGACGAACGCCGCGCTGCCCTCCGACGCCCAGGTGATCGGCGCGGTGCAGCGGGCGGGCGAGCCGTCCGATATTGTCGTCTGCGCCGCCGGCGGCCTGCCGGGCGAGCTGCACAAGCTGTGGCAGGCATCGGAGCCCGGCGGCTACCACCTCGAATACGGCTATTCCTGCATGGGCTACGAGATCGCCGGCGGCCTCGGCGTCAAGATGGCGCGGCCCGAGCGCGAGGTGATCGTCATGGTCGGCGACGGCTCGTACCTGATGATGAACTCCGAGATCGCGACCTCGGTCATGCTGGGCAAGAAGCTCACCATCGTCGTGCTCGACAACCGCGGCTTCGGCTGCATCGACCGCCTGCAGCGCGCGACCGGCTCCGAGAGCTTCAACAACCTGTTCGAGCACACCCGGCACGAGGCGCTGCCGCAGATCGATTTCGTCGCGCACGCGGCGAGCCTCGGCGCGATTGCCGAGAAGGCCGCGGGCCTTACCGAGCTCGAGGCGGCGCTCGCCCGCGCCCGCCGCGCCTCGCGCACCAGCGTCATCGTCATCGACACCGATCCGCTCGCCGCGACCGCGGCCGGCGGCCACTGGTGGGACGTCGCCGTGCCGGAGGTGTCCGAGCGCGCCGAGGTGCGAAGCGCGCGGGCGGCCTATGAGAGCGCGCTGAAGGGGCAACGTCTTGGCGATTGACGGAAAGCTCGACACGCGAATCCCCTCCCCCTTGCGGGGAGGGGTAGGGGTGGGGGTCGCGGGGCTAGAACGCTCCGCCAAGGGTGTGCCCGCCCTCGCCGGTGCGGCGCCTGATCAAATCATCCCGCGCTCTACGCCCGCGACCCCCACCCGGCTCGGCCTTCGGCCGAGTCCGGCCTCCCCGCAAGGGGGAGGCAGAAGGTGACCGTCCGCATCGGCGCCAATCCGATCGGCTGGTCGAACGACGACCTGCGCTCGCTCGGCGGCGCGACGAGCCTCGAGACCTGCTTGGCCGAGGCGAAGGAGGCCGGCTTCGAAGGCATGGAGCTCGGCCACAAGTTCCCGCGTGAGCCGAAGGCGCTGACGGCGGTGCTCGATCGCTTCGGCCTCGACCTCGTCTCCGGATGGCATTCGGCCGAGCTCTTGGCCCGCTCCGCCGAAGATGAGCTCGCGGCGCTGCGGCCTCACCTCGCCCTCCTCAAGGCGATGGGCTGCAAGGTGTTGATCCTCGCCGAAACGTCGAACGCGATCCATGGCGACCGCGCGACGCCGCTCGACGAGCGGCCGGTCCTCGGGCCCGGCGAATGGCCGGAGTTCGGCCGCCGCATCACCGCCGTCGGCGACGCCGTTCTCGCCGAGGGGCTGCGGCTCGTGTACCACCATCACATGGGCACGGTGGTCCAGTCCGAAGCCGACATCGACGCCTTCATGGCGGCGACCGGCCCCTCCGTGCATCTCCTCCTCGACACCGGGCACGCGACCTTCGCGGGCGCCGACCCGGCGGCGCTCGCCCGCCGCTATCGCTCCCGCATCTCGCATTTCCACGCCAAGGACGTACGCGCCGAGGTGATGGCGCGCGCCACCGCCTCGCGCCTCTCCTTCCTCGACGCGGTGATCGCCGGCGTGTTCACGGTCCCGGGCGACGGCTGCGTCGATTACCCGGCGGTGCTTGCCGAGCTTTCGGGCGACGTGGGCTGGGCCGTGGTCGAGGCCGAGCAGGATCCGGAAAAGGCCCATCCCCTCACCTATGCCAGGATGGGCTACGCCAACCTCAGGCGCTATCTTGCGGGGGCGGGGCTGCTGTGAGCTGCGTGCGTGCTTCGAGGCTCGCTACGCTCGCACCTCAGCATGAGGAGATTTGTGTTTGGCCCGGCAGCCGTTTGGGCCAACCTCCCATATCCTCATCCTGAGGTGCGAGCGCAAGCGAGCCTCGAAGGACGCACCCTGTCGAGCCAGCCCCTCATCCGCTAGCCTTCGGCGAGTAGGAGTCGACGATGTCCAACCTCCTCCTCAAGCCCGCCGCCGAACGCGGCCGCATCCACCGGGTGACGCCCAAGAGCGCCGGCTGGACCTATGTCGGATTCGAGGTCCACAGGCTCGCGGCCGGGGAAGCGGCATCCGCCGCGACCGGCGAGCGCGAGGCTTGCCTCGTCCTCGTCGCCGGCAAGGCGCGGGTCGAGGTCGACGGCAAGAGCTTCGGGGAGATCGGCGGCCGGATGTCGCCCTTCGAGGGCAAGCCGTCCTCGGTCTACGTGCCGGCGGGCTCGACCTGGCGCGCCGCGGCAACGACCGCGCTTGAGCTTGCCGTCTGCTCGGGCCCGGGCGGCGGCGCCCACGCGGCGCGGCTCATCGGGCCGGACACGATCGAGAGTCTCACGCGCGGCTCCGGCACGAACACCCGCCACGTCCAGAACATCCTGCCCGAGACCGAGCCGGCGCACAGCCTCCTCGTCGTCGAGGTCATCACGCCGCCGGGCCACTGGTCGAGCTATCCGCCGCACAAGCATGACCGCGACGCGCTGCCGGACGAGTCGCTCCTCGAGGAGACCTATTACCACCGCCTCGACCCGGCCCAGGGCTACGCCGTCCAGCGCGTCTACACCGACGACCGCTCGCTCGACGAGACGATGGCGGTCGAGGACCGCGACGTCGTGCTCGTGCCGCGGGGCTACCACCCGGTCGGCGCGCCGCACGGCTACCGGCTCTACTACCTGAACGTCATGGCCGGCCCGCGCCGGATCTGGCGTTTCCGCAACGACCCGGCGCACGAGTGGATGGTAAAGGGGTAGAAAACCCACAAAAAGCCGCAGAATCGCAGGCGTTTTTCGTTGTGACTCCCGGCCCGGGGATGCACAGTGCCCTTTGGAACAACGCCCTCAGAGGCACCCCGCGAGGCATTCCGCGACAGTGGCCGGCCACACCGTTCTCCTGAACCTCCTCGGAGGCATCGCGCTCCTGCTCTGGGCGACGCGGATGGTGCGGACCGGCGTGCTGCGCGCCTTCGGCGAACGCTTCCGCCGCGCCGTCGCGCAGGCGACCGCGAACCCGCTCCGTGCCTGCCTTGCCGGCATCGGCGTCGCGAGCGCGGTGCAGAGCTCGTCGGCGACCGGGCTCATCGTCGTGTCGTTTGCCGAGCGCGGGCTCATCGCGCTCTCCGCCGCGCTCGCGGTGATGCTCGGCGCCGATGTCGGCTCGACCCTCGTCGTGCAGGCCCTCGCTTTCGACCTCTCCGGTCTCGTGCCGGTGCTGCTCATCGCCGGCGTGATCGCCTTCATGGCGGTCGAGAACGCGACCGTGCAGCAGGTCGGACGCATCGTCATCGGCCTGGCGCTGATGATCCTGTCGCTCGGGATGGTCGTCGCCGCAAGCCATGGCTTTCGCGGCAGCGAGGTCCTCGCCCTCGTGCTCCAGCGTCTCGGCGACGACCCGATCCTGGCGGTGATCGTCGGGGCGCTCCTGACCTGGCTGTTCCACTCGAGCGTCGCGATGGTGCTGCTCGTGATCTCGCTGACCTCCGCCGCGATGCTGTCCGCCCCGCTCGGGATGGCGCTCGTGCTCGGCGCCAACATCGGCTCGGGGCTGATTCCGATCGGCCTGTCGCTGCGCGCGCCCGCGGCGGCAAAGCGCGTGCTGTTCGGCAATTTCCTGTTCCGGCTCGCGGGCGCGCTCGCGGCGCTCCTGGTCCTGCGCCTCGCGGCCGACGGCATGGCGCGCCTCGAAAGCGATCCGGCGCGCCAGATCGCCGACTTCCACACCCTCTTCAACCTCGCGCTGGCGCTGGTTTTCCTGCCCCTGACCGGCGTCGCCGCCGGCTGGCTCGAGCGCCTGATCCCGGACGCGAAGGCGCCCGGCGAGCCGACGATCGAGCATCTCGACGACACCCTCCTCGACCGCCCCTCGATCGCGCTCGGCAGCGCGACCCGCGAGGTGATGCGGCTTGCCGACATGGTCGAGATCATGCTGCGTGAGACGATCCTCGCCTTCGGCGAGGACGGCGACAGGCGCCGCCAGGCGGTCAAGGGCCTCGACGATCCGGTCGACCGCCTGCAGGAGGAGATCAAGCTCTATCTGACGCGGCTCACCCGCAACCCGCTGTCCGAGGAGGACAGCCGGCGCGCCTTCGACCTCATCCTGTTCACGACCAACCTCGAGCACATCGGCGATATCATCGACAAGAGCCTGCTCGAGCTCGCGGCGAAGAAGAGCCGCCTGCACCTCGACTTCTCGCCGGAGGGCTGGGCCGAGATCAAGGCGCTGCACGCCCGCGTCGTCGACCAGATGCGCCTCGCCATGACCGTGTTCGTCACCCGCGACATCCGCATGGCGCGCCAGCTCGTGCTCGAGAAGGACAACATCCGATTGGCCGAGCGCGGCGCGACCGAGAGCCACCTGCGCCGCCTGCGCGAGGGCACCATCGCCTCGATCGAAACGAGCGCGCTGCACCTCGACATCCTGCGCGATCTCAAGCGCATCAACGCCCACATCACCTCGGTCGCCTACCCGATCCTCGAGGCCTCGGGCGAGCTGCGGGAGAGCCGATTGAGGGTGGCGGCTGAGTAGGCAACGCGGGAGGATGCGCAACCGTCGGTGCGTGCTTCGAGGCTCGGCCTTCGGCCTCGCACCTCAGCATGAGGAGGTCTGTGTTCGGGCCATGCACCACAGCCCTCATCCAGCATGAGGAGGTCTGAGTTTGGGCCATACACCCAAACCCTCATGCTGGGGTGCGAGCGGAGCGAGCCTCGAAGCACGCAGGATACCGATGCAGCGGCCTTGTCGAGGGCTCGCACCTCTGGATGAGGGTTGATATCGTTCAAGGATCGCCGAGGGCCACATGGGCGCGTTCGTCTATATCCTGCAGTGCGCGGACGACAGCTACTACGTCGGCTCGGCGCGCGGAGACGATCTCGACAAGCGCTTCTACGAGCATCAGACCGGGGCGCTCGGCGGCTACACGAGCACCCGCCGGCCCGTGCAGCTCGTTTTCCACGAGCATTTCGAACGGATGACCGATGCCATGGCCGCCGAGCGGCGCATCAAGGGCTGGAGCCGGGCCAAGAAGGAAGCTCTGATTCCGGGCGAGTGGGACCGCTTGCCTTGGCTCGCCAAGCGGCCCGGTGGACGGACCAGGGTTCTCTCGAAAACCACGGATCCGGAACGAGCCACGCAGAATGCGCCCGCGCAGGGTGCGTGCTTCGAGGCTCGGCCTGACGGCCTCGCACCTCAGCATGAGGATTTGGGAGCTGGGCCCAAACTCCCCTCTCCTCATGCTGAGGTGCGAGCGCAGCGAGCCTCGAAGCACGCAGTCCGGCAGGGCGGGACGGGATGACCGAAACCCCTGCGATCGAAGTCCAGAATCTCCACGTCGGCTACGGCGCGACGCCGGTGCTGCATGGCATCGACCTTGCCGTCGCGCCGGGCGAGTTCGTGGCGATTCTCGGCTCGTCGGGCTGCGGCAAGACCACGCTGTTGCGGACCATCGCGGGCTTCCAGAAATCGTCGGCGGGGGCGATCCGGCTCTCGGGCCGCGACGTCGCGAACCTTCCGCCCGAGAAGCGCAACATCGCGATGGTGTTCCAATCCTACGCGCTGTGGCCGCATATGACGGTGCTCGGCAATGTCGGCTACGGCTTGCGCCTGCGCGGCGTGCCGCGGCCCGAGGTGCGGCGGCGGGTCGGCGAGGTGCTGAAGCTCCTCAACCTCTCCGGCCTCGAGGAGCGCAAGGTCACGAACCTCTCCGGCGGCCAGCGCCAGCGCGTGGCGCTCGGGCGGGCGCTCGCCATCGACCCGCAACTTCTCCTTCTCGACGAGCCGCTGTCGAACCTCGACGCCAAGGTGCGCGTGCAGCTGCGCCAGGAGATCAAGACGCTCCAGAACCGCCTCGGCTTCACCGCGATCCACGTCACGCATGACCGCGAGGAGGCGATGACCATGGCCGACCGGATCGTGGTGATGGATGCCGGCCGCATCGCCCAGGCCGGCCCGCCGAAGGAGGTCTACGACCGGCCGAACTCGCCCTTCGTCGCGAGCTTCATGGGGGCGGAGAACACGCTCGACCTCGAGGTCGCCCGCCTCCCGGAGGGGGTCGCGATCGGCGTCGGCGGTGCGGCGCCCATCCCCTGGAGCGGCGAGGCGCCCGTCGGTCCAGTCACCGCCTATTTCCGCGACGACGTCGCGAAGCTCGACAACCCCGACGCGCGCCTCCCCGGCGCCATCGTCCTGCCGGGACGGATTGCGCACCGGGCCTATCCGGGTGGACATTACCGCTATGGCGTCGCGATCGGAGACCGCCACTTCACCGTGACGGACGAGCGCTACCTCGACCTCGATACCCCAGTCGGTCTGCGCTTGCCGCTGGCGGAGCTGCACCTGTTCCCAAGCGCCAAAGACGAGGGAGGAACTCATGCGTAGGACACTCGCAGCGGCCCTTGCCGCGACCGCGCTGGCGTGGCCGGCCGCGGCGCAGCAGACGCTCAACGTCGCGACGGCCGGCGACCAGAACATGGTCGACTACATCAAGGACTATCTCGGCCCGATGTTCGAGAAGTCGCATCCCGGCGTGAAGGTGACCGCCGTCGGCACCGGGCCCGGCGACGCCGGCTCGCAGAAGATCTACGAGAAGCTCGACGCGCAAAAGAAGGGCGGCGCCGCCAAATCCGACTTCGACGTCGTCGTCATCCACCAGAAGGCCGCCGGCACGATGGTGAACGAGGGCCTCCTGGAGAAATACACCGACAAGATCCCGACCGGCGCGCTCGCGACCCGCGACACGGCGAAGAACGCGCTCGGCGCGGAGGTGTCCGGGTTCGTCATGCCGATGTTCCACTCGCAGACCGCGATCGCCTACAATCCCGACCTCGTGAAGGACGTGCCGAACTCCTACCCCGAGCTCATGGAATGGGTGAAGAAGCACCCGAAGCAGTTCGGCTACAACGGCATCAAGGGCGGCATGTCCGGCGTCGCCTTCGTGTCGGGCTGGGTCGCGGCCTTCGCCGGCGGCGGCGACAAGCTCGAGAAGGGCCCCTACGACGCGGCGACGAAGGCCGCCTGGGACAAGGCGCTTGCCGACCTCAAGGAGTTCAACACCAAGGTCGTCATCACCCCCGGCAACGCCGGCACCCTCGACATGCTCAACCGCGGCGAGATCGCCATGGGGCCGGTCTGGGTCGACATGTTCTACACCTGGATGACCGACGGCAAGCTGCCGCCGAACATGAAGCTGAAGCTCGTCGCCCCCGGCATGCCCGGCCAGCCGATGTATTACGCCGTGCCGGCGAAGGCGAATTCGAAGCTCGCGCAGGATTTCGTCGCGCTCGCGACGAGCCCCGAGGTGCAGGCGGAAGGCATCGTCAAGCGCTTCAACTGGTATCCGGGCATCGACGCCAAGAACCTCGAAGGCAAGCTCGATCAGGCGGCCTGGAAGAAGCTCTTCGCCGACATCTCGCCGGACGATCTGCAGTCGAAGGGCAAGCCGTTCCCGATCGCGCCCTACTTCAACGACATCCTCGAAGCCTACGAGCGCAAGGTCGCGAATTGACGTACCGAACGCGGACCTCCTCATGCTCATGCTGAGGTGCGACCCCGGGCTTGACCCGGGGGAGCCTCGAAGCACGCCCACGGCCGTGCGCGGCGTCGGCGTGCAGCGTCCTTCGAGGCTCAGCCCTTCGGGCTTCGCACCTCAGGCTGAGGGACGCGGTGCGTTGGCCAAAGGGTGATGTCCCGCCCCTCGCCCCTTGGCCTCCTCCTCGTCGCGCCGGCGCTGGCGCTCGTCGCGGCGCTGTTCCTCTATCCGCTCGGCTTCTCGCTCGTCGCCGCGTTCACGGCGAATGGCGAGCCGACGCTCGCCCATTTCGAAAAGGCGTTCGAGCTCTACGCCACCGATATCCGCTTCACCGTCTTCATCGTCCTCGTCTCGACGGCGCTGATCGCGCTGATCTCGATCGCCATCGCCGGCGTGCTGACGCTCTCCGAGACGCCGAGGCTGATCACGACGCTGCGCTGGCTCTACCGCTGGCCGCTGTTCATCCCGTTCATCGTCGCGGCGCAGTGCATGCGCACCTTCCTCGCCAAGAACGGGCTCATGAACAACACGCTCGTCGCCGCCGGCGTCCTCGATCCGATCCAGACGGCGAGCCTGCTCGACTGGCGCGGCATCGTCATCACCTTCGTGTGGAAGCAGGTGCCGTTCGTGACCCTGATGCTCGCCGGCGCCATGGCCTCGCTCGACCGGGCGACGATCGAGGCCGGGCGCAACCTCGGCGCCTCGCGCCTGCGGGTGCTCGTCGAGATCGTGCTGCCGCAGGTCGGGCAGACGCTCCTCGTCGGCCTCGTCCTGTCCTTCGTGACCATGCTGTCCGTGCTCTCGGTGCCGATGATGGTCGCCGGCTCGCAGCCGACGATGCTGACCGTCGACATGGCCTTCCGCATCAACTCCTACGGCGATTACGCGACCGCGAACGCGCTCGGCGTCATCTCCTACGCCATGACCGCGGTCGTGGCGTGGATCTACCTGCGCCACCAGGTGCGGCACGGAACGCCGTGACACTCCGCGCAGTCCTCGGCACGGCTGCGAAGGCGCTCGCGCTCGCCCTCTTCGCCTTCGCGCTGTTCGGCCCGCTCGCGAACCTCGCTCTGTGGTCGGTCGCCGAGCGCTGGTACACGCCGTTCAAGCTGCCGGTCACCTACGGCCTGCGCTATTGGGAGGTGGTGTTCCGCCCGACCGGCGACGCCATGTCGTCGCTCGCGACGAGCGTCGCCATCGCCGGGCTTACCGTGCTCGTGGCGCTCCTCGTCTCGGTGCCGGCCGGCTATGCCCTTGCAAGGCTGAAGCTTCCCGCCCGCACGCTGATCATGATCGCGTTCCTCCTGCCGCAGGCCTTTCCGTCGGTCGCGATCTACATCAACGTCGCGCGCATCTTCTACCAGATCGGGCTTGCCGGCACCGTCGCCGGCGTCGTGCTGGTCCACGCCGCGCACGGCCTCGTCTACTCGGTCTGGATCGCCGCCGCGGCCTTCGCCACCGTCGACCGCGACCTCGAGCTCGCGGCGCGCAACATGGGCGCCTCGGGCTTGCGCACCTTTGCCACCATCACGCTGCCGCTCGCCGCGCCCGGCATCATGGCGAGCGCGATCTTCGTGTTCCTCGAGTCGCTCGACGAGTTCACCGGCACCTTTTTCGTCGGCGTGCCGCAGGTCACGACCCTGCCGCTCCTGCTCTACTCGGCCTCGATGGGCGGCAACTACCAGATCGCCTCGATCACGGCGCTGATCCTGCTCGTGCCCTCGGTCGCGTTCATGATGGTGATCGAGCGCTTCCTGCGCGCCGATGTCCTCAGTAAGGTCGGACAGTAGGGCCGGCGGCGGGGGACATGGCGGAGGTGGCGTTGAGCGGGGTGACGAAGAGCTGGGGCGCGACCCCGGCCGTCGACCGCATCAGCTTCTCGGCCCCGCCCGGGCGGCTCGTCGCCCTGCTCGGGCCCTCCGGCTGCGGCAAGTCGACGACGCTGCGGCTCATCGCCGGGCTCGAGGCCGCGAGCGCCGGCACGATCGCGATCGGGAACCGCGACGTGACCGGGCTTCCGCCGGCAAAGCGCGGCGTCTCGATGGTGTTCCAGAGCTACGCGCTGTTTCCGCACCTCTCGGTCGCGGAGAACATCGTCTTCGGGCTCAAGGTGCGCGACGTGCCGCGGCCCGAGCGCGACGCGCGCCTCAAGCGCGCCGCCGGCATCCTCGGCCTGGAGAAGCTCCTCGAGCGCAAACCCTCGCAGCTCTCCGGCGGGCAGCAGCAGCGCGTCGCGCTCGGCCGCGCCATCGTCGCCGAGACGAAGGTCTGCCTCATGGACGAGCCGCTGTCGAACCTCGACGCGCAGCTTCG